>WPCK01153207.1_pt1 | contig 69581 bp, 67 predicted proteins | sample 5399851 | NCBI WGS metagenome assembly WPCK01 (sample SAMN12869471, study PRJNA574797) | sludge metagenome | isolation source: wastewater treatment of pH11 | place: China:Beijing | collected 2019-05-20 | reverse complement strand
CGCGGCTCGCGCCGCTCCCACGCGGGTGATCAACCGCGGCGGCGCACTGTAGGAGCGACGCAAGTCGCGAGCCAGAGCGGAAGAGCGACGTCGAGGGACCGAGAGTCACGAGCAGTGTAGCGCACCGAGGTCTGCGTGCTCGATGCCCGGGACGTCGCCGCCGGACCCATCGCCCGGGTCCACCTCCGGCACCGGATCCCCTTCGCCTTCAACCCCTCGCGGCTCGCGCCGCTCCCACGCGGGTGATCAACCACGGCGGCGCACCGTAGGAGCGACGCAAGTCGCGAGCTTTTCGGGCAGTACCCCATCGCCATCGCCTTCAACCCCTCGCGGCTCGCGCCGCTCCCACGCGGGTGATCAACCGCGGCGGCGCACTGTAGGAGCGACGCAAGTCGCGAGCCTCTCGGGCAATACCCCATCGCCGTCGCCTTCAACCCCTCGCGGCTCGCGCCGCTCCCACGCGGGTGATCAACCGCGGCGGGGGGCTGTAGGCAAGCGTGCTCGGACTTGAATAAGCAATGCGTTTTTTCTTGGTTCAGGTCGCCAGGGCGGACAGATAGATTTCGTCCATCACCGACACCCAAACAAGGAGCCCGACCATGAAGTTCAGCCCGATCCGACGCAGCCTGCTCGCCCTCGCACTTGCCACCGGCCTTTCCAGTGGCCTCGTTGGCGGCGCCCAGGCGCAGACCACCTTGCTCAACGTGTCCTACGACCCGACACGCGAGCTCTACCAGGAATTCAACCCCGAGTTTGCCAAGCACTGGCAGGCCCAGACCGGCGAGACGGTGACGGTGCGCCAGTCGCACGGCGGCTCGGGCAAGCAGGCGCGCTCGGTGATCGACGGCCTCGACGCCGACGTGGTCACGCTGGCGCTGGCCTACGACATCGACGCCATCGTCGAACATGCGGGCAAGCTCGCGCCCGACTGGCAGAAGCGCCTGCCGCACAATGCCTCGCCCTACACCTCGACCATCGTCTTCCTGGTGCGCAAGGGCAACCCGAAAGGCATCCAGGACTGGGACGACCTGATCAAGCCGGGCGTCGAGGTCATCACCCCGAACCCGAAGACCTCGGGCGGCGCGCGCTGGAACTATCTGGCGGCCTGGGGCTACGCGCTGCAGAAGTACGGCAGCGAGGACAAGGCGCGCGAGTACGTGACCGAGCTGCTCAAGCACGTGCCGGTGCTCGACCCCGCAGCGCGCGGCGCCACCAACAGCTTCGTCCAGCGCGGCCTGGGCGATGTGCTGCTGGCCTGGGAGAACGAGGCCTTCCTGTCAATCAACGAGCTGGGGCCGGACAAGTTCGAGATCGTCGTGCCCTCGGTGTCGATCCTGGCCGAGCCGCCGGTCGCCGTGGTCGACGCCATCGTCGACAAACGCGGCACGCGCAAGGTCGCCGAGGCCTACCTCGAATATCTGTACTCGCCGGTGGGCCAGAAGCTCGCCGCCAAGCACTACTACCGTCCGGTCAAGCCCGAGCTCGCCGACCCCGAGCACGTCGCCCGCTTCCCCAAGGTGAACTTCATCACCATCGAGGACCTGGGCGGCTGGCAGGCGGCGCAGAAGAAACACTTCTCGGACGGCGGCACCTTCGACCAGATCTACGCCAAGTAAGGCAAGGAGCGCAGACATGGCCATCCAGGCAATCAACGTCCGCAACCAGTTCCGTGGTCGGGTGAAGGAGATCATTCGCGGTGACGTCGTCAGCGAGGTCGATGTCGAGACCACCTCTGGGATCGTCACCTCGGTCATCACCACGCGCTCGGTCGACGAGCTCGGGCTCAAACCCGGCTCCGAGGTAGTCGCGCTCGTGAAGTCCACCGAAGTATCGATCGCCACACTTTGAGGTCAGTGTGCATCAGACCGTGTTGATCGTCCCCGGCTACCGCGGAAGCGGCGCGGGCCACTGGCAGACCTGGCTCGAAAGCGAGTTGCCAGACACACGCCGCGTCACCGGGATCGACTGGGATGCGCCGCTCCTTGCACGCTGGGCGGGTGAGGTGCGGCGTGAAATCGACGCATCGGCAGGCGCGGTATGGATCGTAGCGCACAGCTTCGGATGCCTGGCCAGCCTGGTGGCCGCCGTAGATCGACCGCAGAGGGTGGCCGGCCTGCTGCTGGTCGCACCTGCGGATCCAGAGCGTTTCGAGCTGCTTGGCCTGCGGACCGACCCCCAGCGGGTCACCGGGGTCGCGCAATTCCTACCGCAGTCCAGCCTCTCCTGCCCCAGCTTCATGGTCGTCAGCCGCACGGATCCCTGGTTGAGGCCGGACGTGGCGCTCGGATGGGCGGAGCGCTGGGGAAGCAGACTGATCGACGTTGGCGACGCTGGTCACATCAACACCGAGTCCGGGCACGGCCCTTGGCCTCGGGCGCTCGGACTGCTTGCAGAGTTGCGCGAGCTTGCCGCGGACCTGCCGCTGGGCTGGATTGCACGCGACGCAAAGCCACCCTTGCGTGGGCGCAACAGCGCACTGGCCCGTCTTCGACATCAGACTCGACGCTGCCTCAACCTGCGCGGAACGGTCCAGTCAGCCGCAGTGGACTCCAGTCCCTACTGAGGTCTCCGGCGAGAACAGCCCTTACGACGTGATTTCGAGGAGATTCATTCATGCTTCAAGTCGCAGATTCAGATGTACGCGCGAAATCCGCACTGCATACCTTTGCACACCAGGCCACGGGGGAACCGCCAATCTTATGTCGCGTGCTCAGGGAAGCCGTAGCGGCGGGCTTACCCTTTGCCGGCAGCGTGACGCCCCAGGAAGCCTGGAGCCTGGTTCAGGAAGGAAGGGCCGTGCTGGTAGATGTGCGCAGCGCGGAGGAACGCAAGTTCGTCGGCCATGTGCCCGAGTCGGTGCATGTCCCGTGGGCGACCGGCTTGTCCCTGACACGCAATCCTCGCTTCGTGCGCGAACTGGAGGTCAAAGGGGGCAAGAGCCGGCCACTTCTGCTGCTGTGCCGCAGCGGAAAACGCTCGGCGCTGGCAGCAGAAGCGGCAGCGAAAGCGGGACTGACGAACGTGTTCAATGTGAGCGAAGGCTTCGAAGGTGATCTGGACGAGAACCAGCGCCGCGGAGCCTTCAACGGCTGGCGTCACGCCGGTCTGCCGTGGGTGCAGGACTGAAAGCGGATCGCACCCGGACCTGAAGGGAGTCAATCAAGATGTCGCGCTGGTTCAACGATAACTCCGATTCGATCGGTGGCACGCCGCTAGTTCGCCTCAACCGCATCATCGGCAACGCGAAGGCGACGGTGCTGGCGAAGATCGAGGGACGCAACCCAGCCTATTCGGTCAAGTGCCGTATCGGGGCATCGATGGTGAAGGATGCCGAGGCACGTGGCCTGCTCGGGCCGGGCAAGGAACTGGTCGAGCCCACCAGCGGCAACACCGGCATCGCCCTTGCATTCGTCGCCGCCGCCAAGGGTATTCCACTGACGCTGACGATGCCGGAGACGATGAGCATCGAGCGCCGCAAGCTGCTGGTCGCCTATGGCGCCAAGCTAATACTGACCGAAGGCGCCAAGGGCATGGCCGGCGCCATCGCCAAGGCGGAGGAGATCGCCGCGTCGGCCCCGGACCGTTACGTGCTGCTGCAGCAATTCAAGAATCCCGCCAACCCCGCCGTTCATGAAGCCACCACCGGCCCCGAGATCTGGAACGACACCGACGGCGCCATCGACATCCTGGTGTCGGGCGTTGGCACCGGCGGGACGATCACCGGCGTGTCGCGTTTCATCAAGCTCACCAAGGGCAAAGCCATCCACACGGTGGCCGTCGAGCCCGCGGCCAGCCCGGTGCTGACGCAGGCGCGCAGCGGCGAACCGCTCAAGCCCGGGCCACACAAGATCCAGGGCATCGGCGCCGGCTTCGTACCCCAGGTGCTGGAGTTGTCGCTGGTCGACAGCATTGAGCAAGTGAGCAACGAGGAGGCGATCGAGTACGCGCGCCGTCTCGCACGCGAGGAAGGCATCCTGGCTGGCATCTCCTGCGGTGCGGCGGCAGCGGTCGCGGCTCGCCTGGCGCGGAAACCGGAGAACGAGGGCAAGACGATCGTCGTCGTCCTGCCGGATTCGGGCGAGCGCTACCTGAGCTCAGCGCTGTTCGAGGGCCTGTTCGATGCATCGGGGATTGCGGCATGAACGCCCCGGGCCGCCCGCACTTCAGCGCCATTGCGCCCGCGGCCTGCCCTGGCGGCGGATGGGACCTCGAGCGCATCGTCGGCGAACTGCGCCAGGCGCGCGAACGCTGGCGGGAAAGCCAGCAACGCACGTGCGAGTTCGGGGTACGCGAGTTCCCGTCGCGCGATGCGCTGCAGGACGTCGCCGCGGCGCTGTGCAGCGGCCTCTTCCCGATGCGGCTCGGCCCGGCCGATCTGTGCCATGAAGGCGAGGATTTCTACGTCGGCCATACGCTCCACCACGCGCTCAACGCCCTCCTGCACCAGGTGCGGCTCGAACTCGCCTACCGGGCACGACATGAGGCGGGCGAGGTGCGCAGCGTCGTCGCACGCGCGGACGACATCGTGCGCCGCTTCGCCGCCGAATTGCCGCGCCTGCGCGCGCTGCTCGACACCGATGTCCAGGCCGCTTTCGACGGCGATCCGGCTGCGCGCAGCGTGGACGAAGTGCTGCTGTGCTATCCGGGCGTCGTGGCGGTGATCCATCATCGCCTTGCCCACACCCTCTACCGACTAGGCGCGCCGCTGGTCGCCCGCATCCTGGCGGAGATCGCGCACTCCCAGACGGGCATCGACATCCACCCTGGCGCGCAGATCGGCGCTGGCTTCTTCATCGACCATGGCACCGGTGTCGTCATCGGCGAAACCGCCGTGCTCGGCAAGCACGTCCGGCTCTACCAGGCGGTCACGCTCGGCGCACGAAGCTTTGCCAGCGAGGCCGACGGCAGCCTCAGCAAGGGCGGCGCCCGCCACCCGATCGTCGAGGACAACGTGGTGATCTATGCCGGCGCCACCGTGCTGGGACGCATCACCATCGGGCACGGCTCGAGCATCGGCGGCAACGTGTGGCTCACCCGCAGCGTACCGCCCGGCAGTCACGTGACCCAGGCGAGCCTGCAACATGGGCCGGTTCGGGGCGGCGGCGACTTCATCTAGCCGCAGCCCGCAGTCGGGCGGCGCCCGCCCGGCCCAGATCCTTCCAAACGCGTCTTTTCATAACCCCTGCCGACGCAGGGACAAGGAGTCCATCATGGCTGCAGAAACCACGGTGCATCACGCGCTCGGCGATACCGCCGCGCGCCAGCTTGCCAACGCCACCAAGACCGTCCCCCAACTGGCGACCATCACGCCGCGCTGGCTGGTGCACTTCCTGCAATGGCTGCCGGTCGAGGCCGGCATCTATCGCCTGAACAAGGTCAAAAACCCGCAGGACGTGAAGGTGAGCTGCTCGCAGCGCGACGGCGAGGGCGAGCTGCCGCAGATCTTCGTCGATTACGAAGACCAGCCACGCGAGTACTTCCTGAACGCAGTCACCACCGTGCTCGACGTTCATACCCGGATCTCGGACCTCTACAGCAGCCCGCACGACCAGATCAAGGAGCAGCTCCGCCTGACGATCGAAACCGTCAAGGAGCGCCAGGAGTCCGAGCTGATCAACAACCCGGACTACGGGCTGCTGGCCAATGTCCATGACGATCAACGCCTGTCGACGCTTACCGGCGCACCGACCCCGGACGATCTCGACGACCTGCTGACCAAGGTGTGGAAGGAGCCCGCCTTCTTCCTCACCCATCCGCTGGGGATCGCCGCTTTCGGCCGCGAATGCACCCGCCGCGGCGTGCCGCCCCCGACCGTGTCGCTTTTCGGCTCGCAGTTCCTGACCTGGCGTGGCATCCCGCTGGTGCCCTCGGACAAGGTGCCGGTCGAGGACGGCAAGACCAAGATCCTGCTGCTGCGCGTGGGCGAGAAGCGCCAGGGCGTGACCGGCCTGTTCCAGCCCGGGGTCGCCGGCGAACAGGGTCCGGGGCTGTCGGTGCGCTTCATGGGCATCAGCCGCAACGCGATCGCGTCCTATCTGATCTCCCTGTACTGCTCGCTGGTCGTCCATTCCGACGACGCGCTGGCGGTGCTCGATGACGTTGAAGTGGGCAAGTACCATGACTACTCCGCACTCGATACCTACAAGTGACGGGGTGGCCGCCCTCGGCGGCGCACCTGCGGGCTTGCCCGACGTCGCGGTGCTGGCGCAGCTTGCCGGCGAGTTCTTCGCGGCGCTGCCCAACGGCAGCCCTGACCTGCGGCTGCCGTTCAGCCCGCCGCAGCCGGCACAGCCTGAGCTGGCGCTGGGCAACCGTGCCCCCGCACTGGCGCCGGCCGCCGGGACGCCGAGCGGCGTGCCCGAGGCCTATGCGGCCGCGCTGCCACAGGTGACGCCGCAGGACGGGCCGCAGTCTGGCGGTGCGCCCCTCGCCGGGCCGTCGCCTTACTACTTCCTTGGCGAGGCGAGCACCCCTCCGTCCGCACGCGCGTCCGCCCAGGAGGCCACCGCCGCAGCGCCGGAAGACCGCGTCACCGCACGGTCCTTCGGCTTGCCGGGCGACGGGGCCTTGCGCGAGCTGCTTGCCGGACTCGACTCGGGCGAGCGCACGGCGACGCCAGCCTCGCCCTCGGCACCCGCGTTCTACTTCCTCGATCCGGTGGCGGCGCACGCGGTGCCGACCGTGGCACAGGGCGCGCATCCGCCCTTCGATGTCCATGCGGTGCGGCGCGACTTCCCCATCCTGCAGGAGCGCGTCAACGGCAAGCCGCTGATCTGGTTCGACAACGCCGCGACCACGCACAAGCCGCGCGCCGTCATCGACCGCCTGGCGTACTTCTACGAGCACGAGAACTCCAACATCCACCGCGCCGCGCATGAGCTGGCGGCGCGCGCGACCGACGCCTACGAGGGCGCACGCGACAAGGTGGCGCGCTTTCTCGGCGCCTCCTCGCCGGAGGAGATCATCTTCGTGCGCGGCGCCACCGAAGGCATCAACCTGGTGGCCAAGACCTGGGGCTGGCAGAACGTCGGCGACGGCGACGAGATCATCGTCTCCCACCTCGAACATCACGCCAACATCGTGCCCTGGCAGCAGCTCGCCGCGGCCAAGGGCGCGAAGCTGCGGGTGATCCCGGTGGATGACTCGGGCCAGGTGCTGCTCGACGAGTACGGCAAGTTGCTCAACGCCCGCACCCGGATCGTCGCGGTGACCCAGGTGTCGAACGCGCTGGGCACGGTCGTGCCGGTGAAGGAGATCGTCGCGATGGCGCATCGTGCCGGCGCGAAGGCGTTGGTCGATGGTGCGCAGTCGGTGTCGCACATGCGGGTGAACGTGCAGGAGATCGATGCCGACTTCTTCGTGTTCTCGGGGCACAAGGTGTTCGCCCCGACCGGCATCGGCGCGGTCTATGGCAAGCGCGAAGTGCTGGAGGACATGCCGCCCTGGCAAGCCGGCGGCAACATGATCGCCGACGTCACCTTCGAGAAGACGATCTATCACGGCCCCCCGACCCGCTTCGAGGCCGGCACCGGCAACATCGCCGACGCGGTCGGCCTCGGCGCGGCGATCGACTACGTCGAACGCATCGGCATGGAGAACATCGCGCGCTACGAGCACGACCTGCTTGTATACGCGACGCGCGGACTGCTGACAGTTCCCGGACTGAAGCTGATCGGCACGGCGCAGGACAAGGCCAGCGTGCTGTCCTTCGTGCTGAACGGCTACACCACGGAGGAGGTGGGCAAGGCACTCAACGAAGAAGGCATCGCGGTGCGCTCCGGCCACCACTGCGCCCAGCCCATCCTGCGCCGCTTCGGCATCGAGGCCACGGTGCGGCCCTCGCTGGCGTTCTACAACACCTGCGAAGAGGTCGACACGCTGGTAGCCGTTCTGCGGCGGCTGGTACGGGCACACATCAACCGCTGAAGCCCTGCGTCCAAGACTCGAAACCCGCCGCGCCCATCGGGTACGGCGGCTTTATTGCGTGAGAGCACACAGGCTGATCCTCGGCAATCCATACCTGGGGGGAATAGTGAGTGCCCGGAACACCGTGTCGCCGCCTCGGCAATCGAAAACCGGATTCATCCGTTCGACCGCAACAACCGCCTTCCTAAAGGGCCGGCCTCCTCGCCCAACGCTTGAAACCCACACCTCAATGGTCCTGCCCATACAATGTCACGCAACAAGTTGATCTCCCTCATCGACGCCGTCGAGCGCTACAGCTGGGATGGCATGCAGTACGCCAGTGGCGCAGCCCTTCCCGTGGGATCGGACGCCATCATATTCGGCCGCGAGCTCGTGCGTCGCGGACGCTGCGACCTGCACGCCCAGTTCCACTGCAACACGCAGCAACTCAACCTGCTGGCCGCTGCCGGCGTGGTAAGCAGGGCGGAATGCGGCTTCTCCGGGCTGGAAGTGTTCGGCTTTGCCAACGGCTTGCGCCGTGCCGTTGAGACCGGACAGCTCGCGCTCGAAGACTATTCGAACCTCTCTTTCAACCTGCGCCTGCTCGCCGGCGCGATGAACTGGCCCTTTGCGCCGACGACGGTCAACATCGGCTCGGACATCCAGTGGCGCAGCGCCTTCGCTCCCGACGAGCATCCCGCTCGGGACAAGATTCCGACCGTGGTCGACCCCTTCAGCGGGCGCGAGGTCGGGGCCCTGCGACCGCTCAAGCCGGACGTGGCAGCAATCCACGTCTCGCTGGCCGACCCGCAGGGCAACGCCATCATGCTGGGCACCGAGTGGAGCCGCTTCGAGCTGTCCCGGGCTGCCAGGAAGGTGGTGCTGATCGCCGACGCCATCGTCGATACCGCCTGCATGCGCCAGTTTCCCAACCTGGTGCGGATTCCGGACGTCATCGTCGAGGCGGTGGTCTATTGGCCCTTCGCAGCCTGGCCTCAGTCCTCGCCCGGCTTCTACGATGTTGATGAGACACACATGAACGCGATGAACAAGGCGCTGGCCACGCCGGCCGGCACGGACGAGTACATCCGCCAGTACGTCGCAGGTTACGACGACCTCGACAGCTACCTTGCCATGATCGGCCACGACACCATCGAACGGCTGTCCCGCACCGGGACGGCCTTCCTTCTCGACCCTTTCCGCCAATGGATCAAGACGCCGGAAGAAGTGATCGCTCTGGCTGCCGGAGATGAGCGATGACGACAGCCACCCACCCACCTGGCAGCGATGAGCTGCCCTACACCCGCCAGGAGATGATGGCGATCGCCACCGGACGCGAGTTGCGTGACCGCGAGCTGGCGATCTTCGGCGTGGGCCTGTCCATGCTGGCCGGCTACTTCGCCCAGGCCTGCCACGCCCCCAATATCCGCACAATGACCGAAGGGGGTGTCTACGGCGCCACGCCGGTCGGTGGCCTGCCCTGGGGCATCGAGTGCAACCGGATCTCTTCCAACGCAACCAGCTTCACCAACGCCCTGGATGCCCTCGGCTTCCTGGTGGGCTCGGGGCGCTGCGACGTCGGCATCATCGGCGCTGCCCAGGTCGACAAGTTCGGCAACGTCAATACCACCGGCATCTGGGATGGCGACGGCATCATCGGCGACCGCTACCGCCCACCCAAGACTCGCCTCACCGGTGCGGGTGGCGCCAACGACATCGCCTGCGGTGCGGGCCGGGTCATCATCATGGTGACCCACGAGGCCAAGCGATTTGCCGAAAAGGTCAGCTACATCAGCTCACCGGGCTACCTGGACGGGGGCGAGGCCCGCGAGCGCCACGGCTTCATCGGCGGCGGACCGTCGGCAATCGTCACCACACTCGGTATCATGCGCCCGGATCCGGTCACCAAGGAATTCGTCCTCGACGCCTGGTACCCGTTCTCAAGCGTTGAGGAGATTCGCGCCAGTACCGGCTGGGACCTGAAGGTCTCGCCCAATGCCCGGACGGTGCCCGAGCCCAGCGCCGAAGAACTCGCCGCACTGCGCCGCGTGGACCAGACCGGCATGTTGCGCAAGCGCTGAAGCGCCGCTGCGCGCCCAATGAACCGCTAACCCGAGGCGACGAACATGAGCGACATCCAGACCCTGCGACGGGTCCTCCGTGAAACCAGCACCATCGCCGTGGTGGGCCTGTCGGCCGACTGGTTCCGGCCGTCCTACTTCGCCGCCAAGTACATGCAGGAACACGGCTACCGGATCATCCCGGTCAACCCGAAGTACGCCGAGATCCTCGGCGAGAAGTGCTATCCCGACCTGGCCTCGATCCCCGAGCCCGTGGACATGGTGGATGTGTTCCGCAAGTCCGCCGACGCGCTGCCGATTGCCGAGCAGGCGATCGCCATCGGCGCGAAGTCGCTGTGGCTGCAGATCGGCGTCATCAACGAGGAAGCGAAGCAGAAGGCCGAGGCCGCAGGCCTCACCGTGGTGATGGACCGCTGCGTGAAGATCGAATACGCCCGCCTGTTCGGCGGCCTGGGCTGGTTCGGCGTCAACACCAAGGTCATCTCCTCGCGCCGCCCGCACTGAATTCACCCTCCAGGACCCCGACCATGGCAGACCGCAACTTCGGCTTCGATACCCTGTGCCTGCACGCCGGCCAGATCCCCGACGCGGCCACGGGCAGCCGCGCCGTGCCCATCTACCAGACCACCTCCTACGTCTTCGACAGCCCCGAGGAGGCAGCGAGCCTCTTCAACCTGCAGACCTTCGGCAATGTCTACTCGCGCATCTCCAACCCCACGGTGGCAGTGTTCGAAGAGCGCATGGCCGCGCTCGAAGGCGGCCGCGCTGCGGTAGCCACCGGCAGCGGCATGGCGGCGCAGATGATCGCGCTGCTCAACATCTGCGAGGCCGGCGACGAGATCGTCGCTGCGCGCACGCTGTACGGCGGCACCCACACCCAGCTCGACGTCAATTTCCGCAAGCTGGGCATCAACACCGTGTTCGTCGACCCCGACACGCCGGATAACTTCGCCCGCGCCATCACGCCGAAGACGAAGGCGATCTATGCCGAGACCCTGGGCAATCCCTCGCTCAACGTACTCGACCTGGAAGCGGTGGCGCAGATCGCCAACGCCGCCGGCCTGCCGCTGTTCATCGACAACACCTTCGCCAGCCCCTACCTGTGCCGCCCCTTCGAGTGGGGCGCGGCCATCAGCGTGCACTCAGCGACCAAGTTCATCGGTGGCCACGGCACGACGATGGGCGGGGTGATCGTCGAGTCGGGCAAGTTCCCCTGGGACAACGGCCGCTTCCCGACCATGACCGAGCCCTCGCCGGGCTACCACGGCGTGCGCTTCTTCGAGACCTTCGGCGATTTCGGCTTCACCATGAAATGCCGCATGGAGGGCATGCGCACCTTCGGCCCGGTGCTGTCGCCGTTCAACGCCTTCCAGCTCCTGCAAGGCCTGGAGACCCTGCCGCTGCGGATGGACCGCCACTGCAGCAACGCGCTCGCCGTGGCCCGCCACCTCGAGACGCACCCCAAGGTGGCCTGGGTCAATTACCCCGGGCTGGAGAGCAGCCGCTACCACGCCCTGGCAAGGAAGTACCTGCCCCGCGGTGCCGGTGCGGTGCTCAGCTTCGGCATCAAGGGCGGCGCGGCCGCCGGGCAGAAGTTCATCGACTCGGTGGAGTTCCTGTCCCATCTGGCCAACATCGGCGACGCCAAGACCTTGGTCATCCACCCTGCTTCCACCACGCACCGCCAGCTCTCCGAAGAGCAGCAGGTGGCCGCCGGCGTGCCACCCGACCTGATCCGCCTGTCCGTTGGCCTGGAGACGCTGGACGACATCCTGTGGGACATTGACCAGGCTTTGTCAAAGACCTGAGCTCCCAGCCCCCTCTGTGAGACGCCCCGGTTGCCGCCGACACGCTCATCGTGCAGGCGGCGATCTCTTTTCGGGGATCGGCCTCTATGCCGATTTTCTGCTTTCAAACTGAATTATTCTTGGTTCTCGGCGGCCACGTCGCTTCCTAACATTGCCCTCTGTTGCGCTGCAGCGTGCAGCGCACTCTCCCTACACGGACAGAGGATCAATGATGAAAGCAACCCGTCTACTGCGCACTGGCCTCGCTGCACTCACGCTTTCCCTGAGTGCTGGCATAGCACACGCAGAAAAGCTCGCCGTCGGATATCTGCCGGTCACCGGCCACGCCAAGTTCTTCGTGGCCCAGGAGCAGGACTTCTTCAAGCAGGAAGGCCTGGAGGTCGAGTTGGTGGAGTTCGTGAACTCCGCCGACGGCTTGCATGCCGTGGTCTCCAGCAAGCTCGACATCGGCGCCTTCGGCACCGCCGCTCCCCTGGTGCACTACGCCCGCGGCGCCGACCTCAAGATTATCGGCGGCATCATGGGTGAAGACGCAGCAATCATCGTCAAACCCGAAAACGCCGCCGGCGTGCGCAGTATTGGCGACCTCAAGGGCAAGAAGATCGCCACCATTCGCTTGGCTACCGGCGACGCCGTGCTGCGCGGTGCGCTAAACGATGCCGCCCTCGACTGGCGCAAAGACGTGCAGATCTTCGAGCTGAAGAACCCACCCGCCGTGCTCGAGGCCGTCAAGTCGGGCCAGGTGGATGCTGGGGTGGTGTGGGGGCCGCATGACATCCGCGCCGAACGCCAGGGCCTTCAAGTGGTGATCCGCTCCAGCGAACTGCAGCCCGGCCACCCCTGCTGCCGCCTGGTCGTGAAGTCGGACAAGCTCAAGAACCCGGAGACGCTGGAGAAGTTCCTGCGGGCCATCCTGCGCGCCGAGCAGTTCGCCTCCGCCAACCGCAAGGAAACCCTCGACGCCATCCAGAAGTACGTCAAGCTCGATCGTGACATCCTGGAAGCGGGCTACTACTCGCCGCACCTCGAGCAGGGTACCGATGCGAATGCCGTGGGCACCCGCCAGTTCTGGAATACGCTCGTACAGGCCGAGTTCATCGAAGGCCAGCGCCCGCTGGAGCCGATCTTCGCGCTCGATGTGTATGAGCGTGCGCTGAAGAGCCTGGCGGCAGAGTATCCGGCCGAGCCGTTCTGGCAGGCGCTCCTGCAGGCTTCCGAGAAGCGGAACACGCTGTGAGTGCGCAGCGCCACAACCTGCTCATCGAAGGTCTGGACTTCGCCTACGGTGACACGGCGATTCTTCAGGGCATCGACCTGGCCGTGGGCGAGGGCGAGTTCCTCGCCCTGCTGGGACCGAGCGGATCGGGGAAGTCCACCCTGCTGCGCCTGATCGCCGGGCTTGAACAACCGGCCCGCGGTCGGATCGCTGCTGGCGACAAGCCGCTGAGCGGCCCTGGCCCGGACCGTGCCGTGGTGTTCCAGCACTACGCACTGTTCCCGTGGATGACCGTGGGCGACAACGTCGCCGAGGCCATCGCCAAGGCACACCCGATGCTGTCGCGTCGCAATCAGCGCACGCGTGCTCGCGAACACCTCGCCCGCGTCGGCCTGGGCGAGGTCGCTGAGCAGTATCCGTTCGAGCTCTCCGGGGGCATGCAGCAGCGTGCCGCGATCGCCCGCGCGCTGGCACTGGAGTCGCCCTTCCTGCTGATGGACGAACCCTTCGGCGCACTGGATCCCGTCAATCGTGCGCGACTGCAGGACCTGCTGGTGGCGGTCTGGCAGCGCAGCACGCCGCGGCGCACCGTGGTGTTCGTCACCCACGACGTCGATGAAGCCTTGCTGCTGGCCGACCGAGTCGCGGTGATGGGCGCCAACCCGGGACGCGTCATTCGCGAATATGCCGTGCCGTTCGATCGCCCGCGCAGGCGCGCCTCGCTGTTCAAGGACGCCGCCTTCCACCGCCTGCGCGAGGACATTGCCGAAGCGCTCGACGCGGACACCTTGGCCCATCTGGACGCCGCCTGACCCCCGACGTTCGCAAACACACGGGCAGCCCCGGTGCCAATCCACCCATCAACTGCACCGCTGAAATCGAATACCAGGACCAAGATCATGAGTGCCCAACATAAGGCCTTGAGACTGCCCCCCGTGGAGGGCAGCACCAACAGTGATGACCACCGCCCCCTCACTCGGCGGTTGCCAACCCTCGCCATCGCCTGGGAGCCGTGGGCATTTGCCGCTGCCCTGCTGCTGGCGTGGCAGCTTGCCGGCAGCGCACTGTCCGGCGACGGCAACCCGCTCCTGCCCCCTCCGGCCGTGGTCTTCAACGCGCTGTGGGACTCTCTGCCGGAGCTGGGCCGCGGCACCGTCTCCTCCTTCCTGATCCTGCTCCCCGGCTATGTCGGCGCGCTGGCACTGGGTGTCAGCCTCGGCCTGCTGGCCGGCACCACACCCTGGATTGGCCGCACCTTCTTCCCCTTTGCCAAGGCAGCCGCACCGATTCCGCCCACCGTTTTCATCCCCTACGCGATCGCCGCCCTTCCCACCTTCTACCTGTCGGCCACCTTCGTCGTGTTCCTCGGCGCCTTCTGGCCGATCTTCCACAACGCCGCCGCGGGCGCGCTGTCGATCGAGAGCCGCCACCGAGACAACGCGCGCGTTCTCGGCTTCACCCATTGCGAATATCTGCGCAAGGTCGTCTTTCCCGCCAGCCTGCCGCACATATTCTCCGGTATGGCGGTCGGTCTGGGCTTCTCCTTCATCCTGCTCACGGTGGCGGAGCTGTTCGGCGCCAATGCCGGGCTGGGACGCTTCGTGCAGTACTACGCCGACTTCGCCGACTACCCGCGCATGGTGGCCGGCATTCTGTACACCGGTGTCGTGACCTGGGCTGCCATGACCCTGCTGGACAAGTTGCGCCAACGCGCCTTGTTCTGGCTGCGCTGAGGCCTGCACCATGAGGCCACTGCCGCCGCGACGCGAGCTCTTCTCTGATCCCACCGTTCCCTGCCCACATGCACCGCGCCCGCGACTGGGACAGGCGCGAGCTCTGCGCTGGATCGCAAGCCTGACGGTCGTGCTGCTGGTGCTGTGTGTCGTCACAGGCACCTTGCAGGCGGGCAATCCGACGCCAGTCTCCAGCAAGCACCAGGACGGCTTCTTCCCGCCCACCGCGGATCTCGCTGCTGCGCTCGAGCAAGCACGCGTGAGCGGGCACAAGGGCGTTGCCGTGCTGTTCGAGATGGAGGGCTGCGGCGAGTGCGCAAAACTGCGCGCGACGACGTTCAAGGACAGCCGCCTGCGCGAAACCTACGAAGGCAGTTTCGTCACGGTCAGCCTGATGGCGGACCAGCCGCTGCCGCTCCTTGGCTTCGACAGGCAGCCTACGCCGCAAACCGAGTTCGCCCGTGCCGAGCGCGTCTTCGCACTGCCGACGCTGGTCTTTTACGACCTTGACGGACTCCCGGTCGCGCGCCAACTGGGCAGCGCCGGCGATGCTGCACAGTGGATCAGGCTGGCGCGCTATGTGCGCGACAAGGGCTACGAGGAAGCGCCCTTCTCCCACTGGCGGCCAGCGGAATAAGCCGCTCTGCGGCTCAGGAACGCACCTCGCTCACCCCCTGCATGAGAGATACGACAAGCATGCCCGAGTCGAACACTGCAAAACTGCTGACCTTGCCCAACGCCGGGCAAGGTGCGCTCTCGATCCGCGCTAAGGCGCTAGTCTTCCATGACGCAAGATCGCTGCGCCTGTTGCGCCAGGTCGAGCTGATCGCACCAACCGAGGCCAACGTGCTGATCATGGGCGAGACCGGCACCGGCAAGGAACTGGTGGCGCGCCACATCCACGCCCAGAGCGGCCGCAGCGGCCCCTTCGTGGCGGTCAATTGCGGGGCCTTCAGCGAGAACCTGGTCGAGGCCGAGCTGTTCGGCCACGAGGCCGGCGCCTTCACCGGCGCCCAGCAGGCGCGCGCCGGCTGGTTCGAGGCCGCAAACGGCGGCACACTGTTCCTCGACGAGGTCGGCGACCTGCCGCTGGCGATGCAGGTCAAGCTGCTGCGCGTGCTGCAGGAGCGCCAGGTGGTGCGGCTGGGTTCGCGCAAGCCGATCCCGGTGGACGTGCGCCTGGTCGCCGCCACCAATGTCAACCTGGAGAAGGCGGTGCAGGCTGGGCATTTCAGGCTCGACCTCTACTACCGCCTCAACGTCGCGCCGGTGGAACTACCCGCGCTGCGCGAGCGCCCGGGTGACATCCTTCCGCTAATCGAGTACTTCATCGACTACTACCGCCAACGCCTCGACATTCCGACACCGCGTCTGAGCAAGGAAGCGGCCACCGAACTCGAGACATACCACTGGCCCGGTAACATCCGCGAACTGGAAAACGTCGTCCACTTCGCGCTGATCGTCTGCCAGGATAACGTGATCCAGCCCGGCGACCTGCGCCTGCCGGGCTTCGCCTCGTCGAGCGCGACCGGCGCCTTGGGTGCGGGCGACTACCCTGCAGACGGCTTCGCCGCCGTCCGTGCGGGCCTGCGCCAGTTGCTGGATGAGGACACCCCGGAGGTCTACGAGCGCATCGAGAAGCTGCTCTTTACCACGGCCTTCGAGTACTGCCGCGAAAACCAGGTCCGCACGGCAAAGCAACTCGGCATCTCACGCAATATCCTGCGCACCCAGCTCAAGCGTTTCGGCCTGATCGGCGACAGCCCGGTGGATACGCTAATCACGGCCGACGCCTGAACGCGCCTCCATCTTCAATTTGCACTGCGATACCCATCAAGATAGGGAGTCCCATGAGCCTGACCAACGCCGAGACCCTCGACCACCCGATCACGGCCAAATCCCCTGCCGCCATCGCCAGCCTCCTGGCTGAGCGCTTTGCCGAGACGGCCGCTGCACGCGATCTGGCTGGGGGTACCCCCAAGGCCGAGCGCGACCTGCTACGTGCCAGCGGCCTGCTCAAGCTGAGCATCCCCAGTACTTACGGCGGCCTCGGCGCAAGCTGGGCCGAGACGCTCGCGGTCGTCCGCCAACTCGCGCGCGCAGACAGCTCGGTTGCCCACGTCTTCGCCTTCCACCACCTGCAACTGGCCTCGGTGCGCCTGTTCGGCAGCCTGGACCAGTGGGAGCCGTGGCTGCGAGACACCGTGAAGTACAGCTGGTTCTGGGGCAATGCGCTCAACCCGCTCGACAAACGCACCGTCGCCATCCGCGTGGCGGGCGGGCGCGAGTTCTCCGGGCGCAAGAGCTTCTGCTCCGGCGCGCTCGACTCCGACATGCTGCTCGCCTCGGCCGTCGAGGACAGCGCCGACGGCAAGCTCATCATCGCCGCGCTGCCCACCCACCGCGCCGGCATCACCTTGTTCGAGGACTGGGACAACATCGGCCAGCGCCAGACCGACAGCGGCAGCGCGCTGTTCGAGCGTGTCGCGGTGGCTGAGGGCGAGATCCTGTCGAATCCCGGCCCGCTGTCCTCGCCCCACGCCTGCCTGCGCCCGCTGCTCGCACAGCTCATCTTCGTGAACATCTTCCTCGGCATTGCCGAGGGCGCGCTCGCCGAGGCCCGCCAATACACCCGCAATGAAGCGCGCCTGTGGTCGGCCTCGCCGGCAGCCCACGTTACCGAAGACCCCTACGTGCTCGCCCATTACGGCGAGTTCTGGGTCGCTCTCGAATCGACCCGCAAGCTCGCCGACCATGCGGCCACCGTGTTCGACGCCGCATGGAACGCAGAGCTGGCGCTGACGGAGGCCGGCCGTGGCGAGGTCGCGCTCGCCGTCGCCACCGCCAAGGTCGCCGCCACCCGCGGCGGGCTCGACCTCACCAGCCGCATCTTCGAGGTCACCGGCGCCCGCTCAACCACCGCCGCGCTGCGCCTCGACCGCTTCTGGCGCAACCTGCGCGTGCACACCCTTCACGATCCGGTAGATTACAAGGTGCGAGAGCTGGGCGACTGGGCGCTCAACGGCCGCTATCCAAAGCCCTCCTTCTATTCCTGAGCGCCCAGCCCCACTATGCCCCTGAAGGTCCCGCGCACCGCTGCTTAGTATTAGACCCGCACCGACAGTCCGTCATCACCCTGTTGCTCGGTATCCCGCTGGCGCTGATCCTGGTTGCCACCTCGTGCGACGGCATTTTCGAAGCACGCTGGGCCAATAACGTTTTGGCCAGCGTGGTCAACGTCATCCGCTCGATTCCGTTCCTGATCCTGATGGTGGCGATGATTCCCATCACGCGCCTGATCGTCGGCACCAGCTAAGGCGTGTGGGCCGCGATCGTGCCGCTGGTGGTGATGGTGACGGTGATCCAGTTTGACGGGGACCAGCTGGCCCTGAAGCTGAGCAAACACTTCTGATACACCCCGGGGGCCGCGATGCGGCCCTCCGTATTTTTACCCCATGCAGAGCTCCTGGCTCCCACTGCATCCAGCAGTGAGGTCAACCTGCTGGCTAGCAAGCACATGCTGCCACGCCTGCTGTGTCAGCAGCAGCCAGCTGCCAAACAACTACTCCAATCATATGATTTATATGCAATTAATAACTGGCACCAATCATGCTTTAGATCCATTGACACCCCTCTCCAGACCACCCTGACTGCCATGTACGATCCACCTTCTGACTCACCTCGAACACTGCCGGCCTGGCTGGAGCAGCAGGCCGAGCGCCGGAGCGACAAGGTCGCTTTGCGCCACAAACGCGACGGCATATGGCACGAACGGACCTGGGCAGAGCTTGGGCAGGAGGTGCACGCACTTGCGGGAGGGCTGCAGCGGCATGGCTTTGGCGTAGGCGCCCGCTTGGTCATCATCAGTGCACCGCGGCCGGAGGCCTTGCTGATCTCGATCGCCGCGCAACATCTCGGCGGCTGCGCTGCCTTGATCGAACCGAGTGTTGGTTCCGCCGGCCAACATGACCTGCTGAGCGCCCTCGCACCCGACTATGTGTTTGCGGAAGGACGCGATGAAATTGGCCGTGTGCTCGCCGCCGGCCTGGCCCCTGCCCTGCTGGTCTATGCCGACGGCCGCGGCCTGCGGGCGCTTGGCGAGACGGCTGAGGCGCGATCCGGCACACGGGTCGCGCCGCGCGCCTATGGCGAACTGCTCGACCCCGGCTCAGCAGGCCAGGTATCGCGTCGCACAATCGCCAACCAGGCGGCTTTCGCGCTGTATCGCCGCGATGACGATGGCGAGATCCATGTCCTGCCCCTGCCCCATGACGAGTTGCTGCGCAATGCACAGGCCCTGCTGCTGCAGGAGTCACTGACGGCGAATGAGGAAGCATTCGCCGCCCGTGCGTTCGCAGCCAGCGGGCAGGCGAGGTATCTCGTGGCGCCCTGGCTCCTTGCCGGCTTTCGCCTGAACTATCCCGAGAATCTGGGCACGCGTGACAACGATCGCCGCGAGATCGGCCCCACGCTGGTCCTGGGCACGCGTGCGACCTACCAGCGCTTGGAGCATTGGGTGAATGAACGCCTGCCAAGACCTGGCAGCGCACTGCGGCGGATGGTCGACTGGGCGCTCGCCCCCGACGGTGGAGCGTTGCGCCGAACGCTAGGTCATTGGCTGGTGCGCCGTCCGTTGCGCGACGTCATCGGCTTCACGCGGACGTGTGTGCCACTGATCGTGGGCGAGGCCCTGCCCGAGGCGTCACAACGCTTCTTCGCAACGCTCGGCATCGTCGTGCGAACACTGCCCGAACCCGCTCGCTGGCAGCGACACCCATCCCACCTGAGCACGCCGACCAAGGCCTGGATCGTGTACCCGTCATCCACCCAAGCCGCCGCTCGCAGAGGGAACTGGGAGCCGGCATGATGGCTGCTCTGCCCACCCGCAGCTCGAGCGCTGCCCTGCTTGAGCTCGACAACATCTCGCTGTCGTTCGGCGGCGTCAAGGCGATCACCGAGATCAGCTTTGCCGTCGCGCGTGGAGAAATCTGCGCCCTGATCGGTCCGAACGGCGCTGGCAAGAGCTCGTTGCTGAATGTCATCAATGGCGTGTACCGCGCCCAGCAGGGGACCGTCCGCTTCGACGGCGAGATCCGCCGCCACATGCGGCCCCACCATTCCGCCGAGCGCGGCATTGCCCGTACGTTCCAGAACATTGCACTGTTCAAGGGTATGACGGTGCTCGACAACGTCCTGACCGGCCGCAATCTCAAGCGCCGCAGCACGTGGATCGAGCAGGCCCTGCGCGTCGGTCGTGCGTCGCGGGAGGACGACATTCAGCGCAGGCATGCAGAAAAGGTGATCGACTTTCTGCACATCCAGCCTTGGCGGCAAACGCTCGTCAGCAAGCTGCCCTACGGCCTGCAGAAGCGCGTGGAGCTTGGACGCGCGCTGGCTGCCGAACCCACCTTGCTGCTGCTCGACGAGCCGATGGCGGGCATGAACGCCGCCGAGAAGCGGGAGATGAGCCAGTTCATCGTCGACATCAACCGCGAGTATGGCACCACGATCATCCTCATCGAGCATGACATCAGCGTCGTAATGGGCATCTCAGACCACGTAGTAGTGCTCGACTATGGCCGCAAGATCGCCGACGGACCACCCGACGACGTCCGGCGTAACCCCGAAGTGATCGCCGCCTACCTCGGCACCCGGCACTGATCCTGCCGCCCTCACCCACATTGAATGACCCCTGGATTACACATGGAATTCTTTCTCGAAGTGCTGATCGGCGGCCTGCTGTCGGGAGTGATGTACTCCTTGGTGGCGATCGGATTCGTGCTGATCTACAAGGCCTCGGGCGTATTCAACTTCGCCCAGGGGGCGATGGTGCTGTTCGCCGCCCTGACCTTCGTCAGCCTCGTCGAGCGCGGCGTGCCCTTCTCGCTCGCCTTCACCATCACGCTGGCGACGATGCTGCTGCTGGCACTCTGCGTGGAACGGTGGGTGCTGCGACCGCTCGCCAATCGGGCCCCCATCACGCTGTTCATGGCGACGCTGGGCCTGGCCTACATCATCGAGGGCGGCGCACAGGCCTTGTGGGGCGCGCAGGTACACGGCCTCGAGCTCGGTATCGACGACGTGCCGCTCGAAGTGGGCGGGTTGTTCGTGTCCCAGTTCGACCTTTTCGCAGCGGGCACCGCGGCTGCGCTCGTTCTCGTCCTGTCATTGCTGTTCAACAAGACTCGCATCGGCCTGTCGCTGCGCGCAGTGGCCGACGATACATTGGCCGCTCAGTCAGTCGGCATACGACTTCCCCACGTGTGGACCGCAGTCTGGGCGGTGGCCGGGCTGGTCGCACTGATCACCGGCCTGCTATGGGGCGCACGCGTAGGTGTTCAGTTCTCGTTGTCGCTGATTGTGCTCAAGGCTTTGCCCGTGCTGATCATCGGTGGCTTCTCATCGGTGGGCGGCGCCATCGCCGGCGGGCTGATCGTGGGCGCCTCGGAGAAGCTGGCCGAGATCTACTTGGGTCCACTGGTCGATGGCGGCATCGAAAACTGGTTCCCCTACGTCCTGGCAACGCTGTTCCTGCTCGTCCGCCCCGCCGGCCTGTTCGGCGAGCGCACGATCGAGCGTGTCTGAGCGGAGACCGCCCCATGCTTACCACCGAAGCCGGCCAGTTCAGCAAGACCTTCAGGGCGGACCGCCGCGTGTTCCGCCTGCGCCAGGACCGCATCGCGCTTGCCAGTCTGCTGGCCATCGCGCTCGTGATCGTGCCCCTGATCGGCAATGACTACTGGTTCAGCGCGATCCTGATCCCGTTTCTGGTGCTTTCCCTGGCGGGACTCGGCCTCAACCTGCTCACCGGCTATGCCGGCCAGCTCTCGCTGGGCTCGGCTGCATTCATGGCCGCAGGTGCGTTTGCCGCCTACAACTTCAACCTGCGCATAGAAGGCCTGCCGCTGCTCGTCAGCTTCGGGCTAGGGGGGGTAGTCGCCGCGCTGCTGTCCATTGTGTTCGGCCTGCCAAGCCTGCGCATCAAGGGCTTCTATCTCATCGTGTCCACCCTGGCTGCACAGTTCCTGATTCCTTGGGCGCTGGTCAAGTTCGGCTGGTTCTCCAACTTCAACTCATCGGGCGTCATCTCCGCGCCACCGCTGATGATCGCTGGCCATGACCTCAGTTCGCCCACTGGGCGTTACCTGCTGACACTGACGATCGTGATCGCACTGGCCTGGCTCGCGAACAACATCGTGCGCAGCGAACTGGGGCGCAACTGGATGGCGGTACGCGACATGGACACTGCCGCCGCGGTTACCGGCATCTCACTTCCAAAGGCGAAGTTGCTGGCATTCGCGATCAGCGGCTTCTTCCTCGGTGTGGCCGGTTCCCTATGGGCCTTCACCTACCTGGGTACCGTCGAACCGCACGGCTTCGACCTCGCACGCTCGTTCCAGGTGCTCTTCATCATCATCATCGGCGGCATGGGCAGCATCGCCGGCAACTTCCTCGGCGCGGCCTTCATCGTGCTCTTCCCGCTGCTGCTGTCCAACCTGGCCGGCCTACTGCCGGTCGGGCTGATCGATGCCGGGCAACTCGAGAACATCCAGAAGATGATCTTCGGCGCCCTGATCATCGCCTTCCTGATTCGCGAACCGGATGGACTCGCCCGCCTGTGGCAACAGTTCCGTCTCCGCGCGCGGCGCTGGCCCTTGCGCTACTGACACCCACACGCCCGCACACCCGTTTTTCCCTGAACGGTCTCGATCGAGACGCCCCATACAGTCAACAAGGAGCCCTTTCATGTCCTATCGCAAGTCTCTTCTCGCCGCCCTCGTGCTCGGCACCCTCGGCACGGGCGCATACGCCGGAGGCGAGCAGTACTTCCCGCTGCAAAGTTACCGCATCGGCCCCTACGCAGCGGGCGGCACTGGCTTCTTCGGCGGCTTCATCGATTACCTGCAGCATGTGAACGCCAACGGCGGCGTCAATGGCGTGAAGCTCACCTGGAGCGAGTGCGAGACCGAGTACGTGGTCGAGAAGGGCGTTGAATGCTATGAACGCCTTAAGAAAGGGCTGAACGGTGCTCCCGCTGCAGCGACCAACCCACTTTCGGTCGGTATCGCTTACGCCACGCTCGACCGCTCGCATGCAGACAAGCTGCCACTGATCACCATCAACCACGGTCGCACCGACTCGACCGACGGCAGCGTGTTCCCGTATGCCTTTCCCTTGCAGTTGAATCCGTACTCCGAGGTTTCAGCCATCATCAACTACATCGGTCAGCAGGTCGGAGGCCTCGACAAGCTGAGCGGCAGGAAGATCGTCACGCTGTATCACGGCTCGCCCTACGGTAAGGAGACCAACGAGGTCCTGCAGAAGCTGGCCGACAAGTACGATTTCGCGCTCTCCCTGATTGAAGTACCCCATCCCGGGAACGAACAACAGTCGCAATGGCTGAACATCCGCAGAATTCAGCCCGACTACGTGATCCTGCGCGGCTGGGGCGTGATGAACCCGGTGGCACTAAAGACCGCGCAGAAGGTCGGCTATCCCACCGATCGCATCATCGGCAACATCTGGAGCAATTCAGAAGAGGACGCGGCCCCGGCCGGCGCCGCGGCCAAAGGTTTCGTGTCGATCACCACTCATCCCTCGGGCACCGACTTCCCGGTCCTACAGGGCATCAAGAAGGATGTCGTCGATGCGGGCAAGGGCAACCTGGCCGATCCGAAGCGCTTTGGCACCGTCTATTACAACCTCGGGGTCGTCAACGGCATCCTAAACGTCGAGGCAGTGCGTATCGCCCAGTCCAGGTACGGCAACCAGCCGCTGACTGGCGAACAGGTACGCTGGGGCTTCGAGAACCTGCGCCTTGATGACAAGCGTCTGGAGGAGCTCGGCGCTCACGGACTGGTACAGCCGCTGCAATTGTCGTGCGCGGACCACGAAGGCGGTGGCGCGGTGCGCTTCCAGCAGTGGGACGGCCAGCAATGGAAGCTCGTCAGCGACTGGATCCAGGCCGACCGCGCGTTCCTGCGGCCGATCATCGAGGCCTCAGCGCTGAAGTACGCGCAGGAAAAGGGCATCACGCCGCGCGACTGCTCGAAGGAAAGCTGACACGCAGAACCCTTGCCTGCACAGGTCCGCCCAGCGCCGGACCAACAGCAGCCCCCAACGGATTGACGTTCGGGACAGGCCGTCTTCAGGACGGCCTGTTGCATTTTGCGGGATGACACGCCATCGATTGGGTCAGCCCCTGTTGCCAACGCATCAATCTGTCCGGCGCTTGGTTACAGCGCAACATCGGAGGCTCCGATCGATTCATATAAGCAACTGTTTTATATACATAATTCATACTGGCACGGAAGGTGCACTAAGGACTCCGAGTCAATTTCCTTCATCTCGGAGTAACCCCATGACGCATCGTGACGAGTTTTCCAGCCTCTCGACCGGGGCTGACTATGAAGCGCTTGCTGGCCGCTTTCGCCCGATCTTCGAGCGTATTGCCGAGGGCGCGATCGAGCGCGAGAGCACGCGCACCCTGCCCCATGAACAGATCGCCTGGCTCAAGCAGTCTGGATTCGGCGCGGTCCGCGTACCGGTCGAGCATGGCGGCGCAGGTGCCTCTCTGCCTCAACTGGTCGAGTTGCTCACCGAACTGGCGGCAGCCGACTCCAATCTGCCGCAGGCCCTTCGCGGTCACTTCGCCTTCGTCGAAGATCGCTTGAATTCACAGCCCGGTGCGCAGCGCGATCTCTGGTTCAAGCGCTTCGTCGCGGGCGAGACCTTCGGCAACGCCTGGACGGAAGTCGGTGACGTGAAGATCGGCGATGTCATCACGATCGTGTCGCCGAAGGACGGACGATGGGTGTTGAACGGACGCAAGTACTACAGCACCGGCAGCATCTTCGCCGACTGGATCGACGTGTATGCGCGCCGTGCAGATACCGAAGCCGATGTCATCGCCGCCGTACGCACCGCACAGCCGGGGGTGACGCAGTTCGACGACTGGGACGGCTTCGGCCAGCGCACCACCGGCAGCGGCACCACGATCTTCGCCGATGCGGTGGTCGAGGCCGACGACGTCTTCGATTTCTCCACCCGCTTCAAGTACCAGACGGCGTTCTACCAGCTCGTGCACCTTGCAACGCTCGCCGGCATCGCGCGTGCGGCTGAACGCGACGTCGCGCGCCATGTGGCCGAACGAAAGCGCATCTTCAGCACCGGCAATGCGCCGCTCGCCCGCCTCGATCCTCAGATCCAGCAGGTGGTGGGGCAGATTTCGGCACAGGCCTATGCCGCAGCCGCGGTTGCCGCACGTGCGGCCGAACCCGCACAGCGTGCCTATGTCGCCCGCTTCGGCGGCGATGAGGCCGCAGAGAAGGCCGCCAACATCGCCGCGGAGATCGAATCGGCGCAGGGGCAGCTGGTGATCGCCGATCTCGTCTTGCGCGCGACCGCCGACCTTTTCAACGCACTGGGCGCCTCGTCGGCCAGCGCGCGCCTTGCCCTCGACCGCCATTGGCGCAATGCGCGCACCGTCGCGACCCACAACCCGCTCGTCTACAAGGCCCGCATCGTCGGCGACTGGTCGATCAACGGCACCGAGCCGCCCTATGTGTGGCAGATCGGCGGCAGTCCGGCGGCCAGCAAGTAATCCAGGCCCCATTCCCATACACCCAATTCGTGATTCCCAGAAAGGAGCCTCCCGTGAGCACTGTCCAAGCCAGCACCGAAAACCGCGCTGCGGCCCGCCCGCGCGTCAATACTGCCGCACCGTTTCCCGCCCTTCCGCGCCCTTCCCGCCCGGCCCATGTGATCCGTGACGACGCGCAGGCGATCGAGGTCGCCCGGCGCCTGGCTGCCGAGTTTGCCGTCGAGGCCTCGCTGCGAGATCAGGAAGGCTACCTGCCGATAGCCGAGATCGACGCCTATTCGCAGAGCGGCCTGTGGGGCATCACCGTGCCCAGGGCGTACGGCGGGGCCGGTGTCTCCTACGCGACGCTGGCCGAGGTCATCCGCATCCTTGCCGAGGCGGACTCGAGCATCGCCCAGATCACGCAGAACCATCTGGCCCTGGTCGCGCACATCGACCTCGATGCGTCCGAGGAGCAGAAGAGGGATCTGTTCGGCCTCGTGCTGCAGGGGATCCGCTTCGGCAACGCTTTCTCCGAAAAGGGCAGCAAGAACGTCGCCTCATTCGAGACCAAGTTGCGCCGCGACGGCGACAGCGTGGTGGTCAGCGGACAAAAGTTCTACACGACCGGCGCCTTGCTCGCGCACATCGTCCCGATCGTCGCCGTCGATGACGAAGGCAAGGGCTATCTCGCCTTCGCCGATCGCGACTCACCGGGACTCACCGTGATCAACGACTGGTCGGCCTTCGGCCAGCGCACCACGGCCTCCGGTTCCATCCGCATCGAGAACGTGCGCGTTCCGGCCAGCCGTCTGGTGCCGGTCGCCGCCTTCGACCGGCCGACCGCGGCCGGGGCGATCTCGCAGATCATCCAGTCGGCGATCGACGCCGGCATCGCGGCAGCAGCCATCGCCGAGACCGTCGCCTTCGTTCGCACCCGAAGCCGGCCGTGGATCGACAGCGGCAAGGAGTCGGCGGGCGAAGACCCCTTCACCGTCAGCGCGGTCGGCGAACTGGTGATCCGGCTGCATGCCGCCGAGGCCCTGCTTGAGCGTGCGGGCAAGGCGATCGATGTCGCGCTGGCGACACCGAGCGAAGAGGCGGTGACCCAGGCCACGCTCGTCACCAGCGAATCGAAGGTGCTGACGACGGAGGTCGCGATCGCGGCGACCAACAAGCTCTTCGAACTGGCGGGCACGCGATCGACGCTGAGCGAGCACAACCTCGACCGCCACTGGCGCAATGCCCGCACCCACACGCTGCACGACCCCGTGCGCTGGAAATACTTCCACATTGGCAACTTCCATCTGAACGGCGTGAATCCGCCCCGCCACCCCTGGAACTGAGCGCCTGGCCACTCACGCGCATCAAGGAGACTCAATGAGCAAGACCATCCATCTCAATGCCTTCGAGATGAACTGCGTGGGTCACCAGTCCCCCGGGCTGTGGACGCATCCGCGCGACCGATCGTGGCAGTACAAGGACCTCGAGTACTGGACCGACCTCGCCAAGATCCTCGAGCGGGGCATCTTCGACGGCATCTTCATCGCCGACGTCATCGGCTACTACGACGTCTATAAGGGCAGCAACTATCACGCACTGCAACAGGCGGCGCAGATCCCCGTGAACGATCCGCTGCAGCTCGCCGCGCCAATCGCAATGGTGACTGAGCACCTGGGCATCGGCATCACCGCATCGACCTCGTTCGAGCACCCGTACACCTTCGCCCGAAGGCTGTCGACCGCCGACCATCACACCAAGGGCCGGGTAGGCTGGAACATCGTCACCTCGTACCTGGAGAGCGGCGCAAAGAACATCGGCCAAGGCGGACTGCGACGGCACGACAACCGCTACGAAGTCGCCAACGAGTATGTGGAAGTGCTCTACAAGCTGTTCGAAGGCAGCTGGGAGGACGGTGCAGTGGTGCGCGATCGCGAGCGCGGCATCTTCACCCACCCAGATAAGGTCCACGAGATCGGCCACAAGGGCAAATACTTCGACGTGCCCGGCTACCACCTGTGCGAACCATCGCCACAACGCACGCCAGTGCTGTGCCAGGCCGGCGCCTCGGGCGCGGGCAAGGCCTTTGCCGCCGGCCATGCAGAATGTGTTTTCGTCGCCTCGCCACTGAAGTCGGTGCTCAAGGAATACGTCGCCGACGTGCGCCGGCAAGCCGCCGCTGCCGGACGCGATCCACGCAAGCTACTCGTCTACAACCTCGTGACCGTGATCGTCGACGAGACCGACGCCAAGGCCCAGGCGAAGTTCGAGGAGTACCAGCGCCACTCGTCCTACGACGGCGCACTCGTGTTCATGTCTGGCTGGAGCGGCATCGACTTCGGCCAGTACGCCCCGACCGACCTGGTGCGCAAGGTCGAGACCAACGCCATCGTCTCAGTGGTCGAGCACCTCGCCCACGGTGAGAAGTCCTGGCGCATCGACGAGCTGGCGCGCTGGGGCGGCATCGGCGGATTGGGGCCGATCTTTGTCGGTTCACCGTCGACCGTGGCCGACATCCTGCAGCAGTGGGTCGAAGAGACCGACGTCGACGGTTTCAATCTGGCCTACGCGGTCGCGCACGAAACCTTCGCGGATGTCGTCGGCTACCTGGTCCCCGAGTTGCAGCGCCGCGGCGTGTATCCGTCCGCCTACAAGGCCGGCACACTGCGTGAGAAGCTGTTCGGCGACGGCCCGTACTTGCCCGACACCCACCCGGCGGCGCACTACCGCGATATCGAGCGCGTAAAGGCGAATGAGGCGCGGCGAAAATCGGCGGATGTCGATGACCCGAGCTTCGAAGACGCGATTGCCTGACCCGGGAGTGAGCCATGAGTGAGCTTCCCCTTCTGCAGGTAGAGAACATCGAGGTCGTGTACGACAAGGTGATTCTCGCGGTACACGGCGTGTCGCTTTGCGTTAGCCAAGGGCAGATCGTTGCACTTCTTGGCGCCAACGGTGCCGGCAAGAGCACGACCCTGAAGGCAATATCAGCCCTGGTCAGGGCCCAGCGCGGGGAGATCGTCGCGGGGCACGTGCGCTATCGGGGCACGGACGTAACCCGCAGTTCGCCGGACGTGCTTGTACGCGACGGCCTCGTCCAGGTGCTGGAGGGCCGACACTGTTTCCCGCACCTGACCGTTGAGGAGAACCTGCTCACCGGGGCCCTGGCTCGCGGCATCGGCAGATCAGCGCTCAAAGTCGAGCTCGAGCGCGTCTATAGCTACTTTCCAAGACTGAAGGAGAGACGGCACTCGCAGGCAGGCTACACCTCGGGCGGTGAGCAGCAGATGGTCGCCATCGGCCGCGCGTTGATGGCCAGCCCCAGCCTCGTGCTGCTTGACGAGCCATCCATGGGTCTCGCGCCGCTGATCGTTGATGAGATCTTCGAGATCCTTGCCGACCTCAATCGGCGCGAAGGTGTCAGCCTCCTGCTCGCCGAGCAGAACACCAACGTCGCGCTGCGCCATGCCCACAAGGCCTACGTGCTGGAGTCTGGGAGGGTGGCGCTGGACGGCTCCGCAACTGAACTCGCGGCGCGCAATGACATACACGATCTGTACCTCGGCGTGCGTGTTCCGGCGTGACACTTGCGCTCTTCCAGACTCGCGGGGCGCTGCTGCGCGCTCAGCAGCCTCGACTCGCATCTGTTTCGATTGCAGCAGGCAGACGCCCAAGAAGACCCACAAGCCTATGACGGAACAGGACAATTATGACCAGGCACGATTGCTGCTGTAAGACTTTCTCCTTTCAATGCCTCCTGGAAACGCCCATGTACACGACCCTCAAACGCCTCACCCTCGCCGCAGCCAGCGTGCTGCTCGCCACCGGCATCACCCACGCTGCCGACAAACCCGCCGAGGTCCGCCTCGACTATGCCTACTACTCCCCGCCCAGCCTGGTGCTGAAGAAGTTCGGCTGGCTGGAGGAAGACCTGAAGGCCGACGGCGTGCCGGTAAAGTGGGTGCTGAGCCAGGGCAGCAACCGCGCGCTCGAGTTCCTCAACAGCGGCAGCGTCGATTTTGGCTCCACCGCCGGGCTGGCCGCCGTGCTATCGAAGGCCAACGGCAACCCGATCAAGAGCGTGTATGTGTATTCGCGCCCCGAATGGACCGCGCTGGTCGTGCCCAAGGACTCGCCGATCCAGTCGGTGAAGGACCTCAAGGGGAAGAAAGTGGCTGCGACCAAGGGCACCGACCCCTTCCTGTTCCTGCTGCGCAGCCTGCAGCAGGAGGGGCTGTCGAAGACCGACGTCGAGATCCTCGCGCTGCAGCACGCCGATGGCCGCACGGCGCTGGAGCAGGGGCGCGTCGACGCTTGGTCCGGGCTCGATCCGCTGATGGCGGGCAGCGAGGTGCAGGCCGGATCGCGCCTGCTGTATCGCAACGTCGCCTTCAACACCTATGGCTTCCTCAACACCACCGAGCGCTTCGCGACCCAGCATCCGGAGTATGTGCAGCGCGTCATTGGCGCCTACGAGAAGGCCCGCCAATGGATCATCGCCAACCCGGACGAGACGGCGCAGTTGATCTCCGAAGAGGCGAAGCTGCCGCTCGAAGTGGCCAAGCTGCAGTTGTCACGCAACGACTTCAGCACCCCGGTGCCCGGCGCCCAGCACATCGAGGCGCTGAAGGCCGCGGCACCGATCCTGGTCGAGGAAGACCTGGTGCGCAAGGGCACGGATGTGGCGGCCGTGATCGACGCCTTGGTCGAGCCCACGCACGCCCGCGCGGTCGTGAAGTGAGCGCGCCGCCATGAGCAAGGTTTCGACACTGGGCGCGGAACTGGAAGTGGGGATGAATGCCGGGCTGAACGCGCTGCCTGCTGCTGACGCGAGCGAACGCCCGCAAGGGCGTCGGCTCGCTGCGCAGTTCAAGGGCTGGGTCATGCCGCTTGCGCTGGTGGTGATCTGGGAAGCAGCGGTGCAGCTGGGCTGGGTCAGCGCCCACCTGCTGCCGCCGCCGTCCGAATTGGTCGTCACGCTGTCCGACCTGGCGGCCAGCGGCGAACTGCTGCGCCACATCGGCATAAGCAGCCTGCGCGTGCTGGTCGGCTTTGCCATCGGCGCCTTGCTCGCACTGGTCGTCGGCGCTGCGGTCGGCCTGTCGCGCGAGCTCGAGGCCTACCTCGACCCCAGTTTTCAGGCACTGCGTGCCATCCCGTCGCTGGCGTGGGTGCCCTTGCTGCTGTTGTGGCTGGGCATCGACGAGGCGCCGAAAATCACGCTGATCGCCAACGGCGCCTTCTTTCCGGTCTATCTGAATCTGGTCGCCGGCATCCAGAACGTCGACCGCAAGCTGGTGGAAGTCGGCGGCATCTTCGGGGTGAAGGGCTGGCGGCTGATCGTGCGCATCTTCCTGCCGGCCGCGCTGCCGAATCTGCTCACCGGCCTGCGCACCGGGCTGTCGCTGGCTTGGATGTTCCTGGTCGCAGCCGAGCTGATCGCGGCGACACGCGGCCTGGGCTACCTGCTGACGGACGGCCGCGAGATGGCTCGCGCCGACCTGGTGATCGTGGCGATCATCGTGCTCGCCCTGCTCGGCAAGCTCAGCGACAGCGTCCTGCAGCTTGCCGAACGTCGGCTGCTGGTTTGGCGCGACGTCTATGACAGCAACCGCCCCTGAGGAGGCGCAGCGATGTCCGAATCCCTTCTTGCGCTGAACGTCAGCGACAAGCGCTTCCAGTCGCGCCCCGTCATCGACGGCGTCCAGTTCGACATCCGGCCCGGCGAGATCGTCAGCCTGCTCGGCCCAAGCGGCTGCGGCAAGAGCACGCTGCTGCGTATCGTCGCCGGGCTCGATAAGGACTACCGGGGCACAGTGCGGATCAAGGGTGCCCCGCCGCACCTGCATTCGCCCGACGTCGGTTTCATTTTTCAGGAGCCGCGGCTGCTACCCTGGCTGAGCGTCGCAGACAACGTCGGCTTCGATGCCGGGCACGGTGGGGGCCGACATCCGCGGGTCAAGGAACTGCTTGCCGAGGTCGGCCTTGCGGACTTCGCCGATGCTTATCCGAAGCAGTTGTCCGGTGGCATGGCGCAGCGCGCGGCAATTGCCCGCGGCCTGTTCGCCCAACCGTCCCTGCTTCTACTGGATGAGCCCTTCAGCGCGGTAGACGCCTTCACCCGCATGCGCCTGCAGGACCTGCTTCTTTCGCTCGCTGCGCGCCATGGCACGACGCTGTTGCTGGTGACACACGACATCGACGAGGCCGCCTACCTGAGCGACCGCATCTTCGTGATGTCGGCCAACCCGGGGCGGATCGCGGGCGAGATCGAGGTCGGCCTGCCCCGGCCGCGCGACCGCGCCGCCGCGCAGCTGGCCCACATCCAGGCGCAGGCGCTGGCCCTGCTGCATGGCGAACAGCTCGACTATCTCGATCTGTCAGGAGAGCTGGCAGCACGGCCGCGACGGCACGAACCGGTCGACTTTGCCTCGTTGTCGTTTGCGGTGTGAGTGCCGGATCAATGACTGTCGGCACCGGAACTCCTCTCGCGCCACGCTGCAAATTCCAGCGGCCGCAGGCCGAACCGGATGGCATTGCCGGGATGCAGACTCTGGAATTCCTCCCGGACCAGGGCAATGAAGCGCTCCCGATCCTCAATTGCAACCGCGTCGGGAATCAAAGCGCGGATCGTTGCCGGCTCGGCCCTGGCGCCACTGCGAACGATGGTCGCGATGAGCGTCGTCAGTTGATGGCGATAGCGCAGTCGTACAGCGTCCGGCGGCACCAACTGCTGGCGCACGGCGACGTATTGCTGGCAGGAACGCTCGTAAGCGCGCACAAAGATGTCGCGCAGCAACTCGACCCGGTTGAGTTCATAGACCCCAAGCAGCCCTTCGATGTAGTCCGCTCCGGCCACATCGATGAAGGAAAGGGGCGACAGATTGTGCTTGATCAGGGGAATGTTCGCGGCGAGCCGGGAGACCCGCTTATTGACGTCCTCGAAGGGTTGCAGATAGGGCAGATGCACCATCAGGAAGAAGGACTGCTCGAAGGGATCGCGAATTTCGGCCGCCATCTCGACAACGACACCGAACAGCTCCTCGATTCGCTGTGGCATAGCGATGGGCAGGTAGACGCTGCCACCGATTTCCACCGGCCGAGCACGCAGGCGACCGCAGGCTGCCGGGTTGGGCATGAGACCGTCCGACAGGAAGGCATGCAGGGCGATGATGGTTTCCCGGTTGACCCCGGCGTGTTCGGTATCGCGCACCAGATATTCGATGGCCGCCTTGTGGTTGAGGATCATCTGGGTCTCCAGTGCCCCCTTACCCTCGGCAGCCTGTCCGTATTCGATCAGCCGTTCGGTGTCGAGTCGTGAATAGGTGTTGCCTTCCAGTTGCGACGAGGCCCATGAGAGATCGATCAATAGCCGGTTGAGGATGTCACGGGCAAAGGTACCGGCTGGGGCGGCATCAAGCTCAGCGACGGCCGGACGGCCGAGCTGGTGTAACTGCACGCGCAGGGGTTCCGGGAGATACGCCGTCAGGTTTGGCGTGTATTGCTCCAGGAAGGATTGCCTGTAGCTGACCGGCGTCCGCTGCTCCCGAGCTTGGCGTACCTGGCGCCGGATTTCCTCCCCTTCGGCCGAGACCTTGAGACGGGCATCGGTACCCGGCGCGTCGAAAGCTGAACCGGTTTCGTGGAGGTCACCGGCAGCAACGCTCGGTTGCCGGTAACGCAGGCCGGGGCCCGCGCCGTAAGTGGAGATCTTCTTCGCCCCGACCAGCTCAGCCAGTCGGCGCTGCAGCGTGCGGCGGCTCACTACCCCTGCCAGCAGGGCGTGCAATTGGTCGGTGCTGATCCCGTCCGGGTCCTCGGCGATGAGCACCTCAATGCGTTCGTTGAGATCCGCAGGTAGCTTTTTTGGCATGGCGTTCTGACGCAATGATTGTCCACTGCGCCAAAAGATTATCTCTATTGGCACAATAAGCCAAGTATCGCGCCATTCCAGATTGTCGTCGCGCCTGTTGCTCATGCAGCAGCCCGATGCAGCGTTTGCTGCGATGCCAGCAGCCGCATCGGCACGAAATTCTCAAGCTACTGTTTTACAAGCACTAAGAATCTGGCACGCCCCGTGCTCATGCTCATGCAAGTGCCACCCCTGGCACGTCTCACACAACCCCAAAAGGTGAAAGCATGAGCAAGCCCATCAAAGTCGTGGCCGTCTCCGGCGGCCTGCAACGCCCCTCCCGCACCCTGACCGTGGTCGAAGCCCTGATCGACGCCCTGGGCGAACAGGCAGCGATCGACGTGCGCCTGATCGAACTCGGCACCATCGGCCCCAAGCTGGCCGGTGCGTTCTACCCCTCGCAGTTGCCGGACGACGTGAAGGCCGACATCGCCGCGATCGAATCGGCCGACTTCCTGGTGGTGGCGAGCCCGGTATATCGCGCCTCCTTCACCGGCCTGTTCAAGCACCTGTTCGACTTCGTCGACCACAACGCGCTGATCGACGTGCCGGTGCTGCTCGCCGCCACCGGCGGCAGCGACCGCCACGCCTTGGTCATCGATCACCAGTTCCGCCCCCTGTTCAGCTTCTTCCAGGCCCACACGCTGCCGATCGGCGTGTACGGCAGCGAGGCCGAGATCCAGGACTACCAGATCACCAGCCCCGCGCTGCAGGCCCGCATCGACCTCGCCGCCGAGCGTGCCCGTCCCTTCCTGCGCCCGCGCTCCGCTGCAGTAACGAGCGTGCACAAGAACGCCCGCGCCGCCGCCTGACCGTCAAGACACTTTCACAGGACACCTGAACATGAGCCGCGACAACATCAAATTTGCCTACTGGGTCCCCAACGTCAGTGGTGGCCTGATCGTCAGCAAGATCGAGCAGCGCACCAGCTGGGACATCGACTACAACCGCAAGCTGGCGCAGATCGCCGAGAAGGCCGGCTTCGACTACGCGCTGTCGCAGATCCGGTTTACCGCCGGCTATGGCGCCGAATACCAGCACGAGTCGGTGTCATTCAGCCATGCGCTGCTGGCCGCGACCGAGAAGCTGCGCGTGATCGCCGCTGTCCTGCCCGGCCCCTGGCATCCGGCGGTGCTCGCGAAGCAGATCGCCACCATCGACCAGCTCACCGGCGGCCGGGTGGCGGTGAACGTGGTCTCGGGCTGGTTCCGCGGCGAGTTCCACGGCATCGGCGAGCCCTGGCTGGAACACGACGAACGCTATCGCCGCTCGCAGGAATTCATCGAGGTGCTCAAGGGCATCTGGACCCAGGACAACTTCACCTACAAGGGCGACTTTTACCGCTTCCATGACTACACGCTGAAGCCCAAGCCCCTGCAGCAGCCGCACCCCGAGATTTTCCAGGGCGGCAGCTCGCGCGCGGCGCGCGACATGGCGGCGCGCGTGTCGGACTGGTACTTCACCAACGGCAACACCGTCGAGGGCATCAAGGCCCAGGTGGATGACATCCGCGCCAAGGCCGCTGCCAACGGCCACACGGTGAAGGTGGGCGTCAACGCCTTCATCATCGCCCGCGACACCGAGGAAGAAGCCCAGGCGGTGCTGCAGGAAATCATCGACAAGGCCGATCCCGAAGCCGTCAATGCCTTCGGCGACGCGGTGAAGCAGGCCGGCAAGGCAAGCCCGGAAGGCGAAGGCAACTGGGCGAAGTCCACCTTCCAGGACCTCGTCCAGTACAACGACGGCTTCAAGACCAACCTGATCGGCACGCCGCAGCAGATCGCCGAGCGCATCGTGACGCTGAAGGCGGTAGGCGTGGATCTGGTGTTGGCCGGCTTCCTGCACTTCCAGGAGGAGGTAGCCTACTTCGGCGAGAGGGTGCTGCCGCTGGTGCGCGCGCTCGAAGCCAAGGCCGGCGCGGGCCAGCCGGCACGAGAACTGGCCGAAGCAGTCTGAGGGCAGAACTAAAATGAGTCTCGACATCTTCTGGTTCCTGCCCACCTCGGGCGACACCCGCTACCTCGGCAAATCCAGTTCCGGCCGCCCGGTCACCATCGAGTACATGCAGCAGATCGCGGTGACCGCCGACAACCTCGGCTACGACGGCATCCTGATCCCGACCGGCAGCGGCTGCCTCGACCCCTGGGTGGTCGCGGGCAGCGTCGCACCGGTCACCCGCAAGCTGAAGCTGCTGGTGGCGCTACGCACCGCGCTGACCAAGCCGACCGCCGCCGCGCGCATGGCGGCCACGCTGGACCAGGCCACCCGCGGCCGGCTGCTGCTGAACGTGGTCGCCGGCGGCGACTCGGCCGAGCTGGCCGGCGACGGCATCTTCCTCGACCACGACGCGCGCTATGCCGAGGCGAGCGAGTTCCTGACCATCTGGCGTCGGTTGCTGCAGGGCGAGCAGGTCGATTTCGACGGCGAACACCACAAGGTGCAGGGCGCGCAACTGCTGTTCCCGGCGGTGCAGAAGCCCCATCCGCCGCTCTATTTCGGCGGATCGTCGAACGCCGCCCACGATCTGGCGGCCGAGCAGGTGGACGCCTACCTGACCTGGGGCGAGCCCCCCGCCGCAGTCGCCGAGAAGATCGCCGACGTACGCGCGCGCGCCGCCAAGCGCGGGCGCAAGGTCCGCTTCGGCGTGCGCCTGCACGTGATCGTGCGCGAAACCAACGAGGAAGCCTGGGCCGAAGCCGACAAGCTCATCAGCCGCCTCGACGACGACACCATCGCCAAGGTGCAGGCACGCTTCGCGTCCATGGACTCCGAAGGCCAGCGCCGCATGGCCGCGCTGCACGGCGGCCGCCGTGACAAGCTCGAGGTCAGCCCCAACCTGTGGGCGGGCGTCGGCCTGGTACGCGGCGGCGCCGGCACGGCGCTGGTGGGCGATCCGCACACCGTGGCGACGCGGCTGAAGGAGTATGCCGACCTCGGCGTCGATACCTTCGTGCTGTCGGGCTACCCGCATCTGGAAGAGGCCTGGCGTTTCGCCGAGCTGGTGTTCCCGCTGCTGCCGGGCAAGGCGCCGGTGACGATCCAGGACCAGGTGATCACCGGCGGCCCGTTCGACGCCAGCACGGTGAAGAGGCCTGCGCCGGTGAAGGAGGCGGCATGAAAGTCATCGACATGCGCTGCCGGCCGGCCTTCCTGCACGACTTCTTCGGTGCCAGGCCGGGCACGCCCGAGTACGACACCGCGCGCGGGCTCAACCGGCGCGTGGGCACCCGCGGCAGCGACGAGCACTTCACCCGCTCGCACACGCAGGAAGGCTTCCTCGCCGAGGTGCGCGACTCCGGGCTGACGAAGGCGGTGGTGGTCGGCCGCCACACGCCCTCGCAGCACCTGCCGATCGAGCACATCCACCGCATCACCCACGGCCATGACGCGCTGCTCGGCATCGCCGGCGTCGACCCGGTGATCCAGGGCCGCACCGCGGTGGATGAGGCCGAACGTGCGATCCGCGAACTCGGCCTGGCCGGCATCGACATCGAGCCCGGCTTCGGCAGCCCGGCCCGCCACGTCGACGACCCCGCCTACTTTCCGATCTACGAGGTGTGTGCGCAGCTGGGCGTGCCGGTGTTCCTGATGACCGGCCCGACCACGCCCGACCCGCGCTTCAACGACCCCGCACCGCTCGCCAACGTCGCACGCGCCTTCCCGCAACTGCCCATCGTCTGCTACCACGGCTGGTGGCCGAACGTGGCACAGGCCATCGGCCTCGCCTTCCGCTACGAGAACATCCACCTCGTGCCCGACATGTACCTGTTCGTGGCCGGCAGCAAGGCCTACGTGGAGGCGGCGAACGGCTTCATGGCGGATCAGTTCCTGTTCGGTTCGTCCTATCCCTTCCGCCCGATCCGCCAATCCATCGGCGACTTCCTGGAGCTGGGCCTGCGCGAGTCGGCGGTAGACAAGGCGCTGTACGGCAACGCGGCAAGGCTTTTCGGGCTGCAGCCCTGATTCAGCCCGGCGCCCTGACGCTGGCTCAGGCGCAGCTGGGCCAGCACGCGAGCCCATCGCCCTTTTCTCATCAATACCTGACCATCCAACCCTGGAGCCTTTTATGCCTCTGACCCTTCGCAAACTGCTGTTCGCCGCCGTCAGCAGCCTCAGCCTTGCCGCAACCGCACACGCTGCCGACAAACTCGTGATTGCCGCCACCCCCGTACCCCACGCCGAACTGCTCGAACTCGTCAAACCGATCCTGGCCAAGGAGGGTGTGGATCTGGAGGTGAAGGTGTTCACCGACTACGTTCAGCCTTCGGTGCAAACCAACGAGAAGCGGGTGGATGGCAACTTCTTCCTGCACCAGCCCTATCTGAACGAATTCAAGAAGAAGCACCGGAACGACATCCAGACCGTGGTGGCCAAGGTGCATGTCGAGCCGTTCGCGGGCTATTCACGGAGACACAAGACACTGGCTGATCTGCCCGAGGGCGCCACCATCGCCTTACCGAATGATCCCTCCAACTCGGGACGCTCCCTGGTCCTGCTGGCCAAGCAAGGGCTGATCACACTGAAGGACCCCGCGAACATCCTCGCCACCACCAGGGACATCGCGTCCAATCCCAAGAAGCTCAAGTTCCGCGAACTCGAAGCAGCCATGCTGCCGCGGGTGCTCGACCAGGTGGACCTTGCCCTGATCAACACCAATTACGCGCTCGAGGCGAAGCTGAACCCGGTCAAGGACTCGCTGTTCATCGAGGATGCGAACTCGCCCTACGCCAACCTGCTGGTGGCGCGTGAAGACAATGCCGACAGCCCCGCGATCAAGAGGCTGGCCGCGGCGCTGACCTCGCCCGCGGTAAAACAGTTCATCGCCGACAAGTACCAAGGCGCGGTGGTCCCGGCGTTCTAATCGGCTGCGCCCCCCGGGGCGCATGGCCCTTAGCTCTTCCGGATGGTGAAAAGCGAAGCCGAAGCGCTTGGTTCCGCCTCGCGGCCCCATCCGGACAGTCGCGATCATCGATCCACGCGGGGCTTTCGGCCGCATCTGAGGTGCGCGCCGCAGCAAGCGGCAAGAAACCACGCGCGGGCGTTCGTCTCTTCGACCGAATTGTGAAAAGCAAAGCTGAATTTCTTGGTTCTGCTTTGCGCAGCCGCCCGGACAATCGCGGCCATCGATCCACACGGATGCCGACCGAGCATGAATACCGACACCGACCGACTCGTCCATTGGTTGGTCAGCAGCCTCGAACTCGATACCAGCGTCTTCCACGTCGGCCAGTATTGCGGCTCGTGGCGAGCCTCGACCGCTGGCCGCGCACGCGCGAGTTTCCATCTCGTGCTGCGGGGCCGTTGCTTTCTGCACCTCGATGGTGGCGCTGCCCCGCTGCAACTCGAAGACGGCGATGCAGTATTCCTGCTGCGCGACCGTCCCCACTCCCTGACCCCCGAGCGCCAACCGGGTCCGGCCTGCGTACCGCGTCCGATGGGGCCCATGCAGCCCATCGAGCCGGACGGCACCAGCCTGGCCTGCGGCTTCTTCGACTTTCGCGGCCTGACGGGGGCCTTCCTTGTCGAATCCTTTCCCGACCTGCTGGTGTTGCGCGCAGGTTCGGGCGGGCTGCGCGCGGTGACACCCGTGTTCGACCTCATCAGGGCAGAGGCCGACCGTGACGCCGAGCCCCCCTCGCCGCTGATCGGACGCCTGACAGAACTGCTGCTGTTCTACCTCATTCGCGAGGTGGCCAGCCAGGAACGCATTGGGGCGGGGCTTTGGGCGGTTGCGGCTCGTCCCCGTTTCGCCCCCCTGCTTCATCAGTTGTTGGGCCATCCCGAACGTGATTGGTCGGTGGATGACATGGCGCGACTTGCCAACATGTCACGCGCGAGCTTCTTCAAGCATTTCGTCGACGCGAGCGGCCAGCCACCCGCGCAGTTCCTGCTGGCGCTGCGCATGAACATCGCCGCGCGCCATCTGCGAGATGGCGAGAGCGTCACCCGCGCCGCCGAGCGCGTCGGCTATCAATCGCCTGCTGCCTTCACACGCGCCTTCCACAAGGTGCTCGGCGAGCAGCCGGGCGCCTACCAGCGGGCGCGGCGGCAAGCACCCGCAACGACGCCAGCCCTTCGCGAGATGCATTGAGGCGACGGCGTCCCCCTCGGACTTGCCATTGGTGGACGATCGAGCAAGAAACGGCGACGCAAGCCCATAGCCTCGGTTCAGGGCGATTCGGAGAATGAGCTCACTTATCCAGAGGATCGAACACCATGTCCCGCCTGCCCCTGCAAACCCTCGAAACCGCGCCCGAAGCGAGCCGCCCGTTCATCGAACGCGCGCTCACCAACAACGGCTTCGTACCGAACCTGATCGGCGTGCTGGCCAACGCACCCACCGCGGTGGAGACCTACTTCACCGTCGGCGAGATCAATGGCCGCACCAGCCTGACGCTGGCCGAGCGCGAGGTCGTGCAGATCACCGCCGCCAGCGTGAACGGCTGCGAGTTCTGCGTGAGCGGCCACTCGGCGATCGCGCTCAAGAAGGCCGGCTTCGACCGCGCTACGGTGGTCGCGCTGCAGCAGCGCGGCGTCACCGGCAATCCGCGCTACGACGCGCTCGTCGCCTTCACCCGCGCGGTGATCGTCAGTCGCGGCAATGTCGGCGATGGCGAACTGAAGGCCTTCATCGACGCCGGTTTCACCCAGGCGCAGGCGCTGGAAGTGGTGTTGGGCATCAGCCTGGCGACGCTGTGCAACTTCGCCAACAACCTTGCGGCCAGCGAGATCAACCCGCAGCTGCAGGACTTCCGCCCCGGAGTGCTGCGGCCATGAACGCGCGCATCGATGCGGTCGCCGCCGACCTGAGCTGGTTCGCCACCAACGCCGAGGCCTGCAACCTCGGCACGACCGACGCCGACCAGCTCGTTCCCGAGTTGGGCCGGCGCGGCCTGTTCCGCATCGGCGTGCCGCAATCTCTCGGCGGGGACGGCGGCGAGACCTTCGACGGCGTCGAGGCGATCGCCGCCATTGCCGAGCGCTCGCTGACCGCCGCCTTCGTGTTCTGGGGGCAGCGCACCTTCATCGAGTACCTGCTGCAGTCGCCCAACACGCAACTGCGCGAGCGCTGGCTGCCGGCACTGCTGACGGGCGAGTTCGCCGGCGCCACCGGGCTGTCGAATGCGATGAAATTCCTCTCGGGCATCGAGTCGCTGCAGTTGCGGGCGGCGCTGCAAGGCGCCCGCTGGCAGCTCGATGGCCGTCTGCCGTGGGTGACGAACCTGCGCAAGGCTGGCTTCATCGTCGCGGCCGCCGTCGAACGCAGCGACGGCGCGACACCGATGGTGGTCGCCCTCACCGACAGCCAGCAAGGCGTGACGCGCAGCGCGGACCTGGACCTGGTGGCGCTGCGCGGCAGCAACACCGCGGCCATCGATGTGCGTGCCGCCGACATCGGCCCCGAGCACGTGCTGCACGAGGATGCGCGCAGCTTCTGCCCCGGCGTGCGTCCGGCCTTCCTGTCGCTGCAACTGGGGATGTCGATCGGCCTTGCGCGCGTGGCACTGCGCACCGCCGCCGCGCATGGGCAAGGCGCCCATCGCATCCTGCTGCCACGCATCAGCGAAGTGACCACAGAACTCGAGCAGCTCGTCGACGCGGTCCGCGCCGGGCTGGCGAGTCGCCGCTTCGTGGCCGAGCCGGCGGCGCTGTTCCGCATCCGCATCCGCCTCGCCGAGATCGTGCAGAGCGCGCTCGGGCTGGAGCTCGACGCCAGCGGCGGACGCGCCTACCTGCGCGACCAGAATCGTGACTTTGCGCGACGCTGGGTGGAAGGCGCCTTCATTCCGGTGATCACCCCCAGCCTCACGCAGTTGCAGGGCGAGCTCGCCAAACAGGCCGGAGCCTGCGCCGCATGAACGCGCCGCAGCCGCTTGCCGCAACCCTGGGCAGGGATCCCGCGACCGAACAGGTGCTCTGCGCCGAGCACCTGTCCTTCGCCTATGCAAAATCCGGCTCCACCTTCGAGGACGTCTCGATCGGCATCGGTCGGCGCGAGATCGTCTGCCTGCTGGGTGGCAGCGGCTGCGGCAAGTCGACCTTGCTGCGCGTGCTCGCCGGGCTGGAAACAGCCCGTGCCGGGGTCGTGCGCTTTCTGGGGCAGCCACTGCACCAGCCGCATCCGCGCAGCGCGCTGGTGTTCCAGCAGGCCAGCCTGCTGCCCTGGCTGAACGTGTTCGACAACGCCAGCTTCGGACTGGACTTCAAGCACCAGCCCGCCATCGACGCCGCCGCCCGCAAGGCGCGCGTGCAGGCGGCGCTGGCCGCAGTGGGTCTGGCCGGCCGCGAGCAGGCTTGGCCCGCCGAGCTGTCGGGCGGGCAGGCCCAGCGTGTCGCACTGGCGCGCGCGCTGGCCCGCGAGCCCGAGCTGTTGTTCGCCGACGAGCCCTTCTCGGCCCTGGATGCGATCACCCGCGCCGAGATGCAGCGCCTGCTGGTGGACGTGGTGCACCGCTGGCATGCGGCCGTGCTGCTCGTCACCCACGACATCGACGAGGCCATCCTCGTCGCCGATCGCATCCTGCTGATGGCCGGCCAGCCCGGCCACATTTACCGCGAGTGGGCGGTCGACATCCCGCATCCGCGCGAAGACCACCCTGAAGCGGTCACCACACTGCGGATGCAGATCCTGGCGACCTTGCGCGCCGCAACCGAAGGGGCCGCACCCACGCCGACGCTGGTGCCGGCGCCCACCCATTCCTGAACAAGAGCCACCCATCATGGACTACAAACCCGCCACCCGCCCGCACATCTGCCTGTCGTCCAACTGCGGCTGCGGCATGACCCGCCGCGACTTCCTGCGCCTGTCGGCGCTGACCGGTGCCGGCCTCGCCGTGCCCATGCTGCGCGCGGGCGACGCCATGGCACAGGCGGCCAAGGGCGACGACGTGCCGGTCAAGATCGGCTACCTGCCGATCACCGACGCCACGCCGCTGCTGGTCGCGCATGCGCGCAAGCTGTTCGAGGCCGAAGGCCTTCGCACCGAAGCGCCGCGCCTGTTCCGCAGCTGGGCGCAGATCGTCGAGGCCTTCGTCTCGGGCCAGGTGAACGTCATCCACCTGCTGTCGCCGACGACGCTGTGGGTGCGCTACGGGACGAAATTCCCCGCCAAGGTGGTGGCCTGGAACCACATGAACGGCTCGGCGCTGACCGTCGCCCACGACATCGACACGGTGACGGACCTCGGCGGCAAGACGGTGGCGATCCCGTTCTGGTACTCGATCCACAACATCCTGCTGCAGAAGCTGCTGGTGGCCAACGGCCTGACCGCGGTGACCCGCCCGCGTGGCAGCACGATTGCAGCCAACGAGGTCAACCTGATCGTGCTGCCGCCGGCCGAGATGGTGTCGGCGCTGGCCGGCAAGGGCATCGCCGGCTTCATCGTCGCCGACCCGTTCAACGCTGCGGCCGAGATCAACAATGTCGGCAAGGTGCTGCGTTTCTCGGGCGACGTGTGGAAGGACCACGCCTGCTGCGTGACCTTCCTCGCCGAGCGCGACATCGCCGAGCGCCCGCACTGGGCCCAGCGCGTCACCAACGCGATCGTCAAGGCGCAGTTGTGGACGCGCAGCAACCAGCTCGATGCGGCCAAGCTGCTCGCCGCCAGTGGCGACAACCGCTACACGCCGCACTCGGTCGAGGTGCTGGCGAAGGTGTTGTCGGCCACCGACTACAAGGCCTACGAGGACAGCGGCGTGGCCCGCAACAAGGGCTGGCACCAGCGCCGCATCGACTTCCAGCCCTATCCCTTCCCGTCCTATACGGAGGAGCTGGTGCGCAGCCTGCTGGCGACCAAGGTCGAGGGCGATGCAAGCTTCCTCGCCAAGCTGGATCCGGCCTTCGTGGCCCGCGACCTGGTCGATGACCGCTTCGTGCGCACCGCGATCGACGCCGTGGGCGGTCCGCAGGCCTTCGGCCTGCCGGCCAACCTGCTGCGCCAGGAAACCATCGTGGTGTGACGCGCATGCCTGCCCCCCTGATCCTGCCCGTGCTCGGTCTCGGGCTCGCGGCCGCGCTGTGGGCGGTCGCGACGCTGCTGCTGGCGACGGAGACACCGATCCTCGCCCACTTCGCCCCGCTGGAGGCGGTGCGCGCCCTTGCTGCGCTGATCGTCGATCCGCTGATGTGGGATCACATCGGCGTCAGCCTGCAGCGGGTGGCGGTCGGCCTCGTGGTCGCGCTCGCGATCGGCGTGCCGCTGGGCATCCTCACCGGGGTGTCGCGCGTGTTCGCGCAGACGACCACGCCGCTGTTCCAGTTCCTGCGCATGATCTCGCCGCTGTCGTGGATGCCGATCGCAGTGATGGTGCTCGGAGTCGGCGACGCGCCGGTGTACTTCCTGCTCGCCTTCGCCGCCGTCTGGCCGATCCTGCTCAACACCGCGGCCGGCGTGGCCCAGCTCGACCGCAACTGGCTGATGCTCGCACGCAGCCTGTCGGCCACCCGCTTCGAGACTCTCTTCCGCGTCGTGCTGCCGGGCATCGTCGCCCACATCCTGAGCGGGGTGCGGCTGGCGATCGGCATCATCTGGATCATCCTGGTGCCAGCAGAGATGCTTGGCGTGTCGGCCGGGCTGGGCTATTTCATCCTCGATGCCCGCGACCGCCTCGCCTACCCGGACCTGATGGCGGCGATCCTGATCATCGGCGCGCTAGGGTTCGCGCTCGACTACGCCGCGCGCTGGCTGTACCAGCACTGGCTGCACAAGCGCTGACAAGTCGCAACACGTGGCATGCGAGAATTCGCGCAAATCAGCGCTTCAAGGACGTCATTAGCATGCCTGCCTCCACGTCGCCACTGCGCCCCGCTCCCCCCTCGTTCCGCGAGGCCTTCCTGTACTGGCTGAAGCTCGGCTTCATCAGCTTCGGCGGCCCTGCCGGGCAGATCGCGATCATGCACCAGGAGCTGGTGGAGAAACGCCGATGGATCTCGGAGCGCCGCTTCCTGCACGCACTCAACTATTGCATGGTGCTGCCCGGGCCCGAGGCGCAGCAGCTTGCCATCTACATCGGCTGGCTGCTGCATCGCACCTGGGGCGGCATCGTCGCCGGCACGCTGTTCGTGCTGCCATCGCTGTTCATCCTGGCCGCGCTGACCTACATCTACCTCGCCTTCGGCGATGTGAGCTTCGTGCAGGGCATCTTCAACGGCATCAAGCCGGCGGTCGTGGCCATCGTGGTGTTTGCGGCTTGGCGCATCGGTTCGCGGGCCTTGAAGAACCGGGTGCTATGGGCCTTGGCGGCGGCATCCTTCGTCGCCATCTTCGTCTTTCGCGTGCCCTTTCCCTACATCGTCGTCGGGGCGGGCCTGCTGGGCGCACTGGGCGGCAAGCTGGCGCCGGACAAGTTCCGGGTGGGCGGCGGTCACGGCGCTTCGGACAAGAAATACGGGCCCGCACTGATCGACGACGACACCCCGCCCCTACCGCACGCGCGCTTCAGCTGGTCCTACCTGATCACCCTCCTGGCGACGGCCGCGGTCCTCTGGGGCGTGGCGATTGCCGTGCTGGACGACCCGGTATTGCGAACGATGGGTGAGTTCTTCACCAAAGCCGCGTTCGTCACCTTCGGCGGCGCCTACGCCGTGCTGCCCTACGTGTATCAGGGCGGCGTCGACACCTACGGCTGGCTCACCGGCACGCAGATGATCGACGGCCTGGCGCTGGGCGAAACAACGCCGGGGCCGCTGATCATGGTGGTCGCCTTCGTCGGCTTCGTGGGCGCGTGGACCAAGGAGATCTTCGGTGCCGACGCCCTGTTGCTGGCGGGCTTCGTGGGCGCATCGGTGGCCACCTTCTTCACCTTCCTGCCCAGCTTCGTCTTCATCCTGGCGGGGGCCCCGCTGGTGGAATCCACCCACGGCAAGCTGAAGTTCACCGCGCCGCTCACCGGCATCACCGCTGCCGTGGTGGGGGTGGTGCTCAACCTGGCGCTGTTCTTCGGCTGGCATGTGATCTTCCCGGGCGCCACCGAAGCGGCGCCGTTCTCGGGTGGCTTCGAGTGGTTCTACGCGCTGATCTCGGTCGCGGCCTTCATCGCGCTGTGGAAGTACAAACAGGACGTCATGAAGGTGATCGGCGCGTGCGCCGTCATCGGCCTGGTTCAAGCCCTGGTGTAACGCGACTGCATATCGATTGCATGATTTCTTGGTTTGCCGTTCGGTGCGGCGTGGCTATCGTAGCGGCCCTGACGACCTGATTGCCGCCCCGCAAAACCTGGAGACTGCCGTGCCGCTCACCGAACTCGTGCGCTATTTCAACAAGCGCAACCCGCTTGCGCGCGGCGGGGCGCAAGAAGAAGGGCTCGAGTTCAGCGCGGGTCGCGTCCGCGCCCGCGTTGGCAATCGCCTCCTCGGCAGCGTGTTCCAGCCGCTGGTAGAGCGCGCCAGTGGGCGGGTCGTGGGCCACGAGGCGCATCTGCACGTCCTCGCCGGTGACGGCCTGGCGCTGCCCGCTCAAGCGGTCTTCCTCGACGCGCAGGATGATGCGGAGCTGGTCCACCTCGACCGCCTCGTCCGTACGCTTCATGCGCTGAACTTTCTGCTCCAGCGCGAACAGTCAGGCGGGTTTCTGGCCCTCAATGTGCATCCCCAGCTCATTCGCGCCGTTCCCGACCACCACGGAAAGGTTTTCGAGAGCGTGTTGTCGCGCTGCGGCCTGACGCCCGGCCGGGTGGTGCTCGAGATCACCGACGACGGCTTCGCTGATCCCGCGCGCTTGGCTTGTGCGATCGCCGAGTACCGGGAACGAGGCTATCGCATCGCACTCGACAACTTCGGACGCCATTCGTCCGCCCTCGATCGGCTTGAGGTGCTGGCGCCCGATATCGTCAAGCTCGACCGCAGCCTTGCCGGCCACGGCGGCCACCTCGCGCTCGCGCGACGCGTCGTCTCGGAGCTCGTGCCCGAAATCCGCCGCCTCGGCATGCTGATCACGAGTCAACACATCGAGCATGCCGAGCAGCTTGAGCTGGCGAAGGATCTGGACATCGACTGGCTGCAGGGACACTTCCTCGGCCACCCCGACCAGGACTGCAAGCCGATCGTCAAGCCGCGTCGCCGGCGACTGGCGGCCTGAGCCGGAGCGCGCCACGCCGAGGGCAATCGACAGCGCAGTGACGATGCGCAGGATGTCGTGTCCTCGTCACGGTTGGTGAACGACAGCGCCACGTCGCGAATGCCATTGTTGCGTCCAACCACGCCAACGTGGATCACGCGCATCTCGACGCAAGGATGGCTCTAATCGGCAGCCAGGTGAAGGGGCTAGCCTTCGGGTGCGAGCAGGTGGCGCGCGAGGGTCTGTGTGTGGCGCCGCAACTCCGGCACCGCGATCGCCTCCCAGTAGCGCGCGCGCAGCATGGGCCCGACGTAATACAGTCCCGCAAGCCCCCGGCCGTCCGTGCCAATCACGCGGTAGCGCTCGTCAAGCTCGATGCCGATACGCTGCGGATCGGCCCGCACATAGCCCTCGTCGCGCAATTGCGTGACCAGGGGTGAGACCGTGAGGCGGCCGATGTCGTAATCCGGGCCGGTGCAATTCACCACGACGGCGGCCTCCAGTTCGCGCACCTCGCCACCCGCGCGCGGCTGCACCCGGACCAGCACCCCCTGCCCCCCGGCATGCATCTCCTGGACCTTTCCGGCAACGACTTCGGCCTGCCCGGATTGCAGCATTCCGCGCAGACGCCGGTAGGCGCTCGGCGCCAGACGATGTCGATGGATGTCCCACCACGGGCCGACGCGGGCGAGAAAGCGCCGCCGCTCCCGGTCTGGCAGCCGACGCCAGATCTCGGGCGTATGGGGGCGCAGTGCATTGATGACATCACGCCAGTTGTAGCCTTGTTGCTGGCGGATGCGGATCTGGCGCCGAATGGCGCGCAGGTAGGCAAAGGTCGTCGGCGGCAAGCCGGCCAGGTAGCTGGGGAACGCCGTCGTTGCCGGCGCTTGCGGAAGGGTGCGATGCCCCTTCGGCAGCAGGCCGCGCCGGGACAGCAGGAACACCTTGCGCTCCTCATCCCGGCTGGTCAGGCGAAACAGCGCATCGATCGCGGTGTGCCCGGTGCCCAGCACCACCACCGGCTGGCCGGCGGGAATGTGATCCATGGCCGCGTAATCCCACGGGTTGCCGATATAGCGGCCAGAATCGGCCAGCGCATCCGCGAAGCGCAACTGCTGCGCGCCCAGGTGCCCGAGCGCGAGCACCACCCGACTGGCCACCAGCACCGAGCCATCGGCCAGCGTGACGTCCATTGCCGACGAGGCCTCGCTCCGCCGTATCGCCACGGCCTGCGCCCGAAGCCGGGTGAGCGGCGTCGGGCTTGCGCGCGCGGCAAGGTGCAGCGTGTGCTCGAGATAATCGCCAAACAAGCGCCGCGGAACGAACGACCCTTCGTTGAAGGCTGGGTCGATGTCGCGACAGTACTCAAGGAAATGCCCCGGCTCGTCGGCGAGGGCACTCATGTTGCCGGCGGGTACGTTGAGCAGCATGCTGTCGTCCCAGATGCGATACGCCAGGCCGCGTGCGACACGCGGATGCTGTTCGATCAAGGTGATGCGCACTTGCTCCGGTGCCGCCTCACGCAGCAGATGCACGGCGGTCAGCGTACCGCTGAAGCCGCCCCCGACGATGACCACGTGCTGCGGGTGTGACGCACTCAATTCATGTCTCACGGTGACTCATCAGAAGGCGAAGTGATCGAGCACGTAGCGCTCTGCGCGCATGATCGCAGCACGCTGAGCCGGCAGACCATAAGCGTAGCCCTGGACCAGCACGCCCGCGGGCAGGACACCGTCCAGCTTGGCCTCGAGACGGGTGACGATGACGCTCGCGCGCTCGCGCAAGCTCACCAGCCAGGCCAGGCGGGCGCGCCAGTCATCGGCAAGGCACAAGCGAGCACTGTCGACCTTGACGAACTGGGCCGGCACTCGACTGGAGAGCGCCTGCCACTGCATCGGCGAGTCGACGTTGATCGCCACCTGAAAGCCGTTGTTGCGGTAATTGCGCAACACGAAAGCCAACAGGTCAGGCTGACTGCTCGCCTCGAGCGGCGTCTCGATGACGACACGCTCGGACGGCAGACCAAGGGCATCCACCACCTTGCGGAACGCCGCACCATGATCGCCGCTGACGGCGGCGAGCAGGCGGCCATGCACCTTGAGGAACAGCAGGCTGTCGCCTTCGACCGAGCTCAGGAAGTTGAGCGCATGCACGGTCCGCGCCACGCGATCGAGCGCTACCAAGCGATTATCGTCGGCGTTGGCCGAGAACAGCGTCCATGGCGACAGCGCGCGCTCGCCGCTGCCAAGGATGCGCAGGTACGCCCCATAGCCGGTCGTGCTCCCGTCCGTCGGCAGCACGACTGGCTGGAAGACGCTCGACAGTTCGCAGCCGAACCAGTCACCGACCACGCCGCCATCGGCCAGGCGGCGCAGCTGCCGTCCGCCTTCGCGCTCGAGCGGTAAGCGGTCGAGGAATTCGCGAGCTCGTCTTGCAAGGGTACCGGATGCGGTTTCCACGTCCTTATCCATTTTCTTGTCTCCTCCTGCACGCGCCCGACCGGGCCCGTGCCTCAGGTCAAGGCATCGGCCCAGATGTTGCGCGCCCAAGCCAGGGCGTACTTGCCTTCCAGATCGTTGGCAACTGCCGACAAGCCGCCCGCGCCCTTGACCGGCAGCAGCGTGTTCTCCTGCGTGTCGAACTTGTGCACCGATGCCACGTGCACCACGTCGCGGTCGGAGACGAAGCTGTAGCAGGTGTTGGCGATGATCGGCGTCGGGTTCGCCTCGAGTCCGGTGAGGCTGGCGATGACCGCGTCCGCCGCCACCTTGGCGTGGTTGTTGGCCATGAACCCGGACTTCGGCATGCCGGGCGCGGCCGCGATGGCATCGCCGATCAGGTGCACGCCCGGCACCGCGGTCGATTCGAAACTGCGGAAGTCGACCCCGGCCCAGCGCCCGCCCACATTGGCGAAGGGACTGGCGATCAGGCCACTGCGCTGGGGCGGGATGACGTTGAAGAGGTCGGCGCGAACGGCCTCGAACTCGAGTTGCGCGACATTACCGCGCACGTCGAAGTCCTGCAACACGCTGTTGGAGCGGTACTCGATGATGCCCTTGTAGCGCTCCTCCCAGGCCTGCAGGAACAGCGCCTTCTTAGAGGTGATGTCGGGGTTGCCGTCGAGGATCAGGACCTTCGCGCGCGGCTTGTGCTGCTTGAAGTAATGGGCGATGACGCTGGCGCGCTCGTATGGCCCGGGCGGGCAACGGTAGGGCGCCTTCGGGATCGAGATCGCGAACACGCCGCCGTCCGGCAGCTCTTCCAGTCGCTTGCGCAGCGCGACGGTCTGCGCGCCGGCCTTCCACGAATGCAGCACCTGCTGCTGCGCGGCAGCGTTGTTCAGGCCGGGGATCTGGTCGTAGAGGAAGTCGATGCCGGGCGCAACGATGAGCCGATCCCATGGCAGCGGATCGCCCTTCGCCAGCCGGACCTCGCGCTTGTCGACGTCGATGGCCACGGCCTCGTCGCGCACCAGGCGTACCCCGTACTTCGCCAGCCCGTCGTAGGCGAGGGTGATGTCCTCGATCTGCTTCACGCCAGCCAGCACCAGGTTGCTGATCGGGCAGGAGACGAAGTTCTGATTGCGCTCGACCAGCGTGACCTCGAGGCGCGGCTCCCACTTCTTCAGGTACTTGGCGGCGGTGGCGCCGCCGAAGCCGCCACCGATGACGACCACGCGCCCCGGCGAGGCACGGCCGACGGCGGTCGCACATGCACCGACGCCCACTCCGGCACCCAGCGCAGCGGCCAGTCCGCCAGCGGCTTTGATGAAACCACGACGATCGAGTGTGCTCATGTCCGCCTCCTCAGCGCTTGGATTGGGCGGCAAACCACTGTGCCAGCCGTTTCAGTTCATCGTCCGTGTAGCCCTTGGCATGCTGGTGCATGACCGTCGCCGGGCGTACGTCGCGCTTGAACTCGATGAGCAGCGTGAAAAGCTCGTCCGCGCTACGTCCTGCAAGGCTGGTCATGCCGGCCTGGGCGTGACCGTCGGTGCCGTGGCAGGCCGCGCAGGAGGCCGCCCAGACGCGCACCTGTCGATCACTCGACTCAGCCTGCGCAGCGAGAGGAAACAAGAGCGCTGTGGCAGCCGCGATGGCGCCAAGCGCGCGAACAGGAATGCGCATGTGAATTCTCCGCAAAGGATCCAGGCGGTGGATGCTCTCCGATCAGCACCAGAAACCAAACGAAGAAAATCTGCTGAGATATTCAGGCTCGCAGATTAGGGAGCGCCCGCCGAGCGCCCTTCAGGCTCGACGCCGCCTCCTGAGCGCAGCGGCCAGCATCAGCCCTGCGCCAAGGATCACCCCGGCCGCAAATCCGCCCCAACTGCTCACCGGCACGGGATTGCGCACCGCGACGTAGAGCAGCGCGGCGGGCAAGGCGATCGCGAAGGCGACGTTACCTCCGTCACGGGTGCGTACGAGCATGACGCAGACGGCATAGAGAAAACGCGCCAGCACGACCAGCAGCAGCGCCAGCAGGAAATTGCCAAAGAAATCCGTCACCGCCCTCTCTCCCTGAACTGGCCGGCACGCGCAATCCGACTCACGCGGCGGGCGCTCGCATTGTATTCGGCAAGCAACAACACAAGAACCTGCAAACGATTTCAGCCCTCGCTCGATAAGCAAAGCGGATTTTCTTCGTTCGGGGCAAGCCGTCCGCATCGTTTAATGCGCTCCGACAGCAGGATCGGCTGACAAGCCCGCCGCAACCTGCACTTCTCATCGCGACCAGCCCCAGGAGCACCTCCATGAGCATTACACCCCGGACCAATCGTCGCCGCCTCGTCCTGAAAGGCCTGCTCGCGGCAGCAAGCACTGCCCCCCTCGCCCTTACCAGCCGCTATGCAGTAGCCAACACGCCCGAGATCCGCATCGGCTGGCAGAAGGGCTCGACCCTTTCGATCGTGAAAGCGCGGGGCAATCTCGAGGCACGCCTGAAGGCCGAGGGCGTCAAGGTGAGCTGGACCGAATTCCCCGCTGGGCCGCAGATGCTCGAAGGCCTCAACGTCGGCAGCATCGACATCGGCGTGGTCGGTGAGACGCCGCCGGTCTTCGCGCAAGCAGCCGGCGCCAATCTCGTCTACGTCGGGAACGAACCGCCAGCCCCCCGCGCCGAGAAAATCCTGGTGCCGAAGGACTCGCCGATCAGGACCTTGGCCGACCTCAAGGGCAAGCGCGTGGTGCTCAACAAGGGCTCCAATGTGCATTACCTGCTGGTGAAGGCCCTGGAGTCGACCCAACTCAAGTACAGCGACGTCGAAGTGGCCTTCCTGCCGCCGGCCGACGCGCGTGCTGCCTTCGAGCGCGGCGCAGTGGACGCATGGGTGATCTGGGATCCGTTCGGCGCTGCCGCCGAAGCGCAACTCGGCGCCCGCATCGTGGCCGACGGCAGCGGGCTCGTGAACAACTACAACTTCTATATCGCGTCGCGCCCCTTCGTGGAAAAGTACCCGCAGGTACTCGCCTCGGCGCTCGAGGCGATCAACGAAACCGGCGAATGGGTCGCGCAGAACCAGAAAGATGCGGCCGCCATCGTCGCCCCGCAGATTGGCCTGCCGGTCGAGATCGCCGAAGTGTCGGTGTCCCGCTACGGCTACGGCGTCAAGCCCCTGACCGAGGACGTGATCCAGCACCAGCAAAAGATGGCCGACACCCTGGCCGATCTGAAACTGATCCCGAAGCGGCTCGACGTGGCTTCGGTCGTCTGGCGCCCGGCGCGCTGACCCGCTCGCGATGACAGGACAGACAATGAGCAGCGAAAGCCCCTTGAACACCCTTTGGTTCCTGCCGATGGCGGAGCGTGACCCGCAGCCACCGGCATACGATTCCGCCCACCCCCGGGGGCGGATTGCCCCCATCGGCGAGATCGTGGGGTATGCGCATCACCCCAAGCCTGCCCAAAGCTGAGGGCTGCGCAGTGTCGAATCCAGAACCCACTCTCGCTGCCCGCGGCCTGGCGCGCATCGGCCCTTGGCTGGTACCCGTGGCGATCCTCGCGGGCTGGCAGCTCGCCGCTCAACTCGGCTGGCTGTCGACCCGTATCCTGCCCGCGCCCTCCGCAGTGCTCGCCGCAGGCTGGTCGCTCGCCGCCTCGGGCGAACTGCTGACCCATATGCAGGCCAGCTTTGCCCGCGCCGCGATCGGCTTCGCTATCGGCGGCGGAATAGGCTTCTTCTTCGGCCTGGCGAACGGATGCTACCGACTGGCGGAAAATCTGTTCGACACCACACTGCAGATGGTGCGTAACGTACCTCACCTCGCGCTCATCCCGCTGGTCATCCTGTGGTTTGGTATCGGCGAGGAGGGCAAGCTCTTCCTGGTGGCGCTGGGTGTGTTCTTCCCGGTGTACCTGAACACCTTCCACGGCATCCGCTCGGTCGACGCCGCCCTGGTAGAGATGGGACGGTCCTACGGCCTATCGGGCTGGTCGCTGTTCCGCCATGTGATCCTGCCTGGTGCCTTGCCAAACATCCTCGTCGGCGTGCGCTACTCACTCGGCTTCATGTGGTTGACGCTGATCGTGGCCGAAACGATCGCCGCCAGTTCGGGCATCGGCTACATGGCGATGAACGCGCGCGAGTTCCTGCAGACCGATGTCGTCGTGCTGGCCATCCTGCTCTATGCCGTACTGGGCAAGGCAGCCGACGTCGCCGCGCGGATGCTTGAGCGCCGGCTGCTGCGCTGGAACACGGCCTACGCCGGAAGCTGAGCCCTGCCTGACAGACACACGAACATGGAGAACACTCGATGGGCATCATCGAATCGAAGGAAGTCCGCGCCCTGAGCATCCGCAGCGACGCCCCCCACCGCCAGAGCGCCGGTGTGCGCATCGGCCTGCAAGGGCTGGACAAGGATTACGGCAGGCGTAAGGTGCTGAGCGCCCTCGACCTCCAGGTCGAACCCGGCGAATTCGTCGCCATCGTCGGCCGCAGCGGCTGTGGCAAGAGCACGCTGCTGCGCCTGCTCGCTGGACTGGAGCCCCCCAGCAGCGGCACGATCACGCTAGACGATCAACCCCTGCAGGAAACCCACGAAGCACTGCGCCTCATGTTCCAGGACGCACGCCTGTTGCCCTGGAAGAGCGTGGCCGACAACGTTGCACTGGGCCTGCCCGGCAGCCCGCGCGAACGGCATGGCGCAGCTCTCGCCGCACTGGCGGAGGTCGGCCTTGCCGACCGGGCAGGCGAATGGCCCTCTCGCCTGTCGGGCGGGCAACGGCAACGCGTCGCGCTTGCCCGTGCCCTGGTCCACAAACCACGCCTGTTGCTGCTCGACGAACCGCTTGGTGCGCTCGACGCGCTCACCCGTATCGAGATGCATGCACTGATCGAGCGCCTCTGGCAGACGCAAGGCTTCACCGCACTGCTGGTCACCCACGACGTGTCCGAGGCGGTAGCCCTTGCCGATCGCGTGCTGCTGATCGAGGACGGCACGTTGGCACTCGATCAGCGCGTCGATCTCACGCGTCCGCGCGACCGCAGCAGCCCGCGCTTCACCAGGATGGAGGACGAAGTCCTGCGCCGTGTGTTGCAACACCCTCCCATCGAAGATAGGCCGCAAGCCCCGTCAGCGCCGTTCGGAGCGTGGCGCTGGGCTGCGTGATTAGCAGAAAATAGAATAAGCAACGCGGTTTTTATTATTTTTTTGCCCTGCAACATCTCGATAGACTCCGGCTCATCGTCCCCCTTCCGGAGTCAAGAATGCACAAGAACACCACCTCATCAGTACTCCGCCGCACCCTTGCGGTCCTGATCCTCGGCAGTGCAGCGTCGCTCGCAGTCGCCGACACCACCTTGCTGAATGTGTCCTACGACGTCTCACGCGAACTCTACAAGGACATCAACCCGGCCTTCTCTGCGCACTGGAAGGCGCAAGGCGGCGACACGGTCACGGTCAACCAGTCGCACGGCGGCTCGAGCAAGCAGGCGCTTGCAGTCGCGGCGGGCCTCGAGGCCGACGTCGTGACGATGAACCAGTCGCCTGACATCGACATCCTGGTCGAGCGCGGTGGCTTGGTGGACGCAGACTGGCGCGCACGCTTCCCGCATGAGGCCACGCCCTACACCACGACCTCGGTCTTCCTCGTACGCAAGGGCAACCCGAAGAACATCAAGGACTGGGACGACCTGGCCCGCGAGGGCCTGCAGGTGATCGTGCCCAACCCCAAGACCTCGGGCAACGGCCGCTACACCTACCTGGCCGCCTGGGGCTATGCGCTCGACAAGAGCGGCAGCGAGGGTGGTGCGCGTGAATTCGTCGGGAAGCTGTTCGCCAACGTTCCCGTCCTCGACGGCGGTGGCCGCGGTGCGACCACAACCTTTACCCAGCGCGACGTGGGTGACGTGCTGGTGACCTTCGAGAACGAAGCCATCCTGATTGCGCGCGAACTGGGTGAGGACAAGTTCGACGTGGTCTATCCGTCGATTTCGATCGACGCCTCGGCGCCGGTGGCCGTGGTCAAGTCGGTGGTCGACAAACGCGGCACCGCCAAGGTCGCCGAGGGCTATCTGCAGTTCCTGTTCTCGCCCGCCGGGCAGGAGATCATCGCCAAGCACAACTTCCGTCCGCGCGACCCCGCAGTCCTGGCGAAGAACGCGGCGAAGTTCCCGCCGGTACGCACCTTCACCGTCGATGAAAAGCTCGGCGGCTGGGCTGCAGTGCAGAAGGCGCACTTCGCCGACGGCGGCATCTATGACCAGATCGTGGTGAAACGCTGATGGCCACTGGAAAAACCTTCCGCGTGCTGCCGGGCTTCAATCTCACGCTCGGCTACACGCTCGGCTACCTGTCGCTGCTCGTATTGATCCCGCTCGCCGCGGTGTTCCTGAAAACAGCCGAGCTGACGTTCGCCGAATTCTGGGAGGTCGTCACCTCGCCGCGGGTGGTGGCGTCCTACAAGCTGTCCTTCGGCATGTCGCTCGCGGCAGCGGCGATCAACGCGGTGTTCGGCCTGTTGCTGGCATGGGCGCTGGTGCGCTACTCCTTCCCCGGCAAGAAGCTGATCGACGCCCTGGTTGACCTGCCCTTCGCACTGCCCACCGCGGTGGCCGGCATCTCGCTGACCGCGCTGTACGCCAAGAACGGCTGGTTCGGCCAGTTCCTCGAGCCGCTCGGCATCCAGGTCGCGTTCAAGCCGCTGGGCGTGCTGGTGGCGCTGGTGTTCATCGGCCTGCCCTTCGTGGTGCGCACGGTGCAGCCGATCCTCGAGGACCTGGACACCGAACTCGAGGAAGCCTCGGCGAGCCTCGGCGCGCAGCGGTGGCAGACCTTCCGCCACGTGATCATGCCGATCCTGTTCCCGGCGCTGCTGACCGGCTTCGCGCTCGCCTTCGCGCGTGCCGTCGGCGAGTACGGCTCGGTGATCTTCATCGCCGGCAATATCCCCATGGTGTCCGAGATCACGCCACTAATGATCATCACCAAGCTCGAGCAGTACGACTACACCGGCGCCACGGCGATCGCCACCGTGATGCTGATCCTGTCCTTCATCCTGTTGCTCGCCATCAATGGCCTGCAGGCATGGACCGCCAAACGCACCGGGAGGGACCGCTGACATGGCTGGCGCAAGCACACTTCGCATCGGCGCAGGGGCCCACGCCGGCCAGACCCGCTTCGAGGAGCGCGCGGCGACGCGCGAAACCCCGCTGGTGAAATGGCTCATCCTCGGCACCGCGCTGAGCTTCTTCGCGATCTTCCTGCTCATGCCGCTGATCGCGGTCTTCGTCGAGGCCTTGCGCAAGGGCTGGGAGACCTATGTCAGCGCGCTGGTCGACCCCGACGCGCTGTCGGCCCTGCGCCTGACGCTGCTGGCCGCCGCGATCGCCGTGCCGCTCAACCTGGTTTTCGGCGTGTGCGCGGCGTGGGCGATCGCCAAGTTCGAGTTCCGCGGCAAGCACTTCCTGATCACCCTGATCGACCTGCCGTTCTCGGTGTCGCCGGTGATCGCCGGCCTGATCTACGTGCTGGTGTTCGGCGCTCAGGGCTGGTTCGGCCCATGGCTGTCCGAGCATGACATCAAGATCATCTTCGCCGTGCCGGGGATCGTGCTCGCCACCGTGTTCGTGACCTTCCCCTTCATCGCCCGCGAGCTCATCCCGCTGATGCAGGCGCAGGGCAAGGAGGAAGAGGAGGCGGCGATCGTGCTCGGCGCAAGCGGCCTGCAAGCCTTCTGGCATGTGACCCTGCCCAACATCAAGTGGGGACTGCTATACGGCGTGATCCTGACCAACGCCCGCGCGATGGGCGAGTTCGGCGCGGTGTCGGTGGTGTCCGGCCACATCCGCGGCCTCACCAACACGCTGCCGCTGCATGTCGAGATCCTCTACAACGAATACCAGTTCGCGGCCGCCTTCGCGGTGGCCTCGCTGCTGGCCCTGCTGGCCCTGGTGACCCTCGCCCTCAAGACCTGGGTCGAGCACCGCGCCGCCGCAGCCCACCGCCTTTCACAGGACGACGCATCATGAGCATCCAGGTACGCAACATCGACAAGCGCTTCGGCAGCTTCGTCGCCCTCGACAACATCTCGCTCGACTTCCCCACCGGCCAGCTCGTCGCCCTGCTCGGTCCCTCGGGCTGCGGCAAGACCACGCTGCTGCGCATCATCGCCGGACTCGAATCGGCCGACGCCGGCCAGGTGCTGCTCGACGGCGACGACGCCTCCGGCACCCATGTGCGTGACCGCCAGGTCGGCTTCGTGTTCCAGCATTACGCGCTGTTCCGTCACATGACGGTGTTCGACAACGTTGCCTTCGGCATGCGCATGAAGCCGCGCGGCCAGCGCCCGTCCGAGAAGCAGATCCGGGCCAAGGTGCACGATCTGCTCAACCTGGTGCAGCTCGACTGGCTGGCCGACCGCTTCCCGTCGCAGCTCTCCGGTGGCCAGCGCCAGCGCATCGCACTCGCCCGTGCGCTGGCGGTGGAGCCGCGCGTGCTGCTGCTCGACGAGCCCTTCGGCGCGCTCGACGCCAAGGTGCGCAAGGAGCTGCGGCGCTGGCTGCGCAAGCTGCACGACGAGCTGCACATCACCTCGGTCTTCGTCACCCACGACCAGGAAGAAGCGCTGGAGGTGGCCGACCGCGTGGTGCTGATGAACCAGGGCCGCGTCGAGCAGGTCGGCACACCGGAGGAGGTTTACCGCCACCCGGCGACGCCCTTCGTGTATGGCTTCCTCGGGTCGGTGAACTTCTTCCACGGCCGGGTCGAAGGCGAGGGCCTGCGCGTGGGCGACGAGCATCTGCAGCACGGCGTCGGCACGCTCGACCAGGGCGCCGAGGTGGTGGCCTTTGCCCGCCCGCACGAACTCGAGATCGTCGTTGACGGCGGCGCAGGCCAGGGTATCGCCGCCCGCATCAGCCGCGTGCTCGCCTTCGGCGTGACCGCCCGCATCGAGCTCGACGGCATCAACGGCGCCACCGGGCAGCACTTCGAGGTCGAGCTCACGCGCGAGCGGGTTGCCGCGCTCGGCCTGCAGGAAGGCCAGCACGTGCGCCTGCTACCATCGCGCCTCAGCGTCTTCGAACAACAGCACACCGCCGCCGCGGGAGCCGCACGATGAACTTCCAGCAGTTGCGCATCATCCGCGAGACGGTGAGGCGCGGGTTCAACCTGACCGAGGTGGCAAACGCCCTGTTCACCTCGCAGTCGGGCGTCTCCAAGCACATCAAGGACCTCGAGGACGAGCTCGGCGTCGAGCTGTTCACGCGCAAGGGCAAGCGCCTGCTCGGCCTCACTGCGCCGGGCAAGGAGCTGGTGGTGATGGTCGAGCGCATGCTGCTCGATGCCGCCAACATCAAGCGCCTGGCCGAGCAGTACAGCAACGCCGACCAGGGCCAGCTCACCGTCGCCACCACCCACACCCAGGCGCGCTACGCGCTGCCCACGGTCGTGGCGGCCTTCACGCGAGCCTTCCCCAAGGTGCACCTGAAGCTGCACCAGGGCAGCCCGGGCGAGATCGTGCAGATGCTGCTCGACGGCGAGGCCGACATCGGTGTCGCCACCGAGGCGCTGGCCGACGTGCCCGAACTGGCCTCATTCCCCTATTACAGCTGGCAGCACGCCGTGGTGGTGCCCGCCGGTCACCCACTCGAGGCAGTCCAGCCGCTGACGCTCGAAGCCATCGCCGAGCATCCGGTCATCACCTACCACGAAGGCTTCACCGGGCGCACCCGCATCGACAAGACCTTCGCTGCCGCCGGCCTGAAGCCGGCGGTGGTGATGTCCGCGCTCGACGCCGACGTCATCAAGACCTACGTCGAGCTCGGCCTTGGCGTCGGCATCCTGGCCTCGATGGCCTTCAGCCCGGAGCGCGACCCGGGGCTGCGCATGCTCGACAGCGACGCCCTGTTCGCCGGCAACGTCACCCGCATTGCGGTACGGCGCGGTCACTACCTGCGCGGCTTCGCCTACCGCTTCATCGAGCTGTGTGCGCCGGAACTGACCGAGGCGGTGGTGTCGCATGCGGTCGGGGAGGTGAGCAAGTAGCACTGGCGTCCATCCCGGCCGTCATCAAGCGGTAACACGACCGGCGCACACTCCACGGGTCGAGGACCGACCTCGACGGCATCAGGCGTCCGGGTGGCCGGCAACCGCCGTACCCGCCTCCCTGCCCGGCCTCCTGCGCCCATAGCCAAGCCGCGAGGAAGCGCCATGCAGGTACTCTTTGTGGGCAAGGGCAAGGACTGTCGCGCCTTGCTCGCCGAAGCCATCTTCAACCACGTGTCCCGCGCCGGCTGCAAGGCAGGCCGCGCAAGCTGCGACACCCCCGGGCCGCCGGCACGCGAGGCGCTCGAACTCCTGCGCGGCCAGGGCATCGCTGCCGGCGACTCGCCTCCCGACGCTCTTCCGCTGTCGTCCCTCCCGCACGCCGCGACCGGTGACGCCCCGATGCTGTTGGTCAGCGTCTGCGAGTCGCGCTGCGAGGGGCCATGCCCCTACTGCGACTCGAGCGCGCTGCGCGCCCACTGGCCGGTGCACGACCCGCTGCAGCGTCATTTGCTGCCGCATGATCCGACGTCGGAACTGCTCGACGTCTATCACATCCTGCGTGCCCGCATCGAACGCTCCATGCCGCTGCTCGAAGGCAGCCGCGCCGGCGACCCCGAACGGCTTCAGCGCGAACTCGACCGCATCGGGCACTTCCTGCCCTGAAGCCCGCCGCCCACTAACGGGCCGATGCCGCGGCCACTCAGCGCGCGAGGCTGGCATCCGGCTGCTCTTGAGCACTGCGGTGGAGCACTTCCAGGCGCGCAATCAGCGCCTCCGGCACGCTCTCGACGACCGCCACCTCCCCGGCATGGACGACACCCTGATTGCCATCGAGGGTGAGCAGTTCGCCTTCCGCAAGAGCCCGCCCACCGATGCGCACGACCCGCTCCGCTGCGTCGATCTGCAGCGCCTCGCAGCCGACCAGGCAAACCTTGCCGAGCTGGCGCGCGACCACCGCAGCGTGCGAAGTGCGCGCACCACGGTGGGTCAGCAGCCCCTCGGCGAGGTCCAGCGCCGCGATGTCGCGCGTCTCGGCATCTTGCCGTACCAGGATCAAGCGCGCACCTGCGGCACGGCGGGCGCGGGCACGCGTTTCGTCGAGGACGATCTCGCCGCTGGCGATCCCGCTCGACGCGCTTGAGGCTTGTGCGAGCGGCTCGGGCCCGCCGCCATCGATCGCTGCCAGCCGCCGCTGCACGAGCGCCCGGGCATCCAGCCCATAGGTGCGCTCGCGCGCGGTTGCGGCGTCGATCACCCCCTCGTCGAGGAGGTCGAGCGCGATGCGCGCGGCAGCCAGCGCAGTGCGCTTGCCGGCACGCGCCTGGAGCAGGAAGAGTCGCCCGTCCTGCACCGTGAATTCGAAGTCCTGCATGTCGCCGAAGGCCTGCTCGAGCCGACCGCAGATGCCCACCAGATCCTCCCAGATCGAGGGCGCGACGCTCGCAAGCTCGCCGTGACCGAGCGCACTGCGGCGGCCGCTGACCACGTCCTCACCCTGCGCGTTGAAGAGGAAGTCGACCCAGGGCTGCGGCTCACCGCTGCTCGGGTCACGCGTGAAGCCGACGCCTGCCCCGGACAGGCCGCCGGCATTGCCGAACACCATGCGCTGCACCGTCACTGCGGTGCCCATGCCATGGTCCAGACCGTGCAGGTCACGGTAGGTGCGCGCCTTGTCGCTGCGCCAGGAGGCGAACACGGCTGCAATCGCCTGCCTGAGCTGTGCGTGCGCATCCTGCGGAAAGGCCTCGCCCGCCTCTCTGCGATAGGTTTCGAGATGGCGGCCGGCAAGCGCGCGCAGCGCGGCGAAATCGAGCAGGCGCTCGTCAAGGTCGCCGCGCACAGCGTCAAGGTCGGCCTCGAAGTGCGCGGAATCGATGCCGGCAACGACCTCGCCATAGCCTGCGATAAGGCGCCGGTAGGCATCCCAGGCCAGGCGCGGATGACCCGTCACACGCACGAAGCCGGACAGGGTCGACTCGGTCAGACCGATGTTGAGCAGGGTTTCCATCATGCCGGGCATCGATGCCGGCGCCCCCGAGCGCACCGACAACAGCAACGGATGGCGAGCATCGCCCAGGCGTAGCCCACAGTGCTTTTCCAGCGTCTCCAGGGCCGGGCGCCAATGCCATTCACCGAGCGCAGCCGGGTCGGCGCACCAGCCGGTGCCGATCACGAAGGCCGGCGGCACCGGCATGCCGAGCGCCGCCATGCGCGCCAGGTTCCAGGCCTTGGCACCGAGGACCTCGGGCCCGCTGTGCTTCGGAAGGGGCTCATCGCCCTGGATGAGCAGCACGACACGGGCGTGCAGGTGGTCGGTCCCGGCGCTCATTCGCCCACCCGCACGCGGCTGAAGGCAAGCCGGCGCACGCCGTAGCCGGTGGCGAGCAGCCAGTCGGTCGCAGCCTCGAGCGCCTGCGCAAAATCGGTACTCAGGTTGAGGGTGGCGGCATCGCTCACGTGCTCGGCGAGGGCACGGCGCACGTCCCTGAGCAGCACGTCGCACTGACGCTCGGCATTGAGCACGCGCCAGAGCGCGGCGACGAACTCTTCATGGTCCTCGGCGCTGCTGCGCTCGCCCAGGGTGCGGGCAATCTCGAGCGCCCGCACATGGTCCTGTGCAGCGGTGAGTACCGCATCGGCAAGCAGTTGCATGGACTGGTGCACTTCGCCACGCCAGCCGCGGTGGTGATCGGAGGCAATCAGGGACAGCAGGAAGGCGGCCTCCTCAAGGGCATCGGCGACGTCGTCAGCCGTCTCCACCACCTCGGCGAAGGCCTGCCAGCGCGGCCGCGCCTCGGCACGCGCACGTGCATCCATGACGAGCTGGTCCGCAGCGCGCTCCCAGTCCTTGGCGCGTTCGGCAAACACGCGTGCAGCCTTGCGGTCGCGCTCGTAGCCGTGGGCGAGGCCGTCGCGCAGGCCTTCGGCCATCGCATGGCAGTAGGCCGCATGCTCGGCGAGCAGGTCGAATTCGTCATGGCGGTGCAGGTAGCGTGCGAGCAGCAAGCGGGCATCGTCGGCCACGAGGGCGAGCGGCTGGTGCTGCTGCGCGGCCGCCGACGCCAGCGCCATCACGTCGAGCACGAAGCCGCGCGCACGCTCGGTGCCCATGACCACATCGAGACGGTCGCCGATGCGGAAGTAGTCGGGACCGAGGGCCTGCATCGCCCCGAAGATGAGCCGCTCGCCGCCGGCCTCGAGCCAGGCCATGTGGCCGACCCGGCGGCGCGCCGACTCGGCCAGGATGGCTACCGCATCGCCCTTGCCAACGAACTGCTCGAGGCGCTTGCGCGCACGGTTCCAGTCGATCAGGAAGACGATGCGTGCGCCGATGCCTTCCAGCGTCTTCCACAGGCTCATCTCGTCGCTGCAGCTGAAGCGTGCGGTGCCGACATAGTAGGCAGCGCCGGCGTTCAGCCCTGCGCGAGTGCGCGCCTGGGCCTCGCCCCAGCTCGCGCCCACCTCGCACAGCAGCGACTGGAAGAACGCGAAACGGCGGCTATGGAGGTCGGAGTAGGTCAGGCTGACCTCCAGCCCCTCGACCTGTATCACCAGCACATGTGCATCGTTGGTACCGATGTCGTTCTGCAGCAGCAGGCGGTCGCCATCGCGCGTGGCGGCGGTGTCGAGACCGGGATGCTGCAGCTTGAGCGCGCGCGTCTGGTTGAGACCGCGCATGAACGCGGCGATCCGCGGCCGATCTTCGGCCTCGATCTGCCATACGTGGGCGCCATCGATGTTCTCGCTCGACAGTTCGGCCGCCAGGCGGTTGATCGCCTTGTGCAGATCCATCACCAGAAGGTGCAGGCTGTCGTCCTTGCCACGCTTGCCGCTGGTCAGCGCCTGCAGGTCCGCCGCCGACAAGGTGTCGGGCGCAAGCTGCGCCAGCCATCCGCACCAGTGCTCGACCCGCTGCACGAGCGCCTCGTCCGCATCGACCGGGCGCACCATGACTTGCAGATCCTCGACGAGGCAATCGCGCAGCCTGGACAGCTCGGGCAGATGCAGCAGCTTGCCTTCGCGAAACGCGTTCGCGGGCAACTCGGCAAGCCAGCCCGCCTTGAGCCCGGCAGCGGCGAACTCCCGCGACAGATCGAGCGCCGGGACACCCTCGCCGGACGCGCGCTGCTGGGCCGCCTGCAGCAGGCTCAGGTAGAGCTTGAGCCGGTCGTTCGCCGCCAGCGCAGCCCGCACCCGAGCCGGCCTGAGCAGCTCCGTCTGCCCAAGACTGGCGACTGCTTCGAGTTTCTCCATGGCACACCCCCGATATCTACCGGGATTCTCGGCGGTGAATGTGACAGGCAGGTAACAGGCAACCGACTGCGCGCAGTGACGTACGCGATCGCGCCGGCCAACGAAAATTCACGAAACTGAAATAACCATGTCAAGGTCGTGGCGCACACTTGCAGCCAAACTTCGCAGGAAGCGATTGACATGGCGACGCCGAGGCCCGTTACCCGCGCGACTCCCCCCGGGAGGCGTCGCAGCGATCGTCCACCGGCAGCGCACAGGACCGTCCCGGACGGCAAGGCCCTGTACCGCCGCTTGCTTGTGTTCAACGACGGCATCGTCGCCCAGGCCGACCCCTTTGGCCTCAGCGCACCCATCCTGCACGCTCAGCTCGCTTGGCTGATGCACCCGCAGGAACTGGCAGAACACCTGAGCGCACTCACGACCGACCTCTGGCACCTGCAACTGCACAGCTTCCGGCGCGCCTGCGGGCTGCCGAGCCCGGACCCCATCAGGCCGCATGCCGACGACCCCCGCTTTACCGATCCGGTGTGGACCGAAGCGCCGACCTGGGACCTGGTCAAGGAGTGGTACCTCGCCCTCACCCACCACATGCAGGACATGCTGTACGTAACGCCGGGCCTGTCGGGCAAGGAGCGGCGACGCGCAGCGTTCTGGTGGCGCAAGTGGCTCAACGCCGTCGCGCCCACGAACTACCTGTTGACCAACCCGATTGCCCTGCGCCGCTTGGCCGAGACGCGCGGCGAAAGCCTGTGGCAAGGCCTCCAGAACATGCTGGAGGACCTCGGCGCCGGCAATGTGCGCATGACCGACCCCGACCACTTCAAGGTCGGCGGAAACCTTGCAACCACGCCCGGCGCAGTGGTTTTCCGCAACCACCTGCTCGAGGTCATCCACTACGCGCCCACCCGGCCCCAGGTCCATGCCGAGCCGGTAGTGATCGTCACCCCCTGGATCAACAAGTTCTACGTGCTCGACCTCACTCCGAAGAAGAGCATGGTGCGCTTCCTGCTGGACCAAGGCCTGGACGTCTTCATCACGAGCTGGAAGAACCCCGACGAGTCGATGCGCGGCACCCGCTTCGACGACTACATCTGCGACGGCGTGGACGCGATCGTGCGCGTTGCACGCGACTTCACCGCCGCCGAGCGGGTGCATGCCGCAGGCTACTGCATCGGCGGCACCGCGTTGGCGATCTACATGGCGTGGGCGGCGAGGCACTACGCCGAGGACGCCATACCGGTGCGCGACTGGACGCTGTTCACCACCCTGGTCGACTTCCACAAGCCGGGCGACATCGAGGTCTTCATCGATGAAGGCAGCATCGCCCACCTGTCGGCGCAGATGGCGCGCAAGGGCTACCTCGACGGCCGCGACATGGCCGCCTCATTCCGCCTGCTGCGTTCGAACAGCCTCGTGTGGCACTACGTGGTGCATGGCTGGCTCTACGGCGAATCGCCCGCCCCCTTCGACGTCCTGTTCTGGAACATGGACACCACGCGCATGCCTCAGGCCATGCACAGCTGGTATCTGCGCGAGCTCTACCTGCACAACCGCCTGATCGAGCCCGGCGCCCTCAACGTGGCCGGCGAAACGATCGACCTGCACGCGATCCGCCAGCCACTCTACGCAGTCGCCGCCGAGGACGACCACATCGCGCCCTGGCAGCAGACCTTCCGCACCGTCCACCACATTGCGGCGGAGAAGCGCTTCGTACTGTCGAGCTCGGGCCACATCCTGGGAATCGTCAACCCTCCCGCACGCCCTCCCAAGCGCCGCTACTGGGCCGACACGGCGCACCGCGCCGACAAGCCGCTGCAGTGGCGCGACCGCACCGAGGCGCAGGCCGGAAGTTGGTGGGAGGACTGGATGCAGTGGCTCAAGCCGCGCGCCGGCGAGCTCGTAGACGCACGGCCCGCCAGCAACGAGCGCTACCCCAGCCTTGGCGACGCCCCAGGTTCCTACGTATTGGAGGCATGAGGACGCATCGTCTCAGCGCATGCAGGGCATGCGTCCCGCCACCGCACTATTTTTTGATGTCACCAGGAGAAACCATCATGAACGTCCCTGCCATGCCTCGCCCGCAAGACACCGGCAACGCGCTGCTTGCCGCTCGCAGCCCCGCCGGGAGCGCCCCTGCCAACTTCTCCGAATCCCGCGCTGGCGCATCGGCACAGCACAGGAACGGCGTTGCCGCCCTGGTTGACGACCAGGATGCGCTGGCCGCCTGGCAAAGAAACCTCGCCGTGCTGCGTTCGAAGGCCGGCAACTGATCTGAAACCCGGCCCTGACGCAAGGAAGGGCCGCACCAAGCGCTTCCGCGGGCAGCACGTCTCTGCTTCTTGGCTGCGGAATCACCATTACGCGCCACCCACAGCGAACTCATCACGCGCGCATGCGTCTCTGTCTGCGGCCCCACCCACCACGCGCACGCAGACATGACCACCCTCCGCCTCATCCTCGGCGACCAGCTCAACGCCGCCCACTCCTGGTTCCGCAGCCCGCGTCCAGACGTGCTGTACGTGATGATGGAGGTGCGCAGCGAGACCGACTACGTGCGCCACCACGCGCAGAAGGTGCTGGCGATCTTCGCCGCGATGCGTGCCTTCGCGGCCGCACTGCAGGCCGCCGGGCACCGCGTGCGCTACCTGAAGATCGGCGACACCGACAACCGCCAGTCCTTCGCTGCCAACCTCGCCTTGGTAGCAGGCGAATGCGGAGCAACCCGCTTCGAGCGCATGGAGGCCGACGAATGGCGAGTGGAAGGGCTGCTGGACGAGTCCGCACAGGCGCTTGCCCTGCCGCATGAGGTGTTCAGCAGCGAGCACTTCCTCGCCGAGCGCGCCGAACTCGCCCGGCGCTTCACCGCCAAGGTGCCGCGCATGGAGTTCTTCTACCGCGACATGCGTCGCCGCCACCGCATCCTGCTCGACGCCGAGGACGGCCCTGTGGGCGGAGTATGGAACTTCGACGCGCAGAACCGCGAGAAATGGCCCGGCGATCCGCCCGCGCCCGAATGGCCCTGGGCCGGTCATGACCTGACGGCGCTGTGGGGCGAGATCACCGCCGCCGGCGTGGAGACCATCGGCGCGCCGCACGCCGGGCGGGTACGCTGGCCGCTGACCCGGCGCGAGGCGCGCACCGGCCTGGCGCACTTCATCGAACACGCTCTGCCCCACTTTGGCCCCTATCAGGACGCGATGAGCACGCGCTCGACCACGCTGTTCCACTCCGGCCTGTCCTTCGCGCTCAACGTGAAACTGCTGCACCCGCGCGAAGTCATCGATGCGACGGTCGCTGCCTGGCAGCTTGGCAAGGTCGAACTCGCGAGTTGCGAAGGCTTCGTGCGCCAGATCCTGGGCTGGCGCGAATTCGTCCGTGGGGTGTATTGGGCGCGCATGCCGAGCTACGCGCAGGGCAACGCGCTCGACGCGCATCGGCCGCTGCCAGCCTGGTACTGGACCGGCGAGACGAAGATGAACTGCCTGCACCACGCGGTTTCGCAATCACTCGATAGCGCCTACGCCCACCACATCCAGCGCCTGATGATCACCGGCAACTTCGCCCTGCTCGCCGGCTGCGATCCGGACGAGGTCGACGCCTGGTACCTCGGCATCTACACCGACGCCTTCGAATGGGTGGAGATGCCCAACACCCGCGGCATGAGCCAGTTCGCCGACGGCGGCGTGATCGCCAGCAAGCCCTACGCTGGCGCGGCGAGCTATATCGGCAAGCAGTCCGACTACTGCAAGACCTGCACCTACGACCCCAAGCGCCGCCACGGCGCCAGCGGCAGACCCGCCTGCCCCTTCAACAGCCTGTACTGGGATTTCCTGCTGCGCCACGAGGCCCGCTTCGCACGCAACCCGCGCATGGCGATGCCTTACAAGGCGTGGGCGAAGATGGACGAAGGCGAGCGCGCCGCAACGCTGGCGCAGGCGATGGACTATCTGGGCAAACTGGATGCGCTCTGACGCCGGTCGCCTTCAACCCCTCGCGGCTGGCGCCGCTCCTACGGCGGGAACAGACACCGCGCCCCCCCCCCGGTAGGAGCGGCGCAAGCCGCGCGCTTTTCATTGCACCCACCCAACGCCCGTCGCCTTCAACCCCTCGCGGCTGACGCCGCTCCTACGGCGGGAACAGACACCGCGGCGCCCCCCGGTAGGAGCGGCGCAAGCCGCGAGCTTTTCATCGCACCCACCCGGCGCCCGTCGCCTTCAACCCCTCGCGGCTGGCGCCGCTCCTACGGCGGGAACAGACACCGCGGCGCCCCGTCGTGGAGTCTCATCCACCGGCCTCATCCAGCCAGGCCAGACGCCCCTGACCCGCCTCGGCCAGGCGCGCCTGCAGCGCGGCGGCGGCCTCTTCGGGCAGGCTGAAGTGCAGCTCCACGGCCTGCCCATGCGCCACCCTCAGCAGGTTCGCGCCAGCGGCATCGAGTTCGCGCCGCAGCAGGCCTTCGAGCGCATAGGGCACGACGCAAGCCAGGGTCTGCAAGCACACGATCGGCACCTTCTCGGCCTGCAGCAGGGCCTGGGCCACGGCGTCGGTGTAGGCGCGCACCAGGCCGCCGGCGCCGAGCTTGACGCCACCGAAGTAGCGCACCACGGTAGCGAGCACACCTTCCAGGTCCTGGTGGCGCAACACGTCGAGCATCGGACGGCCGGCGGTGCCGCTGGGCTCGCCGTCATCGACCGCCGCCGACTGGCCGCCGGCGAGCAAGGCCCAGCACACGTGGCGCGCGCCCGGATGCCGGGCCCACAGCTCGGCCACCACCCTCTGCGCGCCGGCACGGTCGGCCATCGGCTGCACGCAGCCGATGAAGCGACTCTTCTTGATGATCAGCTCGCTATGGACGGGGGCGGCGAGGGTGAGCGGCATCGGGCAGCGATCCTGGTCGTTCAGGCGGGCGGCGCCGCGCCCTCGGTGCCGGCCTCCTGCAGGTGCTCAAGCACAGGGCCGAAGACCCGTTGCGCGAGCGTGAAGAAGCGCGCGTCCAGCGGCTGCTCGACGCCGCGCAGCGCCAGGCGGTAGGCTGGGTCGCGGCCTTCGCCGAACTGCGGGCGCTGGCCGCCCGTCCATTTGTCGTGCGCTTTGCGCGGATTACCGTCGTTGGAAACACAGGCCCAGGCCGACTTGGGGAAGAAGTGGAGCGGCTGCGTGAGGCCCTCGCGGTAGAGCGCCAGCAGTTCGGCAAGCAGGTCATGCGCCTGGGCGCGCGACAGCGCTGCGAAAGTGAAGTCGGCGTCGCGCAGCATCACCCGGGTACGGCGCTCGACGCCGGCCGGGCTGGCGGCGCACAGCATCAGGTGGGCGATCCAGGCCTCGAGGTAGTGGCTGGCGCCGGCGTCGGCATAGCGCCAGCGCAGCATGCCCTCGGGACGCAGTTCGCCGAGCACGGCACCCAGCGTCCACGCCTCGCCGTCGAGCTCGAACGCGATCTGGCAGCTTGCGGCCTCAAGCGCCGGGACGTGCCGGGCCGCGGCCAGGCGGGCTGCAAATTCGCGCATCGCGGCCAGCTCGGCGGCCAGTGCCGCCTCGCCCATGGCACCGCGCGGGAACTCGCCACCGGCGCGCGCCAGCTGCGCAAGCACCGCGTCATCGCGCCCAGCGCCCTCGCCGGCGCCCCTCAGTGCCGAGTCGCACTCATCGGCCTGAGCGTCAAGCAGCACCGGCATCAGACGCTCGGCCAACGCCCAGCGCGCAGGCAGGTCGGGCACGAAGCGCTCGGTGTCCTCCAGCTCGGCATCGGCTTCGGGCAGGTCGAGTCCGAGGCGCTCTCGCAGCAGGGCGCGGCAGGGGTTGCGGAAGAAGCGCACGAGGCGCTCGAGCGTGGGCGTGCGCCACTCCGGCCCGGGCGGTGGCAGCGCGTGATCGAAGAAGGGCGCGGCGTCTATGGCAAGCGGACCGTCATCCGCACCCTCCACCGCCGCCTCCATCGCATCTTCCGCCGCCTCGACGGCCGCGCCGCTTGCGCCCACGTACCCGGTTCGCTCATCGGCAATAGCCCCGAGGCGGGCGGCGAGGGCCTCGGCGTAGTCTTCGTTGAAGCTCGTCAGGCGCGCATCGCCGCGCTCGGCGGCCAGAAAGTACTCGGGGGCGAAAGCCTGCAACGGATGCGCCACGCACAAGCGCTGACGTGCCGCGGCGAGCGCGTCGGGGTCAGTGGCGCTGCTCGCGGTGGCCTCGGCGAGCACGTCGAGCAATTCATCGACCAGCACCGAGGGGCGCAATTCGCTGCCGTCGCGCACGCTGCGCCCGACGTAGGACAGGTGCAGTGCCTCGCGCGCGGACAGCAGCACATCGAGGAAGAGGTTGCGCTCGTCCAGCCTGCGCTGGCGGTCGCCGGCCTGGGGGCGGGCCGCCATGAGATCGAACTCGGCGGCACGATCGCTGCCGGGGAAGAGACCGTGATCGAGCCCGATCACGCACACCACGCGGTAGGGCAGCCCGCGCAGCGAGGACAGCGCGGAGAAGGTGAGCGTGCCGCCGGGCACGCCACCGCGCGCCGGGTCGTCGAGCAGGGCCGCGAGCGCGGTGGCGTGCCCGGC
>WPCK01095565.1_pt1 | contig 69601 bp, 80 predicted proteins | sample 5399851 | NCBI WGS metagenome assembly WPCK01 (sample SAMN12869471, study PRJNA574797) | sludge metagenome | isolation source: wastewater treatment of pH11 | place: China:Beijing | collected 2019-05-20 | reverse complement strand
TCGAACCGGCTTCGCAAGGCACAAGCCCGGGTGGCGAAGATCCACCAGGGGATCGCCCGCCAACGCGCGGACTTCCTGCACAAGCTCTCGACGCAGATCGCCCGCGAACACACGCTCGTCTGCCTGGAGGATCTGAGGGTTCGATCGATGAGCGCCTCGGCCGCAGGCTCGCAGGAGGCGCCCGGCAAGCGGGTGCGTCAGAAGGCGGGCCTGAACCGCTCGATCCTCGATCAAGGCTGGTCGATGTTCAAGGACCAGCTCGCGTACAAGCTCGAATGGCGCGATGGAGTGCTCGTGCTCGTCCATCCCGCTTACACCTCGCAGCGCTGTTACGCCTGCGCTCACACCCATGCGGACAACCGCAAGGGCGAAGTCTTTCGGTGCCGGTCCTGTGGTCACAGCGACCACGCGGACGTCAATGCCGCGAAGAACATTCTGGCCGCGGGACACGCGGTTCTGGCCGGCGACGGCCACGCGCTCGTGGAGGGACAGGTGCAGTCAGGCCGCCCGGTGAAACGAGAACCCACCGAAGGGCTACGCCGTGCGGCCTAGCCCAGCAGGAATCCCCGCCCTTCCCGCTGCGCGGCGAGCGAAGCGAGAGGGCGGGGAGGATGTCAATTGGGGGCTTGAACTCCGGGACGTTCGTGCGACGCTCGTTGCATGAACGCGAAATTCTCCCCCATCCCCGATACGACGTACTGCGGCCGTGAAACTGTCGGTGACGTGCTGTGTGACGTCATCTGCTCTCCCGCTGAGTCGTTCGACGGTGAGCCTGTGCTCGCCTATCTCGCCATCCCGGCCACTGCGTGCATGGACATGGATTGTGCAATCCACGCCAAGGATGTCCCAGCCGGGTCGCCCGCGAACTCGGTGGCATGGGAAGACTACCCGGTGGTGCTCGAATGCTGACCGACGAAGCCCTCAAGCAGCGGGTGCGAAATTTCTACAGTCGTGTTCAGGCGGGAATCCCCGGTTTCAAGGCTCGATACGGCCAACGGGAGATGATCGCCGGTATCGCCAACACCCTCGCCCGTACTCGGCTGAAGGAAGATGAGCCGGCTGACGGGCAGAACATCATCGTGGTCGAGGGCAAGACCGGTGTGGGCAAGACCATCGGCTACCTGATCCCCGCACTGGTCATGGCCAAGGCGATGGGTAAAAAGCTCGTGGTGTCCACGGGGACCGTTTCGCTTCAGGAGCAGCTCTACGAGCGGGATCTTCCAGCCCTCACCAAGCACTTTGGGGAAAAGATCGAGTACGCCCTGGCCAAGGGTCGAGGACGCTATCTGTGCCCGGCACGGCTGAACCAAGTGGCAGGTAATGCAGGCCAGGACGGACTGTTCGACGACGAGCCCAGCACCGGGGTGTGGGAGCGAAAGCCCGAGGAAAAGGAGATCAAGTTCCTGCGCAAGCTCGTGAAGGAGTTCGACGAGAAGCGCTGGTCGGGCGATCGGGACGTGTTTCCGGAAACGATCCCGCAGGATCTCTGGTCGCGGGTAACAACCGATTCGGGCGGGTGCTCGGGGCGGCGCTGTCCGCACGTCACGGAGTGCCCCTACTTCAAGGCCCGCGCTACGATTCTCTCCGCCGATGTGATCGTCGCCAACCACGATCTGGTGCTCTCCTGCCTCGCCTCTGAAAGCCCACTTCTGCCGGCGCCGAGCGAGGTGATCTTCATCTTCGACGAAGCTCACCATCTCCCTGACGTCGCCGTAGCGCGTTTTGCGACCCACGCACCGCTGCAGGGCTCGATCCGGTGGCTCGAACGCATGCCAGGGTTTCTGGCGAGGGTGATGACCAGCATGCCGGCCAAGCGCAACGTCAATGGCGTGGGCGAGACCATCAAGGCACTCGAGACCAAGCTCAAAGAGTTGCAGAGCGCTCTGCGCGCGGCAAACCTCTTCGGTGAGAAGAAGATCTACCGTTTCCCCAATGGCGAACTCCAAGACGACATGCTCGTCATCGCCGGCGAACTGGCATCGCTCACCCAGGACACGGGGCGCCTGGTGGAGAAGGTCCGTGGAGGCCTCGAGGATGCGATCGAGGCCGGTGAGATAAGCGCAGTCACCGCGGAACCGCTGATTCGGGACTTCGGGGGGTATTCGGGCAAGCTCGCCGCGTTGATCGACGTGTGGCAGCTCATGATCAGGGAGCGGCCCGAGAACGGTCCGCCGCTTGCGAAGTGGCTTGAGCTTGCGGCCGACGGCAAGGACATCATCGTCCATGCCTCGCCGATCACCGCATCGGGGGTGCTGCGCAAGCACCTCTGGTCGTCAGCTGCGGCCGTGGTGCTCGCCTCGGCGACCGTCACGACGCTCGGAGACTTCCGGTTCTACCTCAAGAAAACGGGCCTCGCGCATCTGCCAAAAGTGACCACGCTCTCCGTGCAGTCTCCTTTCGACTATGCCACCCAGGGTCAGCTCGCGGTTCCACGCATGCGCTTCGACCCGAAAGAGGTAGAGGGCCACACGCAGGAGATCGGCCAGCTACTACCTGAACTGCTCGAGTCGTGGCGCCGTGGCAGCCTCGTGCTCTTCTCATCGAAGCGCCAGATGGAAGCGGTGCACGCCATGATCCCCGATCACCTGAAGGCTGACGTGCTGATGCAAGGCACCATGTCGCGCCCGGACCTGATCGAGAGCCACAAGCGGCGAGTGGAATCAGGAGCGCGCAGCATCCTTTTCGGGTTGGCGGGCCTTGGCGAAGGGTTGGATTTGCCCGGTGCGCTGTGTGAGCACGTGGTGATCGCGAAGATCCCCTTCCCTCCCCCGGATTCGCCGCTTGAAGAGGCCCTTGCCGAGTGGGTGGAGAAGAACAAGGGGAACCCCTTCTCCGAGCTCACCCTACCGAAAGCGGGCCTCATCCTGATCCAGTGGGTCGGGCGGCTCATCCGAACCGAGGAGGATCGAGGTCGAATCACGATCTTCGACCGCCGGCTGACCACCAAAGCCTATGGGGCAAGACTTCTGAAAAGCCTGCCGGAGTTCAGTCGCGTCTAATCACCTGATGCGGCACAATCATTCAGAGTGTCCAACCTGTCCTCCCGAGCCATGCATATCAGAGCATGAGCCTTGATAGTAGCGTCTGACAGCAATGCTATCGCAGCCAGGAGAACAGCTTGGGTAGTCCGGATAACCAAAACATGCAGAGACTTTGCTGATAGTCACAATATTTCAATTCGTGACTCCCCACCCAAGCTCTGCGATTAGTTGATCGCAGACATCCTTTACATTCGTTACCCATTGAGCCTTCCTCAAAAATATCGGATTGGCAAACCATGAAAAGGATATGGATATGCTTCCGGAGTTCCAGCAGGCTCTTACCGCAGTTCGGCCCATCCAATTAAGTTGGTGATCCCACTTACACGGTATGAACTACCAGGAGGCACGACAATCATTGTAGCTGTATGTGTCCCACCGCTGTTTGCACCTTGCTCTCTCGCCACAAGTATCCCGTCAACATAAAAGCTGCCTAGCCCATTGTGATGAGAGACTGATACATAAATCGGATAAGGCCTATCGTTGATATAAGTTGGGCCGATTGAGCGAAGCGAAGCCATATTCACCCACGTAGAGGCCAAACTAAGCCCTCCGGCCCCGTTTCGCCACACCCCGGATTGGCAAGAAAGTAGCAAGCCAACGGTATCTCTAGCAACACGACCATTTGGAGCGCATGCTGTTCCTTCTGTTGCCACCTGGTTGATCTGGACCCCTTCGATGTCGAGGTAGTTTAACCGCGAGGAGCTAGCAGGATCGATGTAGAAATTTGTGTCATTGGCATCGTACACGCGTTGGGTCACGATATCTGCGGACGTGACTCTGCCTGACGCATTTACGGCGTTCGTCGTGACAGTACCGGAGACATTAACGTTGGTCGCTGTCACCGTGCCGGGCACTGAGAGGTTGCCGAGGTTGTCGAGCCCCAGGGCAACCCAACCAGCGCCGTTGCATGTATAGGCACGCGCACGGCCAGCGCCACCAGCCTCGCCTCCATTGAGCACCACCCGGGTCTGCCCTGAGATGGATGCGCTGCATCCGGGTAGCGCCGCAACGTTCGTCACAGCGTCCTCCCAGAACGCTGATCCCTGGGACTTCCACACCCCGGCCTGGCACGACAAGAGCTTGCCGTCGGAGCCAGAAGCCAGATCTCCTGTCGAGCAGGCGGCCGCGACCCAGGCTCCAGATGAGCACAGGCGTGGTGCGCCCGTCGTGGTGCGACCAGCCTTGCCTTCGCGAGCCGCGGTGCAGGTATCGGTGGGGACGTTGAGCACCTGCTGCAGGCCCACTACCCGGTTGTCGCCCATGTCGAGCGTAGTGTTCATCCGGTTCAGATCTGGGCGTCCTGGGATTGCATTGCGTGCCAGCCATTCGCCCGCACCGGTCATACCAAAGAGCCCCGACTCGTCAAAGGGCAACAGACTCATCAACCGACCGGCCGCTGCAGGTGAGCCAGAGCAGTTCCGAGCTGCTGACGTGGTCGTGTAATCGGTCACCGTTACCTGCCACGAGCCGAATGCGCCTCTCGCCACGGTCGGCTGGGATGCGTAGATCGCCCCAGCACCTGAACCGGCATGTGCAACGATATAGCCCAACTGGGCGTCGTTGATCGCTGACCCTCCTTCGGTTGTGACCGCAGCCTCAATACGCTTGGTAGAGCTATCGTAGTAGGCCATTACGCAGACGGTCTGACGGTATGGGTTCTCTGGGGAGAAGCCAGCTGGCAGATGGGGAGTAAGCTCGGCAAGAGTGATCTTGCGGGGCACACTTAAAGTCGCTGTTGAGGTCACAGCGTTGCGATTGGCGGCGTCCGACATCCAGTTTACGACAGCCTTACCCAGCGCATTCTGGTGTAGCGCGGCCTGCTGCGCCTTTGTGTCCTCGATCGATACGCTGGCCATCGTCGCCAGCCCTGCGATCATGATCGACCCGACCGCCAACCCACCCATCACCTCCAGCAGCGTGACGCCACGCTGCTGGACGGAATACCTTGCCTGTCTCAGCATTAACCTGAACCTCAGTTGATCATCGTTGCGTAGCGAGTCGTGTGCCGCATGACTTGTTCGTCATGATCGAAAATACCTGCTACACGAGCCAGGGCATCCCCAATACCACCCGCCTCGTTCAGATTGAACGTCACCTTCAGGTCGGCAATGGTCTCGAGGGAGCTCGCACGCTTGATCCGAACGCTAAGTTCCGTGATGCCTGGCTCAACCACGGAAACGTCTGCGGTGATCTCTGCACAGACCTCATCGCCCGCATAGGTGTGCGCCAGAGCACGCGCAAACCTGTCGGTCTGCAGTACCGCACATGATTCAATCCCCGTATAAATGGGTGCCATGGATCCCACCGACGCGGTGACGTCCATGGAAGGGGTTGCAAAGTGAGATTCAAGCAAGGTCTTGAGCTTCAGCCCGAACAGGGCGGGGTTGCGCGCTATTGATGCCGGGGCCCCAACCCTCCGGTAGCTACAACCGACCAGATGACCCGCAAAATGATCACCGGAGGGCATTTCCATAAATGGAGAATCGTTACCGATCCGGAACGCTTGGATGCGTTGCTGTCGAGCACCTGGCGTCGCGACACTGGAGTAGAAGATCTCGCGCGTTGCAGCGAACATGTCAGCAAAGGCCAGGGAACGAATGCGCTGATGGGGAATGGCATGACTTAGGACTGTGGCGCCGCCGTTGGCGTTTGATGCCAATCGATGCTCCTTCATTGCGCGGGTTATCGCGGGAATGATGCCCTCGAGATTGAGTTGATCCCGACTCAATTGACCCGATGACGCGACAACAAATGGGATTGTGAAGAACTCCACTTCGTACTGCCTGCTTCCCAGCGCAATCGTCTGATACTCGATCGTAGAGCGAATGGCCTGCTGCACGATCATTGCATGGGACGGACGTACAGTGCGAAGCAGCGCTGTGACTTCATCCTCAGTCTTGGCCTTGAACCGTTCCAGCACCCAGCTCTTGATGCACTGCTCTCGAGCCATTGTTGCCATGACCATCTCAGATTGGTGGCCTACAGCCTCATTGATTTTCATGGTGTGAACCTCAGCCCAGAGATAGGGTGTTCTGAAACCCGCCATTGATGACAGGGGCGGGAGGTGTCGGGGAGAGAATTTGGCGGCGCATGCAGTCGCTCAAAGACCCTGCGGAGAGGAGTCCTGCACGAATAGCAAGTGTCCACATTCGATCAAGGTCTGCTCGCGGACATCGTGCAAGCAGGTCAACTTCGGTCACATCCGTCAGAAGAAACGGTCTTCCGTCCCGGTAGCCGGCTGAGATCACCTCAGGGAAGAGGTCAATCGTTTTGGCCAGGATCAACACAGCGCCAAGGCCGTCCTCACGACGCACACTCCCACGCACGTCATCAACATGCAGGACAGAACAACCTGAGGGGTCAATGATCGAAAGGCTCTCGTTGGCTCGCTCCAGCAGGAAGCCGTCGAGGCCAAACTCAGTAAAGCTCTTGGCGAATATCTCGGTGGTCGTACGGACATCCAAGGCGCTAACCCAGACGATGTCCTCTCTCGTGAAGTTCTGTTGATGTGTTCGCATGCGATCCAAGCTACAGCCGATGTCGACTTCTGCAAGAGGCGAGGCTATCGCGATCGCGGTTAGGACATCCCCACGTAAAACAGCTCGTTTAGCCCCTTTTGCGGGCGGTCACGTTCAATGCAAATTGGGGGCTTGAAGAACAGCCCGCCTGGGATACCTTGGATTTGTATGCAATCCAAAGGGTTTAAGTGATGAGCGCATCAGTATTTCTGGACAAGGACCTCGATGTCCAAACCCCCTTGCTGCCCTATGGGGATGAGTTCAAGAAGCTGCTGAAGAACGTCAGTGATGGCGTCTCTTCGGGCAGTTTCACGGCCACGATGGACAACGCCACCTACCATGCGCAGAAAGCCTTCATCTCCAATAGCGGGATGAAGGAGTTGCTCCGTTCCCCGGCGCACTACTTCGAGTACCTCAACGGGGAGAGCGAGGAGAAGGCGCCCAACATCGGAACGGCCATCCATGCCGCAGTGCTCGAGCCGGCTGAGTACGCCAAGCACTACGTGACCTATGCTGGGTATCGGAAAGGCAAGGCTTGGGATGAGTTCAAGGCAGCCAATCCGGACAAGCAAATTCTGAACGCGACGGAATCGGCTGCAGTCGAGGGCGTCGTCAAGGCGGTGGCCCAGTTCGACGCCTATCCGCTTCGTGCGGCCCTCGACATCGGCGAGGTCGAAAAGTCGATCTTCTGGATCGACGAGGAGACCGGTGTGGGCTGCCGGATCAGGGCCGATTGCCTCACTCCGTTCGTGATCTTCGACGTGAAGAGCATCGATGACGCGCGTCCCGAGAAGGTCGCACGTCAGGTGGCGTCGATGGAATATGACCTCCAGGCCTTCATGTACACCGAGGGGGTACGGGCCTTTACGGGTCAGACGCTTCCCTTCTACTTCATCTTCATCGAAACCGGGCGCCCACACGGGATCTGGATTCACCGCGCAGGCCAGAGCGTCATGCGTAATGGCGAGATCAAGTTCCGTCGTGGCGTGCGCGCCTTCAAGCGACTGCAGGCCACTGGCGATTGGCACGGCTATGTCGATCCGATCTCCGATCTCGAATTGCCGCGCTACGCCCTCATCTCTCCGACCCCCGAGGACGGTATCGATCCCGTTACGGGCTGAGATCAGGAAGCATGCACGCGATGTTCAGTCCTACCCGTGAGCAACTCGAAGTCGTCGAGCACCGTACCGGCCACGCCCTGGTGCGTGCCGTTGCTGGCTCGGGAAAGAGCGCGACGCTCGTTGAGCGGATCGCGCATCTTGTTGAGTCGGGCTCGAGGCTCGACCAGATCCTGGTGCTAATGTTCAACAAGAGCGCGGCCGATGACTTTCGGTCGAGGCTTTCACGGCGCCTGCCCGATGGAGCTCCCGAGGTCTTCACGTTTCACAGCTTCGGCAGGCGGCTGGCGCGAAAGCTCGCCTGTGACGGTGCGCTGTCTCATGCAAGGCTTGTCAGCTCAGCATCCGAATCGCGCCAGTTTGCAAGGCAGGTGCTCAGCGAGCACTTCGCCGAATACGGTGAGGAGCCCGAGGACCTGAGCAATGAAGCGCTCGATGAGTATCTGTCGGCCATCGACATGCTCAAAGGGGCGCTCTATACGGGCGGACCTCTGCCAGGCTGGGCCTCGGACGCCGCTCGCCTGCTGTCTTCCTTTAAGCTCTTCGAGGCTCGGCGCCGCCGCGCCGGACTGCGCTTCTTCGCTGACCTGATCTACGACCCCGTTCTCCAAGCCAGACAGGATGAGCTGGTGCGCGCGTCACTCGCAGACGACTACGGACACGTGCTGGTCGACGAGTTCCAGGACATCAACGACGCCCAGATGGAGATGGTGCGAATGGTCGCCGGCGAACGTGCCTCGGTCATGGTCGTTGGCGACGACGACCAAACGATTTACGGCTGGCGAGGCGCGCGACCGGAATTCATGCTCTCACTGTTCGAGAAGCAGTTCCCGGGAGTGAAGAGTTACAACCTAACAGGCACCTTCCGGTACGGACATGCATTGTCGCTGCTGGCGAACTCCTGCATCGCAAACAACACCATGCGAGCGGAGAAGCTCTGCGTTTCGCGCACCGCCCATTCGACCCGGATCAGAGTCCGTCTACACACCCATGGGCCCGCCGATCTGGCCGTCGAGGAGATCCACGCATGGATTGCAGAGGGCCGCCAGCTCAACGAGATCGCCATCCTTGTGAGAGAGTACGCCAACGCAGTCGGCGTCGAGATTGCCATGCACCGGCATGGCATCCCCGCGCGCATCGTCGGCGCTGCATCGTTTGCTGAGCAGACCGAAGTGCTCGTGCTGCGTGGCTACATGAGCCTGGCAGGGGGTAATACGGCAGTTTGGGATCCGTCCAACGCGCAGGCAATCATCGCAGCCATGCTCAACACGCCGACCCTGTACCTCAAGCGCGCCGAGCTCTCGCGGCTGACGGCCCCAGGAGCGCCGCTGTCGCGCACCCTGCGGCAGGTGAGCTCCGGGGCGAAATCGTGGCTCGCGCAGATCAGGGGCAAGACGGCCGACGCGATGGAGTGGGCAAGTCGGCAGAGCCCCGATGCGCCTGCAGCGCCGTTCCTGCTCGAGACCATCCGCCGGCTGTCCCTCTTTGAGCACATCCACCGGACGGGTGTGCGAAAGGAACGCATCGATGAGCGGTGTCGCATGATCCGCCAGGTCATCGAACTTGCGCGCGAGCACCAGCACACCGTTGCTACGCTTCGGGAACTGATGCGCGAGATCGTAGCCCGGCAGGAGGAAGCAGCTGACGGTGTGCTCATCACCAGCGTGCATCGGTCCAAAGGGCTCGAATGGCCATGCGTTCTCTTGCCAGATCTGGCCGAGGGACAGTTTCCCGCCCAAGGGGCGCCGATTGAAGACGAACGCCGCCTGTACTACGTTGCCACGACGCGTGCCCAAGACCGACTGGTCCTACTCGCTCCGCTTGATCGCACACTCGTCGAGCACAGCAAGCTCGGTCGAACCGGGTCCCCAGCGCCAGGGGGTATCAAGGCCTCCCGGTTCCTGTTCGAGTCGAACCTGATGCTGGCCGCTCAGGTCGCGGAGCATATCGAAGGTGGAACCGTCGGGCAGGCCCGAACAGGGCTTGCCGCCGATCATGGAGGTCTGGCCCTTGTAGATCGCTACCTGCGCGCGCTCGAACATAACTAGTGAAAGGGGGTGTTTTGCGGGGCAACTCCTCCTGTTGGCTTGGAGCACTATGGATCGTCTGCGACTACGCCTTGTGGAGATGCCTCGGATGAGATTCAAGCTACCTGCTCTGCTTGTGACATTGGCAAGCTTGGGAGTACCCTCAGTTGGCTACAGCTGGTTTGCTGCTGAGCAATGCACGTCTGTGTTCAAAAAATCGGTGAACCGCGGCATGATCCAGGGCTACTACCTTCGGGGCTACCGTTCATACAACGAGGCTTCCGGATGTATGGACCCCTACGAGGTTGTACAGATCATCATCCACCCGCTTCCTAACGACCACGGCAGACCAGGTTCAATGTACGTTGCAGCTAGCGACGGCAGAGGTGGCGCCCTCGTGCTACAGGAAGACGGGCAGTGGATCGATTACCTGGGTGGCCTTCACGCACCTACTGCACGCTTTGAGTCCCTTCCAAGCTCACAGGTAATCACAGTCTTTGATTCTCGGGGCGACATCGATGTGTCTGGAAACCTTTGGAGATCTCGCAACGTAGGCCGCCCGAACGGCCCAGCCCTTATCTGTGACCTAATTCGCTCGCACGGCAGCCTTACTGCATATATTGGAGCCGGCTACGGCGCGATCCAAGATGATCAGCAGGGCACGATCGAACACCTGCTCTCGAACCCCCACGCCAACATCGACCTCGATCACATGCGGGGGGCCTTTGCCTATACGGACGGCTTGCAGTCCAAAAAATACGGGACTGTTCTCCAGTTCAACTGCGGCTGCAGCACACTCCCTGGCGGTGGGGATACTGGACACTGCGACAACGGCGGCGGCTGATTACGCCCCTAACGAGATAAGCCCCGCAAGCCAGTGACTGGCTTGCGGGGCTTTCTCTTTGTGGGCACTACGCTGCGACCTTCTCCTCGACAACGTAGCCAAACCGATTCCACGTCTGCGGGTCGATCGCCAGGGGCGAAACCCGATCCGTGGCCAGATTCACAAAGACGCCGTGACTCTCGATCCTGCCGTGCCGAAACAGCTTGAACAGCAGGTTGAGGGCATGTAACGCCATTGCGCGATTGATAAAAAGGCTCTGCTTCTCGAGCGCGTCAGCTAGCGAACAACTCGGCTGATCGTCACTCGCGTCGAGCCCCTCCTCGACCGTTTCCGGAAACAGGTCTGCGACGGTGGGAAGTCGCAACCGGCTTTGTCCGTTCCGGGTAAGCACCTTCGCCCCTTTGCCCAACTCCCCGAGCACGATCTGACCGTCGTTCTGACGGTTTCCCATGTCAAGGTAGTAGGCGCCAGCGGCAAACCCCTCGGTGATCGCTTTTCTCGCCTTGCGGTTATCGACGCAGCCGATGACCATATCCGTCCGATGCGGAGCACCGGAGCGATCGACCTCGCCAAGACGACCGACCTCGGCCGTCCAGTAAAGACCGAAGGCCTGGTTGAGACGGTTCACGAGGACTTCAGCCTTGGGCTGGCCGATATCGGACCAGACGAATGCCTGACGCCCCACGTTCGACTCGGACACGGTGTCGTCGTCGATCACATGGACCTTCAGTCCGCCCGGATGCCCGAGGGCAACCATGGCGGTATGCAGTTGCACCAGACCGTTGATCACGTGGCTGCCGGTGCCGCCGGCACCGACCACCGTGATCTCGACTGGCCCTTGAAGCAGGCGGTGATGAATGAAGTGCTCCATTTCATCGCCCCGCATCGCAGGATTGCCTGTTCATGTTGCTCTCCTTGAATGTGATTGCGCCATTGGCGGATGACTCCACCTCGAGCGCGATGTACTTTCCCAGCAAGCACAGTCGCATGACCGTGCTCATCCTCTCCTGATGGCAGTGACCGAGGACGACCGAGACCTTGACCTCGCCCCTGTCGTCCGCGTCGTCTGTTGAGGAGAAGAACGCCTTGCCGGTGCCGTGCGAGTGCAGGTCGACCACCAGGTGCTCACCCTCATCGAGCCGCGGACGGTCGAAGTGGATGGCAGCCTCGGATGCTGACCGGACCCCAACGGGCTTGAATGAGAACTCGCCGGTAAGCTCGTTCCAGGTGATCCAGGCCGCCGCCTCCTTGGGAGCGCTGGCCCTGGCCATCTGAGCGAAGGCCTTGAAGAGTTCGACCGGGACGGCCGGCATCAACCATCCGATCGTCCCCGTCACCTGCCCGTATGGCTTGGCCACGGCGCCCGGCGGAAGATTCCGGGTTCGCGCATACAGCCACGAACGGCGGACCTCCAACCACTCACCGTTGCCTGCGCTCAGGAACCGATGGCCCGGCTTGCCGAGCGGCTCGAATGCCCCGTAGAGGGGCACCATCACCGTCGGCGTGACCTGTTGAAGAATGGCGTCACGCGGGTCCATCAGAGTTCCCTCCCGATGCTCTCCAGGAGATTGCGGACCGTCCAGTTCGTCTCCACGAGCGTCTCGGTGGGGAACGACTTGAACTTGCCCTTGAGCATGGCCTTCCAGAACTTCACCGGCCCGCCGCGATACTTCACCAGCTTGTTGGCCTCATGAATGTTCGGGTGGCTGAACCTGGACAGGAAGAACGCGTCCTCCCAAGCCGTCGGCTCTTGTGCCTTGGCGCCTTCGGGGGTTCTGGCCGATCCGGTGCAGATCCTGCCGCCCTCCCAGACATTGAAGTACGGCACCTGATAGAGCTTGGTCCCCGGGCGAGGACGGCCCTTACCTCCTACTGCAAAGACCTGCCAACCCAGTGCGCTCACAGCGAAGACAAGCCCCGGATGGGGCACTTCCGCGCTTTCGTCTTTAAACCCCGAACCGTCAAACCATACGCGACGAGTCTGGGGTTTCATCCACCACACGAGCCAACCTGGCCCTTGTGACAGAACATTGGCCTCGAAGAACACGGGCCGAACCTTTCGGGACGGATCGAGTTGGTCGAAAAGCTCGCGCAGGCCCGACATCGTCGCCGGCGTCCCCACACCGATCCGTAGTGAGCCATCGTGCTGCTCGGCGACCTCATGGACCGACACGTAGGACGGCCGATGTTGCCCATAGAGCAACACCGCATGCTGAGCGCGATACGGCTGCTCACTCAGATTCATTGTTACCGACATCTTGATCTCCGGTAGTGACGCAAGAGAGCAGCCCCAGGAGCTGGTCGAGCGTCTTGTAGAGTTTCAGGCCCTGCATGTAGCCCTTGAGCCACTGCGCAAAGCCTTCCTGGGTCGCCTCGACCTCCCACACGCTGCAAAGCGTCGTGTAGCAGTCGTCGCCCTGATTGGCGTAGTTGATGTAGTCGTCGAGCACCTGCTGCGTCGGATCGTCGTCATCCCAACGAATCCAGACGCCGCGATACACGGATTCCCGATCGGTCAGTTCTACCGACGTGAAGTGCGCGCCTTCTTTGATCAGGCACTGCATCTCGAGCACCTTCTCAGCGATCGCTGCCACGCCAGGTTCTTCTTCCTCAAGGCATTGCAGGAGCGCGAACGGGTCAAGCGGCTGCGTCGGGTCAATGACCCACGACTCCTTGAAATAGCTGTCGTACTCGCCTGGCCCAAACACTGCATCTTCCGGGTCCGAGTTGTACATCTCGAGTTCTTCGAGCCATTCTTCCTGGGTGTTTGCCCCCATCCAGTGCGTGTCGGAGGCTGTCTCTCGCACGAACCGTGGCGACCAGCATCCTGTCGTCTTGGCACCGGCCGTCTCGAGCGTGTCGAGGACGGTCTGGCCAAGCCCGGGCATCAACGCTTCGAGCTGCTTGAGCTTTTCGCCCACGCTGACCGGTGCATTGCCGTTACCCAGGTCGATCCCGATCCAGTACTGCTTTAGATCGTCGTCGTCATTGCTCGTGTAGCACTCAAGCCCTTCGAGCGTTGTCGAGACGACCAGCCCGAGCTCGTCGACGTGGTCGAGTTCGCCCAGGATGTCGCGGCGGACCCGCTCCAACCCGGTCTTGACGAGCTTATCGATCTCGATCCCTTGGTCTGCTTCGGACACAAACCCTGCGTCGTACAAGGCCAGCGCGAAGCCGGCCAGCGCGGCGCCATTGAGTGTGTTCACGACGAACTTTGCGGGAGCATCGATACGTCGTGGAATCCTCAGAGGATCACGTGGACGGCGGACGGCGGCGGCTGAAGCCGCCCCGCTGCGTGTGTGCTCCGTTTGGACTTCTCGATGAGCGCGTAGATTGCGGTGGCGCATCGTTTCATCTCCTCATCATGAAAAACGGGCAGCGCTGGGATAGCGCCACCCGTCTCCTTGATTTCGCCGCGGGAGATGGCTTCAAGCCTCTCTCTGAGCGATTTCATGATTACCCCTTCGTGCCGGCGGCACGTCGGAACTCGAACACAAGCTTGTCGCCCTTTCGCACCGGCCCTTCGACCTCGGCAGAGGTCAGTTCGGGAAACGATGCGCTGTACAGGTCTCGGATCTGCACAGGGCTCATCTGCGGACCGGGGTCCGGCAGCTCGGTGCCTGCGTAGTTGAACACGCGGATTGCGGCGGTAACGGTGAGTGCCATGATCTCCGCCCCCTTAGCCCAGCAGCGACGCCAGATCAAACGCGCCATCCGCCTCGGCTTTCGCCTTGGGTTCAGAACTGCTCGTCGGGACAGTCGGTGCACTGGAAGTGTCGGACTCGGCATCGCCTTCGCCCTCCTCATCGGAGAGGTCATCGATGCTCACGGCCACAGGCTGTGCAGCCGTGGGCGCGCTCTTCACCGCCTTTGCCGCCTGTTGCTTCTTGGCAGCATCGAGGATCGCGGTAGTCTGCGCGACCTGGTCGGCCAGGCTCTTGCGAGCCGTCACGTAGGTTGCGAGCGCCAGAGCGAACCCTTCATCGAGCTCGGCCGGCGTACCGGTGAGACTCAAGGGGGTCTTGAGTGCTGCTTCCTTGGCGTCCGTAACCTTGGGGATCACGGTTACCGTCAGGTTCTCGCTGTCGCCGGTGACGAAAAGCTCCACCGAGGAAGACGAGGCCAGCAGTTGAGACAGGACTTGAAACATGGTGAATCTCCAAAAAATGCGGAGACCACCATGCCCCATACCGGGGATAGGTGATCCCCGCGGGGTTGATGTGCCCTGGATGGGCGTTGAAGGCTGGGTTCGGTCTTTCGACCCGGTTTAGTCCAGCTACCGGTTCGACCCGAAGGTCAGAAAAGCCATTCTCGGATACCCCCGAAAGGGGGCACCGGAGAACGTCCTTGTTCTCTTTCATTGACATCCTCCCCGCCCTCTCGCTTCGCTCGCTGCGCAGCGGGAAGGGCGGGGATTCCTGCTGGGCTAGGCCGCATGGCGTAGCCCTTCGGTGGGTTCTCGCTTCACCGGGCGGCCTGATTGCACCTGTCCCTCCACGAGCGCTTGGCCGTCGCCGGCCAGAACCGCGTGTCCCGCGGCCAGAGAACAGGCTCTCACATCCGATCCGGATTTCAAGCCCCAGTTCGCCTGCGGCGAACGCGCTATCCTTCCCCGGCCTGAGGTACCGGGGCTTGCCGCACATTGCGGTCATCGACTGATGCAACGCATCAGTGCTTACCCTTGATCTTCCAGTACAGGAAGGCCACCGCGATAACCCCGACAGCCAGTGAGCCGCTCAGGATAACGATGATGGTGGTAGCTGCTTCGGACATTGTCCTCTCTCCTAGAATGCTTAATCGTAGTTGCCCAACGCACAATGCTCAACCCATGGGGCTGATCAAGTGCTGTCGTCCTCGAAGCCGGCCACGATTGCCGCGAGCAGGTTGAACAACACGAATACAGCAATGTAGATGACGAGCATGACAGCACCCTCGCCTTCCAAAACGTCCGCCCCAAGCAAGAGCTCCGCCCCTGCCGGGGTGAGAACTGACGCTGCCTGGAGTGCGTTTGCCACTTTCTCAGCGGCTTTGAAGTAATTGAACCTCATAGATGGTCTCCATGTGATGCGGGGAGACCATCCCCGTCCGGGAACATGGTTCCCAGCGGGGTTGAAAGGCTTGCTGACTCGAAGAGTCGGCTACTCGCGTAGCCCACAGATCCGGCAAACATCGGTCTGTGATTTTCGGCATCCGCAATGGACGACCAGAAACTCGCTTTCCACAACGCCCACTCCGTGACGCTGAGGAAAACCACCCGGACAAAAGCCGGGTGGTGTGGTTGTTACTTCTTGCCGTACAGCATGTTGCCCGGCAGCTTTCCGGCGTACTCGAAGCCGTCGACCGTGAGGATCTTCTTCACGATCTCGTCCTTCTTGCCCGCCATGAGCTTTGCGTAGTCCTTGCCAAGGTGCTCCTTGATGCCCACCTGCTCGGCGATGACCTCGATCTCGCTCTTGGTGAGCAAGTTGAGGTACTCCTCGTTGAGCTTCCAGTAGGCCGTGAGATCCACGCGTAGCGTCTTCATCAACGCGACCAGCTTGAACTCATCGATCCCTTCCGCAACCGAGGGGGCCAGCGTCCGGAGGAGCTTTACGACCACCTCATCCGATGCATCCGCCAGTAGCACGAAGATCTCCTCAGGCTTGCCATTCGGAGGGACGTCCTGCTGCGTCAAGGCCTTGTAGACTGCCTTGACCGTCTTATCGGAGATGTTCCGGCCTTCGCCGGTCATCGCCAACGCGATGAGCACCCGTTCGTTCTGCTGCGGGTTGGACGCCAGATGCTTAGCCAAGGCTTTGCGCCAGACCTTCACCCGGTAATCCTTCACGCGTGTCGAGTCCTGTACTTCAGTCGGCTTTTTCTCGGCCTTCTGCGCGGTCTTACCCGCACTTCGAGCCTTAGCAGCTCCGGACGTCGAAACACCCTCACCCGCTGGCTTCTCGGCTGCAGCCGTGACTGCAGCAAGGGTGCTTTCTTGCTGCGCCTTGACCTTCTGCATGTTGCACTGGGCGTCGAAACACAGACCGCGAAAGACGTTGCCGACCTTGCCCGGTACCGCGCTGATGGCCGCACCGTACTTCCCGCAAGAGCGGCAAGCCTGAGCCTGATCCTCACCTACACCAGTCGCCCCTTCCGCTACAAGTTTGATCACGGTGAAGTTCTCGCCCGGACGAACAATGCGCACCTCGGGGAATTCATCCTTGAGGGACTCCCTCTTGGCCTCGAGCGCTTGGTCGGTCTTCGTGCTCCAGCAGTCACGATTGGTGCAGTGGCCGTCATCGACCGCTTCACCAAAGAGTGCTTGCTGGTTGCCCGAGTTGTGTTGACAACCCGCGCAGTCGGTCTTGTCGAAGATTGCAGCGGAAAGGGCGTTGGCGAGTTTCTGGATCTGCACCTTCAACTCAGCCACCGAGACGAGCTCGGGTGCCTTGAGAAGGGCATTCAGAACGCCTTCCTGCTTGTCCTTGGACAAGCCCGCGATCAGCTCGGCGTGACCGAGCTTGATCTTGCGCTCGACCAAAGCGTCACGCACTGGTTGGGCGCAGTTCATGAGCGCCAGTCGCATGTCCAGGGTGGAACGGGTCCAACCCAGACGCTTGGCTGCCTCCTCCCGGTCACCATCACAGCGCGCGAGGATCTTCGCGGCTGCTTCGGCTTCTTCGGCAGGGCTCATATCGGAACGCTGAACGTTCTCGATCAGGGCCAGCTCCTCAGCCTCGGCGTCGGTCAGTTCACGGACGACGACCGGAATCTCGTAGTCGTCACCGTGCGCCTGCTTGGCCGCCGCATAGCGACGCCCGCCGACCACCACCTGGAAGCCGTCATTCAACGGGCGCACCATGATGGGCTGAATCACGCCCTTCTCGCGAACGGACGAGACGAGTTCGTTCATCTCCGCAGGGTCGAAAAACCGACGCGGGTTGTTGCCAACAACGATTTGCGACAGGGGGATCTGATTCGGATACATGGTTTTCTCCAATGCAAATGGGGAAAACCACGTCCCGGCCGGGGGTGGTTTCCCCGGTGGGTAGATTGATTGGCTGGGTTTGGCGATACACCGCCTGGCTGGATCCAGCTGCCATTGCTGGGCAATACGCCCAAGAAGCAGGCTGAATCGTAGCCCAGCCGGGAAGTGCGCGCAACTGAGTCGGTAACCGGTGAACGAAAAAACGGGGACGCAGGCATTACGCCCGACGTCCCCGTTCCTGCCTCACTCGACTGCCGTGAGATTGTCGCTTTCGGCCTCCTCCCGCGATCTGCGGCAGAACTCCTCGAAGCTCATCCGACCTTCGTTGTAACGCTGCAGCATGGCGCTGTAGCGCATCCCCCGTTGCCAGACCGGCGTAAGGACGAATGCGTCGAGCGCGCCTCTCGCATCCTGGACGAAGCCTTGGCACACAGCCTCATCCAGTGCCTTCATCGGATCGTTGAAGACCTCATGCCCGTAGAACCCATCGGGTCCGTAGCGTACAAGGCGTGCCTTCGATGAGCCGTCGGGCTCGGGTAGGATAGAAATGAGACGACCGTCCTTGTGCCGCAGCTCCAGGCCCAATGGGGTGCCGCCCGACATGGACAAGACAGCATCGAGCTGACGTTGCCGGTTGAGCAGCATCCGCAACTCAATGGCCAGTAGCAGCGCGTATCCGCGATCCTCGTTGAGGCGCTTAAACTCGCTGATGCGGCGCTTCAGGTACTCGATTCGCTCTCGCATGGCTCGCTCCTTTTCAGGAAAGGACACGGAGAACGGTCTGAACCTGGATGCCGCGATCGAGCATGCGATTCGTCACAACGCCGCGCTCGATCGGGGTCAGGTTCGCCGCAAGCAGATGCGCGACCTCCGGCTGGCTCCGTTCGACGTAGCTGATGAGCCGCTTGGCCATTGCCAGTACGTCGTTGAGATGTTGCTGCGGACGCACGCCGGCGCCGTCACCGTTGATGAGGGTGAGCATGATGTTTCTCCTGGGATCGTGCGGTCGCCGCCACCATGGGTGGCGGGTTCCGCTTGAGGGTGAAGTTGCTCAGGCCGCCTTTCGGCTATGCACGAGCCTCGGTAGGTCGGTGTCGATCGCCATCTTGATCAGCGCAGCAGCTTGCCCCGGTGATTCGTGGCGAGCACTGCGGTTGCCAGTTCAGCTGCGTTTCCCGACTCCAGTGCGGTGACGAGCGTTGCGGCCAACGGTTTCAGGGCTGTAGGCATGCCAATCTCCTCGTCCGGGGTCACGACCGAGGGATCAGCGTGGCGTCCTTGAAGTTGAAGTAGCGGCCATCGAGCTTCATCACGCGCACAGCCATCTCGATCCGGCAGGGCAATCCGGTCATTGCGTGGATGCCCTCGAACGTTTCGTTGTTGAGTTGCTCGAGCGCTGGCGCGAAGCCTTGCGGCAACTCGGCCTTGTCCGACTTCAGGATGAAGGTCTTCCAGGCCTTGCGTGTGCGACAGTCGAGGCCGCCCATGTAGTCTTCGCACGCAGCCTCGATCCCGAAGGACTTGGCCAGTTTGACGACCGCACGGCGAAATTTCGTTTCCGGTTTCATGGGGTACTCCTTAGCTGAAAATGCGGAGCACCCCCCCTGTCGCGGGAAGATGCCCCGCGGGGTTGTGGTTGTCCTGAACGGACAGGGTTGGCTGGGTTGCCCTCCGAGGAGGCCGGTCGATCCAGCTACCGGGTTCATACTAGATGTGGCACATGGGACAAGGAATCAGCTTGAGGGCTTCTTCCTCCGTCTCGGGCGGTTCCTCTTCGTTCTTCGCCTTGTACCACTGGCTCAGCAGCACCCCGCCCAAGGGGGCGTCCGCCTCTTTGAAGGCCTCCTGCGCCGACTTGGCCCACTCGTACTGCACGGTGAGCGGGTGCGGATTCGACGCGGCCTGTTGGCGTTGAAAGTCGGCATTGAGTGCCCGTGTTGCCCAATCGACCACATGCTGGATCTGCCGATAGGACGTACCGTCATCCCAGGTGTAGCTCTCGGGGCCGGGCTTTTGCGGATCGAACACATCCGAAGGCATCTCGATGTACCAGATCGCGAAGCGCACCTGCTGCCGAACCTCTTCTGGCGTCATGCCGTGCACTTCCGCAGTCGAGAGCAAATGGACATAGCGACCGTCCAGTTGCTTCTTCAAGCCGGCGAGCGTTGGGCTGAAGGTGATGAGCCTTTGAGCCCATACGAACTCGGGCTGGCCCGGCATCGCATCGAAGAAGAACTCTCCGCCCACGAATATCCTAGCGCCAAAGAGATCATCCCTCTTGGCTTTGGCTAGTCGCCCCTTTTCGATCTCATCGTCAGATTCCGGCATGGGGAAACCGTGCCAGTTTTGAGCGATTGCCGTGTCTTTCCAGAGCGGAACGCCCGGGGTGTGCCGTTGCAGATCGACAACCGAGAGCTTCTCGCACTGGGCGCCGCGGTCGAACTCGTGCGGTGCGCGCTGAAGCAGGCCGATGATCTCCGACTTGCGTTGGTACGGGCAGACTGTGCAGCCCGACCGCGACCTCGTCTGGTACGAGCGCGGGATGCCGATCGTCTCGGAGAGCTTTCGGTAGACCCACGCCCGGTTGACGCCCAGATCCACAAAGGGCATCTCGGTTTCGACTTCAGGGAGCGCGAACGCCAAGCGGTCTGCTTCATCGGCTCGGACACCAACGAACATCCACTTCTGCCGTCCTTCGAACTGCTTGATCCAAGCTTGAAAGGGCACGAGCTTGAGTTCTCTCGTGCACCACCGATCTCGGGGCGAGGGCAAGAAGCCGTTGTACTCGTCGATGAGCGAGAAGAGCGTCTTCTCGCCGATCCGCTCGATCTTCTTCCCTAGCCAGATCTCCAGTCGGTCGAGCGACTCGATCGTTTCCTTCTCCTCGGCTCCGGTGTCGGTGAAAACCATCCGGAAGTCAATCTCAGGGGCGATCTCGTGCAGCAGAATCGCCAGTGCCGTCGAGTCGGCCCCGCCCGAAACCGGCAGCAGATAGATATCGGTTTCTGGGTTGCCGGGGATCAGGTACGTCCCCGACAACGTGAGGGGGTTTGCATGCATGGTGTTCCTCATGGGTTGATGAGGAGCCCTGCCCCGAAGGGGTCGGGCCCCTCCGGGTTTCCGGGCTGCCCCATCTGGACGGTGAAATCCCTTCGGGCGTTGAAATTGAACAGCGGCGCGCGCTGGTGTCTCGCGGGGAGACTTGATGGGCCGGCTTACCCTGAACTGCAGGGACGGTAGCGCCGGCGACCGTTTCGGCCATGGGCCAGAAATCAGGCTGTTTCCGGAAACGCAGAACTGCGCCTCGGGAAACCGCCCGAAGGCGGTTGGACGACTACCTGGCGGCAGCCATCGGATTGCGGGACTTCACGAAGACGACCAACTCCTCGAAGGACTTGGCGGCGACCTTGTCGGCTTGACGATGCCAAGCGCTCTGGACTCGATTGCCAAGCTGATCGAGCAGATCGACCTTTCGTGCCGAGATGCGTACGCCGTACACGCCGTGGATCTTCGCTAGAGCCATCGGGGGCACGACCACCGTTGCTTGTTGCTGCATGGATGCTCCTTGAATGGAGGAGCCCATCCCACAGGGATGAGCCCCTGTGGGATGAATGTGTCAGACGCCGTAGTGCTGCCGCACCAGGCGCCGTGCTTGAAGGTATGGCTGACCGCGGGTGACTTCCAGCGGTGCCATACGAATCAGGTTGCGCAGCGCGGCCGAGCGCAGAATCGGGGCATACCGATCCTTGGCCTGGACCACCTGCACTGCGGCATCAACCGTTGGCAGTTGCTTGTAGCAGTAGGTCACCAGCTGGCAGAAGTAACGCATACGGGTCTGCATGATCATCACTCCGGCTGCTCGAGCGTTTCGCCCGCCATGAAGGCGATCCACTTGCAGGCCTTGCCCAGGCTCTTGAACCGAGCTGCGACCTGCCCCTCGATCATGACCGACACCTTGAACTGCGGGTGTTCGGCTTCGACGAGTTTCATCTCAGGCAGATGAAAACCAGGGTGCTTGTAGAGATTCTTGTGATCGCTCACCCGGATGATACGGATGACCTTGTCGTCTTGCATTGGTGCGCCAAAACCGTCCGCTTCAGAAATCAGAATCGGCGCCTTCAGCGCACCCGTTAATCGACCAACCGAGCCGATCATGTCGAACTCGTCCATCGAGGACTTGCCCGTTTCCGGGTCGCCGTAGAAGACACGAACCTTCTCACCAGTGTGGATCAGCCTGTCAATGACCTTCTTGACCGCGTCACGGGTGTCCTTCTTGAACCACGTCCCGAGACGTGGATCCTTGGCCGCAAGTTTGATCAACTTGGCATACTTCTTCAGCACCTCTTCGGTGCCATACTCGGCCACGAAAGGGGCCAGCTCCGGATGCCCCAGACGCTCGGCTAACAGCGCCGTTTCGTCGAAGGCTTTCTGGAACCCCCACGTTGTGCAACCTTCGACTAAGGTTTTCACGTTCAGGGACTGCTCGGTATTGATGGTGATGTTCATGATGATGACTCCAGAATGAAGATCGGAGACACCATCCCCGCCTCGGGAAGTGTCCCCGAGTGGGTTGTAAATGTCCTGTGCGGACGTTGAAGGCTGGGTTCGGCTCGTTTAAGCCCGGTGGCACCAGCTACCGCTTCGACCCATGGGGTCGAGATGTCCTGCAATTCTGCATTGCGCTGTCGTCGGTGTCCAGTGCCGGAGAAAGACTCATGCGGGAGCTTGGGCGAAACCCAATTCGATGAGTCGCGCCCCCCACCCCCTCTCCAGGCAGTCTTGGAGGAATGACCCCTTGGTGATCTCCCGGGGGTGGCTGCTGATGACCGGCACCTGCCGCTCGTAATCCCAGAGTGCAGAGACCGTGAAGAACCGACCAGTCGAGCTTATGGCGTAGACGACCCACCCGGGAGGGATGCGGCGATGCTCAAGAAAACGGTACTCGTGACGCATGGGGGTTTCCTCGACGCCGACCACCTCACTTCCCGCGCCCGACCAACTCAACAAGCGCGAGGTGGCATGGTCGACGGTCTGCGCACTCCAGGCGCTGAACATCTCCCTGAGCACCCGATCAGTCCCCGCCGGCGGCGCCAGCTGGGCAAAACGCTGCTCCTCGACGTTCGACGTCCAGACACTGTAGGTGGCAACGCCGACGAACACGGTAACCACGGCAGCCATCCCCAGCGCGAACTGGCGAAACGATGTCTTGCCGGCCAACTTGGGTTGGTCTGTATCCGGCCTGAGTTGGATTACTTTACTCATGCACCAAAAATAGCACAGGGGCGCGGACGGGCAACGCCGCCCGAGTAGAAGCAAAAAAGCCCGACCTTCCCCTTTTGGGGAAAAGCCGGGCCTGTTTGTGGATTTCCGGTCACGCGGCCAGCGCGAACAGATCTCCTTGCGCTTCCTGCGCGGTCCTTGACTGCTTGGCGTCTTCCAGCGCCGTCCGTCGCGAATCGCTCAGAAATGCCTTCTTCACCGTCTCATCGACCTCATCCCAACTGCTCGAGGCCTCAATGAGCATTTCGACATCCACGGTGGAGCCGTTGACGCCGATCAGCCGTTTGAACGCGGTGCGCTTGAACGCGTCATCGTGCCGGAGCACCTGCATGCTCGGGATCTTCACCAGGCCGTACTGCAGATACCAGCGTGCAGTCCAGCCACGCCCCTGGTTCTCCCGGTAGGACCCGTAGTCATCGATCAGCCGCTCTGCCTCGTACTCGAAGAAGAACAGCAGACTCTCGGGATCGATCGTGAATCCTTCCTCGATCTGCTTGCCCGTCTGCTCATCAACGGTGCGTTGAGTCACGTCCCACAGGCGCAGCGGATTCGATTTCCCGTAGGTCGTCTCTTCCATGCAGCTTTCGAGCATCGCAACCATGAAGGGGTCACGAATGCCCGCCCAGGTGTCGCCGCAGGCCTGCGCCCAGTCTTCCCCAACATGCAGAAAGCGAGGCTCAGGAAACTGCTCGCAGCCGATCACCGGGCTCTCCGGAATTGCGTAGCGAACCACGCCGTTCCAAATCTCCAAGTAGTCGGCAATAGCCGTGAAGCCATCCCAGTGCCCGTTGAGCGACCACAGGTAGTCGATGGCCACAGCGTGATCTGCAGGGATGAGCCTGAACCGCGGTTCGATCCCCAGATCGCACGCCTGCTCGTACTCGAGCACATCGAGCGTCACCGTGTAGCGGAACAGCTCACGCATCATCGCCGGCGAGTAAACGTCTGGCCGGATGGCGATGAAGCCCTCCTTGATCGTGCGGCCCACCCACAGCCTGCGACTCACGTCGTTCTGTGTTGCGGCGATGAAGTTGCGCAGCTTCCCCAGGCCCGCCATGAAGGCGTACTCGGGGTCTTCGAGCAGATACTCCATGCTCGAATCGTTCTTGACCATCTGGCATTGATGGCAACCGAACCGAGCGCCGCAGCCGCCTTTACCAGCCCCGCCTGCTGCGATGCCATCGTTGATGACGGCGCAACTGGTTGGACCTGCATCGGCATAGGCCTTGATCACATCGACAGCGTCCGTGTAGGACGTGTAGATGCCTGCACGGACCAGCCCGAGCAGTTCCCAGACGTCATCAGTGCTCCAATCGGCCAGGGGAGAGAAGCACAACTCCCCTTGCCTATTGCGAAACGGCTCGTAGGCTGATTCGCCCCGCTGTCGCATTTTCGAGCCACGGGCGGCACTCTCCGAGAAGCGAGACCCTGTGAGGGTGATGCACTCGCTGCCATTGCCCCATACCGGCAGCAACCGCTTTCTCAGGGTCTGCATCGGCTTGATCTTCCAATCATTCGAGCAGTCCCCATTGGTCATCGGGAAGCTCGGGATTGACCTGCCGCCGAGGATTCGCGGCCCCCAGCTATCGAGTAGCGTCGGAGAGGCAATCTCAACACGCATCTCGATGCCCAACTTCATTGCGTGTGCCCGGATCTTGTCCATCTCGGATCGGGCCAACTTGTGGATGACCGGGTTCTCGATTCGCGTGTCCGAGTGCAGCACCATGAGCCGGGGTTCGATCCCCTCCTCCAGTGCTTTCTCGGCCGCGATGAAAAAGACGACCATCATTGCGCTCGAATCCTTGCCAGATGAGAAGGCTGCGCACAGTGGCGAACCCTGTCTCATCAGCCGCAGCAACGCACCAACGGCTTCATCGATGCGCTGCTCGAGCGGAACGACATTGCGGATTTCCGCGGTTACAAAGAGGTCCATCGTGGTTCTCCGGTGAATAGGGGAACCACGCCCCGAGGGGAAGTGATCCCCCAGGGGTTTGGATGCTAATAGTTCAGGCGGGCCGGGCTCGGCTCGGGATGAGCGAGTAGGCGTCATCCCATGACCACTCGGGATCTTCGGGCGTTTCCATCCAGAGTTTCTGGTAGGGCACGTCGAGGGCCTTGGCCATGTAGTGACCGACCGCGGCCGGATCCTTGCCCTCCTCGTCGGCTTCCAGCGTGAGCACCGCGTCCTTATTGACGTAAAGCGCGGTGTCACCGTTGGAGAGCTTGAGGACGATGATTTCAGGTTGATCCATGAGTGCTCCTTCACTGTGGAAGGGCTCAACCCCCCGAAGGGCAGCGATGAGCCCTTCGATGGGGGTTGATGAGGTGGTTACCTGGACTGAAGGGTGTTCTTTCCGGACCAGGTGAAGCCTTTCGTGCGAGCGCGCTCGCGAACACGGTTCTTGAACGACTCGGATGCGTGCTCACGGTGCATCTGGCAGTGCTCTTTCTCGACGGCAAGCAGGAACTTGATGTCCGAGCGTGCCGTCTCGAGGTCTTCCGCAAGTTTCTTGCGGCTGGTGAGGCGCTGCCCGATGAAGGCTGCACAGATTGCCGCGATCACGGTTGCGACCACGGAGCCGAGCGCCGTGATGATGGCCGCCTGGACCTCGGGATCGTGGGTGGCGATTTCTAACACATGAATCTCCTCTCGTTTTAATACGTCAGGGGCGGGGCCTGCTCGACCCAGCCGGTACCGACAACATACTTGGCAGTGCGGTACTCGTTCGGATAGCACGACTCGGTGATGCCTTCGTCGATGCGTTCCTTGTTCAGCGCGGCCAGCACGTCATCCGTCACAGGCAGGCCGATGTAATCGGCGATACCCGAGGCGGCGACGATGTCGCGTTCGTACTCCTCCTGGCTGAGATTCCAGCCGTAGCCCCCGTTCCAGTCACGGACATAGAACTCGGGCTTGAGGTAGCGCACACGAATGCGCTTGTCCTTCATCGGCCCGCTTTGCACCTCGTAGTGGGCACAACCGCGGTACGTGCAGACGAACTGCAGCTTCGCCGGTTTCACAGCCTCCTTGGACGGGAGCTTGTCGAGCCAGCTCTCGAAGCGCGACCAGAGTTGCGGCCGACGCTCGATGTTGCGGGCCAGCTCCTCGCGGGTCAGGCCTTCCTTGACGAACTCCAGGAACTGGAGATTCGTCTCGGCGATCTGGCGCGAGGCCGTATAGAACATCTGCTCTTGAGTGAGCTGCATGGTGGTCTCCAAGTCAAATGGGGCCGCCATGCCCGTAACGGGGCGGTGGAGGCCCCGTGCGGGTTGTGATTGTCCTACGCGGACATGAGGCTGGCTTTGGCTCATCTGAGCCCGGTGGAACCAGCTACCGTTGCGGTCGAAACGACCAACAAATCGACTCTGGATTGTGTCTGGATTGCACAATCCACAGCCGACTCAGCTTAGGAAGCCAACCCACCCCGTCTTTATCGGACAGAGTGGGCTGCTGCCATTGGTTCGGCTTACGCGGCGACGGCGATCGTGTTGATCGTCGTCACCTCGATGGGCGTCACCTTGAAGTAGGACTTCACGATGCCGTAGACCTTGTTGATGCTCCAGTGCCAGCGCGCTTCACCGGCAAAGCCCGTCGCGTTGGGGGGGATCACCAGGTAACCATCGTAGGCGTCCATGTACCCTGCGCCGTTGAGCACACCATCGTGCAGACCAATGTGCACCTTGCCGCCGTCGGTACTCCAGAACATCGGCTTGGTGCAGTCGTGCTCGAAAAGCGCTCGCACGTTGATCTGTGCGTGCGCCATCGGGACGGCCCACTGGTAGCCGTTCTCGATGATCGCCACCACCTGCTCGGGCGTGAGCACTGCCGGCCGAAGCGGATCGGCCTCGACCTTCCAGCGCAGATCCGCCGTCTCCTGCACGAAGATGAGACCGGTGGCCCCTTGGTCCTTGCAGTACCCGCGTAGCGCCTCGCTCGAGCAGTTTCCGAGCTTGAGGAGTTCGACCAGCCAGCGGCCGGGCTGCACGTCCTCGAGGTAGTTCGACTTGGAGCGGCTGCTGCGCTGACCGAACTCGTCCATCAGCTCGTCCAGATTGACGCCGTTCCAACCCGGCACCCAGCACAGCTCGCCATGCAGGCTGCTGGGGATGAGATCGAAGGCGCGTTCGCGGTTGGCCTGGACGTAGGCCTGGTGCATCTGCTCTTGCACCTCGTGCGAGACGCAATCGAAGCTCATCCCTTCCTGGCGTGCCGCCTCCAGGAACTCGGCTTCCCATCCGCCGCTGAGTTCGATCACGAGATCGATCAGTGCGTCTCGGAATCGGGTGTTGTCCCACTTGCTCTCTACTTGCACGCGCTTGAGCGCGATCCAACCAGCGATGAGCTTGTCAGCCCATGCATCCGAGTAGTGATAATCGTCGGGGAAGATGCAGTACGAAGGCAGAGACTTGGCCGTCTCGAGGTACTTGCGATGTTTCTTGCTGTTCATGGGTGTCTCCAGGAAAAAGTGGAGACACCAGCCCCGGAAGGGGATGGAATCCCCACGGGGTTGCGGTTGTCCTGAGCGGACATTGAAGGCTGGGTTCAGCTCGGGAGAGCCCGGTTTAATCCAGCTACCGGTGCGGCCCAAAGAGGCCAAACATTCATGAATTGTGCCGCCAGGCGCGGCCCGTGTCCAGCGCACCCACGCCGGTCTAGTGTGCAGGGTTCCCGTTGAGCCGGTAGCGCGCCCGCTCGTTACTGCAGGCGGCAAAGCGCCTATCGCAGCTTGTAGATCGTGCATCCTTCGGGTCTGCATGGAACGTTGCCCTTCTCCGAGCACACCACCTCCATGCTTACCGGGTTCATGCGGCTGAACCGGCAGGAACGGGAAGTCCTGCCCGCCCCTTGAGCTTGCCCACCGCCCATGGCAGGCGCTCCCTTCTTCGTAATGAAAACCACACGCCGGCTCACCGTCGTTCTCTGCCGCATTAGCCCTTCCTTTTTTTGCTTTGCCATGCCCTGACCGGGCCAGTGTCGACGTGGATGAATCCGCGGTCCTGATACAAGCCCACCCCGCCGATGCCGATCATCTTGGCCATATTCGAGAGCACCCCCGGCGCCATGCCTGGGATGTGAACGTCGGCCGCACGCCCTTGGAGGTGCATCGAGTTCTTTGCTGCGCCTTCGAGCTTGGCGTTGTGCTCGGGTGTTCGGTAACCGGACAGGATCTGGATCTCGTGCGGCAAGCCGTATGCCTTGAGCCAGTGCTGCATGATGTAGAGGGTGTCGAGCAGCACTGGGTCGATCTGGTGTTGGCGATCGAACTTCACGTCCCTCATGAGATGGCATGCCGCGAGGTAGCCCTTCACATCCCAACCCAGTCCGTGACGCCAGTAGCAGACCTCGATTTCTTCCTTGGACTGTGGGCGCTTCAGGTGTATGAACCGGTCCCGAAGCAGAAGGCCTTGGCGCCAGTCGCCCGCCGCCGCATGCGACATCGCCGGCTGCAGCGCAAGGGCGCCCGCGCCAAGGAGAGCAGTCAGAGCTTGTCGTCGATCCATGGTGGGCGATTCTGCCCTCCCTTGGCAAACGACTCTTCCTCGTAAAACAGGGCTAAACCGGTGTTTTGCGGAGCATGGAGGTGCGCGGCGCCACCGCTTGGCGCCGCGGTCTGCCCGGTACGACGGTTACTGCCTTTCGGACGGCCAACCGGTGATGGACTTACGCGCCGCGAGAAGCTGACGGATTAACTCGCGGAGAGGCGCACAGTCGGGATAGTGACGCTTGAGCGTTCTCTCAACCTGATCGACATTATTGAGGAGGTTTAACGGTTCACTATCCTGAAGCCGCTTCCCAAAGGGCATAGGCCGATCTCCGTGGTAATAGACGTCGAAGAACCGGGAGCTGTCGATCTCATCCGTTGAGTATTCATGCTCCAGCCAGTTGTCGAGTTTGCTGCGCACCCTGTCCAGACGGGAACTCACTCCGGGGCGGTTAGCGCAACGCCCGATCCCCGCCTTCAGCAGCGCACCAATCTCCTCATGGACCTCCACCGGCATTTTGCCGTTCGGCTTCCGACGGGTCTTGTCCGTGCCAAAGCCGGTCACGACAGTCGACGCGGTCGCCCTGCACAGTAGGGGATCAAGAGGCACGCTGGCCTTCAACCCTTGCTGGATCTCAAGTGACGAGCGGAATGAAGGCCTGTAAGTCGCGGATTCGCCCTGCCATTGCGCTTCAACAACGGGCGCCGGGGCCTTGTCCAAAGCCTTGAGCATCCCGTCGGCCCGTGAAGCCAACGAATCATGCACGACAAGGAACATCACGCTACCGACATCAGGTGCATACATTCCTTGCCATGAGGCGCGCAGGATGCGATATCCATGCTTGGCAGCCCATTCAGCCCGCCGCGCCAGTTTGTCTTCATCCAGTGCAGCCGCATAGGGTTCATCAACCCTCAGCTCAAGACCAGACTGGGGGTCAGCCCACGAAGTCATGTGATCCGCGCCGGGAAGACGTTCGCTAGGCCAAGGCTGGGCGAAATTACGAGCTGACGCCGGTCGAAGCTTCGTAATCGCCATGAACTGAAGCTCCCGAGCCGCAGAACACAAGGCCCGTCGGGCACTCGCCTGGCTCCGATACAGCGTCTTGCTCACCAAGTGATCAGCGGCACGACCGCGGAACTTGTCCAATGCGAATGAACGACGAAGCTCGCGAGAGCCGATCAATGCCTGCCACGAGCACCCAAGGTTGAGGTGGAAGGTTTCACGCCCCTCGTCGATGCTGTTTCGCTCGCGCCAATATGCGGTCAGGAAGATCGTTGTCCCCTGACCGAAATGCGCGGCAAGCCCCGGTACTTCAGGCCGGGGAAGGATAGCGCGTTCGCTGCAGGCGAACTGGGGGCTTGAAATTCGGACCGGACGTGAGAGCCTGATCGCATGAGTGAGGGATCGGTCTTCCATCGTGCGTACCGGTATCGGCTGCGGAGCAACCGCAAGGCCGAGGCGGTGCTACGACGCTGGGCAGGGTGCAGCCGCAAGGTGTGGAACCTCGCCCTGGCCGAGCAGCAGGCTCGACGCGAGCGTGGCGAGAAGTATGCCGGCTTCGCGGGCATGTGCCAGTGGGTCACCACCTGGCGCAAGGCCCCGGAGACGGCCTATCTTGCCGAGGTGCCGGTGCACGCGCTGCAAAACGTGGTGCGTGCGCTCGATGGCGCCTTCCAGCGCTTTTTCAGGAAGGAAGGCGGCTACCCCAGGTTCAAGCGCCGGGGCGACCCGATCGGTTTGCGCGAGACCGATGTGAAGTGCTTCGCGGTGGACGCGGCCAATGGGCGCCTCCGCTTTCCCAAGGTGGGTTGGTTGCGCTACCGGGCGAGCCGCCCGATCGAAGGGCGACCGATCACGGTCACGCTGCGCGCCGAGGCCGAAGGCTGGTACGTGTCGATCGCCTGTGCGTTCGAGCCTAAGGCGCTCGAGCTCGTCCATCCCGCTTACACCTCGCAGCGCTGTCACGCCTGCGGCCACACCCATGCGGACAATCGCAAGGGCGAAGTCTTTCGGTGCCGGTCCTGTGGCCACACCGACCACGCGGACGTCAATGCCGCGAAGAACATTCTGGCCGCGGGACACGCGGTTCTGGCCGGCGACGGCCAAGCGCTCGTGGAGGGACAGGTGCAGTCGGACCGCCCGGTGAAGCGAGAACCCACCGAAGGGCTACGCCGTGCGGCCTAGCCCAGCAGGAATCCCCGCCCTTCCCGCTGCGCGGCGAGCGAAGCGAGAGGGCGGGGAGGATGTCACCTTCGGTGGATCTCAGGTCACGCAAGTTTGCTAGGCTGGACGCGCCTAAGCAGCAAAGGATAGAAAAATGGGATACGGTCTAAATCATGACCAGGTAGAGCTGATGAAAGGCCCTACGCTTTCCTCATCACTGCCTGTCGTCTTTGACAACAGCGAGAAGATCGACGGCATCGTCATGCGCTGCCCAGAGTGCGATCGCACCGTCCCGGACGTCCTTGTCCGAGGTCGGGTGCAGCGGCCGACGGTGCATGTCGCGGTTGTCGACGCCGGGTGCTACTGTGAGCATTGCGACACCTTTGGCATGCAGACCCTGCGGTTCTACGACGACGGCCGGGCGATGTTTTTTAACGGTAAGGCCTGGAAAGAGTTCGATGCCGATCCGCCCAGCTTCTGGGATCGGGCAAAGCGATATTTCGCTCCTCGGCACAACATCTAACTGTCGCCACGCTCAGAAGAAGAATCGCCCGTCTAGCCTATAGACGGGCGATTTGGCATCAAGCATTGGACTAAATCAGGCAGCTTTTTCGAAAACGACCTCTGTCGGTGTGTTTCTGCGCACGACTACTGTCTTTGCCAACTTGTCGTGCCAGCCCTGTTTGCGGGAATCAAAAGCGCACCAGATTAGCCCCAGGCCAAGGGGAATGCACGCAAGCAAGTAGCCGAAATACCTACCCACGTACTGACCTGGTGTCGCTGCCTCACCAGATGAGGCATCAACAATTCTCAGCCTCAATGCCATTTTTCCAGGCGTAGCCTGCTTCGCAATCCAGAACCAGAGTACCGCAGCCACAGGAGCGATCCAGGAGATCAGAATGTCGAAGAATCCCTGCGACAACTGCTCTGAGACAAAGTACTGGTCGCCGTAAACTGCGTAGAGAAGCGGCAGCGAGATCATTAGCCAGAGCAAAGAGTCGATCAAAAAAGCACCGAATCGAACCCAGAAGCCAGCGTACTGAAGGTCATTTGAATTTTGCACAATAAATTCCTCTAAACGGTAATCAGGAAACTTCACTTCAAACGAGAAGAAAGAACTAGAATTGAGCCGCTAATAGCGGAACAATGCGGGGTTCTCGGATGAAGATGCTCAATGAAAGCATCCGCCAATGGGAAACCGATACCCGGTACTACTGCGCCATGGTGGATACTGACCTTTTCGGACAGGTTGTCTTGAGGCGCTGTTGGGGCGGGAAAAAAAATCGGATGGGCGGAATGGCTAGTGATCCTTATGGGACAGTCGATGAAGCGCAGCAGGCGATGGAAGTGCTCGCGAAAGTTCGTAAGCAGCACGGCTATCGCCTATTGAACTGAGCTGAACTGGTCTATCAGGGCCTTACGGCTGCCTCCGCAACGTCCTGGACATACTGTCCTCGCGTGAAGCGATAGGTGGCCTTTTCAAGGGTGGAATACTTGTCGCCCTTGAGGCCTTCGTATGTCATCTCAAGATTCGCCACAGGTTGCCCCGGAACGGTGACGATGCTCAACGTGCCGCTGAAATCCATGCAGGCCCGGTTGAATGCTTCGAACTTCGCTGTCGGCCCATCGCACTTCATTTCCTTGTTGTGCGCGCCAGCAAAGATACGACCAGCCGGCGAAAAGGTCCCGTCAGCAACCATGAAGAGGTCAAGGAAGTGATCGGCCCCCTCGAAGTTGTCGATACGATTACGGACGATCATGAGGAGTTGGTCTGCAGAAACCCTTTCAAACTGGAAAGAGGTCTGAGGCGTGACTTCCCCACGCGTACCGTTCGTGAAAAGGTTGGGATTCACAACCTCCGGAACCCAGCGTTCGTCTTCGCCCATGCGAAAACTGACCAAACCGACCTGAGCGCCAACGTCCACTAGAGAATAGGGCTCTTCCTTCTTGAAGAAGAAGAAGTGTCGGCGAACACCGTTGGTAATCAGTTCCTGCTCAAACCACACAGGCGGTAGAGACTTATCGACAGCGGCCATGAGTCGAGACGCGATAACGATGTGAGGCGACGGCTGTTTCGCCTGAATCAGCGTTGGCTCTGGGCAGTCTTGCACAACGGTAGTCGGTTGGGGTGCGTCAGTATTGCTGAAAAGGGTGAGCGCGATTGCGCCCAGCGCAAAGCCCGCCGATACTGAGAGCAACGGAATTAGGTATGGGATCTTTCGGTTGTTTTTCAATTTTCTTTCCTCGGTGTGTTTCTGAAGGAGAGGGTTTCAGGCTTGAAGAGAACCTTCACTGAGCCGATAGGGCCGTTTCGTTGCTTTGCAACAATCAATTCGGCTTCGCTTTCGGCTGATTGTTCTTCGGATTTCGTTGCGCCTTCGCGATAAAGGAAGATGATTACGTCGGCGTCTTGCTCAATCGAACCGGAGTCCCGTAGATCCGACAAGATTGGTCGCTGATTTGATCTGCGGTCGACGCTTCGGTTGAGCTGGGATACGGCAATAACCGGGACATTGAGCTCTTTCGCGAGCGCCTTGATAGACCGAGATATCCCTTGAACCTCAAGATTACGCGTCGCGTTGTCGACTTCATCTGCGGTGGCCATCAACTGAATGTAGTCAACGATCACCAAGGCCAGTGATCCAGCTTTTTTGGCCGTTCGTCGGGCTCGAGCGCGCAGTGCGTTGGCGTCCAGGCGGGCTGAGTCGTCAATGTAGATTGGCGCTGCAGACAACTTTGCAAGTGAGCTCGCAAACACATCTTTCTCAACCGCAGAAATATTCCGGGTCCGTAGAGTGGAGTGCTTGATGCCCGACATAGATGAGAGCATGCGCAGGCTCAGCTGCTCCTTGGGCATTTCGGGTGAAAAGATAAGGACAGGAAGGCCACGTCTAAGACCAACCTCCTCTGCAATATTCAGTGCAAGTGTTGTCTTGCCGTGGGACGGCCGCGCACCAATCACAATAAAGTCGGCAGGACAAAGACCAAGGGTGATTTGGTCAAGTCCAGATAAACCGGTAGAAAGCCCTTGAAGTCCATTCGGCGACGGGACGGCCGTTGCATCGCGGAAAACAGCGCCTACGAAGTCTCTCGCAGGAACCGGCCCATCCTCCTGGCCAATTATCTTCCCTGTAACGCGAAGCATCAGTGCTTCGGCCTCATCGAGGATCTCTTCTGCTTTCTTGGTTCCGGGGTCGTGAATAGTCTGCAGGATTCGGTTACAGGCTGCGCCCAAGTGCCGCAACACCGCCTTGCTTCGTATGATTTTCGCGTACGAAGAAATGGCTGCCGTTGAGATTGCACCGTTGGCGACCTCCGCTAGGTAGGCAAAGCCCCCTGCTTGCTCAAGCGTACCTTTGGCGGCAAGAGAATCGGCAACCGTAATGAGGTCAACCGCCTTGTTTTGCGCATAGAGGTCGAACATGGCCTGATAGATCAGTCGGTGAGCCTGATCGTAGAAGTGCTGTACTTTTACGACGTCAATCACCCTGTCAAAGAACTGGTTATCGAGCAACAGCCCCCCGATCAGTCCCTGTTCGGCAGGAATCGAGTGTGGGGGCAATACTCCAGGCTGAACAGGCGGAGTGTTGTCTTTACGGCTCACAGCGCACCCTTTTGCGACTCATCTGTCCCGTTGAACGACAGAGTTGTGATAGCAACCTTGGTTGCTGCATCCCGCCCAAGTCGCGGATCGGTTTCCCACTGTCTCGCGTTTAGAAACTGAGCCGCAGTCGGAATCGTTCCAGCCTCCTTTCTTGCCCATTCATTGCTTAGTTTCCATTTCTTGAGACCGACTGTCAGTTGCTTGAAAAGAGCTTCATCATCATCAAAACCGATCAGACCCCAGACGGACCATGCTGCTTGAATGTCGGCTTGACGTGGGTAGGCTGCGATGAACTCAACAAAGCGGGGAGATTCGCGCGAGAGGATAGTGACACCAGAGTTGGAGAGTTTCTCCTCGATAAGTTTGTTCGAAACACGAATACGATTCCTCAGAAAAGTCCGAGGGTCGGTCCGGGGTCGAACCGTAGGCTGCATGGCGACCTGTCGCGCCTGCTCGATCTCGGCCTTGATGTTGCATAACCGGAACTCATTCGCAAATGACTGGATTTCTTCCTCGGATGGAGCCCACCAGAAGATATGGTCTGAAGATCCGAAGGGGATCGATAGAAGATGATCCTGAGAGGAATTGGCAAAAAAGGAGTCCTGTTCGATCTGTTCTGAGCGCTTGGCTTTGGGCTTGCTGATCAAGCTTTTGAGACGTGGGTGATGGAGTTCGTCATCTTCTCGCACGAAAAAGCTCATCGCGATCTTGCCTGTCGCAAGCAGCTCCGGCTCACTTTTGGCGCCGATGATGCGCGCCAAGTGGTGAAGGTTTGTGCCTTCTGTCAAGCCGCTGTGCTTAGCTGGAAGTACGAAACCATTACTCTCAATGTAATGGTCCATCATGACGCGATAAACACCTTGCTCAAGCAAACTCAAGCCCGCGGTTTCATTGAGAACAGTTTCGGTGTCGTATTGATAGATCATGTTCTTGATTGAAGAGTGACAGACTTTCCGCTCTAGGATTTCTTAACCCAAGCGCTGATGTACGCGGCAACATCCGAGGCGAGGTAACGGGCACGAGGGCCGCGCCCGCTCCCCCTTGGGAGTTCCTCCCGCGAAATCCTTCTTACAGAGGCCGAAGAAAGTCTGAGCTCATCCGCGACTTCACTGGTCTTAAGAATCATCCCGTACCGCTCGACTAGCTCTGCCTCTATCCGGGCGCGGTCGTCGTCATCGCTCCTTTGCTTGGGGTGGCTTGGGCTAGTCATCGCATATAAACTGTTTGGAACTGTTGCGATTCTAAGCGAATTATTCATAACGCAGCTAGGCGAACAGTTAGAACACTGACGGAGAGTGCTTGACTGATACAAAGAACTATCGCCACGAAGTGCTCGTGGCCCTTCGGAATGCGCCATCCCCGATGCCCGTGCGCAAACTTCTGAGGCTCTTCCGACTGGCGAAGCCAACTAAAGCACTGAGGTCTGCCCTCTTTGAGCTTGAGCGGGAAGGAACGATCGTCCGTGGTGTAAGCGGTGAGAGCGTGATCTGGTTATTGCAGGGATAACCCCTCCTCCCTGCCCTGCCAAGAGGGGTTCAGTGCAGCGGCCCAGGAAGCAAGAACAGTGCAGCGAGCCTGAGCATCGAACCTATTGAGGACGCCGTGCTTCGCCGAGTCGTTCCTCTAACCCATACTAAGGAGTATGCGTTTTGAGATTTGACGACTTCTTCAGGTCTGGTAATCTGCAACCCAAGACGAACGAGTTGCCCTACTTGTTCCTCTGCCTCCAGGAGAAGGCTCCCAGATCTCCAACAGATACCGCAGCAGTCAGCGCTGCCATCTCCTTGAAAAAGGAACTGCCCCGGACCAGATCGGGTGCTGACATCTGGTATACGATTTCCACGACATCAGTCGCCGATGTTCTCCTTGTAGTACTGCCCTTGCGCTGGGCAAGGTGGCGGCGCCCCAGCACTTACACACGGCATCAGTCGTCGATGCTCTCCTTGTTGGTAACTGCCCCCGAGCCGGGCGGGGTGACGACTCCCGGCACGAATTCTTGGCGTCAGTCATCGGCGCCCTCCTTGATGGTTGCTGCTCCCGCGTCGGGCGGGGTGATGACACCCGACACAGACACACTGCATCAGCCGTCGATGCGCTCCTTGGTTGACTGCTCTTGCGCCGGGCAGGACGACGGTACCCGGCACCCCCTCTTCTACAGCGTTCGCTTCAAGGCCTTGTCGGATGCGTAACCCCGATAAGCAGCTGCCGTTACGCGACGCGTTGCTCCGCTTCTTCCCTGCGTTCGATCCAACCGCCGCTGGCGAGCAGCATCCGATAGCACGCCTTTGCGCTCACATCGATCACATGAGCTACCTTCGATACGGGTGGGCCTCAACTGAGGATGCGTTCGATGCTGAGATGGAGATGCTGTGCGATTTGCTGGACGAAGCCGAAGCACCGTATTTCATTCGGTACATTGTTTCACGCGACATTCTCGTAGTCCCAGAATACTTCGCGAAGTGGTCGAAGCGAGTTCAGGGGCTTGGTATCGAGCTCTGCTACGGAGGCACTCAGGATCAGCGCTTTTGGGCAATCGAGCCTTACTTCACAGGCGAAGGCAGCGCCCTGGTCGACGTCGGATGCGGGAAAGGCTTCTACCTTCTGCGCCTCGCCTCGCGCTACAAGCACGTCATCGGCTTCGAAGCCCAGGGGATGGAACGTGAACGGGCGGCGCAAGCGATGGCGGCCGACGGGATTGTGCACGTGAGCCTCGAAGGCGCGTTCAGAAAGCAGCTTCTACCGGAGCACGCCGACGTCTTGCTCACCGAGGTCGTTGAGCACATCCCGTACTCGCAGGCGATCGAGCTGGTTCAGGCGGTCAGTCGGCAGCGCCCAAGGCTCTTCGTGATCACCGCCCCAAACCGGGAGTTCAATCCGCACTACCGGATTGACAAAGGGTTTCGGCATCAGGATCACAAGTGGGAGCCGACTCGTGCAGAGTTCGTCGAGTTCGTCCGGACCGCAACCCGTGGTCACGCCCTGGAGGTTCGGTTCCGCGCGGTCGGCGACAAGGTGCAAGGGGTGCCCACCTCGTTGATGGCCGTTGTCTCGTGCTGAGCTTTTCATATCGAACTTGCCGCATACCTTCCTTGCAGACCTAACTCAAGGAGATGAGCATGCCCGCACTGCTGATGCCGAAACATTCCTGGAACCTCCAGAAGAAGGCTGAAAAGCCGACAAAGCAGGTGTGCGCATTGCTGCGTCCTCCTGCTGCGTGACCCACAGAACCCGATCTTGCCTCGCGCTCGATCGGGTTCTTTTTTTCCACACCACGCCCATGGCCCCTCCTCTCACTGAGACCTACCTCGGACTCCTTCAGCTTCTACGCGATGCGCGCCTTGTATTCGACGCACACGCTAACGCCATTCTCTACCTCATCCCGGTCTTGCTCATCTGCGCCTGGCTCCAAGCGCTCCATGCGCGGTCCGGCCTCTACACCAAGAGCCTTTCCCTGCTCGCCGGCGTATTCATCCACGAGCTCCTGCATCTGCTCGTTGGTGTTCTAACCTACGCAAAGCCGGTGGCGATGAGCATCATCCCGCGCCATATCGACAAGGGCTATTACGAGCTCGGGCATGTTCGACTCAACAACATCCGATGGTTCAACGCCGTTTTCGTCGGATTTGCGCCCCTGCTTGGACAGGGCAATCGCACCTTCATGTCATAACCCCAAGCACCTCGGCGCGAAACGCGTCGATCGTCGCCGCCAGCATGCGCTTGGACTTGATGCTCGCCTTGCGCGTCGTGTTGAGCCGCAGCAGGTTCATCACGATGTGGCGAACGTTGGCCAGGTTGTTGGCGGCATAGCCGCTGCGCACCCGTGACTGATCCTCGTTGAACTGCACATCCAGACACCAGTGAAGCCGATTCTCGATCTCCCAGTGGCTGCGTACGGCCCGAGCGATGCGCTCGGCGTCGGCAGGCAGGCTGCTGATGTAGAAGACGCGTTCGGTGCTGGTGTGATCGCCCACAGTGCGAATGCGCTCGACCACCGCGAAACTGGCCAGGTCCTGCCAGTCCTCGAACTTGTAGAGGCGATCGATCGCAGCGTAGGCGCGGCATCGACGGATTTCGATACGACCGTGGTCCTTGATCGTGGTCTCGTGCGTCGAATCCGGGGTCAGCGGTCCGCGCGGATCGATATCGGAAAACAGGATCGAGTCGCGCAGGTTCGGATGGTTCTCCTTCACGCACAGCACGTAATGCGCGCCGCGCTCGCGGATCGTGCGGGCGATCTTGGTCTGGGTGCCCATTGCGTCGATCGTCACCACGCAGCCCTCGATCGCCAGCTTGGCGAGCAACTCGGGAATCGCGGTGATCTCGTTCGACTTCTCGGCGGTCGCGGTCTGGCCCAGCACGACGCCCATGCCAGCCGCGAACGCGCTGACTAGGTGCAGCGGACTGGCGTCGGTCTTGCCCTTGCCGCCCGAGCGCCTGCTGGTCTTCCCATCGATGGCCACGACCGTATCTCCGGCCAACGCCGGCACCACCATGCCCACCCAGCGCCGGAACGCCGACTCGAACTCGTCCGGCGCGATCAGGCCGAACACGCGTCCGATCGTGTCGTGAGACGGGATGCCATGCTCAAGCTTCATGAAGCCTCGCAGCCAGTCGATCTTGGCCTCGCCCCACAATTCGATGTCGACGAAGTCGTCGACACCCGACAGTACCGCGCATACCGCCACCGTCAGCAACTCGGCCAAGTCGTGGCGCGCATGCCGCGCGCTGCGCGGGTCGGAAATCGAGACGAACACCTGCGTCAGCGGCATGACGTTTCCTGCCTTCATGGGATGCCCAAAAAGGTAGGAAACTACACAATTTATGACAATGTGAACAGGGGTCTCGCAAGGTCATGAAAGTTAACGAGTTATTGCATTGGCTTATGCGCAGTCGGTGCGATTGCCCTGCCTGCTTGGATTCGTTGGCGTCGCTATCTTCATTCACTGGCGCACACGATACGGATGGTTTTTCTCATGGTGGGATCTACTCGCTTGGTATGTTCTTGCACAAGTCTCCATGAGCGCGTGGCCATCTACCAGTGATATCAAGATTGCGCTTAGGTCGTGGCCCCTGTTGATTCCTATCGCAGGCTATTTCGCCCTTTAGCTTGAAGGTAGAAACCACATTTGACAAGGATTTCAGCGCTGTTAGGATGAGAATTAATAAGCGAAACGATTATTCGAAAACACTAGGAGAGAAGGTAGATGGCCACCCCAAAATTTAAGTTGGCATTCACAACGCCCGAGGACGTCATTCACTACCGGGCAAAGAAAGGATTAAATCAAACCGAGTTCTGGGGACGCGTTGGAACCACTCAGTCGGGTGGCTCCCGCTACGAAAGCGGCCGGAATATCCCTAATGCAACAAAAATGCTTCTGACAATAGCCTATGGCACTCAGAAGCAAGCCGAAGCGATTGTTAACATGCTTCGTAAATCCACCGAAGACCAGTAACACCTCAGGAGAAAGATCAGATGCAAAATTTGCAGACCAACGAATACGAAGTCGCCGTCGAGCCCGGCCGCGTGCTCGTCAGCATGAACCCCAGGGAAGTTGAGAAGACTCCCCCTGCAGCGGCTTTTGCAAGCCGCCACCTCGCGGAAGGTGCCATCACCAAACCGAACGGCGCTGCGTTTTACGGCGCCCTCAATGAGGATGGCGAGCTTGTCCGGACGGTTTCGATGGCCATCGCAGACCGTGCCGCTGTCGCAGCGTTAGTCGCCGGCTGGATTGCTGAAGGCCTTGAGGTCACGAAGCTCTCCATCAAGGATCTCGTCAAGTACGCTCGAGCCATCGAGAAGCGAGAAAAGGATGAGGCCTTGCTCGCCAAAGCCCAGGCGGAAGCCGCGCAAGCAGAGGTGTCGCAAGAGCCGGCGGCTGAGAGTGCGCCTGAAACACCGAGTGCGGAAGCGCAAGCCGCTCAGGCCATTGCGAGCGCTGCGGCGCACTCCAGCGAGAATGCTGTTGAGGCGTCTTCCACGGCAACCGACATTGCATCACTGCTAGGCTCGGACGAGCCGGCGTCGGCCAACGCACTGCCGATCGAGTAAATTGAAGCACAGCGATCACCCCGGAGGCGGGTGATCGCTTCCAGAGAGACGAAAATGTGGATCGAAGCGCCATTCACGCCCGCTCAGATGCAAACCCTCAACGAGTACCAATTTGGCGTCAGTGATCATGGCCCCGGACACCCTTTCCTCTGTGGAAAGAATGACGAAGGTCACCACGGAACCATCGACGGCAATCGAGGGCTCCTGATCGCAACCTTGTCAGGGTGGCGCTGCCTCTATTGCGATCACAACCAAATCGAAGCGTTTGAGCCCTTCACCAAGACTCATGAGGGCGAGGTGCGATGGGGTGATCTTGTGATTGAGGCAGTCCCCGGCAAGATCGACACGCTCATCGATCAACTCGTTGAACGGCTCCTCCAAGCAAACCAACCCGCCTCGCCCTTCTTTGCAGAGAAGGGGAGTGCTCGGCAGCGCATTCAGCACCTTGTCGGAATCGCACTCGAGTCGCTGTATCGACGCAAACTCGCGTACGAGGGGGTCGAAACACGGCCTGGTCGTGCATTCTCCGTGAACGAGCAATGGGTCGCTGTAGATGACGGCCTCCCACCTGTGGGTCGAGAGGTGCAGGCGCTTTGCAGGCTCTCCGAGGTTACAAACCCCGCACACCCCGCCTTTGCCGTCGGTTACCACATCGTTCGTACAACTCGCTTTTCTGCCCTGCCCTCCGGGAGTTTTATGGCCGAAAGCGTGGGCTGCGGCCAAGTCACACACTGGCGTCACGAAAGGATCAACGAAAATGCGCTACTCGCTTGAGGCCGCTGCGAAGCTCCTCGATGAGGCGACCGGCATCACGGAAATGCCCGAGAACTGCGATGGCCTTGCGGCCTGTCTGAATGCCGCAACCGATGGCCTCGTAAAGATCGCTACCGGCCAGGTGGTCCATGTTTATCGAGGCCTCTGCCCCGACGCTGTCACAGGATTCGATTCCCGCGACTCGGACTGCCCCGCCTGCAAAATTCTTCAAGAGATACAGCAGTGAAGACCTACCGTGTGCGCTTCGTGAAGCCTGAGTCGGCAAAAGACGTCACGTCGATCACAGCTTCTAGCCAGGAAGAAGCTGCGAATGAGTTCATGGCGATCAACTACGCTCACGGCTACGTGGTGCCCGCTGCGGCAAGAGGTGCCTCCGAGACGCTGTATGCCGCAATCGTGGAGGTAAGCGGAATCGATTCACCACCCCAGCAGTTCGTAGCTCGCTATTTTTACGCCGGGATCGGACGCTCCGGCGGTGTTCGCCCAACGAAAACATGCTCATCGATGCCTGACTTGTGCAAACGGCTTGGCGTGGATGATGACTTTTTCGATGAAGGATGGATGCTGGAGGAGAAGCGGTCGTGATGCGCAATGAAGCTGCAGAAACCCTGAAGCTGCTCGCTCAAGGGGAAGCCTTGGAGCGAGGCGGAAGACGAGCGGCTCTGTATTGGGTGTACGGAGAAGATGAGCCCCCACCAGCTTGCGCAGGACCGTCGTCGTTCGCTTGGCGCGATCAAGTCCCGGCTTGTTCGTCTTGGTTTATGTGAGGCAGACCCGACCCCGACGTGAGCGGAACAGCCCACGCACCCGAAGCCGTCTTTTATCACCGGTAGCCCGCCATCTCATGAAGGCAGCAACAACCTTCAAGGAGAATGAATCATGGGATACGGGGTTTGGAATCCATCACTACTGGAAGATGACTCGCGGGCACTTCACGTGGCGTACGCAAAAGCCGAGGACGAATCGGACGAGGATGAGGTGGACTTCGTCAGGCAGTGTGATGAAGAAGACATGCTCGCAGCAGCCGACTCGATCGCCGCGGCCTTTGATATTAAGGTCGATGAGCGTGAGGGCTGGTACAAGAGTCACGGAGACCGCTACCAGTTTCTGAGGTCCCGATTCGAGATTGACAAGGCGGGTCTGTTCTACCAGCAGGAGCCGTTCATGGGGCGGGATCTGTGCTTTGTGGTTACTCCGATCTACACGCTGGATTCGGATCACGCGATCTGGCGCTACGACGACAAGGAGTTTCACGCAGAGTACGGGATAAGTCCGGAAAAGTACCGCAGCATTGCCTGGAAGCAGGCACAGCATCTCGAGGAGATGTTGATCGCAGCACTGATCGATGACGGTCATGAGATTCATGCAGGCTGCGGCCACATGATGAGCAAGGTTGAGCCCAACACGACCTTTGCGAAGGCAAAGTCCAGGCTGGTGGCGAGTCTTCCCAAGAAGATGCAGCAGGCCATCCGTCACCAGCGTAGATACGGAGAGGCTTTGACGACTGGACGTTCAGCCTGTACGAGCACCGAACTTTGGTTCTGAAAGACTGATCCTGATCCACGCGCCCCTTCAAGAGGGGCGTTTTTTTCTTCTGCCCTGCTACCCTGATTTTACCCGATGAGCAAAATGCGCAACTTCACTCCCCTACCAATCATGCTTTCCTGCACAAGGCCTTTCCGCTGTTCGTGAATCCACCCGGCGCCTATGCGGACGCCCGGCGAGGTCGAGTCGAGCAAGCGCTCGAAGGCGGGTCCGACTTGCCGCGCATACAGCGACGCGTTGCCAAATGCGCAGAAGGCCGATTCAGGGTCTTCCGGAACTGTGATTGCTAGAGCATTCGGGAAAGTTGATGCCTCCACCAAACTTGCAGGGTCCAGATCCCCAAACATGATCACGGGCAGACTGTATGCGGATAGGAACGCCAGGACGTTGTCCATGCGGCTCTCGGTGGCGTCGCCGCGGTAGATGACCAACGCGTCTGCGTATCCGGCCTCGAGGAGGGCTTCGGCAATCTCGGTGCGGAGCAGGCCGTCGAAGACCTCGTAGTTCTCGACCACCAGGGCGACAGGATGCCCGAGGGCGGTGATCTCCCGCCAGTTGATGTCCACGTGGGCATAGTCGGGCAGGCTCAGGTGCCGACCGGAGAGTTTCAAGGCCTGCCCAGGGACTGCTTTTAACGAAATCCGGTCCCGTTTGACTGCGCCCCGGGCGAGCTTTTCTTCGTGCCCAAGATCCAGCGCCTCGGCGCGGGTGAGGCCTTGCCAGGCGCCCGGCTTCACTTGAGCGGCGTCGATGCCGGCCTTGGCCTTGAGCAGCGATGCAATCTCGGCCTTGTCCTTGTCGGAGAAGCGCACGCGTGTGGTGCCGACAGGGAAGCCGATCCCGTAGCGCTGACGAAAATCCTTGAGGCCGGCGCCATCGAGGAATTGAGTCTCGGGGCTCTGAACGATTCGGATCAATGTGTCGATCAGGCGCTTTTCCACAGGCTCAGATCCTTGATCAGAAGGTTTCCGGTGGAGAAAGGCCCCTCGCGACAGTGTTCGTCGTAGCCAATCTCGAGGCCATTGGTGATGCTGGTCCTTTTGGCGAGCATATCGAGCGCGAGCTCGAGCCAGAGTGTGTCGTCGAGCTCGAGCTCAGTTGCATGCTCAGCCCGCCATTGCCGCACTGATACGGGCGCTTGGGCGGCCTTGGCATCCTTGAGCATCTGTCGAAGGGCAAGGACGTGCGGCGGCACCTTGACGATGACCTTGGCGGGGACTTCCTCCGCGGTGAGGGCGCCCGCCTCGCGTCTTTTGCGCGGGCTCTGATCCGCTTTGATTGATTGGGCGATCTCGACCAGCGTGTCCTCGCAAGCGGCATGCGTGACGTCGGGGTGCGCTGCAATCGGAAGGCCTGGCGAGCGCTCGAGCCAGGCTGGCAGATCGGAGGTGTTGTCCCAGGCGCGAGGCTCGTAGTCGGGGGTCTTCTTGAGAAAGAGCCACATCTGCTGGATGCGTTTCGCGCGGGCTTCGATCTTGCGGAATTCGAAGAGGAATTGGCGCAGCGTCTCGTAAATGGTCTGGAGCGTGCTTCGAAAGACTGGGATGCGCGCAAAAAGCTGCGTTCGCAAAAGCGTCTCGATACGCGGAAACGCCTGGATGCGCTCCAGGAGATCGGAGAGATGGAAGGACTCGAGCACTTGAACGAGGGTATGCGTAGCGGCTAAGTAAAATTCATTTTGCAGCTTCTTCGCAGCAAGCGAGGTGACGGCCGCGAACCGGGTTTCGATGTTCGCCTGCAGGTTGGTGATGAAGCCCTGAAGGCTGTCGTTGATCTCGAAAACCGTTTGCGAGATCTCGTCTTCGTAGCTGTCCGTTGCGGCTTGATCGTCCTCGTTGAAGGCTGCGATGTAGAAGTCGGTCAGCTTCTCCAGGTGGGCGAAGATCGCGCCGATGTCGCCTGAGCTTTGAAGGATGCGGTGCGAACTGAAGGCCGATGCGAGAAAGCGCCGCAAGCTGCTATGCAGGCGGTACTCGTCCGGGGAATGTGGCACGAAGACCCGCTGCTGCTGCAGGACTTCGATCGCCTTGCGATTCTCATCGGTACGGATGACGGAGCCTTGATGATAGGCCTCAGAGACGAGATGCCTGTGGGCATGGAGACGCTCGAAGAGCGTGACAGTCACGTCGCGTGTCATAGCATGCGCATCTGATCAGGTTGATCATCGGAGGACTCCTCGACGATCTTCTCGTTGGCCATCAGGAACTCGATGACCTCGACCAGGAAGTCGAGCTTGCCGGTGAACGCGTAGACCTCGCGATCGCGATCAAGCTGGACCAGATACCCGCTCTTGGCAACCTGCGTGAAGACCTTGTCGAGCATGCTCCGAGTGGTCGAATCCGCTGCTGTGAAATCCCTTCCCAGTGAGGCGAAGTTGCGAAGCTCGTCGACAAGTTGAGGGTTTGTCGTCACAGCCCGCAGGATCGACGGGTAGTCAATCCGCTCGCCTGGCGAGGGGGCCTCCTCGTTCCTCAGTGCCTGCATGACGAACTTAAGGAAGTTCACCATCGGCCGCAACTCGTGCTTGATTTCGGCAAAGAGCCGCTTCACTTCGGTGCGCTCATCGGCACCGATGCGTTCAAAGGCCATGTAGTAGGCGTGCCCGCCTGCCGTGCAGGCGAGCCGGCGGCCGATCCGGCGCAGGTACGCATCGACGTCGTTGCGCATTGCGTCTTCTTCGAGGGCGCGAAAGGCTTCAGGCGCGGTGGTTTCGCACAGGAACTTTCCGCCGAGAAGCCGCATGGCGATCACATCAAACATGGTCCGCATCCTCCTCAAGCGTGATCGTGGCGCAGCCAGGATTGTTCTCGAGCTTGCTGCTCCCCTGTGGATCTGCTGCCTGCGGCGACTGCGAGGTTTCGAGCGACCGGTCCTCGTGCGCGAGTTCGGCCTCCATGTCGTCATCCAACACGACGCTGGCGATTCGCCGTTCTTCGAGGATCGTGTAACGGTGCGCGAAGAGGCGCAGCACCTCGGGGTCGGCGTCGGGGAACGCGCTGATCAAGGTCACACGATGCCGATCGAGCAGATTGAAGAGACGCTCGGTGTTCGCCAGATCAAGATTCTTGAGCTCGTCAACGGCACAGACGACCTGTACCGGCGCATCCTTGCGCACACGCTGCAGGAAGCCCAGGAACAGCACGATCAGGATGAGGTACGAGATGCCGTTCGAGCTCACGTGTTCGAGCGTCTTTTCATCGCGCACGGTCACGTGCCGGCCGTTCTCGACGAGATCGATCTCGAGCTGGATCAGATCGACCAGGTCTGCGGAGAGCGTGCTCTCACGCTCGAAGCATTGAGACACCCGGCGCAAGGCCTGGCAGAACTCCTGGTGAGGCAAGTCATCGTCCTGGCGTTCGACCCATAATCTGAACTCCTCGCTCAGCGCCCGAATACTGGGCCAGTAGTTGAGGGTATCGACGGTGGTCTGGATGCGGGCCTGGACGTTCGTGATTTTCTCGAAATCGGCCGAGGAATCGATGCACGTTTGAAGCTCACGGGAAAAGCTCTGCGTGCGATTCTTGAAGGTGCTCAAGGCGCCGTAGAACTCATCGACGGTCTGCCCGAGCAGCGAGGCACCATCACGCAAGACACGACGCGCCTCCAGGTGCCTGCTACCAAACCATTCCTGGATGGCCGGAAGCCACTCGCGCCCTCCCTTGCTCTGTGTCGCGAGATCGCTGCGATAGCTTTCGTAGAAGCGGTCGGGTGCGGTCCCACGGTGCTTAGTGAAAGCCCGCAGGATGACACCCACGTCGTCTTCGATCTTCTTCTCTGCATCAAGCTTGGCGCTCTCGTTGGTGCGCTTGAGCTCATCGAGGTAGGCAAGCGTATGGGCTGCCTCATGGGCGGCTTGGGCTGCATCCGCGTCCTCGCGCACGAAGGCGAGCCTTTCGATTCGGAGCCTGACGCCCGAGAGTTCGCCGTCGATGCGGTGCTCCTGCTTCTCGAGTGCATCGAGCTCCTTCATGAACGCCGCGTTGCGGCGTTCGGCGTCGGCTTGAATCCGCGCGAGTTCGTCCTTTAGGCGGCGAACCTCGGTCTCGATGGTCTCAACTTGGGCGACATAGGCCGGGCGCTGTGGCCATTGGCTTTGAAGCCAGACGTGATACTGCGCGATAGCGGGGCCATCCTTGCGGATTTGCTCGATCGTGGCGTGAAGGGTCGCGATCTCCGTTTCGAGGCGTGAAAGCGTCTGGGGGTCGATGCCTTTGGCGGCAAGACTGCGATGACGCTCCGTTTTCAATCCATCAAGCTGCGCCGCCAGAGCCGTTTGCTCTTTCGCGATGGCTGCTACGATTGCGGCCAGTTTGTCCTTCTTGGTTCCTTCAAGCGCTTTCAAGGCTTGCTGGCGGGCTGTCGTGTTTTCGCGGAGGGTGCGATCGAACGCAGCCAGCATCTGTTTGATTTCGAGTTCGAGCGCCTTCTGCTGCGCGGCGACGTCGCGGCGTTCTTCTTCCGCCTGCTTCTTCGCTCTCGTGCGGCTTTCCTCAAGCTGTCTTTTCAAGGATTGCTGCTCACCGGAGAGGCGACCAAGCCGCTCATCGGCGCCCTGGTAGGTCCGCAAAGCGTCTTCTTCGGCCTTGTCCGCGGCATCGAGTGCGGCCCTCGCTTGCCCGAGGGCTGATTCCTGCGCGGCGTGACGCGCGTGCTCGGCGTCGATGTCGCTCTTGAACTGGGCGATACGCGCCTCGATCGTTTCCTCGTGGGCGTGCCAGGGCGCCTCAATGCGATCGAGCCGCAGGCGCACACCGTACAGGTTCTGCTTCTGCGCTTCGTCGACCTCGGGAACGAGATCGGTGCGCAGCAGCAGCTCGCGCGAAGCGAGTTTTCCGATGTTCTCACGCCAGTCAGGGACCTGAGAACGAAGGAAATGAATCAGCGTACCCGGCGCAGCATCGCCCACCTGCATCGCGGCTTGCAGAGCGCCCTTCTGTTCCTGAAGTCGCGCGTGAATTCGCCCAAGATGGCGGTCGGCTTCATCAAAACGCGTCTTTGCGGCCAGCCTTGCGCGCTGAGCATCCTCACGGCCCTTGCGGGCAGCTTCAAGTGTGCTGCGAGCCTTCTCGCATTCGTCGTCCTTGGCCTCCTTCTGCATCACCAACTCGGGACTGGCTTGCGCATCATTGATGCGGCCGTTGAGCCAACCAATGCGTTCGGCGTAGCCTTTTGCCTCTTCATTGGCTTCACGAAGGGCGCCTTCGTGCTCGTGGCGCAACGCACTCTCGAGGCCCTGGTAATGGGCCTCGCACTCGGCTTTGAGGCGGTCGATTTCTTCGTAGATCGGCGCCCTGCCCTTCTCGATGTCTGCGATCTTTGCTTTGTTGCGTTGGTCCGCCAGAAGCTCTAGCCGTTCGTATTCCTCGGTTACGCTGCGCTGGCTCCCAAGCAATGCGGCAAGGGACTTCTCCTGCAGTTCGAGCTCGGATTGAACCGAAGGCAGACGTTCCTGATCCTGCGCACGGGTCTCGAGCCGCTCGTCCTGATAGCGCTTCGCCTGCGCGTCCAGTCGTTCAAGCTGGGCACGTGCTTGCTTGAGTGCTTCATCCTGGGCTGAAAGGCGCCCTCTCGTCTCGGCCGACTTCTGAGCGACTTGGGCGCGATCGGTTGCGACTTGCTCCTCGAGGGCCTTGAGCCCCTCCTTGACCGCTTGAAGCTGTGTCGAGGAGGCCCGCTCGAGCGCCATGAGGTGCCCTTTTGTCAGGCTCAACGAAGCAATCGCCGATTCACGCGTCTTGCTGGCTTCGGCCAGCCCTGCGACCCGCCCTGCCTCGTTCATGACGTCCACGTACGCATCGTGATCGTGAATCCAGACGTCCATCTGGTCACGCTGGGCCCGGATCTCAAGTTGCCCTTCGTCTTGTGCAATGCTCGACACGATGATGGCCCGCAGGTCCCGGAACGTTGCTGCACGCACGAACATGCCGGTCACGATCCGGTCGACATGCGAAAGACGACTCCCGCTACCAGTGAAGGCGAACTGACCAGCCAGGCTGCGCAGTTCACGACGCTCCACGTCGTTCTGGATGATCGAGCGGTACTCGCCACGTGTGAGGGCTCTCGTGCATTGGATACCCTGCTTTTCGACGTGGCGGATGAGTTGGGTGTTGCTCTCCACGATCGATTGCCCGATCACGAAAAGCGCCCGGCGGTACCCCGCTGCGATGAATCGGTACTGAACGCTCTCGCCAGTCACATTCGAATGCAGCACAGCCATGCAGAGCTGCCCGCGGCGAGCGTATTCGAAAACGATGTAGGAAGTGCTGCGCGGAAGGTAGTGGTCAGTGAACGCCTTCTTGCCCTGTTCGCCCTTGAGCATTCGCGCAGCAGCCTCGCCGTAGAAGAGCGGGATGGTGCGCAAGAGTGTGGTCTTGCCGGCGGCATTGATGCCGTTGACGTTGACATGCCCATCGAGCCGCACTTCGCCGATATCGCCCTTGCGATACGAGTCGATCAGGATGATGCGTTCCAGATGGAAGTCGTCAGTGCGCATGGGATCTCGCTCAAATGGGTAACATGTTATCGCTATCTAAAAGTATTATCATAGATTCAATCTGAACCTAAAGGATTTCAGCCAGATGGCAGCCGTCAGTCCCAAGCCCTCTGAAGGGGTGCCTAAGCCTCGCAAGAGCGTCGCACACATCGCACGCCTTCACGTACGCAACCGCGAAGGGAAGAGGACGACGATCTCGCTCGATCCGATGGTGATCTCGATACTGGCTGATCAACTTGGCAGCCGGGAAGAAGCGCGTGCCTGGCTCAAGGACGCAGCCTCTAGGACAAAGGCGAGAAAAGGCATCTCGTTCTCGCGCATGGTGCAAACTGCGGCGGTTCGTCAGATTCGCGCGCTATCGTCGGCAGCAACGACCTCCAACCCACTTTAGGACATCACTGTGAACTCAACTGCATTCATCCTGATTGTTATCAGTCACCTTCCCAACTATGCGGGAAGCACCATGCTCACACGAACGCCGATCGTGTCGATGCAGGAGTTCGGGACGAGCGCAGCGTGCGAGGATGCGAAGGCGTACATCGAAAATACCATCCTTGAAATACGCAAGAATCACAACGGCAACCCCACTTGGTCTCATGGCATGTACCAGCACATGGAGTGCAAGCCGAAGGGCTGAGATCCTCTCTACCAGCGTTCCGGCGCAGTGCTCCATCCATAGCCGGCCTGTCGTGCAGCGACCTCCACGCGGACCCAACCGGCTTGGGCGGGGGTGAAGCGGCGGGAATCGCGGCCGCGATTCGTTCAGTTCCCGGAAGCCTTCCGGGACGTGCAGATGATTAGATGCCCTCTCAGCGCATCGGCCTGACAATCTAGTCACGGCTGCGCCTTATATCCCACCAAATCCGGTCGGCCACGACGACCGCTTGCTGCGCAAGCAGGCCCAATTGGACGAGGTTTTACGGCGCGGCAGATAATGCATGCATGCCATTTTCGGAGCAACGGATGACCACACTTGAATCAATTCTCACCGAGTTCCGTGAAGCCGCCCGGTCCAACCGTGAGATGGGCGACAGGTTCGAACGCCTCATTGCCAACTATCTGCTGATTGACCCGCAGTACGCTGACCGGCTCGCCGAGGTTTGGCTGTGGTCTGAGTGGCCGGACCGTAGCGGCATGGATGTAGGCATCGATCTGGTCGCCCGCGAGCGCGGGACGGGAGACTACTGGGCGATCCAGTGCAAGTTCTACGATCCGGACTACGCCCTGCAGAAGGCAGACATCGACTCCTTCTTCACGGCCTCGGGGAAGCGCTTTGCGACCAGCCAGGGCGAGCGCTCTTTTGCACACCGGGTGATCGTCTCCACGACCGACAAGTGGAGCAGCAACGCCGAGAAAGCGCTCGAGAACCAGACCATTCCGGTCTCGCGCCTGTGGTTCAAGGATCTGGCCGAGAGCCCGATCGACTGGAGTCAGTTCAGCCTCGAGCGCATCCAGGACATTCGGCTGCGCGAGAAGAAGACGCTCATGCCCCACCAGGAAGAAGCGGTGGGCAACATCCTCGAGGGCTTCAAAGAGGTCGATCGCGGCAAGCTCATCATGGCTTGCGGTACCGGAAAAACCTTCACCTCGCTGCGGCTGATGGAGCAGGCGACGCCGGCAACGGGCCGAGTGCTGTTCCTGGCGCCCTCGATCTCGCTAGTCGGCCAGACGCTGCGGGAGTGGTCCTCGGAGGCGATCGATCCGTTCCATGCGTTTGTCGTGTGCTCGGACACGAAAGTCGGCAAGGACGAGGAGGACATCAGCACGCACGATCTGGCGTATCCCGCGACTACCGATGCCCGCAAAGTCGCCCTAGCGGCGAGCGTGCTCTCGCCCGATCGGCGCACGGTCGTGTTCTCCACCTACCAGTCCATCCAGGTGGTGGCCGACGCCCAGCGCCAAGGTTTGGGGGCGTTCGATCTGATCATCTGTGACGAGGCCCACCGCACGACCGGCCTGACGCTGCCGGGCGAGAGCCCGTCCGAGTTCGTGAAGGTCCATCACAACGAGAACATCGTCGGCGTCAAGCGGCTGTATATGACGGCCACGCCGCGGATCTACGCCGAGGCATCGAAGACAAAGGCTAACAACTCCGATGCGGTGCTCTTCTCGATGGATGACGAGGAGACCTTCGGTCCCGCGTTCTACCGGCTCGGCTTTGGCAAGGCCGTCGAGCTCGATCTGCTCTCCGAGTACAAGGTGCTGATCGTCGCCGTCCGTGAAAACGAGATGGCCAAGCTCGCCAACAACTTCAACAACGCCTACCGCCTGGACGAGAAGAAGGCGATCGACATCAACTTCGCGACCAAGATCATCGGGAGTTGGAAGGGCCTCTCCAAGCGGGGTCTGGTGGCAGTCGGCGAGGACGGCCAGGAAGAGACGCTCACCGAAGATGTCGAGCCGATGCGCCGGGCGGTGGCCTTCTCCAAGTCGATCAAGCTCTCGAAGCAGACGACGGACATCTTCAAGGACCTGGTCGCCGTCTATCAGCAGGCCCACGACGGCGCCGAGCCGACCGGCATGGTGCGCTGCGACCTCGATCACGTCGACGGCACGATGAACGCGCTCACGCGCAAACGCGCCCTCGACTGGCTCAAGGCCGACCTCGAGGCGGGCGACTGCCGCATCCTTTCGAACGCGCGTTGCCTCTCTGAGGGGATCGATGTCCCGACCCTCGATGCGGTGGTCTTCTTCGACACCCGGGAGTCGATCGTCGACATCGTCCAGTCGGTCGGGCGCGTCATGCGAAAGGATCGCACCGGCCGCAAGAAGTACGGCTACATCATCTTGCCAGTGTGCATGCCCTCGGAGAAGGTGAAGGACTACAACGCCTACATCGACAGCGACCCGCAGTTCAAAGGCATCTGGAAGGTCATCAAGGCGCTGCGGGCGCACGATGAGAGCCTGGTCGACGAGGCCGAGTTCCGGCGCCGGATCGCGGTGATCGATGGCGGGGGCGAGAAGTCGGGAGATGAACGTAGCGGCGAGAGCGAGATGCTCCCGCTCGACTTCCCGGATCTGCCCATCGATGCAATTAACGAGGCCGTCTATGCGGCGATCCCGAAGAAGCTCGGCGATCGCGAATACTGGAGCGAGTGGGCCAAGAGCATCGGCCAGGTGGCCGAGCGCCTGATCGCCCGCATCGAGGATCTGCTTGCGCGCGATGCGGCGCTCGCCGCTGAGTTCGACGTTTTCCTGAAGGGGCTGCAGGACACCCTCAATCCGGCGGTGACCCGGGGCGAAGCGGTGGAGATGCTAGCCCAGCACATCCTGACCCTGCCGGTGTTCCAGGCGCTGTTCGCGGCTACCAACTTCCCCGAGCACAACGCGGTCGGCAAGGCGCTACAGCGCATCGTGGATCGCTTGGGCGAGTCGGCGATCGCGTCCGAGACCGAAGGCCTCGACAAGTTCTATGAGAGCGTGCGCGAGCGCATCAGTCTCGCCAAGAGTGACAAGTCGAAGCAGGACGTTATCCGCAACCTCTACGACACCTTCTTCCACAACGCGTTTCCGCGGATGGCCGAGCGGCTGGGCATCGTCTATACCCCCGTCCAGGTCGTCGACTTCATCCTGAGGAGCGCCGATGCGGCGCTGCGCAAGCATTTCGGGGAGTCGCTCGCAAGTTCCGGTGTGCAGATCCTTGATCCCTTTGCCGGCACGGGGACGTTCCTAGTGAGGCTCATCCAGTCCGGCCTGATCGATCCTGAGCACCTGCCGCACAAGTTCGACCACGAACTGCACGCCAACGAGATCGTGCTGCTGGCCTACTACATCGCCACGATCAACATCGAAACCGCCTACCACGGGGTGACGGGCGACTACCGCCCCTTCGATGGAATGATCCTGGTCGATACCTTCCAGATGACCGAAGAGAACGACCTTGTCGACAAGGTCGTGCTGCCGGAGAACAACGCCCGCGCCGAGCGCCAGTTGGCGCAGCCGATCCGGGTGGTCGTCGGAAATCCGCCTTATTCGGCGCAGCAGGATAGCGAGAACGACAACAATCGGAACCTCAACTATCCGACCCTTGATGAGCGTATCCGCACAACCTACGCGGCACAGGCGAGCGGCAAACTCGCAAAGAACCTGTACGACTCGTACATCCGCGCGATTCGTTGGGCATCCGACCGCATTGCCGAGCGAGGCGTGGTGGCGTTTGTGACTAACGGCTCCTTCCTCGACGCCAACAACATGGATGGCTTGCGTAAGTCGCTGATACAGGACTTTAGCCACCTGTACGTCTTCAACCTGCGAGGGGATCAGCGTACTGCAGGCGAAGAGTCTCGTCGTGAAGGAGGCAAGATCTTCGGCTCAGGCTCGAGGACGCCGGTGGCTATCACCATCATGGTGAAAGATCCAACTCACGTTGGTTCCTGCGAGTTGCTCTACCACGACATCGGAGACTACCTGAGTCAGCAGGAAAAGCTGGACATCATCGAGTCCTTCGGTTCTTTCAATGAGATGCCTTGGCAGAGGCTCACCCCCAATGCTCAAGGAGACTGGGCCAATCAACGTGACCCAGCATTTGAGCGTTTCATGATGATGGGCGAGAAGGATGGTCTTGGAGCCGATGTGCTCTTCGATTTCTATTCGCTCGGGGTCGTCACGAATCGAGATCCATGGGTGTACAGCTCAAGCCGCGAACAGGTCTCGATGAATGTTCAGCGGATGCTGGAAGCCTACAACTCAGATCGCCAGCGATATGCCGCTGTTTGTGAAGATGCGCGGGGAACGAAGCAGCCTGAGTTTGAAGAGATCGCCGATACCGATCCCAGGCGCATCAGTTGGACCCGTTCCTTGAAGGCCTCTGCACGTCGAAACAAGCAGATCCAGTATGACCCCAACTCACTTCGGCTCGGGATGTATCGGCCGTTCTCGAAGCAATGGATGTACTTCGATCGGCTCGTAAATGAAATGGTCAATAGGGTGCCTGCGCTCTTCCCTTCAGACAGCCATCCGAACGTTGTGATCTCAAGCACAGGGGTTGCTGATCGGAAAGGATACTCAGCTTTGGTGACCGACCATGTCCCGAACATGCACCTCACCGATACTGGCCAGTGCTTCCCTCTCTACTGGTATGAGAAGGTTGAGGATGGTGCTGAGCCCCAAGGCGAGATGTTTTCTTCTGTAGGGGCTCCCGACACCGATGGTTACGTCCGCCGTGACGCGATTACAGACTGGGCGCTGGGCGCCTTCCGCGGCCACTACGGCGACGCAACGATCACCAAGGAAGGCATCTTCTGGTACGTCTACGGGATTCTGCACTCGCCCGAGTACAAGCAGCGCTTCGCGGCCGACCTCAAGAAGATGCTCCCGCGCATTCCCTTCGCCGAGGACTTCAACGCATTCTCGGATGCCGGCCGCCGGCTGGGCGACTGGCACCTGAACTATGAGACGGTCGAACCGTTCCCACTGACCGAGGAAGCGAAGCGCCTGGTCATGGAGCCGGATGACTACCTGGTGACGAAGATGACCTTCGGGAAGAAGGACGGCAAGCCCGACAAGAGCGTCATCGTCTACAACCCACACCTAGTGCTGCGTGACATCCCGCTCGAGGCCTACGAGTACGTGGTCAACGGCAAGTCGGCGATCGAGTGGATCATGGAGCGCTACCAGGTCACGGTCGACAAGGCTTCAGGCATCAAGAACGATCCGAACCAGTGGTCGGATGACCCGCGGTATATCGTCGATCTGCTCAAACGGGTTGTGAGAGTTAGCTTGGAAAGCTGCAGAATCGTCCAAGGACTGCCACCACTCAACGAGTTTGTCGCATAAGGGGGGCTGAGCTTTCGCACTCATCCCAAAGCATCTCCTTGACGCAGCACTAACCAAGGAGAATCTGCAATGGATGGCACATTACGTGACGAACTGCTCGACGTTCTCGAGCGCATCCGGATTTACTCGGAGAGCAAGACCGCTTCCGAGCCAGGATTGGTCATTTACAGGGATGGTCTGAAGGTTCGTGAGCGGTTTCGCGCTGCCACGAAGGAGGATGAAGAAAACATCGCGCTGCTTCGGACCTGGATGGACTTCTGGTGGGGGCGTGCCAGATTCGAAAGCGCGGCAGAGCGTCAAGCCGCCTGGAAGGAAATCAAGGAGGCACTGCTTCGTGTCTGTAGCGACCGTACCTGCCTGACCTGAGCCATGCAGAAAGCCCGGAGCCATCCATCAGGATGGTTGTCCGGGCTTTCTATTTCCGTTCTTTCTAGAACAAGCCTGCGATCGAGGTCACCAAACCGCGCTTGAGCTCAGGAACAGCAGCCTCGAACTCGAGGTTGACCTGGTTGGCCATGGAGACGATTCGGGTCTGGTAGATCTTGTGCTCGGACTGCTCCGAATACGTCACATTGGACCCGCCGCTCGTACCCTGCTTGAGCTGATGGGCGGAATTGACGGTTGCCGTGCCTCCACCGCGGATTCGTTCACGAATCTGCAAGTCCGTCGAGATCGAGTAGTAGACGTCCTTCACTGCGGCGCCTGCGATCGTTTCAGCCAATGCGCCGACGATACCTGCAGCAGCGATGCCCCGGCCGCTGCTGCCTCCGGCGTAGGCAACACCCGATCCCATCACAACGCCACCCAGGACGGCTGCACCATAACCCTGATTGAGGGCGGCTTCCGTCGCCGTGGGGGACGTCTTGCCGACCTGAAGGATGTTTGCCTGGAGGATGTAGTGCGCAGCATCCGGGTCATCCATCAACGTGTAGCCCTTGGCCTGAATCGCAGCAGCGATCTCTTGGCTTACGTCGAGCTCCTGACGGTCGCTGGTGTTGCGCACCGAGACGAATACAGTTTTTTTGGATGCCCCTACCGGGTCAAGAAAAACCGTCTGGCTCATTTTGGTCTGGACGTCGAGATCACGCTTGCTGATCGCAACCTGGGTAGCGGCACAACCGCTAAGGACGGTCGCGGCAACGGCCACGACAATAGCTTTCTTAATCAAAATGCACTCCGACTCACGTGTTATTGACGGCCGCCTTCAGCTTCGCTCCGGCGGAGAATTTCGGTACCTTGGCTGCCGGAATCTGGACCTCAGCACCTGTTTGAGGGTTACGGCCCGTACGCTCTGCACGCTCGCTCACTGTGAAATTCCCAAAGCCGACCAGCATGACCGAGCCACCATCGGCCAGCGTCTCCGTAACGCTCTCGAGAAACGCATCCGTTGTTGCAGCCGCGACGGCCTTGGTCACCCCCGCCTTGGATGCAATCGCATCAATCAGATCAGCCTTATTCACTCGCTCTTACTCCAATGAAGTTTTTCTTAGCCAGAGGTCGTTTGACTGGCCTCGCATCTCGCGCAATCGACCGACCTGTGGCGCCCGTCTTTCCGGGCCGCCATGCCATTTGTCGCCCTGCGACCTTTCACGGACTCGAACCGCCCCCCGTCCTACCAAGCCTCGGCAAACGAGCCAGAATCGAACTGGCACTTCCTCAGTGACGACAGAAGCGTCCCACACGACTGACCACTGCGCCCGCATCGGGCCGGGTGTTGCCGCACCTCCGACAGTCGTTAATCCACCCTCGGCAAAAGATGGCGATCTGCCAGTGGCCATGCGTGTGAGGCCTGTCTCTCCAGGCTGTCTCGCCGCCGAATAGACCAGCCGAGACCGATCTACCGAGCAATCGCCTATCTCGTGCTGTGCGTTGGCACTTCCATTACAGGGGCGATCCCCGCCGTAGCTAAGCTGACTCGCCACGGATTACGGTTTTAATGACAGAAGGTTGTCAGCCCAGCCGTAAAAACCACTTCAACAGGAAAGAGGGAGCCTGACAGCGTTAGCAACCTGCGTCCGTCCGTTCGCATTACTCGGCAGCCCTGTTCAGCTTTTTTCACGGGACGCCCTCTTTCCTGTTGATACTGGCCTTTAGCCTCGCCAGTGCGGAGGGTGTGGAGGTGTGCTGCTACGCCAAACGGGGCTTCGGCCTTACCGTCTCCGGGGTGCCTCTGCGCTTACCAGGTGGCCCATGCGCAACTCGGTCTCAGGGGAGCAACCCCATTGCTTCAGCGACGAGCGACGCCGCCTTGCTGTGTCGCAAGCGGATTCCCGCAAGCAACCTATCGACCTTTCACGCGGCTTGATGCCCTTCGGCCGCGCTACCCTGTCACTACATGCCCTTGCCCGACTCCTTAGCTGATGGCTGCTTCTAAGCCAACAGTCCAACCCACAAGGAAGGCGACTGATCTGCGCGCCCAGATTCCGCAACGTGGAGGGTTTTCTCCCTGTGCGGCAGCCGCCTTTCTTGTAGGTGCCGGCCCTTCCCCGGCTTGCCGCATGCGCCTTCGGTTCTCGGCATGCTTCGGAACGCTACCTTCTACCCGGCAAGAGGGGGACCGGTACGCTGTACTCAAGTAGCTGTGCATGCGGGTTGCGACCCCGCGCTCCGTCGCATTCCTTGTCCACCAAGTCGTTGGTGGCTCAGAAGCAAAGCCGCTCTGTCGCCGAATCAGCTACGCGGGGTCGGCCAAGCCCTCAAAGAACGACCTTGCTTCTGAGCGCCGGACTTTCACCGGCCTGCCGTGATTCCCCACCACGCTCTTGCTGCGTTACCTCCCGCCTCACCGCACGTTCCACGGCGCACCGCAGCCTTCGAAAAGTCCCGACGAGCAGTGCGTGCGGTCGCTGCCGGAACTGAACTTCAAGGGCAGGATAATGGGTTACAAGAAACGCTGCAAGTAACCTTTTTGATTCACTTAGAATCCCTTGCCAAACGACCCGCAAGTCCTTTTACTAGCCCGGCTATGGCATTTCCAGGGTGCAGTTCTAACCCAAGGAGATATCGTGGAAGCCTACATCCTGAACCAAGTTTTCGGTCATGTCGTATTCATGATCGGATACATCGCGACATCCGTAACCATCGGAGCGTCGGAACCACCTGAACTCACTCAGGCACCTGCTCCTGTTGTGGATGCGATTGTTGTTCAAATCGAACAACCTGGCCCGCCTCCTCCGGAACGGGTGATGATCGCTCGCGCTGGAGAGTGATCTTGAGTCTCTGACTCGACTCCAGGCCTCTCACTGATCCTTTCAGTCAGAGGCCTTTTTTGCGTTCACGCTCAGGCCTTCCTGATCGGCCAACCCATCGACTCACAGATCGCGATCGCTTCGTCCTTTGTCGGCGTGGCATCAAGCCAGAACTCGGGATTGACGTCGGGCAGGATCGCCCACAGGCAGTCACCCTTGGCGCTGTGATCATCCCTGTGCTCAATCACTACCCAGTTCAGCCGCTCGGCGATATCAAGGGCTTCTTTGAGCTGATACGGTGCGCCGGCCTTGAATCGGGCGGCCCATGCCGATTGTTCGATGCTTCCCACGGCACGGCTCATGCCTTGCGCCCGCTAGAGATCATCCGAGCTACCTCAATGCCCGCTTCTCCCGCGTGGTTGAGATCGAACAGATTATTTTCAATCGATGCAGCCAGGCGTGACGACTGCACACTTTCTTGCCCAGCAATTGCGAACACAGCACGAAAGAGATCCTCTTCCCAGCCTCTTCTCTCCGTTGGTGCACCAACAGCCTTGTGAAGTGCATTGCCACCGTAATAGACCAGCGCAAAGCCGTGAAGTCGAAGAATTCTCATCGCCGTATCGAGAAAGATCGGGCTTGCCCCATTTTCATCAAGTGATATATCGTCGCCGCCACCCTCTTTTAGAGGCGAATCCTTGCGCCTAAATTTAAACGCCTCTCTCTCCGCACTACGAACACACATCTCGACCTCTGTAGAAGTGAAATAGCCGCAGTTGCGAGCAATCCGATCCAGCATTTTTCTGAACATCTCACCTGACCCTTATTGCAACCGATGCTTTACACCTGTTCATCGCGATCCGCGATAAACCATCCCCTTACAAGCCGGAAAGACTCCCTTCTTTTTTGCGCTCTCTCGTCGCTCGACTCAAAGTAGTTTTGATGCACGGAGCCGTTCAACCTCAAACAAACCGTTGCTACAACGGCAAACCATGCGTCGGCACAGAGCTCGGCGTGCTCGTTCGACTGGGCTCCACAGCAGGAGCTGCAACGGGTTCCGGCACTTCAACATGAAGCCCGGGCAATGGACGCTTATCCCGAGAATGGTATCGATCTGTGAATCGCTCGTACCCGGTCATCGAATCGATCGTCAGATGAGCGGGTCGCAGATAGACCGTCCTGGCCAGCGTCTCGAGCTCAGCCTCGAGATCGACCACCCCTTGCTTGAACCATGCCTTGATCGGCTTGTCCGGGCTCGCCCCGTCGCTCCAGGAGTAGCCCATTTCCAGCTTCAATTTGTCCTTCGCCTCGAAGGGCGCCCCTTCAGCCCAGACGCAATACGTCTTGCGCCCACTAACCTCCAGCAGGTGAGAGAGGATGGGGCGGCCGCCCGGCCCCATCTGCGCGAGGATGAACAAGGTCACCTCCGCATCCACCAAAGCCCTGTGTGCTTCGTAAAAGCAGCCTCCTATCTGGAACGCTAGCCACTCGAGCTTGGTAGAGCCAGTCATCATCTGCGACCAGGGTGCCTCACGCTGCGAACAAGCCCACCACTTTTTCTGAAAAGAAGGGAAGCGCAATTCGAGGAAGCCACGGTCAAAGGGCGCGTTGTGGGCCACCACCAAGTCTGCTCGGGCAATGAGCGCTTCGACCCGCGCATCATCGAACGTTTGCTCCAAGACATCCTCATCCCGGATGCCGGTCAATCGGGTGATTTCCTCCGGGATCGGCCGACCTGGGTCTTCGAAGCCGCTGTAGCGCTCAAGCACGCGAAGCACTTGGCCGGAAACCCTGTCGAACTCAGCCAGGACGAGGCCAATATCGATGATCTTGTCCGAATCCTTCTTGAGACCGGTCGTTTCGACGTCCACCACCAAGACCGAACGAACTCGGCTCACCTCAATCTTCTCATCATCGAGCTGATACGACTCTGCCGGCACGAAGCGGCGCAGCACCCGGTACTGTCCGGTGGCTTCCAGCGCCAATACCATCTGCTCGTGGTCCATCTTCCTCTCCTGCCCTGCCATCAATGCATCAAAACATTAGCTGAAACTGCCTTCCGAGCCTCCCCCACTTCTACGCGCAGGGCCTCGAGCTGCATGAGCGCCAAGTAGGCGCGATCTGCGGTTTCCGGCGTGCTGTAGGCGATCAGGAAGGAGTTAACAAGGCTACGCAACAGTCCGCCCGTATCATGGTTCTTGATCACCGACATGACGGCAAACTGGTCGAGAAGCTCTACCGGCGTTTCCGAGAATCGATCAGCGCCCATGCCCTTGATGATTTCAGCAAACAAGATCATCAGGTGTTCGCGGCGCTGTTCAGGAGCGAAGGGCTTACCACTCGCTGCATCGGCCAACTCAAGGCGGAAAGTGTGCTGCATCGCAGCCTCCACTCGGGAGGTAAGCAGCTTGGCGATTTCGCGGACCAGTTCGACATGACCAGGCACGGTTGCACGATCCATTTCGCTCATCGCAATGCCCTCTCGACCCGTTCTGCGAATGCATCGTCGTCTGTATCGGCAGCGGCTTCTTCAAGAAGGCTTTCGAGACTGGCGATGTACTGAAGTGTCTGCTCGGAGACGATTTCCACGCCCGAATCGGCGAGGACGGCAGGGTCTAACGGCGCGTTTACGCTCTGAGCGTATTCGGCAATCAGCCCTCGAACATCGTTGAGCAAATTATCTTGGGCTCGAGCATCCAGCGGCATGAACGACATACAGCTTCCAGTGCCGCTCCTGCGGACATGCAGGCAAAGGTCGTGCGGTCGTCTTTTTTCCAGCGTTTCAGGCACTTATTTTCTCCGTTTCATCAGAATAAAGCACCGCAAGCGCCTCCTCCCACACCCAGTGCGTCTCGTCATCCATCGCACCAGGTGGGAGTTCGAGGGCAGCATTTGCAGCCTCCGCGAGCTGCGTTGCACTACCGAACCCGTCCGCGTTGTTGCGCATCCACGACCGGACTTGTCTGCGATTGGCATTCGGTTTGGGCGGTATCACGCAGGGGCGCGGCTTGCGCTCCATCGTCGCTGCCTCGATCTCGCGCTGCCGATCGGTCACTGCACGGCCAGTCTCAAGCACCCACTTGTAGTAGCGATGCTCTTGTTTAACGCTCATGCGCTGCTCTCCTGGTCCGCCGCAATAATTGCCTCGCTTTCCAACTGCGGATCGAGCCAATCCCTGTTCGCAGGAAGTGCGTCCATGATCTGCCGTAGCAACCACCGGAGCCGACCATTACTTGCGGAGGCGATATCCAGCTTCGCCATTAGCGCGGCTTCTCGTTCGCTACCCATGCCAAGCAGACGAGCCTGTTCAAGTGCTTCGTCCCTCTCTGACTCGATGAGATCACGCAGACGCTCGATCTCATCGGCAGCCTGTGGACCAACGCCGTCCATCAGCGATTTAAGCTGTTCATCCCCCATGCCCTGCATGGCGCGAAGGCGGCCAATGAGATCGACCAATCCATCTCCTTCCAACTCTTCGTCAAACATCGGAACAATCCTTTCGCGCGGACTGAACGAGCGACCGATAGCCATCACGATCCAAAATCTCCTGCATTCGATCGTCAAGCACCTGGGGCATCAGCACCCAGCCTCCATTGACAGCAGGATCGCAAGCGACCCCCACGTGCCAGGTGATGAGCCGGCTCAATTTGAGCTTTGCCTGCTCGTAGCTCTCTTCGGGCTTTGCAATTCCAAGGAAAGAGCAAACCAGCTCGTCATCGATCGCGCGAAGCCAGCCACTTGACGCCGCCTGTTTTGCTCCTTCCAGCTGAGCTGATACGTCCTGCAGCGTGTTCGCGCAGTGCTGGTAGTCGGCAACCATGGCCCGGTACGCCAACTGCTGTGCCTCGATTGTTTGTCTTGCCCGGGCGAGCTCTTCCTGTAGCCTGTCAATCGTTTCGCTTGTCGTCTCAGTCACGCGCACACCTCATGCAGCCTCGGCGTTTTCCCTGCCAAACTCAGGCAACGCATTGAGAGCCTCGTATGCGTCAGCTGAGATTTCCACTGCCCACCCCGGAATAACGGGGTCCTCAAAGTTGCGCGAGTAACCGCTTCCAGTAGGCCTGTTCTTCGCGTCAGGCGTGGAGACGATCACCCGCCCATCGAAAAGCGGTTTGGCGCAACAGTAGTGAAAGGTCGTCGGAAACCCGCACGCAACAACGCCGTAGATGCCGAGGCTTTTTTCGAGTGACCACTGCCAGATTTCCTGCAACTCAGCAGTGTTCTGAAGCAGCTCCTCGAGCTTTTTGCCGGCGGCGGTTCTCTTGTCAGGAATTGCCACCCAGGCTTCTTCCTTTTCGAAAAAGGTGAACTTCCCAAGTCCCTCAACCTTGGCCGTTTTGGGGCGTTCCTTGAAGCTCATACCCCAGCCCTTTCCGGGGACAAAATACATTCCGGCCGCACCATAAGCCTCGATCTCGCGATAAGACGCACGGGCATCGGACTTAGCCAGCATGAACATTGAAATGGCGCGTTTAACTTCTTCTCGATCCGCAGGCAGAACGAAGTACTTGCGTGCAACGTATGACATTAGAAAGCTCCTGTAGGTGGCACAGAGGCATTCTGTATGTTTATATAAACGCCGTCAAATAGATGCATCAATTCCAATACAATGGAGAAATTAAGGTAACCCGGCCGGCTTGTACGTCTGCGCCAAAACCTCGTCTACGAGCTCTTCGCAAGCTTCTGGGGTCTTGAAGTCGGCAGCGCGTTCCCGCAACCGAAGCACATAGGCTGCCCGCTCAAGTGCAATTGCTTGCCGAAGAGCCGCCTCGATCTCGCTGGCGCAATCGCACTCTCTGGAAACACCGTCGCATGCTTCGGTCAAGGCTTTGCGAATCACTTCCACCTGCGAGCGGCCGTAGCCTGAAGCGATAAGCCGATCAAGCCCCTCTGCAAGCTCGGGTCCAAGGTCCACCACCACGCGGCGCCCTTTGCTGCTCTTGAGTCGCTCGAGGTACGTCTTCTGACGCTGAGTCGTCAGGTTTGAGAACTGCCTGTCTTCTTTCGCTCCCATCAACCATCAACCCCAGATCGAGGGATGTACTCAACGAATTCCCACTGCGAGCGCGTCGGATCGACCTCGCTGCAACGCGCCATATAGAGCGGCCGCCATCGATGCGTTGGCTCGAAAGTCGAGTCGGACTGGTCGCTGACCGTCATGCAGAGGCCAGACCCGGAAAGCTCCACCCGTCCGTCCGGATGGAATGTGAAACGCTGCAAACTTTCCGCTTCCAGGAAAGGGCTTCGCTCGCCGCACTGACGCGGTACCAACGCAGCGCCAGGCAGCGCCCGGCCGTTTATCCCCGCCACCGTAGCGCAGGCGCCGTACGCCGGAAACTTGATCTTGCCTCCTTCCAGAATGACTGCCTCATCCTGGTACAACTGCGGTCCCTTGCAGTTATGCGCCGTGAGCGGCATGTCAAATCGGATGTGGCGCCCGGAGCCGACCACATCGATGCAATATCCGTCGACAGGTCGATCGAGGCTGTTCTTCAGCTTGTAATGCCCAACCGCAGGTGTGTCCGAGAATGCAGTTAATGGGGCAAAGCAAGCCGCAACGACAGCCATTCGCCCGAGAGAGCAAAAAGCAAAAAGTCGCATTGATTCGTGTTCCTGGAAAACAATTCTTCCTGACAGTTTATATAAACAACGGAATTTTGCACCCAAAGCAGAAATGAAAAAGGCCAGCTCATCCGATATCAGATGGCTGGCCTGGTTGTGTCATGAATCAAGGATCACGTACGCCTTTCCTCGGCATACGCATCCCGGTAGAGACGATCGGCAACCTGTCGATCCTCACCCTGTTCGAGCGCCTTCGCAGCCCGGAAGTGTCGAGCATGAAACTCAGCACGCGCTTCATCACGCTGATTCCGGGCCTTAGCAGCCTGTCGCCCAAGGTCCATGTAGAACTCACGACTGTTCAGCATGGCGAGCACTCCATCTCGGAATGCGATGGCCAAAACACCTCCATGAAAACCACGTCACGCTGTCGCCAAAGTGCGGCAGCTGCTCGCTTGACATCATCGAGGACATGATGTGCTTCGGGCAAAAGCAGAAAGCTCATTCCTGCCCTGCCTGCAAGCTCCTCGTGATATGGGACGCCCTCCACGATCATGCCAAAGCGCTTGTTTCGCTCTCGAACGAAGGCCAGTCGAACCTGTTGTTGCTCGGCTGTTTCGAGATCCGATTTTCGATGTTGCCGGATACGGGGTCGCATAGATCAAACCTCCCCGTTCTTGGTTTCAACCAGGACAGCCAGCTTCTCAGCGACCTTGCCTGCAAACACCGGCACCTGACCCACAAAGACCGAGTAAGGCCGGACATCTGCCAGACGATCCGCCACGATCGACTCAAACATCCCCTGATCTTCACGCCAAAGCTCGAGGTAGCTCTGCCCGTAGGTCACAAGCTTGCTGGCCACATCGGCAGCCAGGGTTTCGCGCTGGAGGTCGTCGGCCAGCACAACCAGCTCGAAAGAACGAATCTCGCTTTCAGTCAGAGGGCGGTCGTAAACGATGACACCGTGGCGCGTGAAGCGCTCGGCGCCGGGTTCGCCGTTCTCGCGAACCTCAAACAAACCGGGCGGAACAGCACCAATGCTGGCCGGCCGGAACTGCAAACCGTATGCGTATTCCATGATCTACATCTCCTTTTGTGAGTTGGAACTGCACAAAAGGGATGCAATGACGAGCCAGTGAAAACGGGCGACAAGCAGAAAAGGTATATTGGAACGCAGAAAACCCGCCAGCCAAGCACCCAGGCGGCGCAATAGCGAGGCAACAATGCAAAAGGAGGCACAAATGGCCGAAATCATCGTAGACAGCCGAGAAGGTCGTAGCGGCTTGGCCAAAAGGCTGGAAGCTGCTGGGGCGCGGATCACGATCAAGGAGCTTGAGAGCGGGGATTATGTGATCGCTGAAGGCGTTGGCGTCGAGCGGAAAGCTGCCGGCGACTTCGTATCCTCCATTCTGGACGGCAGACTCATGCCTCAGATCGAGCTGCTCAGCGTGTCCTATGAGCGTCCGTTTTTCATGATCGAGGGCGACATCTTCAACACGCGATCGGAGATCCGTGAGGAAGCGCTATTGGGCGCACTGAGCTACATCTCACTGCTCAAGAGAATCCCGATCCTCTACACGTCAAACGTGGCGCAGACCGCCCAACTGCTCCTCACGATGCACCGGCACGCAACAGAGGGACTCGGTTACCTCGTTCCGATGCGAGGCGGCAAACCCAAGGATCGGTCGTCGCAGGCGCAGTTCCTCGTCGAAGGACTGCCCGGCGTCGGACCCAGCTCTGCTATCAAGCTGCTCGAGCATTTTGGTACGCCCAAGTCCGTTTTCCTGGCCTGCGAGACGGATCTCAGGAAAGTGCCAGGGATTGGGCCAAAGACCGTTGCAACGATCCGAGAGGTGCTCGAGTACGAAGGCAAGCCCTGATCATCAGCCCTCGCGCTGCGCGAGCTCGACCGCCAGGGCAACCTGGCGCTTCCCGACCTCCGACCACGGCTCGCCTGCCGGAGCCTTGCGGTTCCACGCTAGGCCGCTCGTGTGGGGCATCGGGACCGCAAGCAGCCCGCGTTGTGCTGCCAGCGAGCGAAGCGCTGGATGGCACATAGCCGGATCGACCCAAGTACCTCCGGGCGACCGCGACATCTCAATGCGTCGTGCAAGCGAGCCTGTCCCAACGAAGTGCGCAGCAGCTGTGCCCCCAACCAACAGCAGCACCCGCGGCCGCGTTTGCTCGATGAACTCTGCCAGATACGGCATACATGCATCGACTTCCGCTCTCGTCGGCTTTCGGTTCTCAGGCGGCCGACAGCGGCAGATGTTCGCTCGCCCGTAGGGGTTCTAAGCCAGAACCGCCGAAATTTCCGTCATCCCAGCTCCAGCCCCGCCACGAGCGCATCCAGGTCGATCATCTTGCCGTCGCTCTGGAAGGTGTAATGCCCGTTCAGCAGGATGTGCCGCCAGGCCGCCGGCGATATCTGGGTCAGGAGAGCGTGCGCCTTGGCGTTGCCGCTCGCCTCGTACTTCATCAGCAGCCGCGAGAGGATGGCCGAGTTGTAGAAGATGACCGCGTTGGCGATCAGCCTGGCGCACTGGTTGCTGATCTCAATTTCGATGTCGGTGCGCCCGGTCAATTCCTTCTTGCCGCCGACCTGGGCGATGGTTGAGCGTAGCTGGTGATAGGACTCGATGCGGTTCTGTGAGCGGTGAACGTTGCGCTCCAGTTGCGGATCGCGCAGGTAGCGCAGCGTGTAGATGCTGCGGATGAGCTTGTCGAACTCGAACACCGCGCGCCGCGTGGGGTTCGGCGCGGTGTAGGTGCATAGCTTGCGGATCAGCGTGCCCTGCGTCATCTCCTTCAGTCCGAGCGTGGCGACAATCTGGTCGAGGTTCGGCTTCTCGCTGACTATGAGATCGCGGTCGATTCTCCCGGCCGGCCGGATCAGGCACTGATCGTACAGCGCCGGATCGTCGGCACTGTAGAGTTCCTTCAACTGATCGCCAAGGTCGGTGAAGCGCGGCTCGAAACGCAGGCCGAACCAGTGCAGGATAGCGAAGTTGGCCTTGTTGACGCTGTGCATGTCGCCGGTGATCGCGGTCGGCACGATGTCCGACGTGTTGCGATACCAGATGTCGAACACGTGATGGGCCTCGTAATCGTGCGCGCCGATCAGGTAGCCGTTGAGCGGCACGTGGTTGCACAGCAGCGTGTAGGCGACCACGCCCTTGCCGCGCCCAAAGTATTTGCGCGAGTGGCGCGCTTTCACGGTCGGCCGCTCGACGCCGAATTTCTGACCATCGACGGCACCGTACAGTGCATCGAGGTCGAACGAGTAGTACGGGAAGATCGGCAGCGCGGCGATGGCGTTGCTGATGCAGTCGTTGGCCGCGTGCAGCGTTGCGTGGCGCAGGTACTGTTGGTAGGCGCTCTCCAGCACGTGGTACGGGATGTCGCTGGTGCGTGCCATGACCTGGTTGCCGTGGTTCATCGCCTGCGCGATGATGACCGCCATCAGGCTGTCGGCGTCGGCGACCTTCTTCGCATAGCGCGGCTGCAAAGGCGTCAGCGCCGACAGGAACTGGCACTGGCCGTTGACGAAGCGGAACACGTCGGCCACGTCGCAGAACGGCAGTTGCTCGTAGAACGCCTTCTCGCGCGCCTTCTGGTTCTCGCCCTTGGGCTTGCGCCATGTCAGCTTCTGCGTGTCCTTGTCGTATTCTAGGTGCGTCAGCTTGCCCTGCTTCAGCTCGCGGTTGAAGGCCAGCCACTGAGCGCGCAGCTCGGTCGCGAGCGCATCGAGCTGGGCATCGAGTGGCTGCCGCAGGAACGGGATGTCGATCTGCGCCAGCACGGCGGCCTTCTCATCCAGCGAAACCAGCTCGTCGGAAAAATGCCGGTGCTGCAAGCTGTCGTCGAGGTAGAGTTCACCCGACTGGAAGCGCTTCCTGACCTGGCGGTACAGCCAGAACTCGTAGCGGTCGGCATGCAGGTCCGTCGGCTTGCCATCGGCATCGAAGGTCAGCAGGTACGGTCGCAAGCGTTTCGGCAGCGTGGCCGCTGGACATTCGGCGAGCGGCCGTTGCGATAGGCGCTGCTGTTTGGCGAACACGTCCTTGGCCCAGGCCAGCGCCACGAGCCACGGGCTGCCCGGATCAGTGCCAGCGAGGTCGAGCGCGACATACAGCGGCCGAAGATGGCGGCGGATGCGCTCAGCCAGGCCGTCCACCGCCTGCCAGTGCAAAGCCAGCTTGCTCACCGGCTTCACGCTCATGCGCTGCGCGGTGGTTTGCAGCGTATCGCGGGGCATGATTTTGTAGGCGCGCTGGCGCACATCGCCGAACGGCGTGGGATCGGGCACGCTGTCGTCGATGTAAAGCGACAGCAGGCGGCCGACCTGCGGTGTGTCTTGCTGACGGCGCACCTGCTCGGCGACAAAGGATTGCTTTGCGCCCGCACTGCTTTCGTCCTCCAACTGCTTCATGTGGTAGGCCATCGCATCGACCAGGTTGTCGGAAAGCTGCCGGTAGCGCACCCAGGCATAGCAAAGCAGGTAGAGGTAGGTCTGATCGGCCTTCAGGTTGCGTAGATCGTGGACGGTGTAGAAGTTCGCCAGGCTGGCGTAGTACAGCAGATTCTGCTGCGAGACGCCGAGCTTGGGCAGCAGCGCCTTGGCGATCCGGTGCAGCGGCTCCAGCGTGGCGCGCTTTTCGCGTTCGCGGGCCATCTGACGCCAGCCAAAGTCCTTGGCGTCCTGCTTGAGCGCCGCCAATTGCGACAGGGTGTCGTCACGCACTAGAAGCCGACCCAGCGCGGCCTTGGCCGATTCGTCCAACACTTCCGACAGCAGGCCAGCCAGCCGCCGACGCTCGGCGGACAGGGCTTCGCTCACCAGCTCTTGCAGGGTGGTATAGCCGGGCCGGATGATCTTGTGCTCGTTTAGCCAGACGATCAGCTCGGCGGCGATGAACCCCGGCATCACGTCGCGCCGCACGGTCTGCGCGGCCTGCTGCGCGAGCTGCGCCAGGAACTCGGCCGCCCACGGCCGGTAGCCGAACAGATCGGCAATCCACTCGCGCTGGGTGTAGTGCTCGTGCTTGGAGATTGGCTTGTGCTCGAAGGACTCGCCGTGGAAGTAGCGGCTCAGCACGAAGGCGCAATCGTGCTCGACCTCACTCCAGTCGAAGCGGAAGAAGGCATGCTTGGCCTTGAAGTAACCGATCTGCAAGATGCAATAGACCTGGGCATGGAGACCAGGCCGGCTGCTGGCGAGCGCCAGTTCGGTTTCAGTCAACGCCAAGTATTCCAGCCGCTGGGCGTCGTCGAAGTCCGGCAGGCCGTACAGGGCTTCCTGCTCGGCGTCCGACAGGACGGTCAATCGTTCGCTCTTGGTCGTCATCGCGATGACGCTCCACGAGAGCCCGTCCAACCAACCCGTGCCAGGGTCTCGATCAGCGTGGTTCGCTTGACGCCGAAGTTGCGGCACACCGCCGCCTTGGACATGCCGCCATCGAGCGCAGCGACGATGGCCTCCAGCTTCTCGCCGGTGATCGCCTGCGGCCGGCCGCCGATCCTGCCGCGTTTGCGGGCGGCAGCCAGACCGGCGACGACACGTTCCTGGATCAAGGCGCGTTCGTACTGCGCGAGCGCGCCGAACACCTGGAACAGAAACTCGCCCGAGGGCGTCGTGGTATCCAGGTTCTCCGTCAGCGAGCGGAACGCCACCTGCTTTTTCTTGAGCGAGGTCACGATGGCGAGCAAGTGCGACAACGAACGGCCGAGCCGGTCGAGCTTCCACACGACCAACACGTCGCCAGGGCGAACGAATTCGAGCGCCCGCGCCAGGCCCGCGCGGTCGTCCTTCGCGCCGGAAGCATGATCCTCGAACAGATGCCGCGCATCGACGCCGACGGCGAGCAGCGCATCGCGCTGCAAGTTCGTGCTCTGGCGGTCGGAGTCCGACGACACGCGCATGTAACCTACCAACATAAGCGGAAAACCATTAAGACGAGGTTTCCGTATGGTAGCGTCTGGCGACAGAGTTTTCCGCACAATTTTGCGGCCACTCGGAGGTTGGTGCAGATGTCGTTTTCAGAAGACGGCTGCACTGAACGTCAGAAGCCGACTGCACTATAGCAGCGGAGGGGTTGGATCCATCAGGCAACGACGGGCTGCTGCCGGCCATCAGCGGACGCAGGGAGGACTTTCCGCAACCGGCCGTTCG
>WPCK01160105.1_pt1 | contig 69917 bp, 51 predicted proteins | sample 5399851 | NCBI WGS metagenome assembly WPCK01 (sample SAMN12869471, study PRJNA574797) | sludge metagenome | isolation source: wastewater treatment of pH11 | place: China:Beijing | collected 2019-05-20 | reverse complement strand
TGCTCCGCCCCATCCAGGAGCGCTACCGCGAGCTCGAGGCCGACCCCGGCACGATGGTCGACATCCTCGCCAAGGGGGCGTCGAAGGCCCAGTCCGTGTCCTCGGTCGTGCTCGACCGGGCCAAGCGCAACATCGGCCTACTGCCCCGCTGAGCCCGTGCTCGTTCAGGGCCGGGCGAGGCGCTTCTCGAACCAATGGTGCGCGTACTGCTCGTCGTTGAAGGCGTCGACCTCCGCGTAGCCGAGCGAGCGGTACAGGGTGATGGCCTCGGTGAGGGTGCGGTTGGTGTCGAGGCGCATCCGCCAGTAGCCGTGGTCCAGGGCGTGGCCCTCGAGGGCCCCCATCAGGCGTCGGCCGACACCGAAACCACGGGCGGTGGGATCCACCCAAAGGCGCTTCAGCTCCGCGGTAGCGCCCCCGGCCAGCTTCAGCCCCCCGCAGCCGACGGCATCGCCCTGGTAGGTGGCCACGAGGAACAGCCCGCGCGGCAGGCGCATCTCGTCGGGATCGAGCGGGAGGGCCGTGTCCACCTCGAATCCGCGGTCGAAGCGCGCATCGAGCTCGCGGTAGTACGCGGTGAGGCAGAGCAGGGCGACCTCACTTTCCGGGTCGACCACCTCGACCTCGAGGATCGGCTGAGGATGGGAACGCGCCGCCCGGCGCAGCCCGGAGGCGTTGAGGCGCCGAACCAGGACCCGCGCATCGACGGCCTCGGCACCCAGCTCGATGGCCCGCTCCCGGGCGTCGGCGGGAACGTCGTAGTGGTCACCCTGGAAGGCGCGGCGCGGGATGCCCAGACGCTCCGCGAAGGCGTGGAGCTCGTCGTAGCTCTCGTCGCTGACCAGGTGGGCCCAGCGCCGGCCCCGCCACGGCCAGACCGCCTGGTCGACGAGGATGGTCACCGACCGGTCCGCCTCACTCGTCGGCGGCGGCGAGCACCTCGCCCAGCTCGCGTGGGATGGTCCACGCCTCGGGCGGCTCGTGGTGCTCGAGCGCCCAGGCCACGGTGAGCGGGTCGCTGCCGGCGAGGGCCAGGGCCTCGGAGCCCAGGCGCGTGTACTCGGCGTAGAGGCCGAGGCGCCGCCACAGGCCCCGGGTCTGGGTCCAGGAGGCGACGGTCCTCTTGCCCGCCAGCCAGATGGTGAGGGTGGCGATCACCCGTCCGTACGTGCGCAGGTGGGCGTCCACCTTGCCGACGTCGTGCAGCAGCGCCGCGGCCATCACCGGCCGGGGCGCGTCGGAGCCGAGGGCGGCCTCGACCCGGTGGGCCACCCGCAGGGCGTGACGCTTGTCGGGGTTCGACATGACGCGCCACAGATCGACCTCGGCGGGCAGCAGGTGCCCCTCGGCCCACGACAGGTCCTCCCGCGGCGGCGGCCCCGGCCGCAGCGACCCGAAGAACCGCTTGACGTTGTGCCAGAGGTCCATCAGACCCGAGCAGCCGGATGCTGAAGGCGCTCCGAGGGAAGAGGAGCCGACGCGAGGTCCAAGACGCTGCGGAGCGGAGCGAGGCAGCTCGTCGGGCGAACCGGATGCCGAAGGCGCTCCGAGGGACGAGGAGCCAATGTTACGCGTGGTCGATGCAGAACCGGGTGTGGGGCATGGCCTCGAGCCGGGCGTCGCCGATGGCCTGGCCGCACTGCTCGCAGGTGCCGTAGGTGCCGGCGTCGAGCTTGTCGAGGGCGAGCTCGACGTCGGCGAGTTGGCCGATCAGCGGGCCGGCGAGCGACTGCGCTTCGCCCATCTCGGCGGCCACTTGGCCGGAGTCGGCGAAGTTCTCGTCGAAGGTCAGGCTGGTGTCGGTCCCCGGGACGAGTTCGCCCAGCTGGACGCGCAGGTGCTCACGCTCGCGCTCGAGCTCGGCGCGGATCTCTGGGAGCACGGACTCGTCGACCACGGCGAAAGGCTACCGAACCCGGGCGCCGGTGGTGCGGGGGTTCCCCACGCGGGCCCGGGGGTGGGCCGCGTCGTAGACCTGCCAGAGCCGCTCGGTGGACACCTGGGTGTACACCTGGGTGGTGCTGATGGAGGCGTGACCCAGCAGCTCCTGGACGGCTCGGATGTCGGCCCCGTGGTCCACCATGTGGGTGGCGCACGAGTGGCGCAGCACGTGCGGTGAGAGGTCGCGCAGGCCCACCTTCGTCCCGTAGGTCTTGACCACGTTCCACGCCGACTGGCGGCTGAGGCGCCCGCCCCGGCGGTTCAACAGGAGTGCCTCTTCGTCGGTGCGCCGCGCCCATCGATCGGGGACGAAGACCGGGCGGCCGCCGGGTGCCAGCCAGGCCGCGAGGGCGGCCGATGCCGGCCGCCCGATGGGCACGATGCGCTCCTTCGCGCCCTTGCCGAAGGCCCGCAGCAGCGAGGCCTCGAGGTCGAGGTCGCCGAGGGAGAGCCCCACGAGCTCCGAGATGCGCAACCCCGTGCCGTAGAGCACTTCGACGATCACGCGGTCCCGCCGCTCGGTGGGGCCGTCGCCCTCGACCGCCGAGAGCAAGGCGTTGACCTGGTCCTCGCTGAGCGGCTTGGGCAGGCCGGCGGGGACCGACGGCGGGTCGACGTCAGCCGCCGGGTCGGAGATCGCCAAGCCCTCGGCCGCCAGGAAGCGGTGCAGGGTGCGCACGGCCACGAGGGCCCGCGCCACCGACGCGTCCGCCCGGTCGCCCTCGCGCAGGAACGCCACGTAGCCCTGCACGACCTCGGTCGTCACCTGGTCGAGGCCGTCGATGCCCGCACCGTGCAGCCATGACCAGTAGGCCCGCAGGTCGCGCCGGTACGCCGCCAGGGTGTTGGTCGACCGCCCCCGCTCGACCGCCAGCCAGGTGAGGAACTCCTCGACCTCGAGGGGCGGCGGCGGGACGGGCGCCTCGGCGTCCGACTCCATGACGCGAACGGTACCGGCGGCACCTCTACCATCCGGGTGATGCCGCTCCGCCGACTCGTCCCCGTCGCCGCCCTGGTCGCCGTCCTCGCCCTGGCCGGGTGCTCGAGCGACGGCGGCGACGACACCGCCGACGTCTCCACCGCCGGCCCCAGCACCACCGTCGCGCCGGCGCCGAGCACCACCACCTCGACCACGACCGCTCCGCCCCAGTCGGTACCGCCGGGGCAGGCTCCGACGACCGCCACCGACGCGACGGCCCAGCAGGCGGGCCAGCGCCTCATCGACGCCTGGGTGATCGGGGACATCAACGCCGCCGTGGCCGTGGCCGGCAGCGACGTCGCCAACGCACTGTTCTCCTACCCGACGCCTCAAGAGGTGCAGTCGCTCCCCTGCCGCGGCTCCGAGACCGTCGATGCCGCCATCGAGTGCGACTACAGCGACACCACGGGCACCGTGACCCTGCTGATCACCGGCAACGCCAGCAACGGCTACCGGGTCACGAACGTGGGCTTCGTGCCCGCCGAGGACCTCACCGCCGCCACCACCGCTCCCGGCTGAGCCGGCGGACTCCCCGCCTGCGGCTCAGCCCGTGGACAGGGCGGCGCGGGCGAGGGTCAGGCCGATGATGGTCTTGGCGTCGAGCAGGCGGCCGTCGGCGATCATGGCGGGCACGTCGGCCAGGGCCACCCGCTCGATGGTCATGTGCTCCTCTTCGAGCCCCTGGGTGTCCCTGGGCACCTCGCTCAGGTCGAGCCCGAGGAACACGTGGGAGAGCTCGTCGCAGAACCCCACCGAGTTGTAGAAGCTCGCCAACGGCTCGAGACGGGCGGCCACCAGGCCCACCTCCTCGGCCATCTCGCGGTGGGCCGTGGCCTCAGGGGGCTCACCCGGCACGTCCCGCTTGCCTGCCGGGATCTCCAGGAGGTGCCTGCCGACCGCAGCCCGGTACTGGCGCACCAGCACGGCGTGGCCGTCGTCGGTGACCGGCACCACCGACACCGCGCCCGGGTGGTGGACCAGGTCGCGCTCGAAGGTCGTGCCGTCGGGAGCCGTGAAGGTGCCGACGGCAACCGAGATGACCCCACCGCGGTAGATCTCGCGCTCGGGTCCCTTCGTGAACGGGGCCCCGTCCGGTGCGGTCACCGATGACTCAAGAGGCAGCGTGGACCTGCGGGCTGCGGCCGGGCTCGACGTCGAACAGGTGCGGCTTGCGCCCCTCTGCCCGGGCCACGGCGGCGCCCACGAACTCACGGAACAGCGGCGCGGCGCGCTCGGGGCGGCTCTTGAACTCGGGGTGGGCCTGCGTGCCGATCCAGAACGGGTGCTCGGGCACCTCGATGAACTCGACGAGGCGGCCGTCGGGCGACGAGCCCGAGCACACGAACCCACTGCCCTCGAAGCGACTGCGGTAGCGGGGGTTGAACTCGTAGCGGTGGCGGTGGCGTTCGGAGACGACGTTCTTGCCGTACGCCGACGCCACCCGCGACCCCGGCAGCAGCTCCGCGATGTACGCCCCCAGGCGCATGGTGCCGCCCTTCTCGGTGACGTCGCGCTGGCTCTCCATCAGGTCGATCACCCGGTGGGGCGAACCGGCGTCGAACTCGCTCGAGTTGGCGTTGTCCAGTCCGAGCACGTTGCGGGCGTACTCGATGGTCATGACCTGCATGCCGAGGCACAGCCCGAGACAGGGGATGTCGTTCTCACGGGCGTAGCCCGCGGCGGCGATCTTGCCTTCGATGCCCCGCTCGCCGAAGCCCCCGGGGATCACGATGCCGTCGAGCTCGCGCAGGCGACCGTCGGCGAGCAGGCCCTCGACGTCCTCGGCCTGGATCCAGTCGAGCTCGATGTCGGTGCCGTGGTGGAAGCCGCCGTGCTTGAGGGCCTCCACGACGGACAGGTAGGCGTCGGGAAGGCTGACGTACTTGCCGACGATGCCGACCCGCACCGAGCGGTCGATGGCGTCGATGCGGTCCACCAACCCGGTCCACTCGGACAGGTCGACGGGCCCGGCGTCGAAGCGCAGGAGGTCGCACACCACGGTGTCGAGGCCCTCCTCGTGCAGGACGAGGGGGATCTCGTAGAGGCTGCGGGCGTCGGCGGCGTTGACCACCGCCTCGACGGGTACGTCGCAGAGGTTGGAGATCTTGCGCTTGAGGTCGTCGCTGATGGCAGCCTCGCTGCGGCACACGATGGCGTCGGGCTGGATGCCCCGGCTGCGCAGCTCGGTGACCGAGTGCTGGGTGGGCTTGGTCTTCTGCTCGCCGGACGGACCGATGAAGGGCACGAGGGTGACGTGGAGGTAGCAGACGTTGTCCCGGCCGATGTCGAGGCGGAACTGGCGGATGGCCTCGAGGAACGGGAGGATCTCGATGTCGCCCACGGTGCCGCCGACCTCGGTGATGACCACGTCGACGTCGTCGGTGGCGAGGCGGCTGATGCGGCCCTTGATCTCGTTGGTGATGTGCGGGATGACCTGGACGGTCTTGCCGAGGTAGTCCCCCCGGCGCTCGGCGGCGAGCACGGCCGAGTAGATGGAGCCGGTGGTGGCGTTGGAGTCGCGGGTGAGGGGCTCGTCGATGAAGCGCTCGTAGTGGCCGAGGTCGAGGTCGGTCTCGCTTCCATCGTCCAGCACATAAACTTCTCCGTGCTGGAAAGGGCTCATCGTCCCCGGGTCGACATTGATATACGGATCGAGTTTTTGCATGCGGACCCGCAGGCCGCGCTGCTCGAGAAGCATGCCGATCGAAGCGCTGGTCAAGCCTTTTCCGAGAGAGCTGACGACGCCACCGGTAACGAAAATGAACTTGGTCATCGAGTCTCCTTCCCCGAGGTGATGTAACCTGACACTTGCCGCAATCCGCTATGACCCAACGAAAAACGGGCGGCTGCCAACCCGATCCGGTTACCAGCTCACCCGTCCGCCCAGTATATCACCGGCGGCACCGCCTGACAAACGCCTCATAATCCTCGCGTGTATCGATTCCCGGCGCCGATTCGGCAACCAGCCCGACGCGAATCCGCTTGCCGAAATGCAGGGCGCGCAGTTGTTCCAGCGACTCGGCAATTTCAATGGCCGGCCGGGGAAGCGATGTCAACTCCAGCAGGACATTCTGCCGGTAGACATAAATCCCCACATGCTGATGCCAAAGGGATGTTTGCGGAGGGAGCAAGGCCTGCTGGCCAGCGCGGAGAAAGGGGACAGGACACCGGCTGAAATACATGGCCCGCATCTCCGAATCGAAGACGACTTTGACAATCGACGGATCGGCCACTCGCAATGGATCGGCCAGGGGACAGGCCAGTGTACCGATGTCGGTTGCGGGGTGCGTTTGCAACAGATCGATGGCGCTGTCGATGTCCGCGGGGCGAATCTCCGGCTCGTCCCCCTGCAAATTGACCAGCAGTTCAAACTCGGGAAGGTTTCGCGCGACTTCGGCCATCCGGTCAGTGCCGCTTTGATGGTCCGGGCGGGTCATGATGCAATGACCGCCGAACGCCGCCACGGCCTCGGCAACGCGTTCGCTGTCGGTCGCGATCAGGACATGATCGGCAGTTTTCGACTGGCACGCGCGCTCCCAGGTATGCTGGATCAACGGTTTGCCCGTTTCGCGGAGAAGCACTTTCTCCGGCAGTCGGGTCGATTGCAGCCTGGCCGGAATGACGATCAGTGTTTTCATTTTTCTTGCAGGGCGCGCGTCTTGCGACACCCACCTTGAGGCCTTGTCGTTACACCCATTTTGCCTGGAAAACGCCGGATTCCTGTGGGAGAGAACGAATCGTGCGCGCAGGCTGACAGCGATTCGGCTTCTGGTTCGCACAGTCGGCGATCCTTGCCGGAAACATGTGTATGTTCCGGCACAAAAAAAGAATCGCGAGAAAAGCGCAAGGGAAGAATGAACGCAACTGAATGCCCGAAAATGAGAAACTTGAGGACATCCCGAACAAACAGAAATGACATTGCGAAGTGTCTCAAAGGGAAATCTTGCTGATATTTGCGCTTGATCGTCGCTTCCAGGAACAGATCATTGTAGAATCAACATAATGGATTGACATGGCATGTTTGACGCATAAAAACGGAAAGTCGCGATGTATTGCAGCAAGGAAGTCGACAAATCCCGCGGTCGGCATCAGCCATTCGAGTTTTGTGAACCGTTGATGGTTGCATAAAACCTGTTCCAAAAACAACTTGTCTGAATTTGAAAAGGAGAAAATCCAAATGGCAGCAAAAGCTGGTGGTGAGTCAGGGAAAAAGGTCAACAAGTCCCAGGCGATCCTGAAGTATTACAAGGCAAATCCGGACGCGAAGCCGCGTCATATCGTCGATGCATTGACCAAACGTGGCCTGAATGTCAATGCGCAGTATGTCAGCACGATCCTGTTCAATTATCGCCGTGGCGTTGAAGGACGTGGTGATCTGGAAGGTGCAGAAGAGTTCGTCAACAAGAAAGTTGGCCTCGCCGCCAATGGCGTTTCAGCGCGTGAAATCATGCTGGCCAAGATGCTTGTCAAACAATCCGGCAGCCTCGGCGCAGCCAAAAAGGCTCTGGAACTCTACAGCGATATCATCGCCTGATCCGGAGCATTTGCCAGGGAAATCCGCGGGCTCGCCCCGCGGATCATTGGGCCTGGTACTCAAATTTGCCACCGCTGGCCTTAAAGGACATGTGCATATGTCCTGTTCACTGGCACAAACAGGAGTTGATTGTGTCGGCCCTTCGGGCCTTCTGAGCACTTTCGCCTTCAATTGTATTGGGCAGCGTCGGCGATCCAGTGGATTTGGGAAGCCTGTCCAATGCGCCACCGATGACTCCGAGCCGTGTCTCGCTGGAACGAAAGCAGGCCCGAAGGGCCGAAACAAACCGCAAAAGGACAGGCGTTTCTAGTATCTAGTATGTGGGAAGCCTGTCAAATGCGCCACCGATGACACCGGGCCGTCTCTCGCCGGAACGAAAGCAGGCCCGGAGGGCCGACACAATTCCTGCCGGCGGCGCGAGCCGCCGGTACAGGCCAAACCTGGTATTCCAGGCCCGAAGGGCCGACACAAACCGCAAAAGGACAGGCGTTTCTGGTATGTAGATACCAATGGCACGAGGCCGGGGGTGAGCAGAACTTCAACTTCATTAGCGAAAAGCGCAATAATCCCCCGGGCAAGCCGGGGGCATTGAACTGCAGGATTTGGGCAGCACCGCGTTTGTAGCCGAAAGCGCAAACGACCCCCGGACAAGCCGGGGGGCATTTGACCTGGAGGGGATAAGGCAAGCGCGGGGTTAGCGAAAATCGCAATAATCCCCCGGGCAAGCCGGGGGCATTAAATCCCAGGCGAAAACCTCAAAAGGAAAAAACCTCAAAAGGACAGGCGTTTCTGGTTTCCGGGGCGGAAAACACTAACAACCAAGCCGGTTTCCGCTAACACCTGAAAGGCCACAACAGACCAGCCCAGGGCAACGCCCTGGGTCACCATTGCGGGACGGTTACAAGGGCCGGGGCGACCTTGTCAGCTAGCAATCGACGGCTTAAAGGGGGGGACCGGAGCTGCCGAAGTGCTTATCGGGCTTGCCCAACAAACACGATCCATCAGCCGGTTGCCTCGAATGACTGAAGAATTGGAGAAAGTCCGCAACGGTCTGAGGAAATGGATTCGCGGGCACGCACCGGCCAACGCCGGGCTTTCATGCGAAGAGGTTATCTTGCTTGCCGGCAACGCACTTCGAGGCTTTCGATTCGCGATCGGCGACACGCAGGCGGTCTGGAACATCGGCGACACGACGGCGGAGATACGATCTCCGGCGGGAACGGGAATGATCATCCTCGACGAGGAAGTTAACCCGGCGAGAACGTCGCGCGCGGCCTGACAGCGACAGGGGCGGCAGGTTTTTGCTCTTGCTATTTCTTGCCGGCGGCCTTGGCAGCCGGTTTCTTCTCGGCAGCAGCCGCAGGAGTCCCTTCCTCTTCCTTTTTCACTTTCTTCTTCTTTTTCATCGAGATCTTGGTCACGCGGACCTTGGGCATGCCGTACAAGGGCTGATTTTCACCGAATTTTTCATTTTCGATGAGATTGGCCAGCCGTTCAGCGCGGTTGAGGACGTTTCGCTGTTTATTGGAGCCCGCCCGGATCTTCAGGCTTTTGTCGAGAGTCATCGTGGCGTTTCGCTGTTGGTTCGGAAAAGCTGCCGCGAAGGGGTTTTTCCGGTGTGGTTTGGATGCGTTATTTGGAGCGAAGAAGTATAAAAGGGAGCCTGAAAAGTGACAAGTCAAAACCGAAAAACCGTAAAAATCGGGGCATATTGATGAGAATCGGGGTATTTTGCAGCGGCGGGGACGCTCCCGGGATGAATGCTTGCGTCAGGGCCGTCGTCCGGACGGCAGCAAGCCAGGGTCACGAGGTCGTGGGGATTCTGCGCGGGTATCAGGGGCTGATCGACCGGAAGTTCCACCGGCAACCCGATGGAACGCCGTTGCTCAGCATGCGCTGTGTTTCCGGCTGGTCCCGTTATGGAGGCGCCTTCCTCTTTTCCAGCCGGAGTGAAGAGTTCGTCACCCGCGCGGGAAGGCAAAAAGCGATCGCTTGCCTGCAGGACGAAAAAATCGACGCGCTGATCCCCATCGGCGGCGATGGCACGATCAACGGAGCCATCGCACTTGCAGAGGACTGGAAAGGACAGATCATCGCCTGCCCGGGGACGATCGACAATGACTTGCAGGGGCTCGACTACACGATCGGTTTTGCGACTGCCGTGCAGACTGCCGTTGAAGCGGTGGACAAGATTCGCGACACGGCGCAAAGCCACGACCGGATGTTTCTGGTCGAAGTGATGGGCCGCGATTGTGGCTACATTGCGGCCTACACCGCCATCGCGGTGGGAGCTGAAGTCGCTGCGATTCCGGAAACCATCACGAACTTCCCGGGAATCGTGCAGAAGCTCCGCGAATTCCAGAACCTGGGAAAGACTTCGATCATCATGATTGTTTCGGAAGGTGACGAAGAGGGAGGTGCCGAAGTGCTGAAGGCGCGACTGGAAACTGCCGGTTGCCCGTACAAGATGCGGGTTGTGGTTCTCGGTCACTTGCAGCGTGGAGGTACTCCCGCGCCGGAGGATCGCCGCAGGGCGACGCAAATGGGGCACACGGCAGTGATGGCCATTCAAGATGGCAAGACCGGGCTGTTGGCGGGTACGTTTGGTGAAAAGGACGTGCTTGTTCCCTTTCGCGAAGCGATTGCCAGCCATCGCGTGATTCCCGATCACCTGCTGGAACTGATCGACGTTGTCGGGCGCTAGGCGCCGCGGCGCACCGTCGTACTAGAAGATACCGCTGCCGAAGTCCTGTTTCTGTTCGTCGGTTGCCGTTTCGTCCGCTGTGGAATGGTCGTCGCGGAAATGGGGCATGGGGATCGGTGAGGCTTTCGCTTCCGGTCGGGGCGAGTCTTCCCCGTATTCATCATCGTAACGCGATACGTAACCGGGTTGCTGCGACCTTTCGATCTCGGCATAAAATTCGCTGATCACGCGGCTCTGGATTCGCTCGCGGCATTCAGCGTTCACCGGATGGGCGATGTCTGCATACAGCCGTGCCCTCCCCTGCTCGTCGGTTTCAAGTCGCTCGTTGGCAATGGACTTGCCGCAATAGTTGCAATATCGGGAGCGGAAGTGATTCTTGGTGTTGCAATGCCGGCAATGAAAGGTGAGCTTCCGGCTGGGCATGGCGACAAAGGGTCCACTGTTTCCCTCAATGATCTTCAGATCCCGAACGACAAAACAATGATCAAACGTGATACTGCAAAAAGCTCTCAGGCGGTCTTCGGCATGTTCCATCAGCTTGATGCGGACTTCAGTGATTTCCACGAGAACACTCCAGGTGATGAAATTGCGTCATGCAGATGTCGCGGGAAACGGAACGGGCGCATCGATTGTGGCCGATACATAAAAACGGACGGACCGCAGGCGTGAAGCGAGTTGGCGACAGGCCGCCCGCGCCTGGCTCCTGTGCCTATAAAGCGCAAAGAACCCCGATCCACTCCCCGTCATCATGCAGCCTAGTCCGCCGGTTCGCTGAAATTCACGGCCGAGTTCGTCGATCCACGGGGTGAGCGAGGAAGCGGCTCCTTGCAGCCGATTGAACATTCGCGAGGCGAGGGCGGGAACCGGCAAACGCCCCCAGTCGCGGGCAAACAGGAAGCCACGACGCGTCGGGGAACTGCTGGTCTCTCCGGCCCGGCGATCGAATTCGCGAAAGACACTGCCGGTATCCAGTCCGACAGGCGGCACCCCGATAACCATGTTGAGTCTCTGAAATCCGCCGAGCACCTGCATGTGTTCACCGCGACCGGTACAGCGCGCTGCCGATCGGCATAGAAAAAAAACCTGATCGCTGCCAAGCTTGGCCGCCAGCGAGGAAAGGGTTTCCCGGGACAGCCCGAGTTTCATCATCCGGTTCAGGGCAACCAGTGTGGTCGTGGCGTTGCTCGATCCTCCACCGAGTCCGGCCTGCAGCGGGATGCGCTTCTCAAGCACGATGTCGAGACCGAACTTCCGTCGGCAATACTCCTCGAGCAGCGAGACGGCACGGAGCACCAGATTGTCCGCGCCGGAAGACAAAGTCTCTCCCGCGCTCGGGCAACGGACATGCAATCGGATCTGGTCGTCGCCGCGCCGCCGAAACGCCAGGCGGTCAAAAAGGTCGACTTTGACCATCACCGTGTCGATATCGTGATAGCCATCCGCCCGGCGCGCACCGCTCTCCAAAAACAGATTGACTTTGGCCGGTGAAAGCGCCGTTGTCCACGCCATGACGTCGTATCCAGACTCCTTGCTGGTACGCAACCCGGATTGCCCGCGCCCCAGGTCTGTTTCCTTGATCCCCGCGGAATTCTACTGCCCAGGCTATACGGGAACAATCAAGGGGCAATGACGTGTCGGCAAGGTGTTTGCCCCAGAAAACCATCAGCGGGATGACGTTCACCCCAGCGATACGTTCGACAATACCTGATGATCGAACGCCCAATGGGCCAGAACAATTTTTGAAAAGTCACCACCATGGCAAGATAGGCGATTTGGGAAGAATCGCCGCAAGCCTGGATTGGGCGTTTTCGATGCGCGATGGATGCGTGCACGATCCGGGTTCTGGAGAATTCGGATGCGGCGAATCGCTTGCCGCGCGATCATCGGCCCCAGCTGAACCAGCCTTTTTTCTTTCCGGCAAACTGTTCCAAAGCCTCTTCCTCTGTCGAATGAATGTCGAGGTATTTGTCGAGCTTCATTTGCTGAATGATGGACGTCAGTTCCTCATTCAGTCCGCAGAGTTTGAGTTGGACTTTTTTCTCGCGACAGAGTTTGTTGAGAAAGATCAGCTTTCCAAACATGGCCGATGCCATAAACCGCACGTTGGCAAAGTTGACAAGCAGCCGGTTGACCTCGGTCCGATTGACAATGGTATCGATCTCATTGGCAAGCGATTCGATTCGCGAAGTTTCGGTCAGTCGCACATCGGGAATGTAGATGACGCGAACACCGTTATTGGTAAGTGAGCGAATAGCACCCATGTTTGAAGCTTTCAATCAATTTGCCAGTGACCTTGAACGATAAATCGTCGTCCCCTGTATTGTCGCAGGAATAGTTGCCGATCCGCGCTTGAAAATTGCCAAAAAAAGAACCGGTCCCGGCAATTTTGCCGGTGGCCGGCGCTTATCGGGAATAACGGCTCAGCTCTTTCCATTGCGAGAGCGACATGACGCATCGGAACCCCGTATGCGAAGTCCCGGTATCGACGCTGTTTGACATGCGAGCAGAAGGGCGATAGCTGGAACAATAATCCCGATGACAAAGGAAAGAACCGCCCCTGTGGACGCGGCGAGGCTCGCTGGGGTGGTCGGATGATACGGGTCCGGCCGGATTTACGGAAACCTTGTCGCGCAGCGAAATGTAATAGTCCGCACGGTACCAGTCGCTGCACCACTCCCACACATTTCCGGCCATGTCGTAAAGACCGTAGCCGTTTGGCGGAAACGAGCGAACGGGAGACGTTCCGGCGAAACCGTCGGTGGCGGCGTTGCGAAAGGGAAACTGTCCTTGCCAGATATTGGCCTGGGGTTTTTCATCGGAGACCTTTTCGTCGCCCCAGACATACGCTTTCTGATCCAGGCCTCCGCGCGCGGCATATTCCCATTGTGCTTCGGAAGGCAACTGCTTGCCGGCCCATTGGCAATAGGCGTCTGCATCGTTCCAGCAAACCTGCACCACGGGATGATCATCAAACGACTCGATAGTGATTTTCGGTCCGAGCGGATAACGCCATTGTGCACCAGGCGTCCAGTGCCACCATTGCAGGAAGGAGTCGGGCGCCCTGGTTTCGACCGGTGATTCGGTCATTCTGAAAACGGCACCGCCCGGGACGAGTTTGCCGGGATCAATATTCGCAGCGTCGGGCCCGAGGTCTTCAAGTCGCGGAGGCTTCTCGGCAGTGGTCACATAGCCGGTGGCGGCGACGAATTCGGCGAACTGGCGATTGGTGACTTCCGTGACATCCATATAGAAGCCGTCGAGTTCAACCATGTGCACGGGCGCTTCATCGGGACGCGCTTCCCCCGACTCGCACCCCATAAGAAATCGCCCTCCAGGAATCCATACCATTCCAGGTGGCGGTGCGAGATCGGCGGGAGGGCTTTCCCATTCTCTTTCTCTTTTTTCGGTCGCCCCTTTTTCTTCATCCATCCGTGGATCACCCGCGGGCTGTCGAGTCGAGCTCTGCCCCTGACCTCGATCATCGACCTGGCCGGACGGGCTGTTGCAGCCCGCAAGAAAAATCAGGACAACGGTCAGAAGGAGAGCTTGCGACCGGAACATGATGATCTCGTCGGTATGGGAAGGGATCAAAAATAAAAATCTTTTCCAGATTGTAGCCAGCCCGGCGGCTGGCCGGTACGCTGACTGCGGATCGTCATGCAATTGTGGAAAAGGGTGTGCGAGATGCCGGCAATCAGGATTCGTTTGGGAATATCGACTTGTCCCAATGACACCTGGGCATTTCATGGCCTGATGCATCGATGCGTCGACTGGCGCGGCCTCGACTTCCAGGTGGAATTGTGCGACGTCGAAGAGCTGAACCAGCGGCTTTTTCGCGGCGGGTATGAGGTCGCCAAAGCCAGTTTTCACGCGGCGCTGTATCTGGCCGACCGGTATTTGCTGCTCCCCTCGGGTTCCGCACTCGGTTTTGGCGTGGGGCCTCTGCTGCTTTCCCGTCACCGGAACGCTTCGCCGACAACTTTCGGGAATGGCCGTTTTGAAGTCCTCTGTCCGGGACCGATGACAACGGCCACTCTGCTCTACCGGATATTTTATCCCGAACGGGGCGACATTCAGCATGTCGTCTTTTCGGAGATCATGCCTCGATTGTCGAAAGGCGACGGAGACTTCGGCGTTTGTATTCACGAGGGCCGCTTCACCTGGCAGGCGAGCGGATTATTTCTGGTCGAGGATCTGGGCGAACGTTGGGAAAGGACAACCGGAAAGCCACTGCCACTCGGCGGCATTCTCGCTGCGCGATCCCTGGGCAAGGATGTTCTCTGGCGAGTCCAGGAAGTGATTGCCGATTCACTGGATTACGCTGCGGCGCACCCCGGCGAGGCGATGGTGACCATGCGAAAGTTCGCCCAGGAGTTCAGCGACGAAGTCCTCATGCAACATGTACGTTTATACGTCAATGAGCAGACGAGAAATCTCGGCGCATCCGGTCGGGAAGCGCTTGCCGAATTGTCGCGCAGGGCGACGGCTTCGGGAGCCGTGGATACCGGCAAGCCGGCGCTGGAAGTTCTCCGAGCGCCTGGCGATTAGCGGGACTGGGCAGCCGCATCCGCTTCGGCCGCTTTCAGGGCGGCGGCTTCCCTGGCGAGTTTGAACTCGGGGCCCTTGCGGAAGTACTGGATGTCGTCTTCGAAGTAAAATCCGCTGGGGAGAGTCTGTCCAGCGATACCGACCTGGCATCCGGTAGAAGCAGCAATGCAGCACAAGGCGATTGACGCCAGGAGTCCATTCAGCCAGCAGGTGGTTTGATTCCGTTTCATTGCTCAAAATGCTCCGTTGGGCTCCCGTCCGGTAACCGCCTGACAGGCCGGCTTCCGCGATTGCACTGAAACAAGGGCGTACAACCGGATTAACCGGTACAACCTGTATCGGAATGGCGGAAACCAGACTTTGGCGGAAACGGGGAAAAATTGCCGGCGGGGGGGAAGATTGCCGTTGTCGGCCGTTTTGAAACGCCAGCAAAATCCCCGATTGCTCGTTTTTTCAGGGCCGTGACGATATGCTTGTCATTTGCAGGGGGCTGGTTTCCGCGAACTTTTCGTCTCATCCGGGAACCAGGAGGACAATGGTCGTGGCGTCTGTCGCGAATGACAGCAATCCGGAAGGATCCGGCCAACTTGTCGAACGATACCGGAAACGTGATCTTTGCCGACGCCACCGGCTGGTAAAAACGGGACAACAAGAGGGTTGAATCAATGGGGCCACTTGGTAATTGCAGCGGTGCGTCACGCCCTGGCGGCTGGATTCGTTGGGAATGGCTTGGCCTGGTCCTGGCGATGGTCTTGTGGGGTCGTGGCGACCTGGTTGCACAGGGACAGGCGACACCACCTTTGCCGCGAACCGAGTATTTCGGGATCTTTCCGCAGTACTTTCAGGGGGACTACAACGGAACGCTCCGCAATTTGCGAAGCTACGCCACGGGGGCCTTTCGCGATCCGGATTTCTTTCTGGACTCGGTTTGTTACTGGACGATGGCCGGCGAGTGCCATTTTCGCGTAGGGAATTATCAGGAAGCGATCGCCAATTATCAGAACGCGATGGACCTGTATCTGAAACTGCAGGCATGGCCGACGAGAATAGCCGATCCGGCAGCGACGTTTCCCGAAGATGCGAGTGCGGCCCGCCGCGCAGCTTCTGTGACCTGGGGGCAATCGGTGCGCTCGCCCCGTTACGGCAGTTTCGAAAACACGATCGGAATTCTCCTCGGGCAATCCAACGCGCAAAACGAACAGGCTTTGCGAAGCGGGGGCACCGTTGATCCGGCGAGAATACGGGGTGTCTATATCGCCGAGGTCATGCGCTGTGTGGCGACGGCCATTTACCGCATGCAGATCATCAAGGGCCCGGCCTGTGAAGTGGACCCGGTAACGCGCCGGATTGCCACCGGACTTTCGGGTCAGGGGGGGCAGACGCTGCCCGCCGCCTTTCAGGGTGTAACCCGCGGGATTGCCCTTTTCTCCCAGAATGATCGTGTCAATGCGCGAACCATGTTGACCGGTTCCCTGCAAATCGGCGGCCTCGACCATCCGCTGACACCGATTGCCCTGCTGACACTTGGCCATATCGCGGCGGGTGATCAGAACTGGGGGGAGGCCGGGCAGTTGTATCTGGAAGCGTCGATCGCCGGCGCTGCTTTCGGGCAGGCCGATATCATCGAGGAGGCGATGCATTTCGCCGCGACCTTGCATGGTTCGCAGCGCAGCGGAACTCCGTTGCCGGCTCTTTCGCAAGTCGCCGAATGGGCGCGACGGGAGCGCTATTATTCCCTGCAGGCTTCCGTTTCCGTCGATGCGGCGATGTTGGCCGCGGAATCGGGAGACGCGAGGGCTTGCGCCGATATTCTCGATCAGGCCGCCAGTTCCCTGCGTCGCGATGACTTGTCGAAAACCGCAATTCAGACCAGAGGGCTCTATGCAAGGGCCGCCGGCCTGTACATCAAGGGGGATGTCGGAGCGGGCGACAAGGCCTTTCTCGACTATCTGGATCACGCCGCGCGGACTTCGCTGTGGCTGTTCCGAATCGGCATGTGCGACCAGGCGATCCAGGACAGCGGGATCACGGAGCGCGACGCCGAAGTCCTCTACGAACGACTGCTAGTCGAACCGGTTGATATCGACTGGCTGGCAAGGCCCGTCGACACCATGGCCTATCTGGCCACTCCCCATCATGAATCGATGATTCGCTGGTTCCAGATTGCACTGGCCCGCAAGTCCGAGGAGCGCGCTATCGAAATCGCCGAACTGATCCGGCGCCAGCGGTTTTTCAGCGCGCTGCCGATGGGTGGCCGGCTGATGTCGCTGCGCTGGCTGCTCGAGGCACCGGACGAGGCGCTTTCGGAGAACGGAAAAAAACAGAAACAGGAGTTGCTGGTTCGCTATCCGCAATGGAAAGACCTTTCGGGCCAGGCGGCCTCGTTGCTGAAAGAACTGGAAGCTCTGCCGATTGCCACGGCAAACAATTCACCGGAACGCACGTCGCAAAAGAAACTGCTGGACTCGCTGGCCGGGATCGTCAATCAGCAGGAAACGTTGATCCGCAAATTGTCGATGATGCGCGAGCCGGCCGAACTGGCCTTTCCGCGACCCCTGAAAATTCCGGAAATCCAGCAACGACTTTCCCCGGACCAGATGATGGTCATGTACCTGAAAGCGGGCGATTCCTATCACGTGATGTCACTGTCCAAAGACCGCTACCAGATCGAAGGAACCATTCTGGCGCGCGACCTCGAAAGAAAAATCGGCGAACTTCTGAAGCAAATCGGCGTGGGCGAGAAGTCCGCCGTTTACGAAGCCGGCCTGCTCGCCGGAGACGAATGGCAGGAAACGGCGCGGGCGCTGTCGGCGATGGTGTTTCCGGGATCGGCACCCGACCGTTTCTCAACGGCCCGGGAACTGATTGTCGTTCCCGACGGGCTCCTCTGGTATCTCCCGTTTGAGATACTGCAGAAGGGTTCTGCCGGGCAGACGTCGAACCTGATTGACTCGGTACAGATTCGCTATGCGCCGATTGCCAGTCTTGGGGTTCCCGACGAAAGGGTTTCCCGCCGATTTGGCAAAGAGGCAATTGTCGCCAAAAGAAATTTCAATCGCGACAACCCGGAACAGATCACTGCAGCCGTCGAGGAAATGCAACGGCTCATTCCCGGGATCGAGCCCCTTGAGGAAACGATGCTTCTGCCCTCGTCGATCGCGTCCAGTCTCGTCGATCAGCTGGTCGTATGGCACGATCATCGCGACAAGGGCTCCTCGCGCGAGGGAATACTCGGATTGTCACCGTTGCAGGTCGACGAGGGAAAACCGGGGTCTTCACTTGCCAGCTGGATGGAATTGCCCTGGCGGGGCGTCGATCAGTTTGTCTGGACGGGGCTCTCGTCCGAGGTCGAGGGATCGACCCGCAACAAGGCGGATGGCTCGGATCTGTTCATGATTTCGACCGCCCTGATGGGAAGCGGAACACGAACCATCCTGCTCAGCCGGTGGCGGGTTGGCGGCCAATCGACCCTCGACCTGTCGCGCGAGTTCCTGCAGGAACTGCCGCGGCTTTCGGCCAGTGAAGCGTGGCAGAGAAGTGTCCGGCTCTTCCGGGAAGCCGAACTCGACTTGTCGGCGGAGTCGCGCGTTCGCGAGGAAAAACTGGAAAAGCCGTTGACCGGACAGGCGCCGTTTTTCTGGTCGGGATATCTGCTGATCGACGGGGGAAGTTCATCCGGGGGTTCCACCAACGACGCCGATGCCGAAGGTCCGCCAGCAGAAAACGCCGCTCCGGAGGAGAAGCAACCGGCCGACGGTGCCGACAAGAAAGATGGCCAGGTTGTGTCGATACATACGAAACATCGGCGGCCCTGAATCAGCCGGATCGTGCTGGCGACCGGCTTTTGGGTGTGTGATGAAGCCTGGAACAGGCGGCAAAACCGCGGGCTGGCGCCTATCGGCTGATTGATTCAGCACTATTTGGACGGCGGTTTTGACAAAGTGCCCCGAATTTATCTCTTGCCCCGGGGCGAGCTTTCATGAAATGATACGAAACAGACCCGAAGCCCCCGGAGACATCGACCCCATGTCTTTATGCTCAAGAGTGGCCACTGGCAATTGCTGCTACAGACTTGTTCTGTTGGCAATTCTGTTCCTGGCCGGAGGTGCCGTTCGCGTCACCGCGCAGCAGACTTTCCGGATCGGAGACCACGCAGTCGCAACCGATACGCTGGTCGTCTGTCCGCCGGCGCTGGAAAAAGCCATGCAGCCATGGCTGGACTACCGGTCCGCACAAGGACACGGTATTCGTTTGGTCCATCCGGGATGGAACGCGGCCGCGATCAAGCGACAGGTCCGCGAGGTGGCATCGGCGCATCCGATTCGTTTTCTGGTTCTGGTGGGCGATGCCCTGGACCCGAACGGCACCAACCGCCAGTTAGCGACACCGACCGATTACGTGCCGTCGACCATCGTCAGGCATTTTGGTTCGGAGCCGGAAATTGCCTCTGACAATTCCTACAGCGACATCGATGATGACAATGTGCCCGATCTCGCAATCGGCCGGCTTCCTGCGGGCTCCCCGGAAGAACTGGCGTTGCTGATCGGGAAGATCATCGAATATGAGAGGGAACCATCCGGGATCTGGCAGCGGCAAATCAACTTTGTGGCCGGGACCGGCGGGTTTGGTTCGGTGACGGATGGGGTCATAGAGAAAGCTTCTCGGGGAATCATTTCCGAATTGATTCCGTGTGAGTACTCGATTTCATTGACGTGGGGGGACTGGTCCAGCGCCTACTGCCCCGATCCGCGAAAGTTCAGCGAGACCACCATTGATCGGCTGAATGATGGATGCCAGTTCTGGGTCTATATGGGTCACGGGCGCCCCGAGGGGCTCGACTACGTACGCACTCCGGCGGGCGGCTACCCGATGTTGCGCAAGGACGACATGAGGCATTTGCAATGCATGAAAGGGAAGCCGGTCGCGCTGATGCTGGCCTGCTACACGGGGGCCTTTGACCACCCGGCAAAATGCCTCGCCGAGGAACTGCTCCAGCATCCAGGTGGGCCCATCGCCGTGGTTTGCAGTTCGCGCGTGGCGACGCCGTACGGGATGAGCGTTTTTGCGCTGGGGATGATGGAAGGCTACTTTGCCGATAACAGGACGTTGACTCTGGGCGAACTCGTTCTCAATTCCAAAAAGAGGTTGTTCAGCTCCGGCGAATCGAAACCACCGGTGCCGACCCGCGGCCTGATCATCGACGAGCCCGTCGAGCCCCAAAGTGATCTCGCGAAACGACACCAGGAATTCCGGCAGCTCGTGCGGGCTCTCGGCGAGGCTTTCAGCCCGACCGGACCGCGACTGGACGAGGAAGCAATCGAGCACGCGCACCTGTTTCATCTCCTTGGAGATCCATTGCTGCGAATGAATCGTCCCGAGACCATTCCGATGCAGGCCGAGATTGACAGCGAGGACGGGACGACCGTTGTGATTCGCGGAACGGCGCCGCGATCGGGGAAACTGGTTGTCGAACTGGAAATTGCCCGCGACCGTCTCCCTGTTCGCAACGTGCGGAGGGAAGATTTTGATACTTCGCCACGTTCGCTTGAGGAATATCAGAAAATCTACGAGCAGGCGAATTCTCGTTTGCTGGCCAGCAGCCTTGTCCAGGTGGAAGCCGGTGAATTCGAGACGCGGCTCGAGTTGCCCCAATCAGCGAGGGGGCGTTGCCTGATTCGCGGCACGTTGATGGAGACGGATTCCGGCGGAGTGGCTCTCGGAGCGGCGACCTTGCAGGTTCTCCGGTGAGGACTCCTCATCCTGTCGGCATTTCATCGCCATCGGTACTGCCTTGCAAAAAGAAAAAAAGACCCGCCATGGGGGCGGGTCTTTTTGTATTGTTGAGGGGCGGGAAATCTGAAATCCCGCTTGACGATCTCAATAGCAATTAACCTTCGCGCGGGCGGACGGCACCCGTCAGGCCGGTGTAGTCTTCGCGATCGGAACAATGCCACAGGGGCAGGCCGAGTTCAACGCGACGGCGAAGGATCTCGATTTTCTCTTCCGAACCGGCCGGGGCATCCGTTGCCACAAAGTCCATTGTCTCCTGGGGAACGAAATCCTCATCGTGGCCGTATTTGATGATGGCTTCAAACACGTTACGGATCTTCTGGTTCTTTTCGGACATTCTGTTTGTATTCCTGGAGATAGGGGTTTATTGGAGTTTGGCAAAGTCTTTGGATCGGCCGCAGCGGAATGAATTCGCGACTGGAATCTCCGGCCGCTGGATAACTGCGATGGCCGGAGGATTCAAAGGGACCGATCCAGTTGAACCGTGCGCCCGGGGAACGGCAGAAACGGTTCAAGACAGACATTCGAGGGAAATCAAACCGCGCCGGAGGGATTGGCTGTTACATGTTCCTGACCGGCGGGATCGTGGCGTTTTGCAGGCGGAGAGGCCCTGTTCCATCGCCCGAAATCTGACGCCGATTATTATTGGCAAGCGGTCCTTGATGTCAAGAAAATTCGCCAAAAAAAGGGTATTCGATGCCGCGGCGACCCTGTCGCGGCTTGTTCGCAATTGTACGGAATCGAGGCGTCGTCCGATTTAGGAAAATTCAATTGACCAGCAAGTCAAACAAGGTTGGCAAACGTTCCCTTCGCGGGTCGGCGATACCTCGCGACCTTTCCCGAAAATCTTGAATGCCAGCAGGTGACAACTCACGCGAAGGTGGACATGGCCGCGCGCTATTTGCCTTCGCCGGCACCCTGTTCCTGCTTCGGGCGATATTCCCCGATCAGATCGCTGATCTTGCGGGAATTCGTCGTTATCTGATTGAGGAGTTCCTGGGCGTATGTCGTCTTTGGGCCTTCGTCCTCAGGTTTGGTTGCTTTTTCGTCCCCTTTGTTCCCCTTGTTCCCTTTTTCGTCTTTTTTCTTGTCGTCCGGATAATCGGCCGGATCGCGAACGTCGGTCTTGACCATCAGTTCGTCGAAAATGGCCACCAGTTTGGCGATGAACTCGGCATCCTTGTCCTTGGCCAGTACACCAAGCCCGCCGGTGACATCCCTTTCGCCGCCAAGTGCGACACGACAGGTCCAAAGATGGTGCTTGAAACGTCGTTTGACGACTTCGCGATGGTAGGAAGGTATGACTTCGGGGGGGCGATTTTTGTCTGCCTTGCCCGCAGTTTCACCGGCGCCACCGCCACCGCCGCCACTTTCACCGTCACCTGCAGTGCCGCCACCTCCGCCACCTCCCTTGCCAAGTCCACCTCTTGCGCCATCTCCGGAAGTGGCGGTGCTCCGTCCAAACAGATCGGCGATGAACTCGATATTGTTGAGCTGCTCTTCCAGATAAGCCAGTTCGGCGTCGGACGCTTCGACCACCAGTTGTCCGGCCAGTTCGGCGATCTCGCCGACATTGGCCGATGCGGCATCGGGAAACCGGAGCCGCGAATAGGCAAGAAGGGCATCGGTGCGAATGAGCATCTTTTCGGAAGGGTTGGCGATCAAGTCGCGCAAGGTCCGCGCGTAGCGGCCGTTGTCACCGGCGGAACCCAGGTAACCGATCACCGCGATGCCGCGGCGCTTGATCCAGTGGATCGCATCGGCGCTGAGCTTGTCCGATGGAGCCTGGCTGAACAATGAGATCAGCAAGTCATTCAATTCAACAACCTTGCCGGGCTCCAGGGCGTTGCCGCCTTCGCCGCCGCGAAGCGCAGCGTGCCGCTCAATGCCCGACATCGTCGCGACACGCAAATATTCCGGCCACGTATCGGTACGGGCGATTCCCATCAGGTAGTCCAGCGCCTCGGGATAAGGGACGGGAGCTGCTGAGCCGCGGCTTCCCTCCTGCGAATTGAGCCGTCCTATCAGATAGATGGCATTGATCCGGCAAGCCGGATGATAGTTCCCCTCCGCGATACGCTTCAGGCCCGGCACCAGTTGTTCGATGACGCGGGTTCGCGCGCTGGCATTGACCCCGTCGCCGAGAAAGGTTCGATAGAAGTACTGCCGAATCTCGCCGAGCTGACCAAGAGTTTCGTCATCCGTCTGGGTCATCTGCGGGATCACGAAACCGTTGATCCATGTATCGATTGCGGCAAGGTTGCCCCGTCCACTCGCTGCAGACTCTGCCGAATCCAGAGCGGCCTCCCGTTTGTCATCGACCTGTTTGCGGGCGTCATTGAATCTCTGGACTTCGCTGCGATCATTCCGGTTAACGCCCGAGCCATCCGGCATCTGGAAATCGGCAGCAAAGGGAATCGTCTCGTAAACCGGTTCGCCAGGGTTTTGCCCGGCAGCCTCTCCTGCCGCCGGATCCTGGCAGAAAGCAGACGAGGAAAAGAACGAAGGCGAAAACAAAAACAAAAACATACAGGCAGCAAGGAATGCCGCGGCGATGACAGAACGAAACCTGTTGCCGGAAAACACCTGTCCCTCGGACCGGAATAAGAAAAACATGCGGATTCCTTTTATTGCTTGAACGATAATTCGATGTTCCTTGTCCGGAGCGCGACGGGAAACACCAACACCCCAAAATACCAGCGAAATCGGCCTTGTGTCAATTTTCGGCTGAGTCCCGGTCAGTTCGCCGGACTCGTTCGCCATGCTCCAAGTGCCCCGATTCCCGGCAGTTTTTGCCTGTTCAACGGTTTTGGATGAGGGGGAGGATGCAAAAGTTCCCTCGCGAATCCGGGAAAATCACCAGCAGGCGAATTCCGCCGGTCGGGAATTGGACGGGATTCGCCAGACAAAGCGAGAAATGGCCGGTTAAAGACCGGGCCTGTGCCGGCAATCCGGAGGGGAAATGCTCTTCGTCGTTTTGACCGTTGCGGGCTAGAATCCAGCCCCGGTCGCTCGCTCGGGTCGCTCGAACCGGTTGTCCGGAATATTCCGCCGGCCGGTTTTTGAGTGCCAGAGGGAAAACAAAAACGAAAACAAAAACGAATTTTTCGGTGTGGCTTTTGGATCTGGCAGGGAAATGGGATTTGCGCGAACGGTCTTCTGGATCTCGGTGATTGCCCTGGCGGCCCAGGGGTTGGCCCGAAACGGCCGGCAACTCCAGCGCCTCTATGACGACAGCAAAATGCTGGCCCAAAACCAGCGAATGTCCTCCGCCAGGAAAGAGGAATCGACGATTCATCCAGTCGAACTGACCTCTTACACATCGGCCGATTTCGAAAGGAGTCTCGAAGGGAGTCCCGACGGGAAAGCGGCGGTTCCTCCCCGCGAGGCAGGGGAATTCGTCGAGGAGATTATCGAATTGAGGAAGCAGATGGGCCGTCCCTCGGTCGCCGACGTCTTGAATGCCGTAAAGTTGCCGGGGGATGGGGAAACCGGTCCCGGCAACGAAGGGGCTCGAGTAAGGGAGCAGGAGGAACTGTTTCGCAAGGCCTTGCGTCAAATGCCGGGAATCCCGCCAGGCAGTGGGGAATCGAGGCCGCAAGAAATCCGGCTTTTAAAGCCCGATGATCGAGATGCCGGCTCGTGCAGTTTTCCGGCGATAAAGGCTGCCCTGGATTGGGTGCGGGAACACCTGCTTTCCGATCGCGGGGAGGAAAGCGGGGAGGAAAGTGGCCGGAATTCGACCTCTCCCGCCGTCAGATAAAGGCAATCGTGCTCAATCGTGCTCTTTTGGGTCCATCGAGGGAATGAATCGCCCATACGGTCGGGTTTGGGCCAGGTTATAATTTTCCTTTCGAGATTGCGCCATTGCTTTTCGCCCGGGACGAACCGATAAACGGAAACAGGCTGGAATCCGGGTTACAACATCGCGCTGAGGGACGGGAAATGGGAAGTGAAATCAAGGGTTTTGCGAAAATCCTGATCGACAAGGGTGTGATCACCCGAGAGATGCTGCTCGATGCCCAGCAAACGGCCAAAACGACGTCGACAGAAGTGTCGGATACGCTGGTCAAGCTCGGCTATGCCACAGCCGACGAAGTCATGATGGCGCTCGCGCGAGAATACAGTCTCGATTACGTCAGCCTGGAAGATGTCGACATCCCCTCGGAAGTGATCGAGATGATGCCAGAGTCGGTCGCCAGGGAGAACGTCGTCCTCCCCTACAAGGTCGACGACAGCGAATTGACCGTGCTGATCAGCAACCCTCGCGATGTCGATACACCCGAAAAACTGCGGTTTATCCTGGCTCGCGATATCAGGATCGCCCTCGCTCCGCGAACTGCCATTCTGGAGGCCATCAACAGGCTTTATGGACAGGTTGAAGGTGAGTCGGCGGACTCGATTCTCCAGGAATTTACCGACACGGCGATCGATTTTACCGAGACCGTCGACGAGGACGTCCGCCAGGACGAGTCCGTCGATGAAAGCAGCGCGCCGATTGTCCGGCTCGTCAACCTGATGATCACCGAGGCGGTGCAACTGCGGGCTTCCGATATTCACGTGGAGCCTTTTGAGGACCGGGTTCGAATCCGCTACCGGATCGACGGCGTCCTTCACGAACGGGACCGCCTCCCGCGGCGCCAGCTGGCTGCCGTGATTTCCAGGATCAAGATTCTGGCCAAGATTGATATCGCCGAACGCCGCCGACCCCAGGACGGCCGAATCAAGGTGACCGTCGGCGACAAGGAGCTGGATCTTCGCGTCAGTATCATTCCTACCAACCACGGCCAATCGGCTGTCATGCGGTTGCTCGATAAGGACAGCATCAAGGTCGGGATTCGGCAGCTCGGATTCGGCGAAGACAACTACCGGACCTTCCAGAACCTGATTCGGCGGCCCAATGGAATTATCCTCGTGACCGGACCGACGGGGTCGGGGAAGACCACCACCCTTTATGCCGCCTTGAACACCTTGAACCGGCCGGACCGGAAGATCATCACGGCGGAGGACCCGGTGGAGTATTACCTTCCCGGGATCAACCAGGTGGAGGTCAAACACAAGATCGGACTCGATTTTGCGAGGATTATCCGCTCGATGCTGCGGCAGGCTCCCAATATCATTCTTGTGGGAGAAATGCGGGACGCCGAGACGGTTTCCATGGGAGTACAGGCCAGTTTAACTGGACACCTGGTATTCAGTACACTGCATACGAACGATGCGCCCAGCGCCATAACACGCATGATCGACATGGGGGTGCCGGGTTATTTGGTGGCAAGCAGCGTTGTCGCGATCCTCGCCCAGCGTCTTGTTCGGACAATTTGTCCGAAATGCCGCGCTCGCTACACACCCCCCGAAAGTGTATTGGCGGAGTTTCGGATCACGCCGGAGGAGCTGGCCGAGGCGAAGTTCATGAAGGGGAAAGGCTGCAATAGTTGCCAGAAAACCGGCTACAAAGGGCGGATTGCGGTATTCGAAATGATGCTGATCGACTCGCGGGTGCGGGAGATGATTTTCTCCCATTCGACGACGGCCGAGCTGCGGAGTTACGCGATCACCAAGGGGATGCGGACCCTTTATCGCGACGCGATCAACAAGGTCTTGTCCGGATTTACCACCTTTGAAGAGGTCGCCCGGGTCACGAAGAAGACGGAGCAGGATCAATAAGCGGGCTGCGGCGACCCGCTCTCCGCCCATTTTGCCACTATTTTCGCGGTTTTTCTGGACCGCCGCCGTTGGTTTGCGAAAGATTTCGGTGCTTCGCTGCCGGGGCAATTCTTTGATCAAGTTAATAGAGATATCCAGTTATCCTCCAGTTATCCCCTTCCGGCGGCACTTTTCGCGACTTCCTCACTGACCACTCCCTTAGTTCCCGAACTCTCCAGCTACCGGATTTCCTTTCGCTCTTATTCATTCCCCTTTTTCCGACTGGCTAGTGACGGATCGAGAAACGCTCTTCTCGTTCAATTTCTCTGTTTTCCTTTTCGACGACTGCAATCCCGTTGGTGACGAAATGCCGATCCGGGGGTCCGTTCGTCTGTTGGCGTGGTCCCGGCCGGCTTGAATTGATTGCGGAAGAAATCAGGATGGGGCGCAGGTGGGCCGGGGCTTGCCAGTCCTGCCCGTCCGGGAAAAAGAAGAAAAGACGACATCAAAAGACAACCAATCAGGAAGCCGTGAATGGCAACAGTATTGATCGACAAGCTGCTCGAGGCCTGCGTGAAGCAGGGGGCGAGCGATATTCACATCGCCGTGGGGCAACCGCCGGTATTTCGCTTGCATGGCCGGCTGCGAAAGCTGGAGACCAAGGTACTTGAGCCGGACGATACCGTATCGCTGATGAAGAGTATCGCCCCCGACCGCTGCCAGCGGGAATTGCAGGAGGTGGGAACGGCCGACTTCGGATTCGCGTTTGGCGACAAGGCCCGTTTTCGCGTTTCGATTTTCAAGCAGCGCGGCAATATCGGGATGGTGTTGCGACAGATTCCCAACGACATGCTGACGCCGGAACAACTGGGATTGCCGGAAGTTCTCGTCAAGCTGGTGATGCGTCCGCGCGGGTTGATTCTCGTGACGGGTCCAACGGGTTCCGGAAAGTCGACTTCGCTGGCCAGCCTGGTGAATTACATCAATGAGCGTGTCGACCACCACATCATCACGATTGAGGACCCGATCGAATTTTACCACTACCACAAGAAATCGACGGTCAACCAGCGCGAGATCGGAGTCGACGTGCCGAGTTTCGCGGAGGCGATCCGCCGGGCCTTGCGGCAAGACCCCGATGTGATCCTCGTCGGCGAGATGCGGGACCTGGAGACGATCGAGGCGGCGATTACGGCTGCCGAGACGGGGCACATCGTGTTTGCCACGCTCCATACGAACAGTGCCCAGGGGACCGTCAACCGGATTATCGACGCCTTCCCCGGGAACCTGCAGGACCAGATCCGCACGCAGCTTTCCACTTCACTGATCGGAGTGCTCGCGCAGACGCTGTTGCCGAAAATCGGCGGCGGCCGGATTGCCGCTTTCGAGACGCTGGTGGTCACGCCGGCCGTCGGCAACCTGATCCGGGAAAACAAGACATTTCGTATCAATTCGGCGATTCAGACCGGTGCCAAATTCGGCATGCAATTGCTCGACGACAACCTGTTTGATCTCTGGATCACGGAAAAAGTCGAAATGGAGGATGTGCTGGCCAAGGCGCACGATCCCGACGCACTGGCGCGAAGGATCGCCACCGCCCGGCGGCAGATGATGGATCTGCAGGAGCCGGACATGCCCGAACAGCCGGACTAGCGAGCTGCAGGAGCTGCTTTCCGGCAGGAGAGGAGACTCCGAAGCTCGAACAGATTTTTTGAATTTCAGATTTCAAATTTCAGATTTCAAATGAAAAGCGAACGCTGACATTCGAGACTCGAGATTTCAGATTTCAGATTTCAGATTTCAGATTTCAGATTTCAGATTTGAGATTTGAGATTTGAGATTTGAGATTTGAGATTTGAGATTTGAGATTTGAGATTTGAGATTTGAGATTTGAATCATCGCGAAATTACCGCAACAGAGATACACGCGACAGCTGATTATGGCCATACGAAGATTAGGACAGATTCTGGTCGACCTCGGTTTCATCACCGACGACCAGCTTGAGTTGCTGCTCGAAGAGCAGGCCCAGCATCCCGGGCAATTGATCGGGCGAATTGCCGAAGACATGGGCCTGATCACCGACGACCAGCTGGCGCAGGCGCTGGGCGAGCAGTTCGGGCTTCAGACGATCGACATCGAGGGCTTCACGCCGCCGGAAGATGCCTGTGCGCCGCTGACCAATGCGATGGCCCAGCTGTACCGGGTCGTGCCTCTGCAGTTGTCCGACGGAATCCTGACGCTGGCCACCTGTGATCCGCAAAATCTCGGAATGCAGGACGAATTGCGGCGGTTTGTCGGCTACGAAATTCGCATGCTGGTGGCGACGGAAAACCAGATTCTCAAGGCGATCGACAAGTTCTTCAACGAAGAGGCCGAGAGCATCGAGAAGATCATCAAGGAATTGCACGACGATGCGGACCTCGCCAAGGCGGCGAAGAAGCTCTCTGGCGACGGCCCGATCAACCTCGGCGATGTCAACGAGCTGGTGGAAAGCGCACCGGTCCGCAAGTTGCTGAACATGGTGATGCTGCTGGCGATCAAGGACCATGCCAGCGATATCCATTTTGAGCCTTTCGAGGAGGAGTTCCGCATTCGTATCAAGGCCGACGGCGTGTTGTACGAAATGGTTCCCCCGCCGCGGCACCTCGCCTTTGCCATCACGTCGCGCGTCAAGGTCATGGCCAACCTCGACATTGCCGAACGGCGTCTCCCCCAGGACGGGCGGATCGAGCTGACGGTGGGCGGGCACCCCGTGGACTTGCGGGTCAGCGTGCTCCCCACGATGTTTGGCGAAAGCGTGGTCATGCGGGTTCTCGACCGCAGTGTCGTTTCGCTCGACTTGAATAACGTCGGCATGGACCAGAAAACGATCGCCGAATTCCGCAAGGTCATGCACAAGCCCAACGGAATTATTCTGGTCACCGGACCGACCGGTTCCGGCAAGACCACCACCTTGTACTCGGCCCTCTCCGAACTCAATGACATTCGCGACAAGCTGATCACCACGGAAGATCCTGTGGAATACGACATCGACGGCATCGTGCAGATCCCGATCGATCCCGATATCCAGGTGACCTTTGCCTCGGCACTGCGGGCGATTCTCCGCCAGGATCCCGACAAGATTCTTGTCGGTGAAATCCGCGACACGGAAACGGCTGAAATCGCCGTGCAGGCCTCCCTGACGGGGCATACCGTGTTCAGCACGCTGCACACCAACGACGCGCCGAGCACGGTCACCCGTCTGCGCGACATGGGGGTTCCGCCCTTCCTGATCACGGCAACCGTCGAGGCGATACTCGCCCAGCGGCTGGTGCGGCGCATCTGCATGGAATGCCGCGAGGAAGTCGAACCCGGCGATGAAGTGCTGATCGACCTGCAGCTCTCGAAAGAGGACGTCAAGGGGAAGAAATTCTACCGCGGCGCCGGCTGCAATACCTGCAACAACACCGGATACAAGGGTCGAATCGGCCTGTTTGAACTGATGATCCTCGACGACGAGCTGCGCGACATGATCATGGCCAATTCGACGACCGATGCGCTTCGCGACAAGGCACAGTCCAAGGGGATGGTGCTGCTGCGCGATGCCGGGATCCAGTTCATGCACGAAGGCCTGACCACAGCCGAAGAAATCATCCGCGAGACCATTCTGGAAGCCTGACGCCGGTCGGGAAGGCAGAAAGACAATACAGAAGGCGGCGCCTGGCGCTCGCCGGACACAACCACCAGGGAAAAATCGGGATACAGAAAGGGTAATCGATGCCAACTTTCCAGTTTGAGGCGATGGACCCGCAGGGTCAGGAAATTCGCGACGTCATCGAGGCCCAGACGCAGGACGAGGCCCAGGCCACCATCCGCTCGATGGGCTACTTTGTCACCAAGATTGCCGTCCAGAAATCGGACAAGAAAAAGGCGCGTGGTTCCGGCCGCAAGACCTTTGCACTCGGCGGGGCCGGTGGCAAGAAAATGGTGACTTTCACGCGGCAGCTGTCCATCCTTCAGGACGCCGGCCTCCCTATCCTTCGCAGCCTGCGAATCCTCGAGCAACAGGCCCGCCCCGGCTCGTTGAAAAACGCGCTGATCGATGTCTGCGATGAAATCGAAGGTGGCTCGACGCTTTCCGAGGCGATGAACAAGTCGCCGAAGGTCTTCGACCGGCTGTATGTGAATATGGTCAAGGCCGGTGAGGCCGGTGGCGCCCTCGAATTGATCCTTCGCCGCCTCGCCGAATTCAAGGAGCGGACGCAGTCGCTGAAAACCAAGGTGATCGGCGCGCTGATCTATCCGGCGATGATCATTCTGTCGACGTGCGGCATTCTTACCTTCATCATGATTTTCATCATCCCCGAATTCAAGGCGATGTTCGAGGAGTTTGAAATCAAGCTGCCGTGGCAAACGGAACTGCTGATCAAGTTCTCGACACGAATGGTGAAGCTCTGGTTCCTCATTCCGCTGATCCCGATTTCAGCCATTCTGTTTGTCATGCTGATATGCAAGTTCCGCGCCGGTCGAATGGGCTGGCACCTGTACCTGCTCAAGCTGCCGATACTCGGCAAGTTGCTGCAGAAAGCCAACCTTGCCCGCACGACCCGGACCCTGGGCGCGCTGGTTGCCAGCGGCGTGCCGATTCTCGAAGGTCTGACGATTACCAGGGAGACTTCCGGCAATGCGATGTACGAAAAAATGTACAGCCGGATCAATGACGGCATTCGCGAAGGAGATACGATTGCCCGGCCGATGAAGACGCATTGCGTCCCCTCGTTTCATCCGGTGACGCTGTTCTTTTTCTTTATCACACTTGCCATCCTCCCGCTGGTGGTCCTGTTTATCGAACCCGCCTACCTGTTCATTGTGCTGTATGCGGCGGGAGGACTCGGGCTCATCGGGGGGATGTTCTATTTCCTGTACTACAAGCGTCCCGTAGTGGAAGACCTTGTCATCAACATGGTCGACGTCGGTGAAGAGACCGGCGAACTGGACGTGATGCTCTATAAGATAGCTGACTACTACGACGAGGAAGTCCGCACCCTGACCGACGGGATGATGAAGCTGATCGAACCGATCATGATCATCGTCCTTGGCGTGGTGGTGCTGTTCATCGTCGTCGCCCTCTTCATGCCGCTGATCGGATTGATCAGTGGTCTCAAGGGGGGCTAGGCCCTCGCGTATTCCTTGCCCGTCAACCATCAAGAAAAAACTGATATTCCGCATTCCCCTTTCCCGGAGACTTGTCCATGCCGGTTACTTTTTCACAAAACATGAAAGCCCCTGGCTCCCGGGGCGGGTTTTCCCTGGTTGAATTGCTGGTGGTGATGGCGATCATCGCCGCCCTCGCCGCCCTGCTCACTCCGGCCTATTTCGGCGTGCGAAAGACAGTTTTTGAAGGAACGGTTTCCAAGGAGCTGAACGAATACGCGGCGATGGTGGAAAAGTTCCGCGACGAATACGGGTTCTATCCCCCGGATTTCAGCGAATTCGTGGATTCGGACGGGACCACGTTCGATTTCACCGATGTCATTCCCAACTCGGGTGGCGTGACCGTGCAGCAACGCCTGTTGCAATACCTCGCGAAGATCTCGCCAACGCACAACGAAATGGCCCCCGAACCGACCGATACCGCAGCCCCGATCCGCTCGCGGCTGGAACACTGGTACGAGGAGGTCGGCCGACGACTGGCCTCGGACACCTCGATTACCACGGCCACAAAGGTCGCGCGTTTGCGCGGTCCGCAACATGCGATGTGGTTCTGGCTCACGCGCCTGTACAACGATGCCCAGTACCCGCTCAGCGGACAACGGCTGGGGACAACCAATGCCGACAGCGACGTAGACGGGATTCCCGACTGGGGTGATATCGTTAGCCAGTATCGGGTGATGGTCGAGATCGCCCCGTCCCAGCTTAAAATCGAGACGACGGTCGGATACCCGCTTGGCGTCGCCGTGACGGAATTCCCGATTCTGCGGGTGATCCAGTCCGGTGGCGATGGTCCTGTCTGCTATTTCCATCACGCAACGTATCTCGACACTTCTGTTGCCCCCATCGATCCGACGATTGCGACATCGATCGACTATTCGCCGGGTGCAGCGATTCTGAATATTGCCAGGCCAGTGCGCGTTCCCGGCAGCGCGCTGAACCCTGCCCAGTTCATCGAGCCGGCGAAGTTCCAGATCATGGCTCCCGGCTGGGATGAAAGCTATGGCGAAGTGAACACCAACACGGTGCAATGCCGCGACAACCTGTGTGATTTTGCGGAGGGACGGCTCGATGTCTTTGTCGGTCTCTGATGAAAGGCCGAAGTCTCCTCCCCTGGTTTTCCTTCTTTTCAAACCATCCACCTTTCGGAACCCGACCATGAACGCCCGAAGAAAATCCGCCGAACGGCTTGCCGGTCGCCGCGGCTTCACGCTGGTCGAACTTATCCTTGTCCTCGCGATCATCGGAATCCTTTCCAGTCTCGGCCTGGCGATTATCGCCGGCGCCCAGGAAGATGCCCAGGTGTCGCGGACCCGGGCCCAGATCGACCGCATTTCACTTGTCCTGAACCAGCGGCTGGAAGAAGCGGTCTACCGCATCCTGCCGGTGGACCTGACCGGCCTTTCGCAGAAAGAGAAGCAATGGGTTCGCACGGCGGCGATCGCCGAATTGATGCGAGTCGAATTCCCCACGAGGCAAACGGACCTGACCGATGTGCCCGGAAATCTTTTTCCGGTCAACCAGAAATACAGTCCGCCAACCATAAGGATGGTGACAGCCTTCGACTGGAACATTTTTCCCGATCCGCAATTGATGGTTCGCCATCGCGTGCGGCTCGGAATGCCGACGGATGGAAGCGCGGTGGGGACCTGGACGGTCGCCAATGAGTCGGCCGAGTGTCTCTATTCGATACTCGCCTCGATCACCATGGAGGACGGGAAGTCGGCGCTTTCAATGGTTTCGGCCACAGAGATAGGCGACAAGGATGGCGACGGACGAAAAGAGATTCTCGATGCCTTTGGGGATCCCTTTTTGGCGGACCTCGTCGTTCGCGACCTGGTGGACGAACATGGCAATCGTCTGGATCCGCTGGTCGATCCCCACATCAACCCGGCCTTTGACCGCGATCCCGAATTCCTGCCGCCACCGCAACCGGACCCCGACTATCCAGTCGAACTTGGCCGTTACCAATTCATGATCCTGTCCCCAAACCTCGCCGGCAAACTGGAGTAACCGATCATGAATACACTGATGTCAAGTCACGCCCTTCGATCAGCCGGTGAATCGCCTTCCGTCACGGACCGTCGCGGATTCACCATGATCGAGCTGATGGTCACGATCACCATCCTCATCATTCTGGCCCTGATCATCGTCCCCTCGGTGCGGATGCTCAGCCGGGAGCGCAAGGTCTACGATACGGCCAGCTCGGTGATTGGAGTCTTCACGTCCACCGCCGAACGGGCCCGCGTGGACGGCGTTGCCGGTGTGGAAATCCTTCCCTTGGCCAATAATCTCGACATGGGGATGGCGGTTTATCAGATGCGGGCCATCCCCCCCTATATCGGAGATTCCCTCGGACAAACGGCGAGAGTCTTCTCCTTTGTCAGTCCGACGATCGAAATTCGCGTTGCCGGAGATTTGTCGGCGGCGACCGGAGCCAATATCCAGATTGGCGACGATCTCGAACTGAACAACTCGACGGTAAGGTACCGGGTAACTTCGGTTCTTCCGCCGGATCCGCTTGACGCGTTCGATCCCTCGCGCTGGCGCATCCAGTGTTTGCTTGAGCCGCACAACCCGCTTCCCCCGGTGGATCTGGAATTGCCGTTCCGCTTTTATCGCCAGCCGATTCGCGTCGAGTCTTCCAGGCTCCGTTTGCCGAGAAACCTGTTCCTCAATCTCGCCTGGTCGGGTTATGGACTGGACGGATTTCAGTGCCGGACCGGGGCCCTGAACGGTTCCGTCCGTTTCCTGTTCAATCGCGATGGCTCGGTCGACCGGATTCTCGACCGGGTGAATGGAGGGCTGGTCAAGGTGGACGGTCCGCTGTTTTTCCTGTTCTGCTCGGGTGAAGGGGATCAGGTGGACGTGTCGAATCTGGCCAACGAACAGTTTTTCAACGACGACGACAATGTCTGGATCGTGGTCGATCACCGAACCGGGAAGGCAACGCCAGGAAAAGTTTCCGAGGCGCTCGGCGCGACGACGGCCCTGCGACTGGAATCATCGCGAACCATCGCCGGTGCCAGGAAGGGGATCACCCCCTGATGAACTGTTCCGTTACCATCCTTCCAACAAACGACTTTTCGCTGGTTTCTCCCATGAATCTAATCAACACTCATCATGCCAGCCGGGCTCGACGGGGGATTTCGTTGTTCGAAGTCCTGATATCGATCCTCGTGGCCTCGATCGGAGTTTTCGGCGTTCTGGTATTGATCCCGTTCGCCATACGGAATGCACAGCTCGGTATCGACCGGGAATTCGGCATCAACTCGGCGAAGAATTTCAACGCCGACTTCCAGGCCTATGGCTATCAAAACACGGCGGGATGGCACGACGATCTGGCCGACGTCCAGGTGACCGTCCCGCTGGCCCCTTCTGTCGTCCAGCCCCTTCCGGTGGTAACGGCCAACAACATCCAGCCAGGCTGGCCGTACGTCATCGATCCGTCCTGGGCATTGTCCAACGGCCTGTCGGCGCTTGCGGCCTACGGCCAGTTTCCTTCCGTCGGCGGGTTGCCGGCGGATTTTCCGCGGCTGAACATTGCCAACCTGATGCAGCCGGGAACGGCAACGCCGATGAATATCCCCTTTGCCCGCCGCATGACACTGCAGCCAGACGGTCTGGTTTTTGATCCACCATTGCGAGAACTGGAAGCGCCGCGGCAAAAGTATTTTGCCATCGAAGGGGACCCGGTGGCCAAACGCCAGCTTGAAGGACGCTACGCTTCGCTGGCAATCGTCGTTCCCGATGACGATTTCGGGCGGCAATACAGGATGTATACGCTTGTGCGACGCCAGGAAGATCGCATCAGCGAGCGGGTGTTTGAAGTCATCGATCCCGATCCGGCGGTGATCAACCAGCCGGCAGCCAATATGCGTATCCTCCGACTCGACACAGGAGTTCCAGGCCGCCAGATGGAACAGATTGGTCTGGGAGGAAGCGATCTTCGCCTCAGTGAAATTACTCCCGTGAATCCAGCCGTTGCCGACGGCGATCAGATTCGCAGTAACGACTGGATAATGCTGATCAGCTACCGCAGGACAGCCGCATCCGAGCCGACTTTTGACGATATCCAGATCAACTTTTACCGGGTGGTTCACGCCAGTCGAACGTCTCCGGACCTCGATGCCGGGATCGCCGTCGCGCAGGGTGTGAACCGGGGTGCCGGTGCCGAACGGACCTTCAACGTCACGGTGCAGGGACCGGACTTTGATCTTTACCGCGACTGGAACTCGCGGCTGGATGGCCAGCGCACGGAAGTCGCAACGTATGCCATCCTGTTGCCAGGTGTGTTGACGGTCTACGAGCGGAGCTTCCGCACGGAACCGGATTCGAACTGGCAGAATTTTTAAACCCCTGCCAAGCCGAACGGCAAGGCAGAACAAGAACAAGAACAAGAACAAAAACAAAAACAAAAACTCTTCAGAACTTTCCAGACTCCTTCTCTTCGACGTTCTTACAAAGACACACGGCCTTATTGGGAGGCGAAAATGAATATCCGGATAACAACCATTGAGAAAAAATCCCTGTCTCGCCCTGGCACCGGTCGGCGGGCCCATTCGCGGCGCGAGGGAATGGCCTTGTTGTTTGTGGTCAGCCTGATTTTGTTTATCAGCTTGCTGGCGGCTTCGTTTGTTGTGGTGTCGCAGCAGTTCTCCGCCAGTTCGTCAGCCCGGGCGCGGATCGAGGCGACGGGAGACAGCACGCGCAGCCTCGTGTACCGGGCGTTTTACGATGTGCTTCGCGGCCCGGAACCCAATAACGCCAGTTCACCCCTGTTCGGTCAGGATGTCGTGGGGGACCAGTACGGATATGGCGTCAACGGAACCGGTGCCACGGTGGTTGCCGGGGCTATCACCGGTACCTACGACGTCAGCTTCAATCCCTTTTCGGTGATTGATGGATCGCCGTATGTGTTTTCCCAGACTCTGGATGCCTATGCCGGGCATGTGCTGACGTTGACCACACCGACCGGCGACCGGTTTACGACACGTGTCCTTGGATACGATCCGACGGGAGGTGTACCTGTGTTCACGGTTCTGCCGGAAACGCCGGCACCCCCCGCGGCAGCGCTTGCCGGGAGCCGGGTGGTTCTGAACGGTCGGGCCTTCAGTGGCTGGGGGGCAGGTGGCGTTACCGGCCCGATGGGAGCATTGACCACAGCAGCGCATTTGCCGCGCCTGATGAGCGACAGCCCGTTTGCCTCGCTTTGGCAAAACGGCACGGTCGCCGCCCGAAACCAGTACATTTCCAGCGGCGTCAATGAAAGCTACGATGCCCAGGACTACCAGAACATGTATCTGGCGATGAACGATGGCAACAACCTTCATGCCAGCTTCAATCGCCCGGAATTGTTCAACTACCTGGTGGCGAATTTTGGCGCCGATGACCGGCACAAATACGCCAATTTCCGTCCCTTCACGGCAGAGTATGTCCGGCGAGTCGTAGCGGCCGGCGGCGATCCACTCGCGGTGCCTGTCAATCGGGCCAATGGCTGGGCCAACCCGAATGAATCACTTGATGTCGACAACAACGGCGATGGCGTCCTCGACAGTATCTGGATGGATCTCGGATATCCGGTTCAGACCGATATCAACGGGCGGCGCTTCAAGCCCCTTGTGGCGTTCATGGTCCTCGACATGGACAATCGCCTGAACGTTAACGCGCATGGCAACGGATTTCACATTAATCGCAATGTGGTGTTTAACGGAAACCTGTTGGGTGAGGTCGACCCGACCAGCCAGTTCTTCCCGCGCGGTCAATATCTCGGCCCGCCGGAAGTCTCTCTCGGGCCACTGGTCAACAACGATCCCGCGACATATGCAGCCCTGCTGACGGCGCGTTACGGAGCGGATGTGTTGCCGGGCGACGGGCACCTTTCCACGGAAGCGAACGCGAACATCGACTTCCGGGATCTGTGGCATGTCTACGAACATCGCGGCCATCCGGACGTGAACAACCCGTTCGGCGAAGTGTACCCCAACCAGTTTGTCGGCGGGCTTTTTGGAACCAATCTCGACATTCACGGCCGTTACACGATTGGCATTCCGCAAGTCGGCCTGATCACGGATCCGCCGGTTGCCCGTCCGGCCATCGACGTCGTGAGCAATTTCGTGGAGCCGGCGAACGAGATCGCCAGTTCGGGGTATGAGTTCAAGATCATGCCGCATTCGCATTTCTCGCCACAACCCGCTGACAGCAGCGACGATCAGCCGTTTACAGGGAAGGAACTTGAGCGAATCCTCCGTCGCCACGATCGCGACCTGAACATGTTGCCCAACCGGCTGGAAGTGACCTTGAACGGGATGCTGACCAACCCGCAGGCCATTACGACCGACAGCTACGAAGTACCGGCGTTGCCGAGCTTTGAAGACGCCGCCGGCAATCCGATCTCGATCACAGAACATACCAATTCGCTTTTGCGCGCCGGCGGCCTGTCGCAGGTCGTCGCGAACCAGCAATTGCAGGTATTGCTCGCTCCGGAAGTGCGTCTCGGTCTGCCGCTCGATCTGAATCGCCCGTTTGGAGATGGACGCGATTCAAACGGCAATAATGTGGTTGACGAGCATTGGCAAAACACGGACGGTGCGGGAAATCCGATCGCCGCTCCCGGCGTTTTTGACGAAGCCGTTGTCGGTGAAGGGGTTAATCTCGTTCAGCGACTTGACATCCCGATTGCGGCTCCGGTTCCGGTCGACAGCGACGGGGATGGACTGACGACCAATACACATCTCGCCCGGGCAGTGTTTGCAAGGCACCTCTACGTGCTGGCCTTGCTGGCCACGGGCGATACGACGACGATCGCCCCCGATTTCGTGAATCTTCCGTTGCAAGGAGACACTGCCCGCCGCGTTCGCCTGGCGCAATGGGCAATCAACATCGTTGATTTTCGCGATCCGGATTCGATCAGGACGCCATTTGAGATCGATGTCAATCCGTTCAATGGCTGGGCCGTAGACGGTTGGCTCGGTCCCGGACCATCCGGCGACGATACGCTGGATCTGGAGCGATTTGTTGTCTGGGGCGTCGAACGCCCGGAACTGCTGATCAGCGAAACGCTGGTGACGCATGACAGGCGTTCACAGAACGACGGCTCGGGAACATACGAGAACCAGCTCGTCCCTCGATCCACGGCGTTTATCGAACTGTTCCATCCGTGGAATCAGAATGACAGCAATCAACGGTTGCCCGCTGAACTGGCTGACGCGGGAGGCACGGGAATCGATTTGCGGCGGACGGTTGCTGCAAGCGGCGACCCGGTGTGGAGGCTTCTGGTATTGCGGAATGCCAGTGTCGATCAGGATGCCGACATGATGAATATTCCCGAAGGCGACGTCGCCCGAAAAATCTATTTTGTTCCGCCGGTTATTGGATCCGATCCGAACGACAAGTCCAACGTCGGAACCGGGCGGGCCTTTTCCGGCGCCAAAGTCTTCTACTCGAGTTTTGCCGTGAACGGAGTTGTCGATCGCGGTGGCTACGCCGTGATTGGATCGCTCGGTATCGGCACCGACCCGGTCGCGACGGATGGAGTGACTTTTTTTGGTCGCCGCACCGGTGGGGCCTGGATTGCCGAACTTGGCCAGACACGCCGCGTCGACCTGAATGGGGCGGCGCGCCAGGTTTCCATTTATCATCCCGATGATGGAACCAACCCGGCAGCGGTGAATGTCCGGGGAAATATTGCCGCGATTGTGATCGACCAGCCACGTTCGCTCGGCCTGAGCGATCCGGATGCCGGCTACCCTGGAACAAAGACGGAGATCGAGGACGGATTCCAGTTCGATACTCCGGTGTCTCCATCCGCCGATACAGCGGCCAATAACCCGCAGTATTCGGTATTCGCACTGAACAACGGCGTTTCTGACGGATTCAGTTCGTTGTATTTGCAAAGGCTCGCCAATCCGCTGGCTCCCTATGATCCGGTTTCCAATCCGTACCTGACGGTTGACGCCAAGTCGCTCGACCTGATCGCTTTCAACGGAGTGGAAAATGATTCATCCGATCCGAACGTGACTTCGGGCGACATGGTATTCGCCGCCGCGGAGCGCGGGCGGCTCGGGGATCCGATTTTTGGCGTGCCGCAAGTGGCCTGGAATCGGCGCTGGCTCTGGAAACATGACGAAGGGAGCATCAACATCGCGGTTGCATCCGGATTGCCCCATTTTCTTACGGTTACCGACAATCACTTTCACAGCCGGAATCTGCTGGAAACTCTCGGCGGGATCAACGGTTGCTGGACCGAAGAAAACACCGCACGATTCCCGCGGGCCGCGTCTGATCTGAATTCCGGTGCGAATCCACCGATGCCGTTTACCGGCCTGGTCTGGAACAATCGCCCGTTTGCAGGTCACATGGACGTTCTCGATGTGCCTTATTGGACGGGCTATGAATACCTGGACAACTACTCACCATATGACCCGTCCGCGCCGACGGCGCAATACGATCCCAATCTGAATATTCGCGAATTCGGGCATTTGCCGAACTTTTATGTGGACCCTCACGCGAATTTCCAGTTTGAGCCTCGCCGCATGTACGCGATTCTCGACTACATTCGCGTCCCTTCGCGCTTTGCGGGAACGCGAGTTCACCTGACGGGACTCAACGCTCCGGCTCCGCCCTTCAATGTCGTGTCGCGGTATCGCGAACCTGGCAAGATCAATCTCAATACGCTGACGGATGTGCGTGTGGACACTACGGTCTGGACCGGTTTGATGAATGTCTTTTCCACAGATTTGACCGCTAATGGATTGTTGATGGACGGATCCCTGGTCAGCTATGGATTCACACAGGTGGATGCCGGAAACAATGGCTTTGAAGGATCGCGTCGCGGAATTGCCGGGACGGGAATCGCCGCCTTTGACAACCCGTTCCGGACGGCCAATGAGTTCCAGAAAGTAGCCCCGGGTGGCTTGTCATTGGCCTCGGCGGTTGACGCAACCTTGTTGAGAGATGAGGTCAACCATCGACCGATTTTCGATTACCCGCAGGTTCCATCTGCCGAATTGCCGTTTGCCAGCCCGACCAGGGACAGCGGCGCTCGCCACGAGGTCTTTCGTTTGCTTGCCAACTCCACGACGACGCGATCCAGTGTGTTTGCCATCTGGATTACCGTCGGGCAGTTCGAAGTCGACGAACAGGGATTCCTCCGCGCTGAACCGGATGCCGGAGGCAATTACCAGCTGGTTGAACTCGGCGCTGATGCCGGGAAAACCCGCCGCAGCCGCGGGTTCTTCCTGATCGACCGTTCGATTCCGGCAGCCTATGAACCGGGACAGAATCACAATGTCGACCGGATGATCCTTGCCGAGACGATCATTCAGTAGGCGGGATGACAAGCCGGCTTGTACCGGCGGCTCGCGCCGCCGGCAGGAATTGTGTCGACCCTTCGGGCCTGCTTTCGCTCCAGCGAGACACGGCCCGGTGTCATCGGTGGCGCATTTGACAGGCTTCCCAAATCGACTGGATCGCCGGCGCTGCCCAATACAATTGAAGGCGAAAGTGCTCATAAGGCCCGAAGGGCCGGCACAGTTATTGCCGGGGCCCGACAGGCCCCGGCTGCAAGGCCTTCTGCTCAATAAGGCCCGAAGGGCCGGCACAATCAACGCCTGCGAGCCTGCCTGTCCTTTATGACATGGCACATGGTACGATTGGCCCTTCCAGACGGCGCTTGTATAACCAGATTCAACTTCGTCCGGCCGCATATTTCTCGCAGGATCACGGGAACTCGTCCAACATTTTCCTGGTGCCGGCGAATAGGAACAGCACGAATTACCGGCTGCGAGGAATCTTTCAGGGAAACAGAAATGACAGTTGTTTTGTCTGTCCGCGATCTCCGAAAAACCTTTGGCAAGCCCGGGAAGACCGGGGACGAAACAGGTTCCGGCAAGGCGGAGGTCCGCGGGACCGATGGAGTCAGCTTTGATCTGCACCGGGGAGAGGCTTTTGGCCTTCTCGGTCCAAACGGCGCCGGGAAGACCACGACGATTTCGATCATCATGGGAATTCTCTCGCCGGACAGCGGCGAAGTTTCCATCGGTGGCAAGTCACCCACGGAACATGAAACGCGCCGAAGACTGGGTCTTGCGCCCCAGGCACTTTCTCTTTACCAGGACCTGACGGTCCGCGAAAACCTGACATTTTTCGGCAAGCTTTACTCGCCATCGAGGCAGTGGTTGCAGGATCGCGTCGCCTGGTCTCTCGAGTTTGCCGGACTTACCGATCGGGGAAACGACCTGGTGAAGAACTGTTCTGGCGGCATGAAGCGCCGCCTCAATCTCGCCTGCGCATTGATTCACGAGCCGGAAGTCGTCTTTCTCGACGAGCCGACAGTCGGCGTCGACCCGCAGTCGCGCAACCATTTGTTTGAGTGCATTGAACAGCTCAAGCGAGACGGGATCACGATCCTTTATACCACGCATTATATGGAGGAAGCTGAACGGCTCTGCGACCGGGTGGCCATCATGGACCACGGCAAGCTGTTGGCGCTCGATAAAGTCGACGACCTGTTGACCCGGCATGGCGGCAAGTCGCTGGTCACGGGGACCTTGTCCCATTTTCCGAATAACAGGGAACAGCTCGACAGGGAGCTCCCCGGCGAACTTGACGACCTTTCGTGGCGATACCAGGGAGACGATCCCATGAAGGCAATAACCATCGCTGCACGCTGCGGTGCCGATTTTCATTCGCTGACCATTCGGCGCCCCGACCTTGAAAGCGTGTTCCTGAATCTTACCGGACGCAGCTTGCGGGATTGACCTGTAGCAGCGTCTCTCCGAGACGCTGTTTTTGAACACCGAGACGCTGTTTTCACACACCGAGACGCTGTTTTTGCATTCCGGGATCTGCTTCTTCCAACAACCAGAAACGAACGACTGCCATGAACCAGATTATTACGATGGCGCTCAAGGACATCCGGCTGATCACGCGAGACCGGATGGGAATGTTTTTCATTCTCTTCTTCCCGGTCCTGCTGGGAGTTTTCTTCGGGCTGGTCATGGGCCCGTCGAGCGGCGGTGGCGGCGGCAAGATAAAAGTCGCCATCGTGGACCAGGACCAGTCGGAGATGTCACGGAAGTTTGCTGAACGGCTGGCCGCGAATGATGGAATCGCGCTGGAAACGGATTCGTTTGAAGCGGCGAAGAACAGCGTGCGCACGGCAAAGCGCGGGGCCATGCTGGTGCTTGCGCCGGGGTTTGGCGATCGCGCCGGAGTTTTCTGGGGCGAGCCGCCGAAGATCCTGCTCGGTCACGACCCGTCTCGCACCGCGGAATCGGCCATGCTGGAAGGATTCGTGATGCAAGCCATTGGCGACCTCGTGGGAGAACGGTTCAACAACCCGTCGCAGTTCCTCCCCTTTCTGCAACAAGCCCGCGATGATCTGAGCTCGGCGGAAATCGACACAGTGCGGAGATCGGTCATTTCCGGATTCCTCGACACCGTGGAAAACCTGATTCAATCGGCGACGCTGATGAACGAACAGGCGGATGCTGACAGCGAATCAGCCGGCGGCGATTCCCGCGGGCTGCAATTTGCCGATATCGAAACGCTGGACGTGACTCGCGAAATCGATCCGGACAGCATCGCCGGACAAATTCAGAAGATGCAGACTCGCGCGGACCGGTCCCGCTGGGATATCAGTTTTCCCCAGGCCATGTTGTGGGGAGTTCTCGGTTGCATCGCCACGTTTTCGTTATCGATTGCCAGGGAGAATACGCTTGGCACGATGCTCCGGTTGCAGGTTGCACCGGTCGGTCCCGGGAAAATTCTCGGCGGCAAGGCCATGGCCTGCTTCCTTTCCGCACTCTTTGTCATGGGATTGCTGGTCGCGCTGGCGGTCATGCTCGGAATGCGGCCGTCGAGTTACCCGAAACTGTTCGTTTCCTCGCTGGTCATTGCGGCTGCGTTTACCGGCATCATGATGATGGTCAGTATTCTCGGCAGGACCGAGCAGGGAGTGGCCGGCGCCGGAACAGCACTTAATATGATCATGGCGATGCTGGGCGGAGGGATGATCCCGGTGATGTTCATGCCGGACTTTTTGCGCCAGATCGGAGTGGTCAGCCCAGTCTTCTGGGCGATTCGGGCGATAGAAGGATCGATCTGGCGAGAGTTTTCATGGAGCGAAATGGCCATGCCACTCATCGTCCTTTCGGTAACTGGCGCGGTATGTCTTGTCGCCGGGGTCGTCTTGTTGCGCAAACGCCTCGGGTGAGAAATCCGTGCTAGCCGTCGTCCTCGGCAACACGGGGAAACAGGTGCAGGAAGTCATTTCGCACATGCTCCCGGAGCGACTGCTGCATCGCAAGCGCCTGGCAGGTTTCCCTGACATCATGAACGCGCAATACGTGAACTCCGGCGCGGGCGAGATGCAGCGAAACCGCAAGGGTTCCGGCAACGCGGGTGGCGGAAGTATCTCCGGTCACCTTGCCAATAAACCCCTTGCGTGAATGGCCGACAAGGATCGGGCAGTCGAGGTCGAGAAAACGATCGATATTGGCGAGCAGTTCGAGGTTGTGGGTGTGAGTCTTGCCGAAGCCGATTCCCGGATCGAGGCAGATCCTGTTCCGTTCAATCCCCCGACCGGTCAACAGATCGCGTCGCTTCTCCAGCCATTCGTGGATGTCCCCGACCACATTTTCGTAACGGGGATCGTCCTGCATGGTTTGCGGCGTCCCTTGCATGTGCATGGCACAGACTCCGGCGCCGGACATCAGGGCCACATGGAGCATTTGCGGATCGCCGGTGAGACCGGTGACGTCATTGATGATCTCGGCGCCGACGAGAATCGCCTCGCGGGCCACCTGGGCCTTGGAGGTGTCAATCGAAACGGGAACATCCGTTTCCCGACAGATGGCTTCAACTGCCGTGATCACCCGGTCCAGCTCTTCCTGTTCCGAAACCACTGCGCTGCCGGGCCGCGTACTTTCGCCGCCGATGTCGAGGAGATGGGCGCCATCGGCCACAAGTTGCAGGGCATGTTTTGTTGCAGCTGCGGGATCGAGGAATTTTCCTCCGTCGGAAAAACTGTCGGGAGTGACATTGATAATTCCCATGACCAGCGGGGGATCCGTCAGGGGGAGGATGCGGCTTCGCAGGGCCCAGACCTTCATATCAAATCCTGGATTGAAAACTCGCGAGGTCCGGAAGAAGTCAGATTGAGCTTGTGAGGTATCAGTTCAGGTCAAGCTGTTTGAACAGCGGCAAATGACGGTAGTAGACTTCGAGAATGCAGATCGCCATTGCCGTTACGAAGATGCGACCACCGGCGGAACCGAATTCATCGTCATCCGGGTCCCAGCTTCCCGGGTATTCGCCACCGCGGCGCTGTTCGACGATCAGCATGTCGCGCATGTGGTTGTTCCAGGTTTCCCACGGGCTCCCGCCAAAATGATGCATGGTCTGGGTGGCATAATACCAGTAGTAGACGTTTTTCTGTTCCCGCGAGGGGAGGCTGTTGTCGAGGAGCCATTTGATGCCGGCTCGCAAGCGAGGATCGTCCCGTTTCCAGCCGAGGTACATCCGGCACAGGATGGCTTCCGCGGTCATCGAGGCTCTCGGTTCGTCGTCCAGCGGGAGGTAACGATAAAGCGAACCGGTCGGAACCTGGCGAAACCGGCGCTGCGAGTAGGGTTTGGAGACCGAATCGAGGAAATGGCCGGCGAGTCGCAGCGTGGTATCGTCGACGACCAGTCCGGTCCGGCTGTTGCGGGCCGCCTGCAAGGCCATCAATTGCCATCCCAGAACACTGGTATCGCCGGGTTGTTTCGGCTGGTATCGCCAGCCTCCCTCGCGATGCTGGGCGGCTTCGATAAAGTCAATCGCCTTTTGCGCCGGCGCGCGAAACCGTTCGTCGCCTGTCATGGAAAGCGCTTCGACGAGAACAATCGCCGATTGCCCGTGCGCGTACATGCCGGCATCACCGGGGATGCCATAGCGGATCTCCCCGTCGCGGGATTGATGTTCCAGAAGCCATCGCAGACCTCGTGAAACAGTCTCCCGATACAGGCCCTGTTCGTGGGTCTGGCCGGCACCGAGGAAAGGCAACAGGGCCAGTGAAGTCGCCGCAGCGTCACCGCGATTTTTTGGATTGTCGTGATAGGCGTAACGGTTCAGGCTCCAGCTGCCATCCTCATTCTGCACGCTCGCGAGCCAGCGAAGACCTCGCGCCACGGCGGCCTCCGACAACGTTGTCCCACCTTCGCGTTCCACAATTTCATTCCTGAGCCGGGGATCGCGAGTGGCAAGCGTAAACGCAGGCCCTTTTCTGGACGTGATGTCCTCGATCACCCGGTCAAGATCGACAGGCGTCGTTATCGGATCCGGGTCGACCTGCAATTCCCGGGCATCCTGGTCAGCGGCAACCTGTACCTGACGAAGCTCGTCGCGGATTTCGTCGATATCAGGAGGCAAGGGTACATCGAATTCAAGTGGATCGTCGGGGGGCTGGTCAAGGAGAATTCCTCCCTCCCGGTCGAGCGGAGAAACGGCCGTGGAAAGTGTTATGGCCTCCGGCGTAAAAACCTGTGGCAGCAGGATCATGGCCAAAATGAGCAGAATAATCAGGTGAACCAGCATGCTGATCAGCCAAGCCGGCATCGAGCGGATGCCATGGCGCATTGCCCTGACAATCCTGCTCCGCCGGCCGGCAAGACGGGCCGGCTCCGTGGACTCCAGACCGATGACCGGCTGGACCGGCCGGCTGCGGATTTGCTCAAGCCTGCGAGGCGGTGAAACTTCGCGGCCCACTGAGCGTGGCGCAGACGCCTGCTCCAGCAACTCGCGAACGGCTTCCTGTTGTTCGTAGTCAAGCTCGATGGGGGTTTCGCAATTCCAGCAATCCGCCGCCATGAGCCAGAGGCGAACAACGACCGGCGCCTCGCATCGCGGGCACTGGCACATCACCGAGTTGCCCTTCAGCCAGATCGGACCGGCAGAAGTTTCGATCCGGGTCACGCCTGGAGCAAGATCGACTTCGCCGGTATTGAAGTCCGAGACGGGGTTTGACGTTTCATCGAGCAGGAGTTTGGGCACCTTGGAGGCGCGGGAGCCCACGGACAAGGGAATTGCCTCGCTCACAAGGAGCCATTCGATAGTTCGGTCAATCAGGTCGCCGCGAGGTCGGGACATGAACCGGGCCGGGGTTTGCTGGGCGAAGTCGGACTTTGGAAGATCAATATTTGCGAGTGCGGCGGCCAGTGTCAAACTACATGTTTTCGCCGTGCAGGAAAGGTCGGCTGGCGACGATTTCGGGCGGGGGCTATCCCGCGGCACAAATTGGGGATGGTCGTCGGCGGATTGTGTCGCAAGTGCTTGTCATCAATAGACTTGCGGCATCGTCAATTCGGGCCGTGCCGTTGTTGGCGAGGGGGCATTTTGTTAGAATCCATGCGTGCAAGATCGCTGGAAAAAAACAGGTTTTTTCGGGCGAAAACCGGCTCCGGGTTGGCCCGGCGCGATCGATTGATTTTCGGATCGCGCGAGAATTCTTCGGGGGTTCCAGGACCCGTTCAAGTGCTGCCATTGCGGTCGGGGTTCACGGATTCTGGCCGATGGCCGGATCGCCGGTTTATGGGTCTTTTTCTGCTTGTTGACTGTTTTTGTTACGTTTTGATTTTGGTTTGACCAACGGGTCGGGGGAACGGATCAGGTGTCATCAGATATTACGCAGCCACCGGGCGAAGGAGACGAGGCGTCGGGAGCGCTTCCAGCGGGCGAGATTTTCGTGCAAATGCCGATCGAGCAGGAGCTGAAGGACAGTTACCTGACGTACGCGATGAGCGTCATCGTATCCCGGGCCCTTCCGGATGTGAGAGACGGGCTCAAGCCGTCGCAGCGGCGCATTCTGGTTGCCATGAACGATCTGAACCTTGGACCGGGGACCAGCCGCGTCAAATGCGCGAAGATTTCCGGCGACACCAGCGGCAACTACCATCCGCACGGCGAAAGTATTGTCTATCCGACGCTTGTCCGCATGGCCCAGGAATGGAACATGCGTCATGTGTTGATCGACAAGCAGGGAAATTTCGGATCGATCGCCGGGCTTCCTCCGGCGGCCATGCGATACACGGAAGCCCGATTGTCGGCAGTCGCGGCGCTGATGCTCGATGACCTGAAACTCGACACGGTGGACTATGTTCCCACTTACGACGAGCAGCGGACCGAGCCGGTGGTATTGCCGGCCAAGTTCCCGAATCTTCTGGTCAACGGCTCCAGCGGAATTGCCGTTTCGATGGCGACTTCGATGCCGCCCCACAATCTCGGCGAAGTCTGCGATGCCCTGATTCATGTAATCGAGCGGCCGGAGATTTCGATCAACGAGATTCTCGAGTACCTGCCCGGACCGGACTTTCCGACCGGCGGGGTGATTTGCGGGCGATCGGGGATCCGCCGCGCCTATCACACCGGGCGGAGCACCATCGTCGTGCGGGCGAGATGTGATATCGAAGAGAGCAAGAAGGGCAAGTCGCGAATCGTTGTCAACGAGATTCCTTTCACCTTGACGCGCGACGGCGTTGTGGAAAAGATCGCGGCCCTTGTCAAAGGGGACCGGATCAAGGGGATAACCGGCATCAAGGATGTCAGCGACCTGAAGGAGCCGGTCAAGCTTCTTATCGAGTTGCGAAATGACGCCGATCCCGACGTGGTGCTCAATCAGCTGTACCAGTTCTCGCCGTTGCAATCCTCGTTCTCGATGATTTTTCTGGCGCTGGTGGACGGCAAGCCGCGCGAGCTGAACATCAAGCAACTTCTCCAGGAATTTCTCAGGCACCGGGTCCGCGTGATTCGCCGGCGTACCGAGTTCCTGCTGCAGCGGGCGCGGAAGCGGAAACATACCGTCGAGGGGCTGCTGCTTGCCCTCGCCAACATCGACGAGATCATCGCCACTATCCGCCAGTCGAAGGATCAGCCCGAGGCCAAGACGAGGTTGATGGGAATTGAATGCCCGGCTTCGATGATGGCCCGCGCGCTCGGAGAAAACGGATTCAAGGTCTTTGTCTCCGAGAGAGGAGAGGCCGAAAGCTACACACTGACCGCCGTGCAGGCCGACGCCATCCTCCGGATGACCCTCGGCCAGCTCGTCAATCTGGAGCAGGACAAGCTGGGCAGGGAACACGCTTCGCTGCTCGAGGAAATCACCGGTTACCTCGAAACGCTGGGCGATGAAAAGATTATCTACGGGATTATCAAGTCGGACCTGGAGGACATTCGCAAAAAATATGCCGACAAGCGGCGAACGCAGATCAGCAGTGAAGAGATCAGCGCTATCGACGTCGAAGACCTGATCGAAGAAGAGAATATGGTCGTTTCGATCAGTCATCGCGGCTATATCAAAAGGACCCCGGTCAGCGTCTATCGCGCCCAGAAACGGGGGGGCAAGGGAATGAAGGGGGCAAAGACGGAGGAGGAAGATCCCATCGAACATGTCTTTGCCGCCAGCACCCACGACTACCTGCTGTTTTTCTCGAATAACGGCAAGGTCTACTGGCGAAAGGTTTTTGAGCTTCCCGAATTGCGCCGCGACAGCCGCGGGCGCGCCATCATCAACCTGCTGGAGCTGGCCGAAGGTGAAGAGATTGCCAACTGCCTCGCCATCCGCGACTTCAAGGCGCCCGATCACTTCCTGCTGATGGCCACGCGGAACGGACTGGTCAAAAAGACACCGCTGGCCGCCTACGGCCGGCCGATGAAAAAGGGAATTATCGCCATCAAGCTGCGGGAGGACGACGAGATCATCAATGTCGTCGTTGCCCGCAAGGGTGACGATATCATCCTCTCCTCGAAAAACGGGATGGCCATCCGCTTCGGTGAGAGCGATGCCCGGCCGATGGGTCGCAATACCTCGGGCGTCAAAGGAATTGAACTTGCCGACGGAGACCAGGTGGTCGGAATGGTGGTCGTCGATCCGGAAACGACCTTGTTGACCGCCTGCGAAAACGGGTATGGCAAGCGGACCTGGTTTGGCAAGGGTGACGATGAAGGACCGGGAGATGAAGACGAAGTCTCCAGCAGTGCCCGCTATCGCAGGCAAAGGCGCGGTGGCAAGGGGCTGCGCGATATCAAGACAACCGACCGAAATGGCAAGGTCATCGGCGTTTGCCAGGTCCGGGACAGCGACGAGATACTGATGATGACCTCGCGCGGCAAACTGCAACGCATTTCGTGCGGCGATATCAATCCGATAGGTCGCAACACCCAGGGCGTGCGGATCATGAAGCTCGATGAAGGGGATTCGCTGGCCGCTGTGGTCCGCGTGCCTCCGGAAGAAAATGAGGAACCTGGCGACAGCATGCCAGCCGATCAGGCTATCGAACCGGATCTGCCCGGCGAGTCCATCCCCGAGGTCGAGGATGCAGATTCCGGTCCCGAACAGGAGGGGGAGACGGACTGACCCCCTTTGCGTTCGAAGGGCGGCAACCGGCGACGGGCTCGATGGGCCGGTGTCCCGCGTTACAGCGATACGGGTTATGCCGACTGGATGGAACCTTGGCGTTGAACAGCGGAGTCGGACCTTTCCCGGATGGCACAAACCGCTGAAACGAGCCGTTTTTCGCGTTTATTCGGGTTCGCGACCTGGATGACAAACCTGCGGCCTATATTGTTAAAGCTTGTAAAAGCAACCTGCTCTGCCCCAACCCAACCCTGTTATAAATAAATTCGTTTTCGGAGGGAATCAATGGAAATCGCCATGATCGGTACCGGCTATGTCGGCCTGGTTACCGGAACCTGTTTTGCGGAAAGTGGCAACCAGGTCACTTGCGTCGATATCGATTCCAGGAAGATTGAAAACCTGAACAACGGCAAGATCCCGATTTATGAGCCGGGTCTGGCCGAACTGGTCCAGCGCAACGTCCGGGCGGGGCGGTTGTTCTTCACCACCGATTCTGTGGCGGCCATTTCCCAGGCACGGGTGGTTTATCTGGCAGTTGGAACACCCCAGGGAAACGACGGCTCTGCCAATCTTTCCGCGTTGTGGAGTGTCGTCGACGGAATGGCAAAACACCTTCGCGACGATGTGATTATCGTCACAAAGAGCACGGTTCCGGTGGGTACGAACCGGGGAATCTACGACCGGCTGCACGAGCTCAACGGCAAGCGTTATCACGTGGCAAGCAATCCCGAGTTCCTGAAAGAAGGGGCGGCGATCAACGATTTCATGTATCCGGACCGGGTCGTTGTGGGAGTCCGCGATCCGGAGGTTGCCGAAGTGCTCAAGGAACTCTATTCGCCGTTTCTCCGCACGGACAAGCCTTTCCTTTCGATGTCGCCGGAAAGTGCGGAATTGACCAAGTACGTTGCCAACGCGCTTCTGGCCACGAAAATCAGTTTTATCAACGAAATGGCCAATCTGTGCGAGGCCATGAACGGGGACATCAACGATGTGCGACGGGGCATCGGTCACGACCAGCGTATCGGATTCGCCTTTCTCTTTCCCGGCGCGGGATATGGCGGAAGCTGTTTCCCCAAGGATGTCCGGGCACTCGCTTCCATGACCCAGCAGGCCGGAATGAAACCGACGATTCTCGATGCCGTCGATGAAGTCAACAATCGGCAAAAGTCGGTGCTCGTGCGCAAGATCGCCGAACATTACGGAAGCAATCTGTCCGACAAGACCTTCGCTATCTGGGGGCTGGCATTCAAGCCAAAAACGGATGACATTCGCGAAGCGCCGGCACTGGTCCTCATCAACTTCCTGCTGGAAGCCGGTTGCAAGGTCCGCGTTTATGATCCGGAAGCCATGGAGAACGTGCGTGCAGAGTACGGCGACCGCCTGCAGTATGCCAATCGTTCGATGGATGCGATCAAAGGGGCGGATGTCCTCGCGATCAACACGGAATGGGACGCGTTCCGGCACCCGGATTTTGAGGAGATGAAGGCGATGATGAATTCGCCGGTGATCTTTGACGGGCGCAACCTTTACGACCCCAAATTGATGCGAAAACACGGCTTTACCTATTATTCCATCGGCCGCCCGGCGATTCAGCAGGATGTTCCGGCGAATGCCGGGATCCAGTGAAACGGAAGCAATTGCCAGGTGCGGACGGGCTTTGCCCGAGAGGCGCCGAAGGTTTGCCGATTTACCGCAGTCCGGGAATGAGTTAGCATTTTTCGGCCGGTGCGTCAGTGCAGGAGCTGGAATGCCCGGGGGCGCTCGCTGTTACCCGGGATGGCGCGCGGCGTGCACCAGGATTGCCGGGCCTTGTGAAGCACGAGGGGTGCATGCTGGTTTTTGCCGCTACGATTTTTCTCAGTGCGTTTCTGCTTTTCCAGATCCAGCCGCTGATTGCCAAGGTCATCCTGCCATGGTTCGGCGGTGCGCCGAATGTCTGGACCACCTGCATGCTTTTTTTTCAGGTCGTCCTGCTGGGGGGGTATCTCTACGCCCACGTGCTGAGCCGATACGTGCGCCCCGCTGTCCAATGGATGATTCACGGAACGTTGCTGGTCGTTTCGCTAATTTTTTTGCAGATTATTCCCGGCGAGCAGTGGAAACCGGAAGGCGTTGATTCCAGCGTCTGGCGAATACTGCTGATCCTCGCCATTTCCATCGGTCTCCCCTATTTCATTCTTTCGACGACAGGACCCCTGATCCAGGCCGCGTTTGCACGCCGCTTTCCGGGCCGTTCGCCGTACCGGCTGTTTGCCCTGTCGAACCTTGGATCGTTGCTCGCCCTCGTGACGTTTCCGGTTCTGTTTGAACCGTTCTTTTCCAATTCCGTTCATTCGTACGGATGGAGTATCGGCTATTGCGTATTCGCGCTTTTGTGCCTGCTGGCGCTGATCGTCTCCCGCACGGCCCGCGGTTATTCCGGGATTGAGGAGATTTCTTCCACCGGCGATCGCAAGCCGGAGTCCCCTGCCGCCGTTGAAGCGGCCTGGGGCAACGGAACGGGAAGGCAGGCAGGCGAACTGGCACTCTGGCTTTTGCTGTCCCTCATCCCATCCGTGTTGCTGCTGGCAACGACCAGCCAGTTGTCCCATTCCGTCGCCGTTATGCCATTCCTGTGGATCGCACCGCTGGCCTTGTACTTGCTGAGTTTCATTATCTGTTTCGACAAGCCGGCCTGGTATCGGCGGGATGTGTGGGGATTGCTGTTGCTGGCGGCAATGACGTTGATGATTGTCCGGCCGGTAGTGGATGGTGGCAGGATCATTTACACGGCGATCGTCTACCTGTTCGCGCTGTTTGTGGTGTGCATGGTTTGCCATGGGGAGCTGGCGGCCGTTCGTCCGGAGCCGCGCCGCCTGACGCTGTATTATCTGGCGCTTTCCGTGGGAGGTGCGCTGGGTGGCATTTTCGTTGTACTCGTCGCCCCTGCCCTGTTTGTCGAGTTCCATGAATTACAGTTGTCCCTGATGGCTGCCAGCGTGATATTCGCATGGCGGCTGATCGTTGCCGGTGAGCGAAAGATGTTGTTTCGCGTGGCATTTTTTGGCAGTTGGCTTCTGCTGGGTCTGGGCCTGGTCGCCATGTATTCGGTCCCGGAATTCATCAGGGGAAACAACTCGATGATTCCGAGGCTGATGTTGACCGGTTCCCTTCTGTTCGCAACATTGATGAGCCTTGTCCACCGTGAGAATGGTTTCGCGATATCAAAAGGCCGCGAAAAGGATTTCGGTTCACCCTGGATTCAACGGGGCCTGATTGCATTGACGTTGTTATTGGTCGCTCTGCTTTCGGCAGCGGTGCTTGTGGCGCCCGACCTGGTGCTCGACTTCGGCCAGCCGGCGATCGTATTGGTTTTGATGCTCGTGGTCGTCTGCGCTTTGTTAACCAACGGCCAGTGGAAGCCACTGACCGCGCATGCCGGCAAGATCGCCGCAATGTTTGTCGCGCTGTGTGTTGTTCCGGCAGGATACATCTGGCTATCGCGAATGGCGACGGTGCCGGAAGGAGTTCTCGATCGCAGCCGGGATTTCTTTGGATTGCAATCGGTCAAGGAACTGGAGGTGGCGGTTGACGAGTTTCGGCGAGTCATGCTTAACGGGCAGGTCATACATGGCATGCAGTACCTGACAGTCCTGCCTGACGGATCCCGCGAGCCTGTCAGGAAGCCGACCAGTTATTACGGACCATTGACGGGAGCGGGTCTGGCACTTTCAAAACACCCCCGACGGGAAACGGATTCCTTCAAGATCGGTGTCATCGGGCTGGGAACGGGTTCGATTGCCCACTACGCCCGTCCGGGTGATGAACTCGTGTTTTACGAGATCAAGCCGGATTGCGAGCGAGCTGCCCGCCAGTTCTTCACGTATCTGGATGACAATGCTGCCGGCAAGGAAAAGACGACGGTTCACATCGGCGATGCCAGAATCGTGCTTGAAAGGGACCTGGAGCAGGGACGAAGCCAGCAATTCGACATACTGGTGGTCGATGCATTTTCGGGTGATTCACCTCCCAGGCACCTCCTCACCCGCGAGGCTTTCGAACTCTATCGAAAGCACACCCGGTCCGACGGCATGATTGTTTTCAACATTTCGAACGGCCATTTTGATTTCGCCAGGGTCATTGTTGCCCTGACAGATAACTGTGGATGGAACTCGGCCTGTTTCCGATACAAGCCCGAGTTTGAGGGAGACGACATTTATCTGGTATTGAGCTCATGGATCATTGCAACCAGCAACGAGGAATTCCTGCAGTTGCCCGTCGTGCGGGACGCGCAGGTCTCCCTGGAGGGCACGAAGCCTGTGATGTGGACCGACGACTTCGGCGGAATGTGGCAGATCATGAGATTTAACCGGCAGTAAACGGAATTCCTGCATCCAGCCGGCATCGATCGGCGAACAAGCCGGGTTGTCGGAATTTCTCAGCATCCCGGGGTCGCGATATGAAACAGGTTGTTCAGGTCATTTTGGTTCTCCAGATTTTTTTCACCGGGTGGATGGACCGCCCCTCTTCGCCGACAGTGGATGACGGGGATCCCGTCTGGAACCAGTGGCGCGGCCCATCCCGGACCGGCGAGGTTTCCTTCGCGCTTCCCGACAAACTCGACGACAAGTCCCTGCAACAGGTCTGGCGGGTCGAATTGGGTTCGAGCTACAGTGGTCCCATCGTCGACGCACGGCATGTCTATGTCACCGAATCACGACCCGACGGGACGGAGACGGTTTCCGCGCTGGACCGGGCCACGGGGAAGCCGGCATGGCAAACAAACTGGGAAGGCGCCATGAAAGTCCCGTTTTTTGCCGCTGCCAACGGCAGCTGGATCCGGTCCACTCCGGCGCTTGACGAAGGCCGATTGTATGTCGGAGGCATGGTCGACCATCTCGTTTGCCTCGATTCGGCAAACGGAAGCAAGATATGGGAGATCAATTTCCCGGTCGCATACGGCACTGCCAGGCCCGATTTCGGATTTGCGTCTTCGCCACTGGTCTGGGGTGATTCTGTCTACGTTCAGGCAGGCGAAGCATTTCAGCGAATCGACAAGAAGTCCGGCAAAGTCATCTGGAAGTCGCTCGATGACGGCGGCGGGATGATGGGAAGTGCCTTTTCCTCCCCGGTCGTAGCGACCTTGCACGGCATGGAGCAACTGGTTGTCCAGACGAGATCCACACTTGCCGGCGTTGACCCAAAGGACGGCCGCGTCCTCTGGTCGAAAGAAATTCCGAATTTTCGTGGCATGAACATCCTGACTCCGCTTGTCATCGGAAATTCGATCTTTACCAGCTCCTACCAGAACAAGTCGTGGCGACTGGACATTCAACGGGATGGCGAGCAATGGACCGTGACGGAAAAGTGGGCTGTTCCGCGTCCCGGCTATATGTCTTCACCCGTTGTCCACAATGGGCACGTCTACATGCACTTGCAGAATCAGCGATTCATCTGCCTCGATTTCGAGAACGGTGAAGTCAAATGGATCAGCGAGCCGTTCGGAAAATATTCCAGCCTTCTGATTTCCGGCGACCGGATTGCGGCGCTCGACCAGCGAGGTGAAGTCCTGCTGTTTGCAGCCACTCCCGAAGCATTCAATTTGCTTGGTCAGGCCAGGGTCAGCGATCAGGAAACCTGGGCGCACCTTGCCGCACTTGGCGACAACCTTTTTATCCGCGAGTTGAACGCGATGACTGTCTGGAAACTCGGCGAACAGCCCTAGTTGTCGCAGGTTATCGTCGCACCCTTCAGCTTTTGAGATCATGTCGAAAAAGAGCGTCCCCGCCGAGCGGATCAGGCTGGTAATCGATCGCCCGGCCAACACGCAGGGTGATTATGTCCTTTACTGGATGATTGCCAATCGCCGCACTCGCTCAAACTACAGCCTCGACCGTGCAATCGAATGGGCGCGATTGCTGGGCAAGCCGCTTGTTGTCTTCGAGGCGCTCCGGGCAGGCTATCGATGGGCGAGCGACCGGATCCATGCCTTTGTTATCGAGGGCATGATCGAAAACGGGAAGGCATTCGCGGACTCGCCGGTCACCTGGTTTCCGTGGCTCGAACCCCGGCCTGGCGAAGGCAAAGGCCTGCTGAAAGAACTCGCAAGGAACGCTTGCGCCGTCGTTTCCGACGATTTTCCCTGTTTTTTTCTGCCACAGATGATCGAGTCCGCAGGCCGGCAATTGCAGGTCCGCTTCGAAGTCGTCGACTCCAATGGCATGATGCCGATGCGACTGACCGACCGCGTCTTCGCAAGGGCCGTTGATTTCCGGCGGTACCTTCAAAAGGAAATCGGACCGTGGCTCGAGCAGCGCCCCGTCGAGCAGCCTCTCAAGAACCTGAAACTGCCTCGTTTGCAGGGACTTCCCGATCGAATCGCGGAGAAATGGCCGATGACGGATCTGTCCGGTTACCAGCGATCTCCGGAAGCATTCCTCGCAACGTTTCCCATCGATCATTCCGTACCGCGGGTGGAACACATCCGGGGCGGAAGCAGCGCTGCGAGGAAACAACTCGCGAGATTTGTCTCGGACTCCATGCTCGGCCGTTATCACGAGGAGCGCAACCAGCCAGAGCAGGAGGTCGCCAGCGGACTTTCGCCCTGGCTTCATTTCGGACATCTCTCGATCCACGATGTTTTTGAGTCGGTTACCGGCTGGAAGCCCTGGTCGACGGAAAAAATCGCTTCGAAGGCAACTGGCAGCAAGGAGGGTTGGTGGGGAGCCGCGCCGGAAGTCGAAGGCTTCCTCGATGAACTGATCACCTGGCGGGAACTGGGTTACAACATGTGCGCACTTGAGCCCCGGTATGATCAATACGGCTCACTGCCCGAGTGGGCGCTGGCCACGCTGGACAAGCACCGCCGCGACCGCAGGGAGTGGCTCTATTCGCTGGACGAGTTCACTCGCGGTGCAACACATGACCCGCTTTGGAACGCCGCCCAGGGACAACTTGTTGAAGAGGGCCGGATTCACAATTACTTGCGAATGCTGTGGGGGAAAAAGATCCTTGAATGGACCGAGAGTCCGGAACAGGCACTCGAGTTCATGATCGAACTCAACAATCGCTACGCACTCGACGGGCGAAACCCGAATTCCTATAGCGGCATTTTCTGGGTTCTCGGTCGCTACGACCGCCCCTGGGGACCCGAGCGGCCGATCTATGGTACGATCCGCTATATGACCAGCGACAATACGGCCCGAAAGGTCAGGGTAAAGGACTACATACGTCGCTATTCGAAAGGTGAATCCGGCGAGCAAGGCACTCTTTTCTGATCCGGGAGATGGAGGAAAGTCTATGCGTGTTCTTCGTTCCTTGACCAAAATAATTCTGACCGCGACAGCGATTGCCGCAGGCCCCCCCGTGTTGGGTGCCTCCGCCCAGGCACCGAAGGTTATTCGCGCTGTGCCAGACCATGCTGATGGCGGCGTCGATCCCGGACTGACCGAATTGAGGGTCGAGTTCGATCAGGACATGAATCAGCGAGGGATGTCCGTCTGTGGGGGCGGGCCCGGTTTTCCGGTCAGTGGACGACCGCGTTGGCTCGATGCCCGGACGATCGTCATGCCCATCGCACTCGAGCCAGGAAAGAGCTACTCCCTGAGCATCAACTGTGAAAGCGCCAATAACTTTCGGAGTACCGCCGGGGTTCCGGCGGAAATCTATCCGATCCAGTTCGCTTGCGCTCGCGCGGGTGAAAGGCCCGTTGCGGCAAATTCGAAAGAGGAAAACCAGGCTGCGTTCGAAGCCCTGGGAAAGGCGCTGGAATCCAGTTACTCCTACCGGGATCTGCGGGGAGTCGATTGGAAAGCCCGCTCCGCCGAATTCAGCGAACGGTTTCAATCAGCGAAATCGGCTTCCGCATTTGCCCGCCTGACTGCCGAATTTCTCAAAGCCGCCGGGGACCCGCATATCGCTGTCAAAGTGCACGGATTCACTCTGGGGGCCTGGTCGGGAGTTCTGGAGCCGGTGAATTTCGCAGATTCAGCTCTTGAAAAATATATGACCGGCTTTGCCCGTAAAAGCGACGCAGTTTTCACGGCCAGATTGAACGACGGGACTCCCTATTTGCTTGTTTCCGGGTGGGTTGGGGGTGATGAGGTGATTCAGCCGGCCCTCGATTTCATCGATGAGAACGCCGACTCCGCCTCGATGATCGTCGATGTCCGGGTCAACGGCGGGGGTGATGAATTGCTTGCCCGCCAGGTCGCGGGATGCTTTCTTTCGACGAAAGCCGTTTATTCGAAGAACAGGAGTGTCAGTCCCGGGTCGGCAACAGGCTTCACCGACGTGTTTGAGCGCGTCGTCGAACCCAACAAGGATCGAAAACACTTTGCCGGCAAGGTCGCTGTGTTGATGGGGCCCCGATGCATGAGCAGCAATGAGTCTTTCCTGTTGATGATGCGGCAATCACCAAACTGCAAGCTGATTGGCGCGCGTTCCCGGGGAAGTTCCGGCAACCCGCAACCGCACGATCTTGGCAATGGAGTCACCGTTTTGCTTCCTTCATGGCAGAACATGGATCCGGATGGAAACGTGCTGGAAGGTAAAGGGGTCGAACCCGATATCGAAGTCAAAACGAATCCGGAAGACTTTAAAAAAGGTGACCCGGTTCTCGAAGCCGCCATCAATCACCTTTCAAAGTAGAGATTGGCAGAAAGAGATCTTTAATAATTATTACTGAAACCCTGATTCAGATTCCTGCAGTTCACAATCGCACGCGGCCCTCGCGCGGAATCGCCCGGTTTCGCAGGCTCATGAAGATGGCGTAATTGCGGAATTCCGGAATCAAGGCGGCAGGGGAATCTCCGGCATAATTGGCTGCTACTCGCCATTGACACGCGGCGCCTCGGCCAGCAGACTAGAAGCGGATTCAAACCCGAAATTTTGCGAGATTTTCATTTCAATCCGCAATCGACTTTACGCTTCAACAAAAAACCTGGTGCAATACGATGGTGGACCCAAAATACGACACGATTCATCAACGCGGACGGGCCCTTGAGGAAGCATTTTTTGCTGATCGCGACAAACAGTTGCTGGATAATCTCCGCCGACGTCTGACCATGGAGGAGGCGCAGAAGGTTTTGGGTGCCGCAACGGGCGCCATGGATTCGATCCCGCTCCCCGAACTGACCGGTGTCGCCGCGCCGCAGTTCCTGGCGATCCTCGGTATTTTTCCGATGGTCGACGTTGCCTGGTGCGACGGGGAAGTTTCGGACGCCGAGCGGCGGGCGATGCTCGATGCCGCTCACGAGATGGGGGTCGAACGAGGTTCCACCTGTCACCAGCTGTTGGATCGCTGGCTGGAAACGCGACCCGCGGAAAACGTCGAGAAACTGTGGGGCGATTATGTTCAGGCCGTCTGTGCCGCGCTCGACTCGAGCACGGTGGCGAAGCTGAAAAGAGGAGTCATCGATCGGGCTGAAAAGATCGCAGCAGCAAGCGGCGGATTCCTCGGAATGGGAAACAAGATCTCGGCTGCAGAACGGACTTGTCTGGATCGCCTGGCAATGGCCTTCACGCCGCCCGCAAAGCCCGGCTAGCTCGGGGGACAAATCACACGGACGCGTCAAGCTCAGGATTTGTCCATCGGAGCGTTCGCGGGATCATCTTGTTTCGGCAGTTCCTTGTCAGCGGGCTTCTGGTTTGTGGACTTCGATTCGCCAGGTGGCTCGAGGGGTCCGAGGGCCTCAAGTTTTTGCCGCGAGAATTCCAGCGATTTTTCTGCCCGTTCAACGGCTTCCGCACCCTTTTCAAGTTGCCAGGTGGTCACCATGCCGCGGGCCGCGGCGTCCAGGTTACGTTCATGGATGTCCCTGGCCAGTTTAAGTTCAAATTCCGCATCGAGCAGGTCAATTTGCGCTGAGTAGTGATGATGGCCGGACTGGCATCGGGCAAGCTCAAGTTCCCGCCGCGCGCGGTCAACTTCATATTGGCTTCGTTCAAGCTCGATGGCGAGGAGCAGGCCGCGGTTGAAGAGCCTCCGGTTTTGTTCCAGCTCGGCGATGGCAGTTGCCATTCGTCTCCTGGCGTCGTAAACGGAAAGCTGCATCGACGCATACATCAGTTCCTCCAGCTGGCTGACCCGCTCTTCAAGCTCTGCAATCCGCTTGCTCGCCGACTCGGGTTCCATAACAGGATCCTGGCCATTGGCAGCGATTTGCCAGACGAGGGGAGCCATGAAAACAGCTGCAAGAGTTGCCGCATGGGGCAGGCAGGAAAATGGAAAGGCTCGCATGGGTCTGAACCCCGGGATTGCGGCGGATTGTGACAAAAGAACAGGCTGTGTCCGTCAAGCGGCGGACACGGCCTATCGTATCGTTCGGGCTCGCAGAAGTCGAATCGTCTAGCGCTGCTTCACGAGGGCGTCCCGTATCTCTGTCAGGAGCGCGACCTCGGCGGGGGGAGCGGCAGCTGCCTGCTGCTTTTTCATGAACTGGGCCATGATCCGGATGGCGACGAACACGGCAAACGCCATTATGACAAAATCCAGGACATTCTGGATGAATGCGCCATGCTTCAGAACGATGGGCGTTCCATCTTCGGTCTTGCCGAGCGCAATCGTCCAGCCGCTCATATCAGGCACCTTCAGGATGGCGCCGATGAGCGGGGAAATGATGTTGTCGATAAATGACTTGACGATGGCAGCGGAAGCGCCGCCAATCACAATGCCGACAGCCATGTCGACGAGATTGCCCTTGAAAGCGAAATCCTTGAAATCCTGAATAAAGCCCATACGAATGCTCCTCGAATAGAATTGAAGGGAAAGCGAATCTCCCCATTGCGAATCGACCATTGATTGAACGGGCTGCGCGCGGAGGCCAGGCTGTCTAGCGGCCCTCGGCGATATCGACCAGTGTTCTCACGAAATAGCCGGTGGCACCGGCATCGGCCCAGGCCGCGGGCTTGTCGGCGAACGCCGGGCCAGCGATGTCGACATGGACCCAGGGGAGCTTGTTGACAAATCTTTCGAGCAGCTTGGCGGCCGTGATGGCACCTCCCGCCCGGCCCTCTCCGACATTCTTGATGTCGGCAACCTTGCTCAGGATCATTTCGTCGTATTCGGCAAACATGGGCAACGGCCAGGCCGCTTCGCCACGTCGCATGGACGCCTGGCGTACCGTTTCCAGCCAGCCCTCATCGTTGGACATCAGTCCGGCAACATTGTTTCCCAGTGCAACGACGCAAGCGCCGGTTAGAGTTGCCAGGTCGATAATGCGTGTTGCTCCGCTGGTCACTGCGACATCGAGGACATCGGCAAGCACCAGCCGGCCTTCGGCGTCGGTATTGTGAACTTCAATGGTCGTGCCATTACGGGCCGTCAGCACGTCTCCGAGGCGGTAGGCATTTCCGCCGATCATGTTTTCCACGAGACCGGCGTAACCCGTCACGTTGACAGGAAGTTTCAGTCGGGCGATCGCCTGCATGGCGCCAAGAACTGTCGCGGCACCCGACATATCGCATTTCATGGTCAACATGAATTCGTTGGGCTTGATGGAAAGTCCGCCCGAATCGAAAGTAACTCCCTTGCCGACCATGGCAAGTTGCTCTTTCGAATCGCTGCCGCGATAACGCATGATCACCAGTCGCGGGGGGCGGGAGGACGCTTGTCCGACCGCGAGCAGCGAGCCACATTTTTCCGCGGCAAGTCTTTTTTCATCCCAGACTTCGACGCCAAATCCGGATTCCCGCCCGCACGCCACACAGGCGTCGGCAAAGGTCTCCGGATAGATACGGTTGGCAGGTTCGTTGATCAGCGTTCGCGTCCGGTCGATGGCATTTCCCAGAATCTCTCCGCGCGACAACGCACCGGGATCGTCGCATTTCCACTGGATTTCCTCAAACGGATGCGTCGATTTTTCTTTTCGGTAAAGGTCCTGGCCGATACAGCCTGTCATGCTGCCGGCAATGGAGTCGGCAAGATCTGCCGATTCCAGATAGAATGCGACACGGGAACGCTTGCGGGTTGCCAGGGAACGCGATGCAGCCGCGGCCGAACGCCAGGGAATGCTGGTGTCCGGGCTGGCCGGATCGCCAAGACCCACCACACAGACGGATTTCGCCGCGATGCCGGGGAATCCGGGGAGCAATGTGGTCTTGAATCGGCTTGTTGCGACGTCACCGGCCTGAATGACCGCGGTTAACATTCCGTTGCCGGCCCGGTCAACTTCGAGCGCGGAGCCGGACAAGGGCTGGTCTTTCCAGACGCCAATCACCACGGCGTCACAATCGTTCTGGTGGACAGCTTTTTCAGTTCGGGCGATTTTCATGAGGGATTTCCGGGCCATTCTTGCTTGCGGGATCAACGAGACGCCATTTTAACGGACAGGATGCAATCGGACAGACCGCATGGGACACCGAAGCACACAACAATGTGTTGACGACCTCCGGGAAAACGGCCATCTGGTCGAATTCAGCGAACCGGTCAGCTGCCGTTTGCAGATTGCCGAGATGCAAAGAAGGGTTTTCGCCAATGGCGGGCCGGCGATCCTGTTCTCCAGCGTCGAGGGATGCCGATTTCCGATGGTCTCCAATGTGTTCGGTACGCTGGAGCGGGCTCGCTTTCTTTTTCGCGACACGATCGAAAACGTCCGCCGCGCCATCGAGATCAGGATCGATCCGTCAGCGGCAGCCCGGCGTCCTTTCCGCTACTGGAAGTCTCCGCTGGTGGCGCTTTCCATGCGCCCGAGGAGCGTTCGCAGGGGCGCAGTGATGCAAAACGAGACCCGCATCGGTGAATTGCCGCAACTGATTTCCTGGCCAGGGGATGGCGGGGCGTTTGTCACCTTGCCGCAAGTCTATACGGAAGACGTAACACAGCCCGGTTTCCGCCACAGCAATCTGGGTATGTATCGCATTCAGCTCGGCGGCAACCGGTACGAACAGGACCGGGAGATCGGCCTTCACTACCAGATCCACCGCAGTATCGGCGTCCACCATGCACGGGCGATTGAGGCGGGGAGGCCATTTCAGGTCAATATCTTCGTCGGCGGATCTCCGGCGATGTCGCTTGCCGCAGTCATGCCATTGCCGGAAGGGATGAGTGAATTGGGATTTGCCGGAGCACTTGCCGGGCACCGCATTCCGATGATTTCATGTGCCGGCCATCTGCCGGTTTATGCCGATGCCGATTTTTGTATTTCCGGTACCGTGATTCCGGGAAAGGTGTTGCCCGAGGGTCCCTTTGGCGATCATCTGGGCTACTACAGCCTCGCCCATGATTTTCCGGTGCTGAAAGTGGAACATGTCTGGCACCGGACGGATGCGGTCTGGCCGTTTACCGTGGTGGGCCGGCCTCCCCAGGAAGACACGATTTTCGGTGCACTCATTCATGAGTTGACCGGTCCGGTTATTCCGACCGTACTTCCCGGGGTCCACGGCGTTCATGCGGTTGATGCGTCTGGCGTGCATCCCTTGCTGCTGGCAATCGGAAGCGAACGTTATGTCCCCTGGCAACCCCTCACCGCACCCCAGGAATTGCTGACGCAAGCCAGTGCCATACTCGGGCAAGGGCAGCTCTCGCTGGCCAAGTATCTTTTGATTCTCGACAAGGGATCGGCGGCAGACGCCAATCTTCACGACGAAGCCGGCTTCATCCAGCGAGTGCTTGAGCGAGTCGACTGGTCGCGCGACCTCCATTTTCAGACGATGACAACGATAGACACGCTCGACTACAGCGGAACGGCGATGAATTCCGGTTCCAAGGTCGTGATGGCCGCGGTGGGTCCCTCACGCCGCGAATTGGGCAACGAAGTGCCATCGGGGTTGTCTCTTCCGCAAGGCTTTTCCGAACCCGCAGTCTGTTTGCCAGGCGTGCTGGCGATTCGCGGTCCCCGATTTGAAGGGGACCCGACGTCGTGGTGGCCGCCACTGGAAGAAGCCTTGCGGGCGACGTGTGATCCAGGCCGTTTTCCGCTGGTCATCGTTGTCGATGACAGCCAGTTCTGCGCCGGGTCACTGAACAACTTTCTCTGGGTGGTTTTCACGCGTAGCGATCCGGCGTCGGACATACACGGTGTGGATTCCTTTACCACAAACAAGCACTGGGGCGCGCGCGGCAGCCTGGTGATCGATGCGCGCATCAAGCCTCGCCATGCACCCCCTCTGGTGGAAGACCCGGAGACCAGCCGCATCGTCGATGCCATCGCCGCGCGCAATACTCCGTTGTCGCGCTGGCTCTGAAGCCCGTGTCCTGTCGTTAACGGATCGCTCAGGCAGCGCGGATCGGGCGGCTGTGGCGGGCAGCAGCTTCAATCCATTGAGTTACTTCCTGCAAGTCGGGGCGCTTGCCATGGCGAATGATCCGTTCCCCTTCCCTGGACCTGGAATAGGGGAGAACAAGCGAAAGAAGTTCCTGGGGGTCCATTCGCGCGAGTTGCTCGACATCAGTGATCTTGCAGCCGACCAACAGTTGCGCATCGTGTCCCCTGAGATTGGGGACGCAACAGACCAGGCGAGACTGATCCTGCCAGGACTTGATCACATTAGCTGACATCCGCCGGTTGGCGAGGCGCGCTGCGATGGTCGCCGGTTCTGCTGCCAGAAAGTCGCCGACTGTCTGAATGCCGATTTCCTCGAACTTGATCGCCGATTTGGGGCCGATCGAGGGTGCCGTTTCCAGTTTGTCGGACAACTGCAGAAAGAACTGGAATGGCTCGTCGCGCCGCGAAGCCGGCGGGGTGGTTACGCGGGGCATGAATGGCGCTGCCGGTCCGGCATGGCTTGTGCGACGAGTTCCCTTTGGCCTGCGAAATCCTCTCCAGGAAGATCCGGCACGAATCCGCTCCGCCCAGGACCTGAGCTGGAACGGGCTGAATTCGGCTGCCGTAACGACAACTCCGCGTCCGGAGGGTGATTCCAGGTAACGGCGAATTCGCTCGGACAGGGGGGGTATCCCGGCCTCGTCCAGCATGTCGGGATCTTCGATGCCGCAAGCTACCAGCACGCGGGCTATCGATGGACTCATGTCCGGAACGGCGATCAGCAACAAGGCCTGGGATTGCCATCGACTTACCTGTTCGATGGTGAATCCGCGGCGAACCAGTTCGGAGGCGCAGGCGTCCAGATCGAGCTCGATCAACTCCCTGGTCGTGCGCACGCCAAAGGAATCGAGGGAATTCAGATAGATCGACTCGACAACATCGGTTTCAGCCAGCGGAGTTTCCGCTCCTGCAGGAGTTGCATTCGACGTCACCACGGGCACTGCCGGAAACTCACTTCGTGGAAGGCGCGAAACGGCAACTCCCGATGCGCCGGGTCCTCGCGCCGTTTGTGCGAATGGACCGGCTACCGGCTTGCCCGATCGTTCGGGAGCAAGTGACCAGGGGACGGGAGGCAAAATCGATGCAACACTGCTCGATGGAAAGGCGTCTTGCCCGGCAATCAGCGGGTCACTGTGCCAGACAGGTGTGACCAGGTCGGCATCGGCAAGTTCGTAAACCGCCTGCCCATTCTGTCGCGCCGTTCGCGCGATGACGGGTGACCCCGTGAACAGGATCGCCTGATGGCCATGGCGACAGAAAGCGTCCAGGGTTTCGTACAACAAACTGCCGGTATCGTCCTGTCGCAAATCCGTTATCAGCAAGGGAAGCCGGACACCTCGCAGGGCCATTTGACCGATTGCTGCCAGCCTCAGTGCCAGGCGGGCCATGGATCGATCGGCCGCGGAAACATCGTGCTCCGGATGCGCCGCGCCATTTGCCCCGACAAGCACAAGTCGTCCGGATGAGACTCCCATTTGAGTCCATTTTCCGCCCGTCAACTTTTCCAGAAAGCGGCAGGAGTCAGTCATCAGGTAGTCCGGATTCCAGTCGAGGTATCGCGCGTCGTCGCGAACCTGGATCTCCAGTGCCGAGCGCTCACTTTCCCGCGATGCCAGTTCACGCTCCATCGAGGCAATTTCATCAGCGAGTGCATTTCGCTGCCTGTTCCAGTCGGCCAGCTGCTGACGTTCCGTCGCCAGTGCGGCCTGAACCGTCTGCGGAACCGGGGTGATCGGAAGCTGGCCGGGGAGATGCTGCGTGACAAATCGTTGCCGCGCGGCAAAGTACCCCTCGTTTTCGGCGCAGGCGGCAAACGAGACCTCGTGTCTTTCAATGGCGGCGGCACCGGCCGGATCCACATTGCGGATTTCGGCAACCATCTCGACTCGCCTGGCCACCAGTCGCTGGATGCTTTCTTCCATGTCGTGGTAGCAACGGCGAAGCTGCCTCAGTTCGGCCACCGCCGCGCGATGGCGAACATGCCGGTACTGCCGGGCCAGCTCGCTGCACAGGGCGCCGAGATCGGAGCGCATTTCCTGACAGAGTGTTGACAACTCCTGCTGGTTCAGTGCGGGTGAAGCCGCTTTCTCCCAGGAGCGGGCGAGGTTGTCCGTTCGATTGAGCTTGTTTTCCAGGGCAATGAGGATTTCACGCGCGTCGTGATAGGGATGTTCGCGAGACTCAATGGCAAGCTCATTGGCGGAGGTCAACTCGTCCTTGAGCTTCAGCCGTTGCTGCTGCACTTCATTCTGGACGGCTCGCCAGCGGCGCAATTGCATCTCCAGATCATCGAGCCGTGCATAACAGACCTCCAGAAAATCGAATCCGGGCGGCGGTGCCGGAATAGATCGCGTTTTTCTGACCTCTTCCTCGATCCGGCTTGCAAGGCGGGCAATCTCCTGGTCCAGGCTGGCGAGCGCTTGCCGGCTTTCCCGGATTCGCGCGGGCAGCGAATCGATGGCGACAAGTTCCTCCCGCTGCAGGACTTCGAGCCGTTGACGACGTGCCGCAGCAGCGGCGCGCCATGTCTGAAGACTGTTAAAGTCGGTGGAGAACGGATGCAGGGACCGATTCCCGCCGGCGAATCCCGTCAGCAGACGACTGGCGAGCATGTCGAGCAGGCTTGAATTGTCCGTGGACGAACCGTTGCCTATGGACACGTCAAAGATCGATTCCCAGAACGGACGGTCGATCGAGGATAGCCAATCGGGCTGACGATGACTTGCATGACCGGTGACGAAATCGGTTACGACAAGCGTTGCCGATGCCGGAAATGATGAAACCTGCCCTTTGCGCTGCAGCCGGTAGTGCACTCCTCCGGATTGAATGGCGAGATAACTGGTGTCGGAAATGTTGCCGACCGGGTTGTTGCTGCCGGTGCCAAAGAGCAGTTCGGCAATCCCGCCAGTGACTTCCCGAAATGCCGGTGCCGACCCAAAGACAATATTCAGGCCATCCGAGAGTCGCTGAAGATGCAGGTTGCGGCGCGATGAAAGGGAATGGAGTGCAATGTCGGTCAGCTTCATGCCTGGGACTCCCGGATTCCTGAAAGGCTTCGTGGGTCGATCGGCGTTCTTCCTGCGCCGCAATTCCCGAATAGTTGTGGAGAATAAACAATCTAATCCACAACAGGAAAATCGTGCTATCGCAGTTTCCCCACCAGCAATGGCACGCTAGCGAATCGCGAGCAAGTACGGCCCGATCAGAACCGGAACGTCGCTTCTACAATGAACGAGCCGGGCAAGTCGATCGTCGTCCCTTCACTGAGGTACTCATATTCCCGACCGCCAGCGTAACCCGCCTCGATCGAATAGCCGGTGCCGCCATCGACAAGCCGTTCGTAGCCGCCGGTCACCCGGTAATCAAAATAAGTCAGTTCATCAATGGTCCCGTCCGAACGACGAACCGACCATGTGCCACCGCCGAACGTCCCACCGATGAACAGCCAGTCTTCCAACAGCCATGGAACATGCCCGATCCGGCGGGCAATTCGCGGTCTGGGAAAGGTCAGGTCGACTCGCGTGTCCGGATTGGGTGTCCACGTCAGCCCGGCAACAGGAAAGATGTCGAAATCGTTTCGGTCCGCGCTCACGACTCCGCCAAGGATCGTTAACGTTTCCGGAATCACGCAATAGCCAACGAGAATCACCGCCGGGACTCGAAAGCCCCGTCCCCCAACCGTCTCATCGTTGAACCAGCCGGGTTGCGCTCCGGCAATCAAACTCCAGTCCGAACCAAATTCAAACCGCAAGCCGGCTTCCAGTGAGGAGGAGTAGAGATGCTCCGGCATCTCCAGCGACGGCGCTGCATCGATCCAGTCCACGCGAAAGACCGGCCGCACCGACACAATCCGCGACTTGTCTCCCAGCGGAATGGCCATGCGAACGCTGGCGCTGGCGAAACTGTATCCCAGCGACTCGCCCGAGCCCCGGCCGACATAACCGGCATTGAGTTCAACGGGCTGAAAAAGCGCAATCCGATACCGGCGAACAGTCGTCGTGCAGGTCGAGTGACTGTCCCAGCCCACCTGCTCACCCCGAATACCTGGGGGAAGGCTGAATGTGTGCCACGGCCTGAGCAAGCGGTTGTCCGGAGGGGCGGCAAAAAAGTCCGTTGAACCTGGCGACAAGGGGGTTTGTCCCGACGGGGGACTTGTTCCAAAACCAGCCGGGGCAGGAACGGGAGGAAGCATCTGAGAAGGGGGTTCGATGGCCTGTTCCCAGAACTGTGCCGATGCAGGCCCGGCGTGAATCAACAATGGCAAGGTCGCAAGGCAAAACGCAAAGTTCAGGAAGCGACTCTTCAAAGATCGTCTCGTTGAGGCATTCGGCGCATGGAAGTAGCGGGCGCTCCGGCTTTCGCGGATGTCGCAGTTGCGTTCACGTGGATATCGCCGATCCAATTCCTGGATAATCGCTCGACCTGCCCTTTTCTCCCCGCCTGAAGTGGGGCCAGACCATACAGGACAGTGTTTTTTCCGGTCAACGCCGGAAATGGGCCTCGCAGGCCCCATTTTCTTCACATTTCCGTTGTTCGTCGGTCTGGTTCCAGCGGTAGCGGCGAATCGCGATCTTGTTATAGGCCCATTGCCAAAAGGGCATCGTCCAGGGGATATGCAGAAACGGGGCGATTGGCCAAAGCGCGGGCAGGCGTCGGGACAGGTAACGAACGGCAGCCGCTCCTCCATGACGGCGACCTGCCCGATCGACAACGTACATTTGTTGCATCAACTGATCGTGAGAAAGGTCGGGAAATCGCCGTTGTACTTCGGGATCGTGGAGGGAAAGTCCGGCGAGACGCCCTTTTCGATCGAGGCGCGCCAATCGCTCGACTTGCCGGCGACAGAAATCGCAGTTACCGTCATAGATCACAATATCCGCGTTCGGCCGGACGGTCGGGTCAGGTAGCAAGTCCATATCAGACGATTCGGGTTCAACTGGCGGACAAAACGCCCTGTGCTGGCATATTGTACGGCCAGTCCACCGTGGGACGAGTGAATTATCCACGAACTTAACCGTAGCACTATGAATTCCGCAACAGACAAGAAATCGGTCACTTCCCTGGCAATTCCCCTGATTTTGCTGGTCATGGCGGGCGCCGGATGGTATTTCCTTGCCGGTCGGAACAATGGGGCCTTCAACGAGGAGGTGAAGCCCGCTGAATCGGCAAAACAGAAACAGGAGGGGGACAGTGGTAGTGTCTATGCGGCCTTTGACAAAAGCGATTGGCCGACGGTCGAAAAGACGTGCCGATTGTTGCTGGAAAAGGACGAGTTTAACGCCGAGGCCCGCTTCAATCTGGCGTTCAGCCTTTATCGCCAGGGCAAATACGATGAGGCAATCGAGAATTACGAAAAAGCGACCCGATTCGCGGAGTTCAAGGGCTACTCGCTGTACAACATGGCCTGTTTGCACGCGATCAAGAATGACATCGAGCGCTCCGCGGAATTGTTGACTGAGGCGTTGAACACCGGATTTTCTTCAGCGCGGGGGATCGCCAATCAGGCCGAGCTCGAGCCGCTGGAAAGCCACGCGAAATATAAGGAGTGGATTGAGCAGGAAGATCGCAACCGCGGCAAGCGCGTGCGAATTGACCGCGGCTAGCCACCGGATCGTCGTGGGACAAGCATTGTGCCCACATGGGGTGTTTAGCTACAAGCCGCAGGCGCGTATGAATGACTGTCGCTCGCCTGCGGCTTGCGGCTAAACACAATACCGTTCAACGAAGCATAACTACTGTCTGGACAAAGGTTTTGGTTAACGGTGGCTGGTTTCTGTGTTCGATGCGACATTTTTTCCAGCGGGACATTTTTTGTTTAATCACCCGCGGGTTGATGCGGTTGCTGCGTGTCGGGATTTGCTCCCGGCTAATTTCCCAAATTACTGCCTCGTACCACCGGGAAAAGCTGGCCCTGCTGCTTGTGTCGCATTCGGGCAAGCGGGTCCTGATGATCT
>WPCK01140454.1_pt1 | contig 70238 bp, 52 predicted proteins | sample 5399851 | NCBI WGS metagenome assembly WPCK01 (sample SAMN12869471, study PRJNA574797) | sludge metagenome | isolation source: wastewater treatment of pH11 | place: China:Beijing | collected 2019-05-20 | reverse complement strand
ACCGGTACAGCGACCTTCCTCCCTCCGCCTCCTTCAGGGAAAGGAAGCTCCATCACGGGCATCTCATCGGGGCGGTCGGCATCTTCCGTTTGATTGAAAAACGCCAGCCATTGATGATATTCCGTATGGCTGATCGGATCGAACTTGTGGGAATGGCATTCGGCACAGTTCACCGTCAGGCCAAGCCAGATTCCCGCTGTCGTTCGCAATCGGTCCTTGATGGCAATCGTGCGAAACTCCTCGTCGTTGGTCCCCCCTTCGTTGTTGCTCAACGTGTTCCGGTGCATTGCTGTGGCCAGCAAGTCCGACTCGGATGGTTGCGGCAAGAGATCTCCGGCCAGCAATTTTTCCGTGAGGTATTCAAGACTTCGATTTTCGTTCAACGCCCGAATCATCCAGTCGCGCCATGGCCAGATCGTTCGCGGTTCGTCGCCGCCATAGCCGACGGAATCGGCGTAACGCGCGAGGTCGAGCCACATCGACGCCCAATGCTCGCCAAACGCGGGATCGGCCAGCAACTCCCGAACAATTCGCGAGTAGTTTTCGTCGGAAGGGTCATTGGCAAATAGCTCGACTTGCTCAAATGTGGGTGGAAGGCCGGTGAGATCAAGAGCAAGTCGTCGAATCAGCCGACGCGGGTCCTCAGGCGCTGAGGGCTGAAGTCCGCGTGATCTCATCGCCTGAAACACGAAGCGGTCAATGGGTGAACGAGACCATGGATCTTGTGAATCGGAGAGAGGATCGACCTTGACCGGCCCGACAAACGACCAGTGAACCTTGTATTCCGCCCCGGTCTCGATCCATTGCCGAAGGATGTCGATCTCCTCGGCAGTAAGCCGTTCATGGTCTTCCGGAGGCATCGGGTCGTCATCCGATGTGATGCGTTCGATGAGCAAGCTCTCGTCGGGCTTGCCGGGAACTACGGCGGCATAGCTTCCGAGGTCGGCGATGGCACCTTCCCGAATGTCGAGCCGCAAGTCCGCCTGCCGCGCGGCTTCATCGGGACCGTGGCACACGGTGCAGTGCTTCGAAAGAATCGGCCGGACATCGCGCTGGAAATCGACTTGCCCCGAAGCGGTAGTGGCTTGCATTATCTGGACGATCAGGGTCGTCAGGGAAAAAATGCAAAGACGGATTAAAGCCGGTTTCAACATGCTGCGGAATAAAATAAATGTGTCGGGAGGACAACAATTGGTGATCGATGAATAGTGGACCTTTCGCGCAGCAAAAGGCGACGACAAAGAACCTGCCGGCTATTATCGCACGGAGAAGTACTTCGCGAAACCGTCTCAGACGCGTCACTGGCCTGGACCATTTGGCAGAAGTAGAATTAACGAGCTGTCCGAAATGCCTTGCTTGCCGGAAAACCGGGAAAAAAATGGATTATTCAAATCGCCTTTCGATATCGACTGCTGGAACCCTCGGGCAAAACGGCCCTCCAATCGGCAAGAGGCGTTTTTGTTTTTTTTATCAAGCATTCATTGTCTTTGTGATCGCCGTGGCGACGGGTGCCGGTGGACGAGTCGCCATCGGACAGGAGATCGACTTTCAGCGCGACATCCTCCCCTTGCTATCTGATCGGTGCTTCCTCTGCCATGGTCCCGACGAAGGATCGCGCAAGGCCGGCCTTCGACTCGATCTGAAAGACGATCTTCTGCAACAGGTCGCTGCCGGATCCCCGGACGAAAGCGCTCTGTGGGAACGAATCAGCAATGAAGATGAATCCGAAAGGATGCCTCCACCCGAGTCGAGACTCTCCCTTTCGCCCGCCGAAAAGGAGCTGCTTCGTCGCTGGATAAAAGAAGGTGCGAAGTGGAGCAGGCATTGGTCGTTTGAACCGCTCCCCGATTCGATTCCCGTGCCGGAAGTTCGCGACAAGGCGTGGCCGTTGAATTCGATCGATCGTTTTGTACTTGCCCGGCTGGAAGATTCCGGGACAAGCCCCAATCAGGAGGCGCCTCGATGGCGATGGTTGCGACGAGTGACGCTGGACCTGACGGGCCTTCCTCCCGGACCCGGGGAGATTGCGGATTTTGAAGCGGATACTTCTCCCGATGCCTGGGAACGGGTGGTCGACCGGCTCCTTGCGTCGCCCCATTTTGGCGAACAAATGGCGGTGAGCTGGCTGGATGCCGCGCGTTATGCGGACTCCTATGGCTACCAATCGGACCTGCTCTCGCCGATGTGGCCGTGGCGCGACTGGCTCATTCGGTCGATCAACGCGAATATGCCGTACGATGAGTTCCTCACTTGCCAGCTGGCCGGGGATTTGCTCCCCGATGCGACGCGGGACCAGAAGCTCGCGACTGCATTTAACCGGCTGCATCGGATGACCAATGAAGGAGGGAGCATCGAACTGGAATGGCAGACCGAGTACGTAGCGGACCGCGTCAACACGTTTGGCGCAGCAATGCTGGGTTTGACGCTGGAGTGCGCCCGCTGCCACGACCACAAGTACGATCCGATCACGCAAAAGGACTATTACAACCTGTTCGCCTTCTTCAACAACATCGATGAGTGGGGGATGTACAACGACAGCGCGAGGGTGCCAACACCCAGCATTCTCTTGCCCTCGCCTTCCGAAGAGGCTTCCATCGCAGAAGCAAGGACTGCCTGGAAGGCCGCATGCAGCGAACTGGAGGCGTTTCGAGAGGCCACGCGACGCGATCCTGGTGCCAATCCTGCTCCAGCGAACCTGGAGATGAGTCTCGAGCCGGTGGCCATGTTCCAGTTCGAGGAATTCGAAAATGAAAACAGCAACTGGCTTCCCAACGACAAGGATGCGAAGCGGTCTGCCGAGAATAGTGGCGACAACAAGCTCGTCGTTGGAAGACGGGGGAAGGGAATCCAGTTCACCGGAGACGACCCCGTCGGACTCCAGCAGTTGCAGGAAGGCCTTCATCCGTGGGAGCCGTTTGCCGTTTCCATGTGGATTCGGATCCCGCGCGGCCGCACGAATGCCACCATTCTCCATCATACAAGTGGTACCGATACCGGCTTTCACGGCACAGAGCTGATCCTTTTGGACGGCAAGCTGCAGTTTGCCATGGTCCGGTTCTGGCCAGGCAATTCGTTTGCCATTCGAACTCGCCAGGCACTGCCCGTCGAAGAGTGGCTGCACATCGTGATCGCCAACGAGGCTTCAGGGAGCGCTTCGGGATTGCGTTTGCATGTCGACGGGCGAAGCGATACGGAAATCGTTCGCGACAACCTGACCAAACGGCCCGACCCGCGCGACAGCGGCTTCAGCCTGGGTGCCAGATTTCGTTCGCCCGGGTTCGAGGGAGGCATCATCGACGAAGTTGCCGTTTTCAACCGGCCGCTGTCCTCACCGGAAGTCTTCATGGACATGAATAGGGAAACTTCTGTAACGACGGCGTCGTTTTCCGAAGATCAGATTCTGGAACATCTCCTTTATAACAACGCGCAGTATCAGGAGTTTGTTGCCAGACGGGCGGGCGCCTTCAAGACCTTGTTGGACTACCAGACCGATATCATCGAAGTTCCCGTGATGCAGGAATGCGAGCCTGCTCGCCCCGCGTGGGTGCTGGCCCGCGGACAGTATGATGCCCTGAGAAACAACACCAATCTGGCGTCTCGCAAGACACCGAAGGCACTTCCACCCCTGCCGGATGATGCCCCGCCCGACCGTCTGGGCCTGGCCCAATGGTTGACGGAACCTGCACATCCCCTCGCTTCACGAGTTGCCGTGAACCGGCTTTGGGCGAATTTCTTTGGTGAGGGACTGGTTACAACGATGAACGATTTCGGGATTCAGGGGCAGCGCCCGAATCACGAACAGCTTCTCGACTGGCTCGCGCGGGATTTTGTCGACAACGGCTGGAACGTCAAACAGTTTTGTCGGCAGGTCGTCTTGAGCCGGACCTACAGGCAGGACTCGGCCTGCGATGCAGCCGCATGGCGCGAAGACCCGCAGAACGAGCGGCTGGCGCGGGGGCCTTCGCGGCGGTTGTCCGCCGAAATGATCCGGGACGTCGCATTGATGGCCTCCGGCCTGCTGGATCGGAAAATGGGGGGCCCGCCGGTCAGCCCTTATCAGCCGGAAAACCTGTGGCGCGAATTCAACACGATGACCAACGAGTATCAACAATCGACCGGAACGGATCTTTACCGGAGAAGTGTCTATTCCGTCTGGAAACGTACCGCGCCATTGCCAAACATGACGGTTTTTGATGCTTCGGGGCGCGAAGTGTGCAGCATGAGCCGGCCGGCGACAAGCACGCCAATGCAGGCGCTGGTCCTGTTCAACGATCCCCAGTTCGTCGAAGCTGCCCGGGTCATCGCCCAAAAGGCGCTCGAGGCGCACGGTAAGAACACCGAGGCCGCCGTCGGCGATATCTTCGTTCGCCTTGCCGGACGAAAGCCCGACGACATGGAGCAAATCGCCCTCGAATCCCTCTTTGAGAAACAGGTCGCATTGTTCGCCGATGACCGGGAGGGGGCAGAAAAATTCCTGAAAGTGGGCGAGCATCCTGTTGGCGATGAAATCGACAAGGTCCGGCTCGCCGCGATGGCCGTTGTCGCGCAAGTCATTCTCGGCAGCGATGCCACAGTCTGGAGACGTTGATGATGCACCCGATCTCGATCACACGCAGACACTTTTTCGGACGATCGGCGTTCGGACTGGGAACCGCGGCCCTGGCCTCGCTCGCCGGCGGCGGATCGCTCAGGGCAGGTCCTGTCGGCGCGGAAGACGACGAAGGACGGGCGGGCCTGCCGCATTTCCCGCCCCGCGCCAAACGGGTGATTTTCCTGTTTCAGAGCGGCGGGCCATCGCAACTCGACCTGTTCGACTACAAGCCTCTTCTCGAAAAGAAAAATGGCGAGATGCTCCCCGATCATGTTCGCGGCAAACAGCGTCTCACGGCCATGAGTTCGAACCAGTCGGTGATTCCGCTGGCGGCATCGTATTTCCGCTTCAAACAATATGGCGAGTCGGGAATGTGGATCAGCGAACTCTTGCCGCGAACGGCCGAGATCGTCGACGAGTTGTGTTTCGTGAGATCGATGTACACCGATGCCATCAATCACGATCCGGCCATCACTTTTTTTCAGACCGGCTCGCAAATTGCGGGGCGGCCGTCGATGGGCGCCTGGCTCAGTTATGGCCTGGGAAGCGAATGTGGCAACCTGCCATCGTTTGTCGTGCTGGTTTCGGCGAACAAGGCCGATCAGCCGCTGTACGCCCGGCTGTGGGGAAACGGGTTTCTCGATTCGCGGCACCAGGGCGTCCGTTTTCGATCGGGCAAGAGCCCGGTGCTTTACCTTTCCAATCCGGATGGAATTTGCCAGTCCGGGAGACGCGCGATGCTCGATTCGCTGTCAGAAATCAACCGGGCGCAGTTTGAAAAGGAACTGGATCCCGAAATCGAATCCCGCATTTCGCAGTACGAAATGGCCTGGCAAATGCAGATGAGCGTCCCGGAAGTCACCGATCTTTCCGACGAACCGGAATCGACATTTGAGCTTTACGGCAACGATGCGAAACGGCCGGGCACGTACGCCGCGAATTGCCTGTTGGCCAGACGACTGGTCGAAAAGGGGGTTCGCTTCGTGCAACTTTATCACCAGGGGTGGGACCAGCACGACCGGCTTCCAGTGCAGATTGCCACACAGGCGCGGGATACGGACCAGGCATCAGCCGCTTTGGTACGCGACCTGAAACAGCGCGGCCTGCTCGACGACACGCTTGTCATATGGGGAGGCGAGTTTGGCAGGACAGCGTACTCGCAGGGTAAATTGACGAAAGACGACTATGGTCGCGATCATCATTCAAGCTGCTTTACCATCTGGATGGCGGGCGGCGGTACACGGCCGGGCTACATTCACGGCCAGACCGATGAATACGGTTTCAACATTGCTGACCGGGACGGCAACCCGGTAACGCCGACGAAACACGAGTTGCACCCGGATGCCGTGCACGTTCACGATCTCCACGCGACAATTCTGCAGTTAATGGGAATCGATCATCATCGACTCACATTTCGCTTCCAGGGACGCCGTCATCGACTGACCGACGTTCATGGGCACGTGATACCGCAGCTTGTTTCCTGAACAATCAGACGGTCACGGTTTTTTGCAGCCGGGCCGGCAGAACTTCGCCCCTGCATTCCCCGAAACCGATTCGCCGGAACGGACCCGTCTGACAATAGCCGCGGAAGATCACCTCATCGCCGTCCGCGAGGAACCGTCGTTGCTCCCCTGTGGGAAGAACGATTGGCGTGCGACTTGACCCGGGCAAGGGATTCGTGGCATCGCCATCCCATGTAAGTTCCATCAGGCAGCCCCGCGATTTCCTTTCCGGGCCGGATACGGTTCCGCTGGCCAGCAGGTCTCCGGTCTGCATATTGCATCCGTTGCTGCTGTGATGGGCAAGCATCTGGGCAAACGTCCAGTACATATCGCGCAGATTCCCCTGGCTCAATTGCATGGGCGGGATTCCTTTCTCGCGCATCTGCTCGCTGGAAAGAAGGACGACGAGATTCACATCGAACCCGCCACTGCTTTCGTTCTGCGGATCGCACAGGTAGGGCAAGGGGACGGGATCACCGGCAGGTCGTCTGAACGCCGGGCAGCGGAACGGGGCCAGGGCTTCCAGGGTCACCACCCACGGCGAGACGGTCGTGGCAAAGGATTTTGCCAGGAACGGTCCGAGGGGCTGGTACTCCCAGCGCTGGATATCGCGCGCCGACCAGTCGTTGACGAGCGAAAGACCGAACAGGTGGTCTTCGGCCATTGAAAGAGGAATCGAAGTCCCCAGCTCGTTTCCAATGCCTACATAAAAACCGACTTCCAGCTCATAGTCCAGCAACTTGCAGGGCTCGAACAAGGGGGACTCGCCGGCGGCCGGTGGTTCGAGTTGCCCGCTCGGCCTGCGGATCGGGGTACCGTCGGGGACCAGGCTGCTCGCGCGGCCATGGTATCCAATCGGAATGTGCTTGTAGTTCGGCAACAGGGGATTGTCCGGCCGGAACATGCATCCCACGTTAGTGGCATGAAAGACCGATGAATAAAAATCGGTATAGTCGGAAACCTGGACCGGCAGAAGCAGATTGGCTGAACTCCGCTCGACGAGAAGCAGTTCCTGTTTTCCTTCATCCGGACATGGGCCGTTCGTATTCAGCAAGTCGCTGATTCTGCGACGCAATTCAATGCGGTCGGATACCGGCAACGACATGACTGCAGCAAGTGTCGGCTGCTGGAGATGAAAGGCAAAACGAGACGGCAACAACCCCATTCTCGAGGCCGCGCCCAGATCGAGAATAAAGTCACCGATGCCCGCCCCGATCGCCGAGTCCCCGCCGTGCCGCGCCTGAAACCGGCACCAGGGAAGATTCTGGATGGGAAAATCGGATTCGGGGTGATTTGCGCTTTCGACCCAGGAACGAAGCGACGGTTCGTGGGTAGCATCAACTGGACGCATGGCAAATGTGCAGAAAGGATTGGTGAAAAAGGATGGAAATGCCGCTAGTCAAAGCATACGGCCTTTATAACCGCTCGCAAGGACTGCAGCGGGCCATCGCGATGAGCGCGATCGGAGTCATCGGGGTGAATTGTGATAGCCTGGTCTTGAGGCGGCGGGGAAAGCGTCGTGGGCTAAAGCCCACGCTACACGGCGGGGTAAGCGTCGTGGGCTAAAGCCCACGCTACACCCACGCTACCCCCACGCTACGCCTGAATCCGGCGAAAACAGCCGGCATTGAAACTGGATCCCGCGTGGGCGGGGATGACGATATCTTTATTCAACGGACCACTATTCGGCGGATTCCGGTTCAAGCCATGACACGTCGCGAACCACGAATTGCCATTTTCCTTCATGAATACCGACTTCGCCAATGAATGTCATGGGGCTGCCGACAGGAAATCGGCTGTAGATCTGCCGCCTCAAATCGATGTCATACGACCAGACATTGTACTCTTCCTCAAACACGCGGACGCGAAACGGTTTTTCGCCGGAGACGAGCGATTCAATGAGATAGGTCCGCCCCAGATTTTCCAGTTTTCGGATCGCTTCATCCGTCTTGAATTCACTGATCGGCGACAGTGATGATTTCTTGACAAAACTGTAGTCCACTTTCCGGGCCGAACTTGCGATCTCCTCTTGCCTTCCCGGGTTATTCAGTTCCACGAACTTGCCCGGTTCATCTCCGGATACAGTGCGGAATCTCGCCGCAACCGGCAAATGATCCGAATACCCTGTCCCGGTCCCGTCGACAACATTCCAGCGAATCGGCACCCCGGTACCCGGTTGCACATTGACGTTGTCGATCGCCACAACGTGGAAGCTGTTATCGACGTACTGTATTCCACGGAAATCGTACAAGCCCCGGGTCAGAATCATCTGCATCAACGTCCCCCATTCATCCTGATAGACATCGCTGCCTCGCCTGTCGACGGGCAATTCGTGCCAAAGGTTGTACAGGAGCGGACCACCGGTTTTCCGGATAGCAAGTTCGTCTCCCTGGCTTCCAAGAACAGCATTGAGAGCCGGCTTTGGCAACTCCGGAAAGCGAAGCGACTGGTTGTAATACGAGTTGAAATCTCCGCCGAGAACGATGTCGGTATCGGGGTCGAGGGCGAGCAATTCATCGATGCGGCTGCGCACGGCCTGGGCATTTCCGATCCGGATAGATTCGGATTCGGGATCACTGGCTCCCGACTTCCAGTGATTGTTGAAGGTCCGCAGTTCATGGCCATTCACGTCATGTGCAACCTCCAGCGAACCTCGCGCGCCCGGACTGTGGTGGGTACGGTACTCTGTCACGGGAAAGCGGGAAAAGGTGACATTGATATGGGCAATCACGCGGCCCGTCGGGTCTTGCCGGTATTCTCCGAGCGAGACGTTATACGGTCCCAACCCCTTGTCGCTCAGGGCCTTGGCGAGAAAGACCGTCGCCGGCAAGTCCCTGACCTCTTCCGATAACGGCTCACCCAGCATTTGGGCAAGTGACTGCTCCTTGTATTTCTCCAGAATCGCATTCATGTCCAGCGGCGCGGCCGCAGGAGTCTGATCCGCCTCGATTTCCTGGAACAGGATGATATCCGGGCCATGCTCGCCGGCCGTGGCCAGCAGCCCGGCAATATTGTCCAGTTTCTTCAGGAGATGCGACGGCTTGTAGGTCTCTTTGGAATACTCGTCGAACAACGCGACCCCATCGACATCGAACAGGTTCTCGATGTTGCACGTCAAGACGCTGAATTCAATGTCGGGCGTCGCTTCACTCGTCGAAGAAGCGGCTGGGGAGGACTTTCCTGCTCCGGCGGGCGTATTGGATTGTTGTCGGGGTGCATCGCCTCCCTTGCCGGTTTCCGAATCGGCTTTGGTTCTGTTGCAAGCGGCAACCAGCATCGTCGACAGGCAAAACAGGATTGCCGGCAGCGCGGTACGGGTTCCCTCCCTGCAACGGAAGAAAGTCGCGAATAACCTGAAACGGCACTGGTTCCCTTGCCGGACGTCTCTCATCAAATGTCCCTTTGTCTCGTCTGTCCAATCGGACAACAGTCTAGATTACGCCGGCTTGCTTGATCAACCTTCCCGGTGGAACGGGCGTATTTCACCGGACGGCTCCGTAAAGGAACAACTGCCGAAGGATATCGCGAACTTGTCCCGGGCGTCTTTTATCTCATCCACGTGCAGGCGTTCGTCGTAGAAATGCAGATGACCGGCGTCAATCCGGAACGCCGCCGGGTCCGTACACTCGAGGACCGGCACGAGATCTTTTGCCGACCAATTGCGGCTCCATGCGAAGATCGCCGCAGCAAACACGTTCATGAATCCGTGCATGAAACTGCGCGGCGATGCCGTTTCATAAGTCAGTGGATAGACCGCACGCAACGGATGATGCAAACCGGCTGTGGCCTTGAACGGCAGTTTCCATTCGGCGCAATCGGAAATGAAGGCGGCCACCAGCGAAGAGTCGGGTATCACTTCAGGTGTAATGCCGCCGGTGCGCATTTTTCCGCGGAGGCTGCCATTCTGCGAACGGGCGATTTCCCGAATCAGTTCCCGCGAACCGGAAAAGGGAATTTCCAGAAAAGCGGCAATCCCGACAGGCAGATGACGAATCGCCCCCCCGATCGAAGCCGGACTGGTTGCCTTGCCCTCAACGGTATCCACGGCGGCATGGGAAAAGGCCTGGTTGAATCTTTGGACCTGCTCAAGCGATTGCCTGAACGAGTCGCCGGAACCTTCGAACTCGGGAATCAGGGAACTGATCCGCCAGCGAGAATCGGGCGGTCCGCCGGAAAACAGCTTTTCGAGTTGGCGCTGCAGGTCTTCCAGTTGCCTTGCCGGGACAATCAACCGCCCCAACATCCAGCGATCATCGCCGACGGAGTATTGGTGAAAATTCTGAACCACCGGCGGCAGTGCCAGTCCGGCCGGCGGGAACAGGCCGGCATAGTCGATCAGTTCCCCCAGAAGGGCTTGAATGGCTTTCACGGGCGCGCCCACGGGTGGTTCGTCAAGTTGCCGAGGGCTGGCAGGACTCGACATTGGCAATCCACGGATCCATCTCTTCAAAGAAAGCCTGGGGATTCCCTTCGAATACACGACCGACCAGCAGGTCCGTCAGGTTCTTTGCCAGGTGAGGGTGTTCTTTGATGAAAGCGCCGAAGCTGAATTTCTTGTTGTAAAAGGCGTGCACGAGTTTGCGAATCCACTGGATCCCTTCGTCAAATTCCCAGGTCCAGCGTCCGAGCTGTTCTTCGGACAGATCGTTGCGCCGCAAGCCATCACAAATCGCCGAGGCCGCCAGGTCGGCGGACTTCAGGGCGAGAAACACACCGGACGAGTAAATCGGATCGATGAACCCGTAGGCATCGCCCACCAGGACCCAGCCGTCTCCCGCATGTTGCGTGGTTGTGTAGGAAAACTCCTTGGCCACATGATAACGGCCTTCAAATTTCGCATCGCGAAGTCGCCGTTGAACGCCGGGACAATTGGCCATCTCGGCAGCAAACGTCTCGGCGGGAGTCTCCGATCGCTTGAGCAGGAAATCGTTGTCGCCAACCAGCCCGACGCTTACCAGGTCATCGGATAGCGGAATGTACCAGAACCAGGCATCACGCGTATTTGTGCTGAGAACGCAAGTGACTTCCGGATTAACGCCTCCGTTGCGCCGTGCGCCGCGATAGTAGCCCCAAATGGCGGACTTGCGCAAATCCGGATTGACAACCCGCGTGGACATGCGCGAAGCGAGAAAGGCCTGTTGTCCGGTCGCATCGACGACGACTCGCGCCTTGAGAATTCGTTCCTTGCCCTCTGCGTCCCGGATCTTGACGGAGTGCTGCCCGTTATTGTTGAACTGGACATCGAGTACGCGGGTCTGTTCGAGGCATGTGGCACCATTTTTCTGGGCGACCTCGAACAGCATCTGGTCAAAGCGAGCCCGCTCGACATGCCAGGTCTCCGCACAATCCCGGTCATCATGCTCGCGAAAGATGAATGGTTTCGTCTCGAGGTCTTCTGCGTTGACAAACTGGACGCCGTTTTTGCGAACGAACGCCAGCTTCGACATCTGCTCAATGATGCCAAGTTTCTCGAAAACCCACCAGGTTTCCGGCATCAACGACTCGCCGACCTTGAATTGGGGCAGTTTTTCCCGTTCCACGAGAGCCGTTCGATAACCCTGTGCGGCAACGAGAGCGGCCACCGTGCTTCCAGCGGGCCCGGCCCCCATCACCACGCAATCATAGGAATCATTTCGCATTTCCGGCTCCTTTTTCGGCAACGGCCAGTTGCTTCAAAACCCTGTTTTCCTGTCCAAACGCCCGTTTCAAAGTTCCGGGGGATCTCACGCAGCACTGGCACAACCCGGCAATTTTAACAGAATAACAACTGGCTTAACTGGCTTACGGTATCTGGTTTTCAATTCTATTCGCCTGGAATGGCTTTGACGATGAGAAATTCTGACGCAACCACGCTCGATTCGCGAATACCGGTTTTTACCGGGTTGTTGCTGTCCGGGACCGCATTAATGGCGTTCCTTTTAACCGGGCCACTGGTCGCCTGGCAGGAAAAGGCTGCAAAACCGGAAGCCGGCAACGAAGCCCGCTTTCTTGCCAATGTTCGACAACTCACGTCGGCCGGAAAAAGGAGTGGAGAAGGATACTTCAGTGCGGACGGCCAGATGATGGTCTTCCAGAGCGAGCGCGAACCTGAAAACCCCTTCTACCAGATCTACCTGCTCGATTTTGGAACCGGAGATATCAGCCGCGTTTCGCCGGGATATGGAAAGACAACTTGCGCCTGGATTCATCCGGACGGCAAACACGTCATGTTCTCCTCGACTCACGGCGACCCGAAATCCATTGAAAAGCAGGAGGCAAAGATCAAGGAGCGGGCCGAGGGAAAGGAAGGACGCTACAGCTGGGACTACGATCCCGAATATGAAATCTATGTGTGCGAGATCGGCAAGCAGGAATACACCAACCTCACCAACGCCAAAGGCTATTGCGCCGAAGGATCTTTTTCGCCTGACGGATCGAAAATCGCCTTTGCCTCTAACCGTCGCGCTTATGTCGAAGGCGAATTGTCGCAGGAAGAACAAAAACTGTTCGAGCTGAACGCCTCGGCCGTGATGGACATCTACATCATGGACTCCGATGGAAGCAACGTTCAGCGCCTCACCGACATGATCGGTTACGACGGCGGACCTTTCTTTTCACCCGATGGCAAGCGCATTTGCTGGCGACATTTCGCGACCGATCTGACCACGGCCGAAATCTGGACCATGAACATCGATGGGACGGACAAACGGCAGCTCACGGAGCTCGGGGCAACTTCATTTGGCCCCTTCTATCATCCGTCCAACAAATACCTGGTCTTCCAGTCCAACCCGGAAGGCTATGCGAACTTCGAGAACTACATCATCCCGGTCGAAGGCCGCATGGACCCCGTGCGTGTGACCTGGACCGACGGATTCGACGGCTTCCCGGTATTCGCTGCCGACGGCAAGACCTTTGCATGGACCTCGAACCGGAACGGAAACGTTTCACAAATCTTCAAGGCCGACTGGAATCATGAAGCCGCCCTGCGCGCGCTGGGCTTTGCAAACGAAGCAGAAGCGAATGACGCCGTGAAGGGCAATTCGGCAGGAATCGACACGTTGCCGGACGAGACTATCGGTCGCCAGAGCCTTACCCTTACCTCTCCCGAATTCGTGGCCGCCGATTTGATGCGGCACGTCGATTACCTCTGCCGGCCGGAACTGGAAGGTCGCCTGACGGGAACGCCGGGAGAACGCCGGGCTACCGCCTACTTCGCAGCCTACCTCGACTCGCTGGGCTTCCTTCCGGCAGGCGACATCGACGAAAAAACAGGCAAGCCCGGATGGTTTCAATACTTCGATTACCCGGCCGGCGCGAAGCTGGGAGAAAACAACACGCTGAAAATCAACGATGAAATGGCAAGTCTCGGAAAGGACTGGATGCCGCTCAACTTCAGCGGCTCGGGGAACGTCGAAGGCAAGGTTGCCTTTGCCGGATACGGGATCGTCGCTCCCGGCGAAGGAAGCAACGATGGCTACGACTCGTTTGTGCACCTGGACATTACCGACAAATGGGTGATGGTGTTCCGCTTCCTGCCCGAGAACGTGACTCCGGAAGTGCGCCAACAGATGAATCTGTACAGCCAGTTGCGCATGAAAGCCGCCAATGTGCGCGATCGCGGCGGCAAGGGACTGATTATCGTCAGTGGCCCGAACTCGGGCGTGAAAAAAGAGGTTATCGAACTCGGAAACGAATCTTCAGCCGGAATGATCTCGATCCCGGTCATCAGCATCTCCGATGAACTTGCCGCCAAAATCATGAAACTGGCCAATCAGGATCTGAAGTGGTGGCAGTCCCAGCTCGACAGTGGTGAACCGCAGATCGGATTTGATTTCCCCGATCTCATCGTCTCCGCCAACGTCGAAGTCATTCAGCAAAAAGGCAAGGGGCGCAATGTCATCGGGCGCCTGCAAGTCGGCGATGCTCCCGCCAGTCAAAGCGTTCTTCTCGGCGCCCACATCGACCACCTGGGGCGCGGGGCCAGCGGGACCATGGCACGCGATGAAGCGGAAAAGAAACAAATTCATGGTGGCGCCGATGACAACGCATCCGGCATCGCCGGTATCCTTGAAATCGCCCAGTACCTTGCCGCCGAAAAACGCGCCGGAAAACTGAAAGCGCAGCGGGACCTGGTGATCGCTGCCTGGTCCGGTGAAGAACTGGGCTTGTTCGGCTCGGCCCATTTCGTCAAGAAACACCAGAGCGAGATTTATGGCGGCGATGTCAAGCCGGAAGGCGAAACCTCGGGGACATCGATCAACAGCCGGTTCTCGGCCTGCATCAATCTCGACATGATCGGGCGGTTCCAGGACAAACTGATCCTTCAGGGACTGGGCTCGTCCGATTATTGGGCGACCGAAATCGAGAAACGGAATCTCGTGACTGCCCTCCCCCTCCAGCAGAGTCAGGATACAAATCTGCCGACTGACGCCAGCGAGTTCTATCGGGCCGGCGTGCCGATTTTGTCAGCTTTCACCGGAACCCACGAAGACTATCACACGCCTCGAGATACCCCGGAAAAACTCGATTATGAAAATGGGGCGAAGATCGCCAGACTGCTCGGCCTGATCACCCGCGCTCTGATGATTGCACCAGATGCACCTGTCTGGAAAGAAAACAAACAGCCGGACACTTCGATGCGATTTGCCGGCCGGGCGTCGCTTGGAACAAGCCCCGACTACGGGACCGATGTTGTCGGGACCATGATCAAGAGCGTTCGTTCGGGATCACCCGCCGAGAAGGCCGGAATCCAGGGGAGCGATATTGTTGTCGAGCTTGCCGGTCGCAAGATCGAAAATGTCTACGACTACACCAACGCCATCGGCGCGCTGAAAGTCGGCGAAACGGTCAAGATCGTCATTCTGCGCAAGGGCGAACGAATCGAAATGGATATTACTCCCGAATCGAGAGATTAGGCGGGAATCTGGCAGACCCCTCCCCAGCCCTCCCTGGAATCGAGGAGGAAGCCGAATGCATTGTCTTGCAGGTCGCGGAAAAACGCAGACATCCTCTGAGTGGCGCGGGAGACTGGGAGAGCGCCTTTCGGAGTTCGCATTCATTGAGTGCCCCCCGGAGACCGCCAGCTCTCCCCTGAATCGGGGAGGATGCCGAATGGGCTGTTTTGCAGGGCGCGGAAAAATGGCAGAGATCCTTTGAGGGGCGCGGGAGACATGGCGAGCGCCTTACGGAGTCCGCATTCATAGAGTGCCCCCCGGAGACCGGGCTAATGAATATCGTCCGGCCCCCTCCCCGTTTCCGGGGAGGGTTGGGGAGGGGCTTCCAGCATCTTCCGTATCCTCTCCACCACTCCCGGCATTTCCTCATCCAGTTCCTGATTCCGAAACCGGATCACGCGAAAGCCGCGCGACTCCAGCCACGCCGTGCGCTGCGCATCGTATTCCCGGGCATCCGCCGAAAGATGTTGTGGCCCGTCCAGCTCCACAATGAGCTTGTGTGAAAAGCAGACGAAATCGACGATGAAGGCCCCGATTGCCGCGTGTCGGCGAAACTTCACGCCAAGCTTTTCTGCGCGGAGAAACCACCACAATTGCTTTTCCGCTTCCGTGGCCTGTTTGCGCAAGCGCCGCGCAAAGTCACGTTGTTTTTGATCCCGGTACATGGATGGTTATCCTTTTTCAGGTACTGGGAAGTGGACCCCTCCCGGAGACGGGGAGGGCTGGGGAGGGGATTTGTCTGTTGTTCACGACAATCGACCATTGCCAGGCTAAACGCTCCGATGGGAAAATGGCATCCTGCGGATAGTCCCCGTCGCGAGATTTATTCTGTGGATAATAGATGGCAGAATGGGAACTGATGATTGGTTGATCAGTCATTTGTAGCAATTTCACGAGCTGTCCGATTTTTGAACGGTGATCGCAATGTTGCAGCGTTTGGCATCCTTATGGCGCAGGTCTCGATTGACAATTGCAACGTTCCTGCGCCTGCATCTATTGGCGATCGCGTGGATAATTCTCCCCTCACAAGATGATCCCGTTGTTCGCCCAGATCCCGAAGTCACCTGGATCACGGATCATGTCAAACCCAACGGCGACGTGGACTATGAAGCCTGGTTCAATCAGACGCGATCAAAAAACCTGGTCCCGTTCGACAATTTCATTATCGATGTTGTCGAAATCTCCGGTTCAACAATATTCGCAGGCGATATTCCGCCGGAGTATGCGGCAATGCTGGGTCTTTCACTTCCGCTCGATGAATCCAACACGTTTACGACATTCGAGGATTGGCTCAAAACGCAGAATTTTGAACCTGGTCGTGCAGGCTGGCCAGCAGGCGATGAAGGCAAGCCGATCAGCGCAAACGAATATTCAACGCTCGCGGGATCCGTGTCGCTGGACATCGAAAAACACCCGCTGGTAACCGCATGGCTGAACCAGCAGAAGGCTCTGTTCGACCGGGTTCGGTTCGCATCTTGCAAATCAGGATGTTTCGCTCCACTTTTCGGACTCTCCGAACTGAACACCTGGTGGCACGGCAGTGGACCTGAGCCGGACTATTCATTCGAAACAACACGCTTGCTGGACGGATTGACCATTGCACTTGGAATGTCGATCGCCAGCGACGAATTGGAGCAGGCAATCGATGACTTTCTCGTTATGGAAAGAATCAGCAGACTCCTCGGTTCCAATACAACCTCCACCGGGTATGTTCATGCCTGCATGAAAGCCCTTCACTCAGTTCAACAACTGGCGCGAATCATATACTCCGGAAAGTGCACCTCACAACAACTGGCACGAGTCGCCGACGAAATGAAAAAAATGGGCGAACCGTTGATGGTTGATGCAGTTCATTTGGCCTGCGATCGATGTGCCGCGCTGGTTACAGCCCGCGAAATGATCGGCACAATGGCATTTGGAAAAAGACAAACCGCGGCCGATGAGTTGGCGATTCGAACTCCCCGACTGTCCGCGCCGCAGTTGTTACAGCAAAAATTCCAGGCATTCATTCTCAGATTGCTTGTGGATTGGCCAGCCGTCTTTCGTCATATAAACAACCATTATGACCTGGTCGAATCAATAGCCCGCGAATTCCCCGCCAACAATGACATGGCTGCGGCCGACAGCGAACGATACAAACGCCTGGAAGTGCTTGAAGACAATATTGTGAAAGTTTCGCAAATCCCCTTTCCGCGTCCCTTCATAAAAGAGCGGATCAGGCAAAGAAGCGGTGTTTTTGAAAAAACCCTGGGCTACATGATTCTCAGTCGTGATTACGACGGTATCTACCTTTTTCGTCTGGAGCGCAAGGTCCGCACTCATTGGCGGCTGATGGAAACCACGGTTGCCGTCGAAAGATACAAACTGGAAAACCACGAACTCCCGAACTCGCTGCAGGAGCTTGTCCCTCGTTACCTTACCGCTGTGCCAATCGACCTGTATTCTGGCCAACCTCTAGTTTACATACCTGACGCTGCCAAATACCGGCTTTACAGTGTTGGGCCGAACCTTCGCGACGATGGCGGAGCGGATCCATATGATTCAGCGGACTTCGTTTTCGAACAGAATCCTCAAACCGAAACGGAGTGGCTCAGGGAATTGGCCCGGGAAAAGAACGACCAGAGTCCGCAGGAATAATGGGGACTTGCCCTGTCCGGCAGCATCCCTCGCCTCTATGATGTTCCCATGAAAATCAATGAGGAACTGCAGCAGCGGCTGTTGCAACATATTTCCGGCGACAATTATCAGCCGGTCAAGCCGCGGGTTATTGCCAAACAGCTTTCTGTCGCCGACGACCAGCTCCGCGATCTGAAACGGGCCCTGAAAAGGCTTGCCAAAAAGGGGCTTATCGTTTTTGGACCCAATCACCTGGTTCTCAAGGCCGGTTCACCGGCGGCTCCCCGAAACGAAAAAAGAGGGGCCCGCCCCGGCGAAGTGGTCGGCCGTTTTTCCCGGGCAGCGGCCGGTTACGGTTTTGTCACCCCCCTTCCCTCCGATTCCGCAACCGAGTCAACCCGAAAGGCGTACCCGGAAGACATTTATATTCCGCAAAGTCGGACGCTTGATGCCGCGCGAGGGGACCTGGTCCGAGTGCAGGTCACGTCCCATCGAAGGGGACCGGCCATGCGTCTCTCCGGCGAATTGACAGAAGTCATCGAGCGGCGGACACACCGCTTTGTGGGAACCTATCTGGAGCGGGGCAAGGCCGGCGTGGTGTCCATCGACGGCAACCAGTTTGACGCAGACGTTTTGGTGGGCGATGCCAGCGCGCGAACGGCGCGAGTCGGCGACAAGGTCATTATCGAGATGGTCCGCTTTCCGGGCCATCAACGGCACGGAGCCGTACGCCAGGGCGAAGCGGTCATTCTCGAAGTGCTCGGCGACCGGGGCAAACCGGGTGTCGATACGCTGATGGTGATCGCCGAATTCGGCTTGCCGGGCGAATTTCCCGAAGCGGCACTTGCCGACGCCCACGCCGAGGCAGAAAAGTTCGACGAAAGTCTCTCCGATGGCCGGACGGATTTCACGGGAGAGACGGTCGTAACCATCGACCCAAAGACGGCCCGCGATTTTGACGACGCGATATCGCTGAAAAAGCTCGACAATGGCCACTGGGAACTCGGAGTTCATATCGCCGACGTTTCCCATTTTGTCCGGCCCAATACCGAACTGGACAATGAAGCGTTTCGCCGCGCAACCAGCGTTTATCTTCCGGACCGGGTGATTCCGATGTTGCCGGAAGTGATTTCGAACAACCTGGCCAGCCTTCAGCCAGATCGCGTGCGTTACACAATGAGCGCGATTATCGAATTCACTGCCGATGGGGCCCCCGTGGCGACGCAATTGCATCGCTCGGCCATACGCAGCCGCCATCGTTTCAACTACGAAGAGATCGACGAGTACCTCGCTGATGACCAGCCGTGGAAAAGCCGCCTGGCACCGGATGTGTTTCGCCTCGTCCGCGACATGCATTCGCTGGCAATGATCTTGCGAAAGCGGCGGATGGAACGGGGTTCCCTGGACCTGATCATCCCCGAAGTCGAAATCGATCTCGATGAAAACGGCAGGGTTTGCGGTGCGCACACCCGCGAACACACCGAAAGTCACCAGGTCATCGAAGAGTTCATGCTTGCCGCCAACGAGGCGGTTGCCCGTACGATCGCCGACATGCATTTGCACCTGTTGCGGCGCATTCATCTGCCGCCGTCGCCGATCAAGCTCTCGGACCTTGGCAATCTGCTCACCGACCTCGGGTACAACGTCAAGAATATCCAGGACCGGTTCCAGCTCAAACAGATCATCGAGGCTTCGCGGAATTCTCCGCACGGATTCGCGGTTCACTTTGCGATCCTGCGGGCGATGCAGAAAGCGATTTACAGCCCGCAGGATGCCGGCCACTACGCGCTCGCCAGCGAGGCGTACTGCCATTTCACAAGTCCCATCCGCCGCTACCCGGACCTGATCATCCACCGCATGGTCGGTGCGATCGTCGACGGCAAGAAACCGGCCAGCAACTTCGGGTTGCTGCAGCGGCTGGGCGTTCATTGCAGCGAACTCGAACAACGCGCCGAACAGGCTGAACGGGAGCTGATCAAGCTCAAGCTGGTCAACTTCCTGCATTCGCGAATCGGTTACGAGATGGATGCGGTGATCACCGGAGTCGAACCGTTCGGGCTGTTCGCCCAGGGGGTCGAGTTGCCAGCCAGCGGGATCATTCCCCGCGAATCGCTTCCGGAAGACCGTTATCGATACGACCGCGGCACCCGGACCTTGCAGGGCCATCGCCCGAACAATACTTTCCGGCTGGGAAACAAGCTCCGTGTCCGCGTGGTCAGTGCCGACCCCGATCGCCGCGAAATCGAATTCGCCCTGGTGGGTCGGGGCCGTGGCGATTCTCGATCGACGGGCGCCAGAACGCATGGACGGCCGGCGGCGCAGCGAAAAAAAGTCGACACTGAACCAGCCCCAACGCAGAACAGGAAACGGAGCAAGCCCATCCCGCGCACCGCTGGCCAGCGAAAAGGGATCGGCGCCCGCCCGGCAAAAAAGAAGAAGGGTTCGACCCGGCCTGGCAGCGCAAAAAAAATGCAGCGCCCGCCGGGAAAGCGAAAAAGGCGTTGACCACGATCAGGATCTGGCCACTCCCCGCACGACCCAGATCACCAATGCCGAATTGATCGCGAGAAAGGCCGCAAAAACCGGGAAGCCTCCTGCTTTCGCTGCCTCAGCATGCCTCTCAAACAATTCCGCCGCTCCAATTTCGCCGAGCCGGATGACTTCGCGAACGTTGACGGCACCGATCATCGACAGGGTGCAACCGATCGCCAGCCATGGCGGTCCCGTTCCGCAAAACGTCGCAAGTCGCCGAACCTGCCACCAGCCAGCGAATTGAACAACGACACCGATCAATGCCAGAATCAGCCAGGGGGATCCGCAGTTTCCGGTTACCATCTCTCTCGTTCCCATGGGTAGGCAAGCGATGTAGAAGACCGAAAAGCCGCTGGCGAGAACCAGGGCGGACATTGCAACCGCCGACGTGTTACGGGCTTCAGAAACGAATTCCGGAGCCGGTGCACTGTCCGAAGTGTTTTTCTCTTTCTCATCAATCGCCATGACCTTTTTGGCATGTCGCTCGTGAAAACGAAGTTGCCAGGCGAGAATGGCCAGCATCGGCGTCAGGCAACCGCATAGCCAGACGCCAACTCTTGGCAGCGTCGCCGCTTCGAAATATGCCTGGCTCCCGTCTTTGTAAAAGCTCGTCCAGAATTCCAGGCCCCGATTGGCCAGCAGATGGTTTTCCGTCCACGCAAAACCGGTGAGTGCAAAACACGCCATTGCGATGGCCGCGGCGACAAGCCCCGGCCAGGCACTTAACGGGCGATCAAGGCGGCTTTTGACAAGGTACAGTGAATAGAAACCAATGATCAACGCCGGCAGCACCATCATCCAGCGGCGCACGAGGAGCAGATTGGCGGAATAAAATTCCTGTTGATACAGAATCTGCACAAACAGCAGGGGCGCGACGCCGGCTGTTATGGCTCCTCCAAGTGCAAACGGGAGCCAGTCGCGCAGCAGCCGTGCGCTTGTACGACACGTTCGCGGTGCCGACGATGTGATTCCTGAAACAAGGATCCACGCGGTCCCGGCAAGAACGTATCCGGCAAGTGCAAAATGAAGACCCAGTGTAAGTACATACAATACGAGATAAAGGGTCGTGCCTTGTGGAAACCCGAACGGAAACAGGGTATCCATGATCAGCCCCCATTCCCCTGCCGTGTCCCGGCTTCATCCAGCCACCTGGCAATCGACTCGAGTTTGGCCGGATCATTGGACGCAAGCCATTCGTCTGGCTTGCCAGCTTTCTGCCAATTGATCCACTGAACGAGCGATTCAACTTCTCGTGGGGGGCCAGCAAACGGAGGCATGAACGACTTGGTAAATTGCAGCTTGGCAATGTTCATCCGTTTTTGATCGTCGGTCCACGTACCGGCGAGGTGGATCAGTCCATTCACGCCTGAAACGGTATGGCAGACAGAACATTGAAAGCGGAAAACCCGCGCCCCTTCGAGCACTTGATCGTTCGGGTATTCACTGGCATCGAGGATCGGATAGGGGTCGATCGAAGCAGATCCATGCTCGCGCAGCCAGGCCACTTTTTCCGGTGTGATGGAGTTGGAGTAGAGTGTCTGGCGAATGGTGTAGGGCTTTCGCACACCCTCGCGGACGAACTCGCCTCCCGCCGACGCGGCAAACGCCAGCGCAAGCAGCAACGTCGATGTCGCTCCATTGATATTGAGTCGCTGCCGCCAAAGCGCAATCCACGCGTAGGCTCCTACGAGGACCGATGCGGCAACTGCGATGTTGAGAAACAGGGTCATGGCGGCGCTTCCGCCCAGAATCCACTGACGACTTTGAGCCGGCATGACCAGCAGGTACCAGATCCCCGGAACCGGCATCAGAATCATTGGCAGAATAAAGTGGGTTGCCCGTTCCAGAAGTCTCCGCCGGCTCTCCGGTTCCAGCTTCATGGTATTGATCACAACGCACGCGGCGAGGCCGGCAATGACCATGCAGGCGATCGACCGATACACAAGGGAAGGCCAAAAACCTGGATTGAAGAACCCGTCAAACACGTCGCCCGACTGCAGCCACTCTCCGGGAGTCAATTGCCAGCTGATGATCCCGTTGATCCAGAACAGGCTGAACCACGCCGCAATCGAATACACCGCCAGCAACTTCATTCGCATCCGGTCCCCCAGACAGGGGCCATAACGATAAAACAGATATCCCGAGATAACTTCCAGGGAGAAAAAAGTCCATTCGGTCGCCCAGAGCCAGTGAAACTCGCGCACCATCATGCCGATGGTTTGCGCGCTGACCTGAATGGCGGTGAACCACATACCGACACCGGTGAGAGCGCCGAGAACGAAACTGACGAGAACCAGGTATTTGAAATAGCCGTCGACGAACCGCCGGGCCGTTCCGTCCTTGTCGCGGCCGGTCAATGCAAGCCACTGGAAATAGCACATCAGCATTCCGCCACCGATGGCGAACTGGGCCAGGAAGACATGAAAGATGCCCATGCCGCCGATCAGCAGCCCTTTCATGAGCGGACCGAAGTCGTGCACAGGATAGACGGCAAAGTCGTCCATTGAGTATCTCCGCCTCAGCTGCTGTGCCCTGCGGGTGCCTGTTTCAGGCCGCGACGTACGAGCAGTCCCTCTACCGCAGGCGGAGCGCCGGTGAAATCCAGATAAAGCTGTTCCGGTTCCCTGCTCCCGCCGCGCGACAGGACCGCATCGCGAAACCGCTTGCCGTTCGCTGTGGTCAGTCCGCCATTCCGGCGAATTCGATCGAAACTGTCGGCCGCAAGGACTTCGCTCCACATGTAGGCGTAGTAGCTTGCGGCATAGCCGCCTGGCCAGATATGGGCGAAATACGCGCTCCGGTAACGGGGCGGTACGGCAGACAAGTCAACGCCGAATTCCTTCAGCGCCTCGGCTTCAAACGCCTCGACATCCCCGGGAATCTCTTCGGGAGCCAGCGCGTGCCACTTCAGGTCGAGCAGGGCTGCGGAAAGGTACTCCAGGGTGTCGAAGCCCTGGTTGAATGACCGCGCTGCAACGATTTGACCGAGAAGCGAATCCGGCAGGACCTCTCCCGTAACATGATGCCGCGCGTAATTGGCGAGCACTTCAGGACAGACCGCCCAGTCTTCCTGAAACGTCGATGGAAACTCGACAAAGTCCCGTGGAACGGACGTTCCGGCAAGAGTCGGGTAGTTGACGCTGGAAAACAGACCGTGCACGGCATGCCCCATTTCGTGCAACATGGTTGTCGCATGATCAAAACTGATCAGCACCGGGTCGCCATCCGCCGGTTTCGGAATATTCATTACGTTGACGATGACCGGTTTCTTGCCCAGCAAATGCGATTGTTCGACAAAGGAACTCATCCAGGCGCCGCCGCGCTTGTTGGGCCTGGCATAATAGTCCGCATAAAACAAGCCAAGCTGCGAGCCGTCGTCGTCGATGACATCGAATACACGAACATCCGGGTGGTAGGTCGGCAAGTCATTTCGTTCCACAAAGCGTATGCCGAACAAACGGTTCATGGTATAGAACACCCCGTTTTTCAGCACCGAGTCCAGTTCGAGGTAGTTACGAACTTCGGCGTCGTCGATTCCGTAGCGCTCCTGCCGGACTTTTTCAGCGTAATAGTCCCAGTCCCAGGGCTGGACTTCATCTTCAATCCCGTCGTCTTTCATTTTTGCCTTGATGTCGGCGGCTTCGACCTCGGCCCTTTGACGGACGGCTGGAACAAGTTCGGCGAGCATCTTTCGCGCGGCGGCGGGGGTTTTCGCCATCTGTGTATCGAGCGCCCAGGCGGCGTGGCTTTCAAAACCCAGCAATCGTGATTTTTCGGCGCGGAGACGAGCGAGGTCGCGAACCAGTTCCCGGTTGTCGATGCCTCCCTCTCTCCCCAGCCCGCGAAATGCGGACGCTTCCCAAACGCGACGGCGCAGTTCGCGATCCCTCAATTGGATCAGCACCGGCTGGCGTGTCGTGTTGACGATCGGTAACAGATATTTGCCTTCATGGCCGGCTTCCGTTGCCGCCCGGGATGCGGCGGCAATCTCCGCATCGCCCAGCCCGTCAAGCCGCGCCCTGTCATCGACAACGACGGATCGTTCTTTGGTGATTGCCAGCAAGTTTTCGTGGAATTGCGTGGTCGCCCTCGACATCGCCTCGTTGATTTCCCGGATCTTCTGTTGCCGGGCTTCGTCCAGTCGCGCGCCGGCCCGCACAAACTGCCGGTACGTCTCGTCGAGCAGGCGGCGCTGTTCATCGTCAAGCTTCAGGCTGTCCCGGCGGGCATGCAGCTTTTCGACTCTTTCAAACAGCGATCGATTCAGATAAATGTCATCCGAATGGGCGGCCAGTGCAGGCGCGACCTCCATCTCGATCTTCTGAATCTCCGGGCTGGTGTGAGCCGACGACAGGTTGGAAAAGACTGCCTGGATGCGGTTCAGTATCTCGCCGCTTCTCTCCATGGCGACGATGGTGTTTTCAAAGTCAGGTTCGTCGCCGTTATTGGCAATGGCGAGTATCTGATCCTTTTGTTGGGCCATGCCCGCCTCGAAAGCGGGCAGGAAATGCTCGACACGGATAGCCGAAAAGTCCGGTGCCTCGAGAGGAAGCGGACTGGCCTTGAAGAACGGGTTTTCCATCAGCAGAACTTGCGACAAGCCCACAGGGCCCTGAATAAAATACGGGGTTGTTGGTCGGCATTTTACCGAAAACCAAACATCCCCGCATGCCGGTCACCTGTAAAGGGGCGGACAATCGCTCCGTTACTGCAATTTTGCCGCATGGAACTCTTCAATCGTCTTCGATCCGGGAAATGGCATCGAAGCGTCGTGGCTGACGACCTTGCGCGTGCCGACCAGATAGCTGGCGTTGCCGTTCACGACCAGATTGAACAACGGTTGGGCATCGGCGGGCTCGATGTATTGCACAATGGCCGGCTTGCCAGTCGCCGAGACGATCGCCATCCCCGACTCGAAGTCGCGGACACGAGTCCAGCCCCGGCCTTCGATCTGGAAATAATGGCCGCCACTGGCCTGGATCACATCGCCTTCCACGAAGATTCGCCAGGTGGGAGTCTCCGGGCGTTCGGTTCGACCAAGAACGACCTGCAATTCAGTCTTGCCCTTGCCGGGATTCCAGCATTCGACCACATCGCCATGGGAAATCTGCTCGACGGCGACTGGTCCGCGATCGGTCCAGATTTTAGTTCCCGCGACCAGGCATTCCGCCGAACGACCCGGCGACGTCAGGCGCATTCCCGAAATTTCCCTTCCCGACATCGATCGCCAGAGAGTCATCTCCGGTCGCGGGTCCTGCATAACGATATCTTCGACTTCGACCTGTGTGTAATTCGCAGGCCGCCAAAGCGTCTGAATTTCGTTTTGTTGATACCACCAGTTCCACCAGTCCTCCGGTCGTCTTCCCGGCAATTCGCCGGTTGCATATTCCAGCACGTCCTGGATTCGCCTGTTTCGTGAACGGATTGCCTCGTTTTGCTCATCGACCAGATTCAAGGCCATCCTGGCGCGAGCGGAAGCGTTGCCCGCCAATACCGACTGATTCTGCAAACTCGGGGAACGAGATTCCTGAATCAGGTCCTGGTCGAACTGGATCACCGAATCGGATTCCATGTTCTGGCGGAACAGCGTGAACTGGTAATTGACGTTGCCCTGCCCGACGGGACGAACGGAATATTCTGCCTTGACCGGTGTCTCCATTTCACCGAGCAGCAACGGCACATAATCGTGAGGATTCCGATCCGCCAGAAGACAAAGTGCTCGCTCGCGGACTGGCGTCCGTGCGTCGGCCAATGCCGTTCGAGCGAGGATTTCGGAAGCTTCTCTCACCTCAAACCGGTCGATCATGTCGAGCGTCCGCAATGCCACCGCCGAATTGACCGGCAGCAGGATCGACTCCGCGACGGTAATGATCGCGGGATCATCAATGGCTTCCACAATCGCCCATCCCTGTTCGCGTTTCTCAATTTTTTGCGAGCGGATCATGCTCAGGCATTCCCGGAACGTCGACTGCCACCTCTCCATTCGGGATTCAGCTGCCGCCATTCTCTTTTGTTGATTGAGCAGCTGTTCCTGCGTCAGCCATTGGCCATTCACATTGACGTTGCCAAGCGCCTCATGAATCTGCCGATTGTCGGGCGAGAAACGAAGGGCCCTGCGCAAATGGGCGATCTCCTGCAACTCCAGTCCCTGTTCCCTGCACCAGCCGGCCAATTCCAGCTGGCCATCCAGGGAATCCGTGGCGGTGTCGCGCCGGTGACGATACTCCGCCATGATCGATGCATGCGCGATACTCTCACTCAGTGACAACTCGTCGTGATTGTCGGGCGCGGAAACGGGTTCAGCAACGAAACGCACGGAGCCAGCGGGGCCTTGAAAGGAACTGTCCTGGCCCTGGGTCAGCGGGTCCTGGGCCAGTGCCGCCGGGCAGGACAAGGCGAAAACAAGAAAAAGAACGCAACCAGGGTGCATAATCATCTCTGATCTCCCTTTGCTTCTGATGAAAAGCAGATGACTCGCCCCTTGTTGCGTCACCTGTTAACGAAATTGTAAGGCCTGGCACTTTCAAAATGCAATTTTCTGGCTCGCAATCCGGCGGCATGGGGCAAAACCGCGAAAATTGGCGAGAAACGGCGGCTCCCGCCCGACACCCTGGTCGCTCATGATCTTGCCTGTCCTTTTGCCGGCTTTTGCTGGCAAAGCAGTGGTGCTACCGGTAAAGCAGCTTTCATTGGGTGAAATAGCGGCAAAAAACGGCAATAAGTAACGGCTGCGCAAACTTTTCCGTCGATTTTCGCCGTATTGCCGGTCGATCTCCATGCGAAGCAGGCACTTTTTGTGCGAACGTCTCCAAATGGAATTCAACGACAGGCCAGAGTGGGGAACAGGCGAGAAATGCCATCACCTTTGGAATCGCCGCAACAGGGATCCCGAGCGCCTTCGCGCCGTCCTGCTCTCCTGCGCGCCTTGGGCGATAACGAACCACCCGAAGTGTTGACGATCGATGGCGTCCTGTTTCGTCGCGCGACCGTTTTCAAACACGATTCCTGGGCAGCGACGGCGGTTTATGAATCCGTTAATCGCAAGGTCGTCTGCAAAATGAACCGGGAAAGTCCGGTGTTTATTCTGCCGATGGGCTGGCTGGGTCGATGGCTGGGACAAAGGGAGTTTCGTTTCCTGCAACGGCTGGCACACCTGCATGGAATACCTCGCAGCTATCCGGTTTATGACCAATCGGGGCGTGCCATGCGCAACGCGTGTGCCCATGACTTTGTTTCCGGTGAACCCTTGTCACTTTGCGAGGACGTACCCGAGGAATTCTTCGACCGGCTGGATTCGCTGCTTGCCGGGCTGCACCGGAATCGGGTCGCCTATATCGACCTTCACAAACAAGAGAATGTCATCGTGGGGGAAGACGGCCATCCCTGGCTGATCGACTTCCAGATCAGTGCCGGGTTACCGGATTTTCCGTTGCTGCGCAGCCTGTTTTCCATTCTTGCCGAAAGTGATCGATACCACGCCGCGAAGCACCGTCATCGGCGGATGGGGGGGACTTTATCCGGTTCGACATCGCGTCCACCGTGGTGGATTCGCGCCCACCGGCTGGTGGCCGTTCCTTTTCGCACTGCGCGACGCCGCCTGCTTGTTATACTGGGTGTCCGCAAAGGCGCCGGAAACGTTTCTTCCGAACAGGCGATCGAGCCGGGGCTGCGCGGTCGAAGCAAGCCTCTTTCGCGAAACGTCTGCTGATTTCCGGCATCCCGTCATGAAACGTCTCCTGATCGTCAGTCTCGTTCTTCTTTTGCATTTCGGAATGACCTGCCTGGCAACCGGTCAAGGTCCGGTTCCCGAAGAGATTCGCGCCCGTTTTTCACTGGACGACTTTTACCAGAAGGCTGTCGTGCTGGACGATTTTCCGATTGTTGCGTCGGCAAGCGTTTCCGACGCAGCCATGCGCGAGGCCGCATGGATTGTCGGCCGCATGACGGAACATCGTCCGGAAATACGGACGGCGCTGTCAGAATCGGGAACCCGGCTGGCCGTCATGGCGCACAGCGAATACACGACCGACATTCCGGAACACGCCAGCCTGAAGCCACGTGTCTACTGGGATCGCCGCGCTCGCGGACTTGGCGCAACCCGGCAGGCACCGGCGGTCAGTTGTGGCGAGGAAAACCTGCTCGGATATGAAGGGGATCCCTACTGGAACGAAAATATCTGTATTCACGAGTTTGCCCATGCGATCCACGAAATGGCTCTTTCGCGTATCGAACCGGACTTTCAGGGCTTGCTCGACCAGTCGTACAAATCGGCGATCGAAAAAGGACTTTGGAAAGGCACCTATACGGCCACGAACGCCTACGAGTACTTTGCCGAGGCAACGCAAAGCTGGTTTGATGACAACCGGGAGAACGATGCCTTGCACAATCATGTCAATACGCGGGCGGAGTTGCGTGAATACGATCCGGACATTGCCCGTTTGTGTGAGAATGTGTACGGGGATCTGACGTGGCGCTATAAAAAGCCTGCTTTGCGACCTGCGGAAGACCAAAAGCACCTTGGCGAATTCCCGGTGCCCGGCGCACCCGTCTTTCGCTGGCGAGACGAACCCATTCCGGAGATCGCCAACGTGCTCATTCAAACGGCGATCGGCGACATTGAACTGGAGCTGGATTCAAAAGCCGCGCCCGGTACCGTCGCCAATTTCCTGCATTATGTGCATCAGGGCCTTTACGCCGACGGCTCATTTTTTCGGACGGTCCGCCCGGACAACCAGCCCGAAGGGACTGTTCGCATCACCGTGATTCAAGGCTCCGCTGACGTAAAGAAAAAAGACCGTTTTCCGAAACCCATTTTGCTGGAACGGACCCGCGATACGGGATTGAAACATCTCGATGGAACCGTGTCGATGGCTCGCTTGAAACCGGATTCGGCCCAGGACCGTTTCTTCATCTGCATCGGCGATCAGCCGGAACTCGATTTCGGCGGCATGCGAAATCCGGACGGACAGGGTTTTGCCGCCTTTGGCCGGGTTGTCAGGGGAATGGACGTCGTGCGAAAGATATACGAGATGCCCGTCGACCCGGATCGGCCCCAGATGCTTGTCGAGCCGGTGCTGATCCAGCGGGCAATCCGCCAGAACTAGCCGTTCATTGATCAGCCAAACGTGGAACGGAGCAACTCCAGGCTTTTTGGAACGGCCGTGGCAAAATCCTCTTTCCCTTCAAACTCCAGCGAGATGTAGCCGGTGAAGTTGTTCTTTCGCAGGATGGCCGCAATCGCCGGATAGTCAATCTCCAGCGTGTACCAGGTGCCGCCGCCGTAATAGGTCTTGGCCTGCACATAGACCGTCTTTCGAGCCATCAACTCGAACTGCTCCAGATTGCGCTCGAAAAAGTTGCCTGTGTCGAGCGTCACCTGCAACCATGGCGAATCGATCGCGTCGACGATTCGCATGACACCCTCGGCAGTGCGCCCGAGCCCCCAATGATTTTCCAGACCGAGGGTCACGCCACATTTTTCCGCGGCCGGCAAGCATTTCTCCAGGCTGTCGATCACCCACTTGAAACCCTCATCCTCGGTATAACCGTCGAGGATCGGTTCGATTCCCTTGTTGGCCATCAATTCATCAAAGTCCGGAATCGTATTCCAGCGGCCGGTGTTTACGCGCATCGTTGGAATTCCCAGCTGGTAGGCCAGTTCGATCTGGTGGATCGTGTCGTCGATGTTCTTTTGCCGGACCGATTCGTCGGGTGAAACAAATCCCTGGTGGGTGGAAAATCCGCAAAGGTCCAGGCCGAGACGCCACGCCTGTTGCTTGAGTTTCTGCAGGGCTCCCGGGGACTCGTCCGTCATCTGGCGGTGAAGGATCTCCACCCCGTCAAAACCCATTTCATGAGCCAGGTTGATGCACTCGGAAATCGACAGTTTCGTGTCGTCGCGATAGCGCCAATAGGAATACGTGGAAACGGCAATCCGGTTCTTGACGGCCTTCTTGCCCGTGGTCTCCTGACGCAATGGCGATGACGCGACCAGCGCCGATGCAGGATTGGCGGTCAGTACGGCCCCGGCGGCAACGGTTCCGGCAAGCAGATCACGGCGGCTGATCATGGATTTTCCTCGTTAACTATGCCCAGAGACTTAAAACATTGCGAGACAAGACAGATTCATCGCCCACAGAAGAATGTACAGCGCGGCGGATCAAAACGGAATGCACCGCCGGCGATTGGCTTCTAGCCGGCATCAAATGCCGGAGCAAGACAGGGGAGCCGATGGCGCTGGTCGCCGGCCAGCCGTTGTGCTTTCTCGCCCATCGGCATGACTTGCCAGCCCTTTGCCAGAATTCCCAGCACGCGACGCATGAAATTCCGCTTCCTTTCCCCGGGCATCCCCATCGCCGGAAAGAACTCCATTTCCGTGACTTCATCACCACCGAGAAAATCCGTCGGATGTACCAGCAACGACGGGGACGTCCCGGTCAACCGGCACAGGGACAAGGCCAGTCGAAAATACGATTCAGCGAGCCACTCCGATCTCTGTGCCAGAAACATCAGATAGCTGAAATGGAATGGCGCCCGGACAAACGGGATCGTGGTGACCGGAATTTCCAGAAGCGGACCGTGAGCCGTGTCCCAGTAGTAGGGCTTGATCGGGCGCAGGCCGTCGCGAACCGAACCGAACAATGAACTGCGAGTTTTCGTCTCCTCGCGCGAAAGATTCGAGCGCAGGAAATAATAAGCACGGGCCAGCGGTCCGATGAATGTCGGCAACGTCGAACCGTCGTACAAATATCCCCGGCGGCACAAAAGATCCAGTACTTCCGGCGACAAGCTGTATCCGGGCCCTCGAAATCCGCGCAGGGGATGGTCTGTCACGCGGGCAAGGGCTTTTTCCGTGAGGTCGAACTCCCTTTCAAGCTGCTCGGGCGAGTACTTCTGCAGCCACGGCTCATGATGAAATGAATGGTTGCCAATCTCGTGACCGGCAGAGGCAATCGAGCGGAGCACAGGAAGGTTCTCATCGATGGCCGCGTCCTGCCCCACGACAAAGAATGTGATTCGCAAACTGTGTTCCGCCAGGATATCGAGAATCCGTGGGACGACAAATTCAAGATAAGACGGATAAGATTCCCATGACGGATCGCCGTGGGTCTTCAGGTAGGACCATTTGTTGTCGAGGTCCAGCGAGACGTCGGCGATGGGTCGAGACATGGAACTTGCGCAAAGCGGAGAATTCGGCTTCCCGCATGGATTGGCGGGATGAATCCATGTTAGTCACTATCCGGGGAATTCCCACCGGCGCGCAATCCGGGACCAGGCGAATACGGAATCTTCGGTTTATGACGGGTTTCCGGGGATTGTCGTCGAAAGCACTTTGGCATTCGTGTTGGCCAGGTGGATTGGTGTTGCGACCCCTCCCCAACCCTCCCCGGAAAACGGGGAGCCGGACGGTAGACAATCGCTTTCCCGGTTGCGCGAAGATCGCCAGACTGCAAATACAAACTCACCGGTAGCGTGTACAGAAAGTCAGACCTCAAAAGGATCCAAAGGACAGGCAAAAGACCCCTGAAATCCCGCGGGCTTGACCTGCGGTTTGTTGGGCTTCTGGCTAATACGCAGCCATGCCACTGACCCTTTTTCGTTTACGACCTGTTGACGGTCAACAACTCCACCTGGTCGAAAACGGTAATTGCAACTTTCTTGTCGCCTGACGACGCGAACCGGATTTGCACTGAGGGAGCGCCAGACGGAAAGAAAATGTCCTGGCCGGCGTGTCGCAGGACGATTGCCGATTGACCATTGAAGGCAATGGTCAGATCGCCGTTCCGGTTTTTTCCGACCTCAACCTGAACATCACCGGGCTGCGCGCCTGAGTAATGGCCGAGGTACGCCTCTTTCTGTTCGTCGGCCAGCGGTTCTGTTGCCGGACGGGAATCGGCGTCCCCCAGGCTCAAAAGGTACTCGGCTGTTTGCGCCGCCGCTTCGCCGCCGGCCCTTGCATGGGCCAGCAACGTGATTCCGTGCGGGCCGGGATTCCGCTGGATGCCGGGCGCGGCAGCAATCATTCCCCTTACCGTTTCGGTTTGACCGAGCATGGCCGCGGCAAAAATATCGAGTCTCGCTCCACGTTCGAGCAGCAGTTCCGCGATATTCCGGCGACCGGTATGTGCGGCGGCACCCAGCGCCGTTTCCCAGTCACCGAATCCCCAGTCCCACGTTGCATTCACGAGCGAAGGATGTTCGTCGAGCAACTGCCGCGCGCGATCGATATCCCTGTGGCAAACGCCAACCATTTCGCGAACCCACTCCGTCCGCTGACGAGGAAACTCGGACCAGACAGCCTCCGTGGCATTCGACAATCCTGCGCCCCGTGATTTGGCCAGCGCCGGGACAAGACCCAAACCGGGTAACGACGCGACAAAAACTCTTCGATCGATTCCGCTCATCGATTGGCCTCCCCCAAGTCCTGAATCCGCCGATGGTCAACAAACTCCAACGCGACTGTTTCGGATGTTGCCAGGCAGCCATGCGAACTTGCCGGCCAAGGGGCGTTTCAACAAGAAAAACTTTTCGGCCCCCTCCCCGCTTTCCGGGGAAGGTTGGGGAGGGGCCGGCACCAGCCCACCGTTCCGACTATTCCTCTTCGTAATGTTTGATTTTTTCCCAGTACTTCTCAAAGGCCCCTTCGACGTGGAAGTCCGGGCTGTTGTCGATGTCATGGCATTCGAAACAGAGATGTTGCCTGGCTTGTTCCAGGGTCACCACCATTTCCTTTGCATAACCTTCCCGGGTGGCATCGTCGACGTCGATATCGCCGTTCTCGGCGGCGACATGCAATGAGCCGGGCCCATGGCAATTCTCGCAGCCGTTGCCATGCAGGAGGCTGTCGTCAAGTTTGTGATAACCGGTCTGGTAGGGAAAATACTTCTGGGGATTCCAGCCGGTAACGTGACAACTCAGGCATTCCGGATCGAAATGCCGCTTGACCCAGGTGCGCTCTCCGGGATCCGTGAGATCGCGTGTGGCGCGGAAATGCGGCCCTCCCTCGCCATCGTGTCCATCTTTCCAGACTTCATAGGCGTAGTCGTGGCAATCCTCGCAGGCATCCGATCCGACGAATGCTCTCCCGGAGGGATGGGGCTGGGTCTTGATTTGTAGTCCTTCCAGCCCGAGCAGCTCCATCTGCCGCTGATAGGAGAGGAACCGTTTTCGCACTTCATCGGAATCTTCAAAGCGAGCATCCATCGGAACACGCTGATAGCGAACGGGGGTTTCCGTTGAATCAAAAAACCCTACGACTCCGACATAAGATCCCTTGTAACCCGTCTGGATCATCTGCGTTTTCCGGCCGGTCGACGGATGGACGAACTCTTCGGGCTCAAGCGTCGGCTCGCCATCGACTCCGCCACTGACAACCAGGTCGAACCATGGCTGTGAGGTTGCCAGCGCGCGGCACTTTTCCAGCGAGGTCAGGGCCAGCAGAACATAGTAGTCGCATCGCGCCGCTTTCATTTGCGGGCCGATCTCCGAAAGGGCCTGATCGACGGGAATGGCGCGGACGTCGGCGTTGGCCGGCAGGTGGGATAGATGCTCGTCGCCCAGCACCATGGTGACGCCAATCCGTTTGTCGCCGGACTGGATCGTTCGAAAACGGCTGGTGAAACCAGGGTCGATCAGGGAGACGTTGGCGCAAACAAAGTTGCTTGTGGACAGGCCCGAGTTGGTCATGGCCGACATCAGGTCGAGCGTGGGCAATTGCAGGTCATCGGGCCCAAATCCGATCGCCTGGTAGTTCATGTCGAACCCGAGGCTTTCGTAAGTTGTATTGATCTTGAGAATCGATTGTGGTCCGTAGCTGCGGACCTGGTTCCCCAAATCGAGTCCCACCGGCTTCCAGCCCTTTTCCACAAGCTGTTTGAAGAGCGTATGGCGGCGCATCATTCCGCCCAGCTGATTTTCCAGTCCCGTGCACCCGCAAGGCTCGATATAACCATTTTGACGGCCACTGACGAACAACGTCACTAGCGGGTTTTCCCAGCCGACAAAGAGAGGTTCGCGTTCGGGATCGGCCTTCTTCGGCTCTTCAGCCGCACTTGCCGGCGTTTCATCCTGAACAGGCGAGTCCGCGGTTTCAAGGTTCGGCGGAAAAAAAATTGCCCCGATGGCCATTCCGGTTGATACCAGAAGGGCAATCATCGACAGGGGGCGAGACAGCGTCGTGCGCATCTAGGTAACTCAAGCAGGAATAGACCCGGTGCCGGTGATCCAGGCAGTCTACCGGCGGTTCTGTATCAGGACGGCGAAAAACAGCGTCCGGGTCAGTTTATAGGATTTGTCATTTTGTCGCGATGGTCGATTTCCCGGTTCAGGGCGTGCCCGCGTGTCAAGATGGCGAAACCGGAGACAATTTGCCGCATAAGCCAATTCCCGAAAACACCTGCCATGTGAGACTTCGTCCGGTTTAGAATGGTCGGTTGGTTCGCATTCAAGGCAATTTCAGGTTCGATAACGAGATGTTCCCGAGGAAGGATTTTGACGCAAGCCGTTGCTGGCGGGGATTGATGGGCACAATCCTCGCCGCCGGGTTGCTCTCCACTGGCTGCACGCCAGAACCCGAGTTCCGCGCCAATGCGGTTCGGCAAAGAACCCTGGAACGCGTTCATCTGGGAGGAGACCGGTTGCCCGATTCCGTCACCGCGGAAATCGGGTCACTGATGACGGCACTTTTTGGCACTCCCGATGAACCCGCCTTCCCGGAAGGACTCGTCGACGAGCAACTGGTTTCCCTGGAAAGGCTGCGCATGGCGTCGGGCCCTGTGGCCAGCGACAGGAGCGGTGCTCATTCGGGCCTTTATCGCGAGCATTGCGCCCATTGCCACGGGATCACCGGCGATGGATCGGGACCGACAGCATCTTTTCTCAATCCCTATCCCCGCGATTTCCGGATGGGAAAGTTCAAGTTCAAGGATTCGCGACTGGGAAAGGCTCCGACGGATGAAGACCTGCGACAGATTCTGGTCAATGGAATCCCGGGAACGGCAATGCCTTCTTTCCGCCTGATCGATGAATCGGAGATCGATGCGCTGGTGGACTATGTGAAATATCTGAGCATTCGCGGGCAAGTCGAACGGTCGTTGTTGCTGGCGGCCACCGAATTGGAGGAAGGCGATTCATTGCTGCCGCCTGCGGAGCCCGGCAAGGAGGATGAGCGTCTGGAGTTGCTCGACGAGCTGCTGTTGATGTCGGTCGCACCAGTCCTGGAGAAATGGACGAATCGGGAAGCCGATATCACGGAAGTCCCTCCAATGCCTGGGGAATTCGGGAATCCGGGAAGTACCCTGGTATCCCATGGGGCCGAACTTTTTTTTGCCAAGGGCAATTGTGCGCAGTGCCACGGTGCCGCGGGCGCGGGCGACGGCCAGACTGCACTTTACGATGACTGGACGTCGGACTGGCTGAAAGAAGCCAAACTCGACCCGAACAACGCCGAAGACATCGCAGAATTTCGAAACCTGGGTGCATTGCCTCCGCGGACGATACGGCCGCGAAATCTTGGATTGGCAATCTTTCGCGGTGGCGACCGCCCCGAAGACATTTACCGGCGAATCGCCAATGGCATCGAAGGAACGTCGATGCCGGCCGCCGTTGGACTTTCAGCCGACGAAATCTGGGCGCTCGTCGCCTATGTCTATCAGATGGGCGCAGTCACCAGTCACGAAGGGATGGAGCGTTGAACCGCCTTTGGAGTTTGCTGTTCCTGACGATGCCGGTAGCGGGAGTCGCTGCCCTTGCATTGGCCCTTCGCGAAAATCCGGTGGCCGGTTTCGGCCTTCCGGAAGCGATAGGACCGAGAGCCGATTCCATCGACCGATTGATGAATCAGGTGCACATTCTGTTGGGATTCGTTTTTCTGGGAACCGGCGTTGTTCTTGCCTCGGCAATCTGGCTGTTTCCCCGCAAACGCGAGGGGAAAGCAAGCCGAACGCGGGGAAACACCCTGCTGGAAATCGTCTGGACAGCGATACCGGCAGCGATTCTGGGCTTCCTTGCTTTCTATCAGGCGGAAATCTGGGAGCAGAACAAGACCCGGATTCCCACGGTGAGATCGGAAGACCCCTTCGGGGGAGCGGAACCTGTTGCTCCCTTTGCGCGGGTGATTGGTCGGCAGTACGAGTGGATATTCGTTTATCCGGGAGGTGATGGAGAGTACGACACATGGGACGACATCCAGTCGCCGGGTGTTTTGAAGATCCCTGTGGATACTGAAGTGGTCCTGGAACTTTCCAGTGCCGATGTGATTCACAGCTTTGCGATCAACGCCCTCCGTCTGAAGCAGGATGTTGTGCCCGGGCTTCGTTCATCCGTCTGGTTCACGGTGACGAAAACGGGTCGATGGGAGATCAACTGCACGGAGTTGTGCGGATGGGGACACTACAGGATGACCGCCCGGCTGGAGGTCATGCCGGAAGAGGAGTTTGCAAGCTGGTTTTCCAGTCGCTTGTTGGAAGCGGCCGGCGCCGGCGACGCCCCGGGTGAAGGGAATGATTTGCCGTGATTCCTGTCGTCGACCAATATTCGCAGGCTTCGGCCGGGCATCATGAAAGCCGCCCCAACTGGCTTCGACGATTCGTCTTTTCCACCGATCACAAGGTCATTGGAATCCAGTTTCTGTTTTCTTCTCTGGTCTGGATGGCGATTGGCGGACTGTTGGCCATGGCGATTCGCTGGCAACTGGCGTGGCCGTGGAGCGACATGCCAATATTCGGGCAATGGCTGTTCGCCGCCGAAGGGGGGCAGATTTCCCCCGAGTTCTATACGATGCTCTTCACCATGCATGGATCGATCATGGTTTTTCTCGTGATCATTCCGATGTTGCTGGGCGCCTTTGGCAATTTTCTGATCCCCCTGATGATCGGCGCCAGGGACATGGCGTTTCCGCGGCTGAACATGCTGAGCTATTGGCTGATGTGGCCTGGTTTCGCCGCCATGATTCTTTCCTTTCTTTCTCCGGGCTATGGCCCTGCATCCGGCTGGACAGCCTATCCTCCGCTTTCTTCGCTGTGGGACGCCGCGCCCGGCAGTGGAGCGGCCCAATCATTCTGGCTGGCGGGACTCCTCTTCATCGGCCTCTCCTCGCTGCTGGGTTCCGTCAACTACATCACCACGATCCTGCTTTACCGTTGCCGCGGAATGGAGTTGTTCCGCATGCCGATGACGGTCTGGGGCCTGCTGGTCACGTCGCTGTTGCAGGCCCTGGCCCTTCCGGTGCTCACGGCCGCCCTCATCATGCAACTGGCCGATCGCCATCTGGCGACATCGTTTTTCCTGCCGGGGGGGATATCGATGAATTCGGGTGATCAGACGCTGATGAATGGCCAGCCCCTCCTGTGGCAACATCTCTTCTGGTTTTATTCCCATCCGGCCGTCTACATCATGATCCTTCCGGCGATGGGAATGGTCTCCGACATGATTGCCTGTTTCTCGAGAAGACCGCTTTTCGGGTACCGGCCGATGGTTTACTCGATGTGTGCCATATCGTTCATGGGGTTCCTTGTCTGGGGGCACCACATGTTCGTTTCCGGGATGAATCCGCTGGCAGGGACCGTATTCATGGTGTCGACCATGCTTATCGCGGTTCCCAGCAGCGTGAAAGTCTTCAACTGGCTGGCAACGCTTTGGGGAGGCAGGATTGAATTCACCACCCCCATGCTCTTTTGTATTGCATTTGTTTCGATGTTCATTCTCGGCGGGCTTTCCGGCATCCTGATGGCCGCCAATAGCGCGGACGAGTATCTGCATGACACCTACTACATTGTGGCGCACTTTCATTACGTCCTGTTTGCCGGGACGATCATGGGCGTTTTTGCCGCGATCTATTACTGGTTTCCGAGGATGTTCGGACGGCAACTGAACGAAACGGCGGGCAAGCTGCACTTCCTTTTGACTTTTGTGTTTCTGAACGGAACTTTCTTTCCGATGCACATCCTCGGCTGGCGCGGGTTTCCCCGCCGGTATGCCGACCCTTACCAACTGGAACAATTTCGCGACTTGCTGGAACTGAACCAGTGGATCACCTGGTCGGCTTTTGCCATGGGAGCCGCACAACTGGTGTTTGTCGTGAATTTTTTTGGAACGCTGCTGGCGGGGCGCGCGGCAACAGGAAATGTCTGGCGGGCGACGACTCTGGAATGGACCGCTGCCATGCCGATTCCCCACGGCAATTTTGGCAGCGAGCCAGTCGTGACCCGCGGACCTTTCGAATATTCCGTGGGGGATGGCGAATCCGATTTTCTTTCGCAAACCGATGTCAGGCAGGAACCGACCCATGTCTGACGGGATGGGGGACAAACCCTTTAAAAAAGAAACCGGATGGAAGAAAGGTCTGGGTTGCTGGACGCGGATTCTTGTTGCCGTGGTGTTTCCCCTGATCTGGGTCGGCGGACTGGTGACGACGACCGATGCCGGCATGGCGGTTCCCGACTGGCCGAATACTTACGGCTACAACATGTTCTTGTACCCGGTCTACGACTGGTTTTTTGGTCCATGGGATCTGTTTGTCGAGCATGGCCATCGGTTGCTGGCTTCTCTGGCCGGACTGATAACGATCGTGGTTGTCGTTCTTGCGTGGCGCATCCGGAGGGAGCGTCCGGTATTTGCGCGCCTGTCGGTGGTCGCACTGGTGATGATTGTCGCTCAGGGAGTGCTGGGCGGTTTGCGGGTTGTTCTGGATGCCAGAACGCTTGCCCTGATACACGGCTGTCTGGGTCCAACATTTTTTGTCTTGACGGTGGCGCTGGCCTGCGCTGCCTCTCGCTGGTGGTGCCAGCTTGCCCAGGCACCGGTCGCTGACGGCAAAGGAAGTCACGTTCCTTTTCTGCTCGGCACTCTTTTGCTCGCGGCCAGCCTGATTCAGCTGTTTTTTGGTGCGAACTTGCGCCATGTGCCGGTCACCGCCAGCCCTTTCTGGTTTGAAGCCGTACTCTATGCCCACGTCGCGCTGGCGCTATTGCTGCTGATTGGTGCCGTGACGCTGGTCTTCCGCAGTCGTTTGGGGATTTCCCGCTCGCAGGGAATTTTTCGCCTGGCGATTTTTGTCACGGCGACCATGGCCGTCCAGATTGCCCTCGGCGTGGGCACCTGGGTCGTCAATTACGCATGGCCCTGGATTTTCGATGAAAACTCGCTTACCGGCGGATACGTGATTTCGCAGAAGGGCTTTTGGCAAACCAATATTGTGACCGCCCATGTGGCGACCGGATCGGCAATTGCCGGGTTGCTGGGTGCCGTGGTGTGCCGTTGTTATCATGTTCGCAGGACATCGGAGTAAACTGGTGATGTCGATTGAGCTGACGAGAACCCCGACTTCTGAAACGGCAAGGCCTGGCGTGATCCGGGATTTTCTGACATTGGCGAAACCCCGCATCTCCGTGATGGTTCTGTTCACGGTTGCCGTTTCGGGTCTGATTTCATGGCAACCGGGAGCCGAATTGCCGGTACTCATTCACACGATGATCGGGTTGTTGCTGATTTCTGCCAGCGGTTGCGCGGTGAATCAGTATCTCGAGCGGTATGTCGACTGGTTGATGCCCCGCACCGCCGAGCGCCCCCTGCCCGCCCGGCGGCTGTCGGCGATTCAGGTAGCACTTTTTGGCACGATCACGATGGGTATGGGAACCGCGTGGCTATGGGCGCTTGCCAATTGGGAAGCACTGGCGGTTTCGGTCGCTTCATGGCTTGTCTATGTGGCAATCTACACGCCGATGAAAGCCAAAACCTGGCTGAATACATTCGTCGGTGCTGTCGCAGGCGCGATGCCGGTTCTGGCCGGCAGCGTGGCCGTAGCCGGAGGAGAAATCACAACGGCGGCCTGGCTCCTGTTTTCCGTGCTCTATATCTGGCAGTTCCCTCATTTCATGGCAATTGCCTGGCTTTATCGGAGGGACTACCAGTTGGGAGGACTGAAGATGGCTTCCAACGAACCGAACGCCGCCTGGCTTTGCGGGGTAGTTTCCGTCGTCTTTGCAGTGCTTTTGCTTCCCGTATGTATCGTTTCACTTTGGCCGGATCGCATGATCCAATGGCTGGCGTGCGGATTGGTCGTTGGACTGTCGGTGTGGTACCTGATCGTGTCATGGCAATTTTATCGCGATGTCAATGATGACTCCGCACGGCGGTTGTTTCGGGTGTCGCTGGCCTGGCTGCCGGCTTACCTGGTTGTGTTGCTGATTTCGTTGGCGGGCGCCCCGGAACCCGCGATGGGTGGATGATGATCGGGAACCAGCGCCTTGCCGATGAACAACCGGATGATGGAAAGGCCTCTGCCCGCGGCGAAGGGTTGTCGCCGGCCGTCCCATCGATGCCCGAACTGACGCCAGGACGGTTCGGGATGTGGGTTTTCCTCTCGACAGAGATCATGTTGTTTGCCGGCTGTATCGGAGCAGTTCTGATTTTGCGGATTTCATCCCTGGAGCAGGGTTGGCCTTCGGCGGCGTCCATGGGGACTGACCTTGTCAAGGGTTTGGTGAATACGGTGTTGCTGATCGTTTCCGGCCTGACGGCGACGGCAGCGGTAAAGAATGCGGTTGCCAATCGGGCAGGCGCCGCCAAAACTCTCTTGCTATTGACCTTTTTTCTCGGCAGTGCGTTCATGGTGGTCAAGTTCACCGAGTATCGGCACAAATACCGGCTTGGCCTGCTCTCGCTGTCTTCGTCGCAGAACGTGTTTGACAAGGCGGACCGGAATTATCTTTCGGCAGTCGACAGTGCGCTGTCGCGGCATATATCCCGCCTGGAGCAATTGAAGGAATCCCGACCTCTGGACGCGGATGAGGCAGAACATCTCGAATGGGCCTACCGGCTCCGTTCAGGGCTGACGCTCGTGGTTGCCAACCGGATTGGTCGCGGACTCGATCCGCTGGAAAACCAGGTCCAGCTCGACCTGCTTGCATGGCAGGTTTTTCCCCACGAGAAGGAACTTTTTGGAAGGCCGAAAGAAGCTGTCGATCTGGACAACCTGCAAATGGTTGAACTGGCCGATGAAATTGAAACACGCAGTGGCCTGGCCCGCGAGCGAATCACCTTGCTGGATCATCAGGCCACCGCCATGGAAAAAGGGGACCTCAAGACGTCCGATTCGTCTGCCGTGCGGGATGGAGCTGTGAATTTGCCCGCAGATCTGACCGCCGCGCAATGGCTGGAGTCCCGACGTGCCCAGCAACAGGAACTCAAGGCAGAACTCGCGTCGCTGGATCGCGAGTTGACCAGGGTTCGCGACCGGCAACAAGTGCTTGCCCTGATCGGCAATGACAGCGCGCACGAAGGGATCAATGAACGAATGTCGTTTCGCCTGCCGGTCGCTGTGAAGAACGGACAAGCATGGCAGAGTTCATGGCTTTTGCTCTCCGGGATACACGGATTGCATGTGCTGGGGGGCCTGATTGCTTTCGTTTTCTTCTTGCCGGCGACACTCGATGCAAAAAGGGCCTCCTCGCTGGGCGTTGTTGTCCTGTACTGGCAATTTGTCGACGTCGTGTGGTTGCTGATTTTTGGACTGCTGTATTTTTGAACCCCGTACTGACTGAAAACAGATCATGATTCGTCGCGTCAATATTGCCTTGTGGCTGCTGGTGCTGTTGGCGGGAGCCGGCTGGCTGTATATCCGTTATTTCCGGCCGTCGCCGGTGGTGGTTTATATCGATCCGGCGGGCTCCGACAGCGGGGCACCGGACGGTCGAGTGTTCGCCGAGCTGTCGTGGAAAAGATTGCCTCAGATTGCTCCGTTTTCGCTGGTGGAACAAAGTGGTCAGCCGTTTGCGAACAGCGCGCTGGCAGGAAAGCCGTTTCTTGCATCCTTCTTTTTTTCCCGATGCCCGTCGATATGCCGCGATCTCAACAGGCAGGTCCAGCGATTCCAGGAAGAGTTCGCCAAAACCGATTTGCAATTCCTGAGCATTTCGGTCGACCCGGAATTTGACACACCCGAACGATTGCGGGAATATTCGGGCGAGTTCTCCGCCGCAGACCAGTGGCATTTTCTTACCGGCAAGCCCCACCAGATCAAAGAGCTTCTGGAAAAGTTCTTTCGCCAGGCAGATGACGGCGGCCACCATACAACAGATTTATTCTTGTTTGATCGCTGGGGCCGCTATCGCGACCGTTTTTCCTTTGACAATCCGAAAGAACTGCAAAGGTTGAGTGAAACCGCCCGCGAATTGCTCGACGAAAATGTTCCGCCGCTCGAAAAAGTGGTTTCGACGCGAAACGTGCTGGCCAGCGTTCCCCATGCCAAATCGAAAGTGTTACCCTGGCTCTATGACTTCCAGCTCGTCACGTCAGACGGGGAGGAATTCTGGTCGCGGGACCTGACAGGCACTCCGTGGATTGCGAGTGCGTTCTTCACGACCTGCCCGACAATTTGCCCGCTACAGAACCGGTTCCTTCACGAAATCCAGCCGGATGTTGCCGCGCGCAACGCATCACTGGTGAGTATTACGGTCGATCCGGAAACCGATTCACCCCCTGTCCTGCGGCAATACGCGCGGCAAATGGGTGCCGCGGCAAACTGGCATTTCCTGACCGGGGACAGAACCTACATCCAGCGAGTTTGCAGCGAGTTCCTCGGCATCGCTGGCGAAAGCGAACACCACTCGTCGCTGCTGGTGGTGATCGACCGCTGGGGACAAGTCCGCGCCAGGATCGACTGGCAAAAAGAGGGTGCGCGCGAGGCTCTTCTCAACCTGCTCGATGAGTTGAATCGGGAAGATCGCCCGAAAACCAACTTCCAGGTCCTCAATTTTCCGCAGGGAGCCGACCAATGAGCCGGAAAGCCCTGATGATTGCCGTCGCGGCACTCACGATACTTGTTTTTCCCGAAGCTGTCTCAGCCTGCCCGGACTGCAAGAGCACAGTGGGGCGAGCCGGCCAGTACATGGCGATTGGGTATGCGACCAGCATACTTTTGTTGCTGGCAACGCCTCTGTTCATCCTGACCGGCTGGACATATGCCCTTACACGCGCTGTCCGAAGGTCGCGACTGGCCGGTCAATCAGATCAATAGCCAGATCAGTAGTCGTTGTGCACAGCGGCACCGGAAACACTGCTGAGCTGGGACAGCAGCTGAAGAACGCCATTGAGGTGCGCCAGACGGGGACCAAAACGGTCGACAAATTCGTTGAGCACAAATTCGCCATCCATCATCGAATCGGCGTTTTCGTTGACTTCAATGGCAAGCGTTTCGATGAACTCGGTCTGCACTTTTCCGAGGGCTTCCGCAGCCATCCGGCAACGACGGGCAAGTACCGGGTTCTGCTCTTTCCATTGTCCCAGTTCGGCTGCACGCTGCCGCTGACCGGCGTTGATCTGCTCGGCGAGATCTTCCAGCAATTCGTTTTGCCGGTCCTGGCCGGCAACCAGTTGCCGAAGCAACTCGACCATTTCGCGAGACGGACTTTGATGTTGAATCATCCCTGAGCCGTCACTGGCATTGGCGGAAACATCCAGCCGGAATACGGGTGACAGTTGATCGTGGGGTCCATGACTCATTTCAGTTTCGCTCCTGATAACGTACCGGAAAAATTCCGGATGATGATTGCGGGAGACAAGCGTGAGTTTGCGGATTATTCGCATCAAGCCACGCATCGGACTCTGTGATCCGCAAAATTTTTTGCGTTTCACTCAAGCCACGATCCAGTATAGACACGGTTAACGCGCCTGTCGAGCAACAGGCAAATTTGCCAGCGGTTTGTTTCTTCTTTGTCGGGGGCGTGAGTGTCTATTCCAGACAATCGTGAGACTTTCCCGTACCATCCCGCCGGACGAAACGGCATTCCAGCCGTCAGGCGACTCACTGGCAGCATTTCAATTTTTCCAGCTCAGGCCATTGACATTCCGTTTTCTTCTGCCTAACGCCGAACAGGAACATCTCCGCGCCGCATCCAGCAATATTCTCAATCCTCGCGACCGGAACACCCGGTACAGGCCTCACGATCGCCGGTTTAAGGATGTGTGCCTCCTCAACCGATGATTGTTCCGGCAGCCCTGCGGAAGCAGGTGGAAAGGAACCATTACTGCCAGGCGGGCCTTCTCGTTTCGACAACGGGAATCCGGAAGGAGTAAACACCACCGAAAAGCTAACGGCACCTATGGAAACCGGCGTAAACAGGGACAATCCTCCGGAGTTTGCCGGCTTCCTGATGGTTCAGGAGATTCCCGGGCCCGGTTATTGCGGCGGATACCTGATTCTGAACCGTTTGTCCCGTCCGGTGGAATTTCACTGCACCCTGCCGGTCTGTCCCGACAACGCGCAGCGGATTCTGTACGGTGCATCTCTTGAGTCGTTTCTCATGACGAACCATATCGCCCGCCCGCTGATCGAGAAAGCGCGAAAACCGGTCTCCATAATTTTCGTCGAACAGGCCGCTCTTGCAGAAGTTGCCGACCTTGCGCCGGTTCCTGTCGTTCGAGTTCTGAAATCCTTTCCGGACGAGCCAACGGCGTGCGGATCGATTTATCGCGCGAGTAACAGGACTTGCATCGATGTCGAGAGCTGGATTCGCTACCCCGGGTCCGGCGCCAAAAAAGAAGAAGAAAAAAACATTCCGGCCGCGCCGATCGTCGAGTTCTTTCAATCGCATTTCGGCCTGCTGGAGCCTTTCGACCGGATTCGCGAGGCCCTTCGCCAGGCAAATCCTGCTCGCGCGGCATGAAGCTGCGGAAAGCATTCAGCATGAATTTCCCGACCCGATACCAGGCAATCGATTCTGTTCCCGGATCGCCGGTTATCTCCGGCCCGGCCAGCTTTTCCGGCGATCGCGGCGCCGTCGAAGTGGATAGCAGGCTTTCGTTTGATTTGCCCCTCGCCGTCGCTGCGACGATTCGATTCGCACTTCCGGAGGTCCGGGTCCAGAGCTACGAGTTCAATGCCGACAGCTTGCTGCCCCCCTCGTTGCCTGTGGGGGAGACACGAGCTGCGAGTCGCAGGCAATTACTCGAGGCAACTGCAGAGTCGCCGCGAAAGAGTGCCACCCGAATCCGTCCGCCCGAGGACATGGTCAGGATGTCGGACCGCCTGTTTTGTACGCTTCAGCCGTCGCTTGAGGCGCTGCTGACCCAGGCGACGGTCGAGTTTCCCTTTGCCCCTTTCCCACACCAGTTCGCCGGAGTCGCGTTCCTGTTCCCGCGAAACGCGGCGATCCTTGCCGATGAGATGGGGCTGGGAAAGACAATGCAAACCATTACGGCCATTCGCCTTCTCATACGCTCTGGCCAGTTGCGCAACATCTTGCTCATTTGCCCCAAGCCGTTGGTGACAAACTGGGTCCGCGAATTTGCCACCTGGGCTCCGGAGATTGCCTGCTGTGTCGTCGAGGGAAATGTTGCCCGTCGGGAATTCGCCTGGAACGGAGGGGGGATTCCGGTTCGCATTGCCAACTATGAACTGATGTCCCGCGACATCGAACACATCCTCGAACGGCAATTGAGCTTCGACCTGGTTGTCGTCGATGAAGCCCAGCGCATCAAGAACAGCAGCGGCACAACAGCCAGGTGTGTGCGGGCTGTTCCCCGCCGCCGCAGCTGGGCCCTCACCGGCACGCCGATTGAAAACAGCACGGATGACCTTGTCGGCATCTTCGAGTTCCTGTCCCCCGGCTATCTGCAACCGGGCATGAATATCAAAGTCCTGCGATCGCATGTTCGCGACCACATTCTTCGCCGCACGAAAGCCGAAGTCCTCACGGACCTGCCTCCCTTGCTGCATCGCGACAGGTTTCTTGACCTTTGCGAGTCCCAGCGGACGGTTTATGACCAGGCAGAGCAGGATGGCCTGATCCAGCTGAATGAACTCGGGCACACCATGACCGTACAACATGTATTCGAACTGGTGCTGCGACTCAAGCAGATTTGCAACTTCGATCCGGCCACAGGGGACAGCGTCAAGCTCGAGCAGTTGCAGACCGATCTGGAGGAAGTGATCGCCAACGGTCACAAGGCCATCGTCTTCAGCCAGTGGGTTGGCACGATTCGCCGGCTTGCCGCAGCGCTGCCCCACGCCCGGCCGCTCGAATACCACGGCAAGATCCCCTCCCGCTCGCGCGATGCAGTGCTTGCAGAGTTCCGCGAGAACCCGCAGCGACATGTATTGCTCATGAGTTACGGAGCGGGCAGCGTGGGTCTCAATCTGCAGTTCTGCCGGGACGTCTTCCTCTTCGACCAATGGTGGAATCCGGCAATTGAAGATCAGGCCATTAACCGGGCCCATCGAATCGGATCGGCGGGGAGCGTCACCGTCACCCGGCTGATCGCGCAGAACACCATTGAAGAGCGGATCAACGAAGTGCTCCGCGCAAAACGGGAGCTGTCGGAATATGTTCTTTCGGACACCGACCAGCCGGCAAAAGGCGGATTGTCCCGCGAGGAGATATTCGGTCTGTTTGACCTGAGGGCGGGTGGCAAGCCGCTGGGCAACGTCGCCTGATATCGAGCCAGCCGCTCAATTGAAATAGCTGACGATTCTGGCATACTGTAGCCAGTTCCGGCGAATGCCCCGCGAGGGTTTCGGCCGGACACTTTCGCCGCACTTGTCACTGTCACTTCCCGGCAACGCATCGTGTCGTCCTCGGAAATCGTCAATCATTATCCCTCCTGGTCCCCACGGTTCTGGGCGGGCTTCAGTACTGCAGGGTATTTTCGTCTGCTAAGGCGAAACCGGTTTCGCATCCACCCTTCGCGTTACGGCATGACCATCATGGTCGGCGGATGCACCGTTTCCTCGACGTGTCTTTCGCTTGTCCAGCGGCTGGTTTACGGCAAGCGGGTTCGCAATACGCGTCTGGAGCCGCCGGTGTTCGTGATCGGGCATTGGCGAAGCGGCACCACCCTTCTTCATGAACTCCTCGCCCTCGATCCGCAGTTTTCCTGGCCGACGACCTTTCAGTGCTTCGTTCCATCACATTTTCTGGTGAGCAGCCCGTTCCTCAGACCGCTGGTCCGGGTATTGATGCCAAAAAGGCGTCCCATGGACTCGATGCCGGCCGGAGTCGATTTGCCCCAGGAGGATGAGTTCGCCCTGGCGGCTCTCGGCGCGCCTTCGCCGTATCTGTACCTGGCTTTTTGCCACGAAGCGCCCCCCCACCTCGATATGCTCAACCTGGATGGCGCTTCGCCCCAGGATGTGGAAAAATTGCGCAGCGCAATGACCCGTTTCTATCAGGCACTCGCTTTCCGGAATCCCGGACGTCTGGTTCTCAAGTCGCCCACCCACACCGGTCGCATTGCTGCCATCTCCCGCTGGTTCCCGGGTGCACGCTTCATTCACATCTCTCGCCATCCGGAAAGAATCGTCCCGTCGACTGTCCACCTCTGGCGATCGCTTGCCTCTGTTCAGGGTTTCCAGTTGCCGGCGCGAGAGGTTCCTGACTTTGAACCTTACGTGCATCAATGCCAGAAACTCATGTACGACGGGTACTTCCGCGACCGCGACCTGATCCCGGAAAACCAGCGGCTGGAGATGCGTTTTGAAGACCTCATCGAATCCCCTCTGGAAAACATGGAGCGGATTTATGAAGCGTTCGGTTTTGAAGGATTCGATCGGGCGGTTCCCCAAATCCAGCGGTTTCTTGCCAGCCGGGAGAACCACAAGTCCAATCGCATTCCCCTGAGTCAATCTCAACGACAGGGTATCGACCTGCACTGGAACCGGTATATGGACGCCTTTGGCTACCAGCTTCAGGAAGCCTGGTGATCCCTTTCACCAGATTATTCTCGCCGGACCCATCGTATGATGGTTGTCCTTGTCCGTCGCTCAAGCGCCCTGGCGTCCGCGTTCGCGAATAAGCCGCCGGCGGGCCTCGATCTGCGGTGAAGGTTCCATCGAGCGCCGCTCATCGCGAATCTCCTGATCCGTCATCTGAAGGGAGCGACGGTTCCACCAGCTGCGAAACGCATAGTCCGCCAGACCGACCGCCAGCGATGCCACGCACAATCGAAGAACTGCCTGGGTTATCCACACCGACACCCGCCCCGATTGATGGCGCACATCGTATCCGGAGAATTCCAGCAGCGTGCGGATATCTCCCGCGACAATCCACCAGCCCGTCACAAGCAACAGCCCCAGCCGGACCAGTCCGAAAAATGCCACCGACCACGAAGTCAACGAACCGATCTGCCGCCAGCCGCTCGCCGGATTGATCCGCGAAATATCCGGTCGCGCAAGTTCCGGAAATATCGCCATCCGGGTCTGCAATGCCAGCGCGATGAAACCGGCTGCGCCGATCGCCAGCAGCACCGGTGCAAGGCTTCCGAGCCCCCATGAAAAAAGGCTGGTGAATCGGTTTCCGGAACGATCGGTCGCCACGTCAACGTCGTACGTCCCGAGGCTGTCGCGCATCCAGTGTGACATGGATTCCCACAAACCTGGTCCAAGAGCACCCAGCACTGCCACGGATCCGGTCCAGGCAATCGCCCCGGCCAGTTCGCGGCTGATCGGAATCCGGCCAGCCTCCTGCGCTGTCCGGAGCCGCATCGTGGTTGCCGGGTTCCGTGCATCTTCCCGATCGGGGCTCATGGCTGGAATGCCCCTCCTTCAGCGGCGACGTACTCGAACAACGCCGGCCAGAGATCATCCATCCCCTGACTGACAATCCACGGCGTGGTCAGCAATAACACCGACGTCAGCATCAATCCGGCAATCACGGTGAGGCCGAGCCCTGTTTGCATGCCGCCCATCTGCGGACAACAGCGTTGCACCATCCCGAGTATCGCGCCCGCGAGCAACAACGCGGCAATCGCCGGCAAGCTGGCCCTCAGGGCAAACGAAAACGAGTTCCCCAGCACTGTGGCGAAGAACTGGACAGCACTGGAATCCAGAATCGCCGTCCCGGGTGGTATCTGGCGGAATGAATCCATGATGCCACCCATCATCACGCTTGCTCCACCGGATGCGATAAAGACTGCCGCAGTCGTCCACCAGAAAATTGACCCGGTAACACCGGTTTCGCCGTCAGCATTTCCTTCCACAAAAATTGCTGTCGAGAGGCCGCACATCCCGTCGATCAGCGAGCCGACAAGTCGAGCGGCACCCAGAATTGCCGACGCCGCCAGTCCCATCATCGCGCCAATCAGCCCTTCATGGACCAGCATCAACAACCAGCCTGCATCGAGACGCAAGGGAGCCGAAGGCAGTTGATTGCCGGCGATCAGCAGTACGGGGAGGGACAAGCCGCCGGCAATCCCGATCCGCGCCAACACGGGAACGGCCCGGGAAGACAACAACGGCAGAGTGAAAGCGATGGCCGTTATTCGCGCCAGTATCGGGGCCATCCCGGCAATCAGCCCCGGCAACGATCCATGCAATTCCATATTTCCCCGTCTGACTGCGGCAATGTCCTGTTCAATTCCGGGCCTGGGTCACGAGCCCCCCGGACCGCCATGTGTGGTCGCAGGAATGGCAAGCCAGACATCGCGGGCATAGCTGGTGTAGTGTTCGATCAGCCACGGCAGCGAAATCGCCAGCACCATCCCGACTACGACGGCCCGGATCGCGAACAGGATCGAAGCGTCGTGTACTTGCGTTACCGCCTGAATCAGTCCAATCACGATCCCGGTGACTGCGGCCACAATCAGCACCGGTGCACTGAGCACAAGCACCGCTCCAACCGCTTCTCGTCCGACATCTATGGCCGTATTGGCGTCCATTCGCTCCTCTTTTCCGTCATCCGCCAGGGACAAAGCTGTTCATCAACATCGCGACCACGAGATTCCAGCCATCGGCGAGCACAAACAATACGAGCTTGAGTGGCAGGCTGATCATTGTCGGCGGGAGCATCACCATGCCCATGGCCGTTGTCACACTGGTCACGACCAAATCGATAACAAGAAACGGCATGAGCACCTGAAAACCGATCAGGAAAGCGATTTTCAGCTCACTGACCAGAAACGCCGGCAACAAGACCTGGATGGGAACATCGTCCCAGGTGGCCGGCGCTCCCGTTCGCTGCTCTTCCGGCAAGTACTTGTAAAACATCAGAATGTCGCCGGCGTTTCCCGCCGCATCGATCTGGCGGCTCATGAATCTCTTGACCGGGCGACAGCCTGAATCCCATGCCTGCTCCAGCGTCATTTCACCCGAGCCGGCGAGATACGGGTCGATCGCGGTTTTGACTTCTTTCCAGACCGGCGACATGATCAGAAAGCTCATGAACATCGACAGCGCAGTAACGATCTGCGTCGAAGGAATCTGAGCCGCTCCAATCGCCTGCCTGAGAATGCCCAGAACGATCACGATCCGCACAAATGACGTTGTCATCAGGGCAATGGCCGGTGCCAGGCTCAGCACGGCCAGCAATATCATCGTCTGGACAGTACTCGAAACGCGCTCGGGCTTGACGAACTGGTCTAGCGACAGTTCGGGGAATTGTCCGCTGTTCTGTGAAACCGGTTCCTGCATCCCGGCACAGGCTGATGCTGTTGCCGGGAAGCCCATTACCATGGCCACAATCGTCACGCAGGCAATCGTCGCCATTGTGACCTGACGAGTGCAATGTCGGCTTGTTTTTTCGCGACCGCTCATGGCTTGTTCCGGAGACCTGGCTCAGGCTTCAAAGACCGCCCGATTTCGCGAGGTCTCTCGCTGACCCGGCTCGCGGGAGTCCGATCGAATGCGACTGCGAAGCGTGGCTCCGATAGCGTCATAGCGGCCACTGCGACACAGCGTTTCGATTTGCAAGACTTCCTCGGGATCACTGATCTCTCCCAGCGTGTGCGACCCGGCAGGTGTTGTCGTGACGAGGAGCAATTTGCTTCCCAGGCGCACCAGCTGGAGTTTCTGGTTCGGTCCGAACGGAATCTGGCCTAGCAGCGACACCACGTCTTCTGGCAGAACGCCGCGGCGACGGGCCGGTGACTGCCGTAACAAAAAGAGAGCCAGAAGTGACAGGCTCCCCGCGAGGACTCCGATGGCGATGGATTTTCTCGTGGTCGGCTTCACCGAAGCCATCCAGGCGGCGAGTTGACTGCCGGCGTCTTCCTGCTTGATGTCGGCGGCAAGCGCGTTTTCGAGAAACTCGTCGGCGTTCGTCCGCGCATCACTGGTTGCCTCGGAAAGGGCCCTGAAGAATCCGTGTGCCCCTGCCTCGTCAGATCCGGCGGGCTGCCCGCTGGCAACGCCGGTCGCGGCAAACGTGAGCAGCAAGAAACAGAACGTCCCGGACAATCGGCGAAATTCGTATCTGGTTTCAGAAGTCGTTACTCTCATTATCCACCTCGCTTTCGCAGGCGAAACGCCCAAACCGTGGCAACGATCACAAATGAAGCGGCCAACATGTGAATGGAGTCGGGTCGCCAGGTCTCATCGTCACTGGCCGTGAAGCGGACCGGTGCCTGCGTTGACGGAATCTCGGGATCGATCGTGACGACGATCCGCGATTTCCTGTCCCCCGATTCCGGTATTCCGGACACCAGCGGTTCAATCTTCTGCAGCACATCGGCGCGAACCTGTTCAAAGACCTGCCTGAGTTTCTCGTCGTCGCATCCTGTTACGGGCAGTTCGTCAGGCAATCGCCTGTCCTCGACCGGAAGCGGCCTGCGTCCGGCGAAATGCCGGATGCATGTTTCCGGTATGCCGATGGAAACACTGACAGAGGACACGGTCAGGCCCGATGTCTCCACGGTTTCAAAGGTGCTGCCGGAAATCGTTTCCGTGCGCCGGGTCTCCAGTTGCGAAAGGACCTCCGGCCAGCCCTCGGCGATTCGCGCCTGGCCGTTGGCACCCGCGTTGAAAAATGTGCCCGGTGAAACCGATGGATTGGTACCTGGATTGCGGCGAATGACCTCGTTTTGCACGGTCTGCACGGAGGGAACCGTTTCGGGATCGATTGTTCTTTCATCGCGAACCCGGCGCACTACAGGGTCGATCGCGACTTCGACATTGACGCGGACTCCCGGATAGGCCGCCAATGCCTCGCGGATCTTGGTGGAGTATTGCTGCTCCTCAAAAATGCGTGCCGAAACATGGGCCTGCAGCATTCCGTTTCGCACAGGCATGGAGTTTCCCGACCACGACCGTCCCGACGCGAGGTCGATAATCGTGACGTCGGCAGCGCCCAGTCCGGCCACGGCACCGCATACGGTATCGCGAACCGCCTTGATCCGGCTTTCATCGATCTGCTCGCCCCTGGCCGACAAGATCGTGACGACCGCTGTCCGGCGAGTCCCGCCAAAAGGCTCGCTCCCCGCGGTTTCGTCGTACTCCACAGTCGCCCGCTGGACAAATCCGAGTTGCTGGATCATATCGCGAATCGACTGTTTCTTTCGCTCCAGAAGCGCTTGCCGTTGCTGAGCGCGGCTTTGCAAAAAATCGAGTCCTGAGTCGCCGGAAGATCGTCCGGCAAGCCCATCCGGCACAGCGCCATGGTCGGCCAGCGATTTCAGATAGGCGGCCCTTTTCAGCGGGGGAACGCTTATTCCCGATCCGGAAATCTGATATTCGTTCAGGCCCGATTTGCCAAACGCAATTTGCATCGCACCGATCTCGTCTGCCGAAAGCTCGCGGCCTTCAAAAAGCGGGACCGGTGCTCCCGCAAACATGTCCAGTCGACTGGCAACGAAGAACATCGCCACAGATACCAACCCGCCGGCGATCAGCCACCGTTGAAGTGCCGGCCTGGTTTGATACCAGCCAAGTGCCCATTCGGCCTTGTTCTGCCAGGGATTCATACGCTTCGCGAGGATTTTTCTTCTTGGGGGGAAAGTACGCGTCGGCAAACTGCCACGCGGACTTGAGACAAAGTCGCGGGGTATGTACAGGAATCGGCGAGCCGCTGTCAATTGATCAATCTGGAAACTACCCATTCCCCGCTGCCTGCCGCATTCCGGGTCGTTGTCCGGAGGCTGGCTTCGTTCCCTTCATTTCGAAAGGCTTTGGGCTCGATCCCGGGCCCGACCTCATCTGTTTTCAGGGTTTTTCCCCGGGCAGCTCTTTTACCAGGGCAAATGTCCGGCAAATTTCCCTTTTCCAGCAGGGAGGCACAAATTTGTTGAGCCGTCGCGAAGCTGGTTTACGCATAGCCGGTTGCCGGCACATGACTATCTCCGTTATCCAGCGGATTCCGGCGAAACCTCGATCATCTCACACCGAAAATCAAAGGGGTAAAGAGCATGAATGAACATCCAGAAGACACCAGGACACAATTGAGCCGCCGAAGCTGCCTTGCCGCAACCGGCGCCGCGATGTTGGCGGCTGGCGCATTGCCGTCGATCGCCACTGCCATGGGACCATCAGCCGGTTCACACGACCACGATGACGCCGAGATTTTTTACGGACACGGGATGGTCTGGAACCGCGACCTCCCCGGCGAGTTGGCCAATCTCAATTTGTCGATTGACCTCCGCGCTAATCTGAAAACGGGATTGGGAAGCGGAAGTCTCCACGACCCCCTCCATCCGGACTGGAACCTGCATTTCTCAATTACCTCCGCCGAGGAAAAGCGGGTGCGAGGAGGAAACAGCCGGTTCGTCCTTAAAGGGGTGGTGACCGATGCGAACAATCCGGATCTTATCGGACAGCAGATGAGAATGTTGGCCGAAACTCGCGGCGATACGACGGCCCTGGCCATCAGAATCGGCGAAATTGCATTTGGTGGCGCCGGGCTGGTTGTCATCGCGATCATCGCCATCCTGATCGGATTGTTGCTTCCGGCCGTCCAGAAAGTGCGATAAACCGTGCGATAAATGGATGCGCTGACGTTGTATCGCTGGGCAGTGCAAGACCCGGAGACGCATGCCGTCGTGCTTGGCACCATGTACGATCGCATGCGATCCGGGAGGCAGCCCCGGATCCTTCGCGAGGATTTTGCGGGTACTTCTGCCGATTCGGTGGCTTGGGTCGCGCTGCAACGCGGCCGACGGGCCATCGCGGTGGACATTGATGCCACGACCCTGACATGGGCGCGCCAACGAGCGGAAAGAATGCTGGGACCGCGAGCCGGGGACATTGATTTCGTTCAGGCCGACGTTCGTCTCATTCAACCGCCGGAAATTTCGGCTGCCGATATCATCTCGGCACTCAACTACAGCGTTCTGTACTTTCGGGAGGCAGATGATCTGCTCGGCTGGCTGCGGAATGCGCGCCGGGGGCTGGCCGACCATGGTGCTCTGATCTTCAATTTATTCGGAGGCCCCGAAAGCGTTCGTGTCGGGACCCACCGGCGCCAGGTTGTTCCCCGACCGCGCCTTTCCTCGGAGCGGGCAATCCCGGAATTCGAATACACGTGGGAGGTGCGAAGTTACGACCCGTCCACCCGATTCATTGATTGCCGGATTCATTTTCATTGCCAGGATGCCGATCTGCCCGACGGCAAGCGCGAAATTCCCGATGCCTTTCAATACTCCTGGCGGTTGTGGACGGCCGACGAACTGCTTTCCGCATGTGAACAGGCAGGCTTTTCCAAAGTAGAGCTATGGCGCCATACGTATGATCCCGCCCAGGGAGAGGCCGGCGTGTTTCTCGGCAGCGTCGATCCGGAGAGCCTGAACGAGCTGGAACAGTGGACTGCTTACATCGTCGCCGGCTGAGGACTGAGGAACAGGTACTCTATCCCGGTTTGACCAGGCGACTTTTGGGCCAATCGCCGGAGCCGATGAGCATGGAGATATCTTCCAGAATTCCCTTCACCGGCTGACCGGGCGGGCTCGCGAGGTATAACGGTTTCCACTGGGGGGAAAACCGGTCGAGGTAGTTCCTCAGCCCCTGGTAGCTGTAGAAATGGGGACTCATCCGGAATGAAAGGGTCATCAGTTGCGAGCGGAACTCCTGCAAAGCCGGCGATTGCAGGTCGGACAGCGGCGCCGGACCGAAACTGAAATGTCGATAGCCCTTTTCACGGGCATGGCGAATCGCTTCCATCAACAAGGCCTCGAGGACGCCGGTGGGAGAATCGGGAAGGTATCGGATCAACCCGACACTCATCATTTCCCGGCCGGCACCCGGCCACAATGTTGCAAAAGCGATCATTCGCGAATCCTGTTCCAAAACCAGCACCGGTGTGGAAGAAATCTGGTCGGCGACAAAGACTGGCGATGAGAATTTCAGCGGCTTCCCCCCGCGCTCGGCTTGCCACGCCGCATCGACCCGGGCGAGATCGGGCGTCAGCAATTCGATTTCGTTTCCTGTGAGAACACGGTACTTGAAGCCCGGGTCAGGGTTTACGGATGACTGCAAGCCGGCCCCGTCGGGTTGCCATTGATCAAGATCGATCACTGCTTCATCTGCGATATGCAACAACCTGAGTTTCATTTCCTCGAACAAGGGCCTGTACTGATTGCTCACCAGAAAAAACACCGGCCGCAAGGCCTGTTGCTGGGACATCTCGTTGAAGTCCCAGGCGATCTGGACCGCGTCGGCCTCGTTCCCCACGGGATCGCCTGCGGCAACGCAGAACTGATTTCTTGCGGCCCATGCGACCATTGCCGTGTTCTTTTCGTTGAACAGGAGACGCTTGTCGCCGCCAAGGGCCAGCCAGGCCGACGGGTCGACGGAACGATCGGCGATTCTTGCGGCGACCAGCAATTCGCGGCGGGTGGTCGTTTCGGTTCTGCCGGACAAGACCGTGGTCACGCGGTAAAGGAAGAAACCGACGGCCACGGCGGCTCCGCCGAGCAGTGCCCGTACGCTGCGCGGCGCGTGCTCACTCCAGCCAAAACGCCAGAAATCAGCACCGTAATCGCCATCCTGGCGGTAGGCGAACAGAAAAAACCAGAACGCCAGAAACATGACAACGCCGATGGCAATGACCCATGACCATGCGATCCGGTCCGTCAGCAATCGGCCGCGCCGGTGAAACAGATGTTTCAGCGGACCGACGACCGCTGCCGTGGCGAGCAACAAGATCGCCTGGAAATAGCCCAATGACGACAGCATGACCGCGATGGAGGTCGCGGCCAGTGTGACCAGCGACAACTTCCAGCCGAACCGGATCCGGCGATAAAGGTCGCGGGCAAGCAGCAACAACAACACACCGAGCACGCCGCGAAGGAACGAGGCGGCCTCAAATATCCACAGCGGCAGAACACCCGCCAAACGCTCCATTCGGGCATCGGCGATCGGAAAGGCCCCGGCGAATACGACGACAACCCCGCAGAGAAAAACCAGCAGTGACGTCAATCTGGGAGCGATATCCGGCGTCCAGTTCCCGTAGGAACCAAAAAAACGTCGCAAATGTTCGCGCTGCATGACAATTTCATTGCCCGCGAGCATCACGATACCGATCACCATCGGCGTGAGATAAAAAATGACTCGATAGGTTAACAGGGACGCAAATAACGCCGGCTTGAGGTCGCTCCCCGGAGCAAGTAGCGCCAGCAGGGACATTTCGAGGATGCCCAGACCACCAGGAATCTGCGTCAGAAATACGGCTACCTGCGCGAGCAAAAAGATGCCGACGAATTTCGGGTAACTGACATCGATCCCTGCCGGAAGCAAGACATACACGATCGCGGCTGCGACCAGCAAATCAATCGAGGCCACAACGTACTGGCAAATTGAAAGGCCTAATGGCGGCGGGGATATCTCCCTTTTTCCGATTCGCAGCGGCTTGCCGATCGCGCAGACAATCAAATAAAGACCGGCAATCGAGGAGAGAATGATTCCCAGCGGACGCGTGGTTTCCATTCCCATCTGCAACTCTTTGGGAATCGGCAAGGGATCGATCAGAAATACCGTTCCCGAAAGCCCGAACAGGCCGATCCAGAATGTGATGACCAGCGTGAAGACAAGCTTGACGATATCCGTTGCCGATACCCCCCAGGTCGAGTAGAGGCGATAGCGAATGGTCGACCCGCCAAACAACATGCCGAAATTGTTGCCGACTGAATTGCCCAGGAAACTGGCCAATGCCACGCGCCCGAATGACATGGGATGGCGAATGTACAGGACACCAAGCCAGTCATAGCCGACAAGGATCAGGTAGTTGAGGAGCGTCAGCAGCACCGCGACCGCCAGCTTCCAGAACGGAATGGCATCAAAGCCCTTGCGGAAATCCTCCAGGTGATAGTCACGCAATTCGACATGCAGCAGCCAGAGAGCTGCAATGAGCATACCGAGAATAAAAACAGGGCCCACCCACTGCTTGATTCTGGCAAATCGGCTTTTGATTTCCGGAGTCTTCAAGCGGCTGAATGAGGTTGGTGGATTTCGGCAAATCAATGCGGGGAGAGTTCCCGGGCGGATTCCTATCATAACGATTGGATGGCCAGCCCGAAGCAGCCGATGCTGTAATGCGGTTCACTTTTTCCCCGGTTGCGGCGGCGGGTTTACTCGCTGCCAGGGGGGACTTGTGGTACCATGATCACTGGAAGATCACTTTGGGTTGCGCCACCCTCCGGCCAGCCATTGGGGAACAAGGGAAAATCACATGGCCCCCTCAGGTGCGAAGAACATCCTCGACCGGTTATTGATTTTGAATCGACGGACGTCAAAGAGCGCTCTGGCTGTCCCGTGGCTTGCCTTTTGCCTGTCAGTCTTTTCCATCTTGTGTTCGGGGATCGCCGTCCTGGGTCAGGAGCCGGCAGTTCGGGATGCCGAAACGGACCTCCCCGCGCGGGCGATGGCCATTTTGCGGGAAAAATGCCTGAGTTGCCACGGAGGGTCGGACAAGATTCGTGGCGGACTGGCTCTCACCAGCCGTGAAGCCATGCTCAACGGAGGGGATAGCGGCCCCGCTATCGATCTCGAGTCTCCCGAGGACAGCCTGTTACTGTCGGCCGTCAATTACGACGCCCTGGAGATGCCGCCGTCGGGAAAGCTGCCGGCAGCGGAAATCGGGATCATCGAAGAATGGCTGAAGGCCGGTGCCGCATGGTCCGGAGAGTCGATCGCGGCGGAACCTGCCCCGGCTCATGCCCCTCCAACTGTCAATGAAGAGACAAAGAAATGGTGGGCCTGGCAACCGGTCAAGCAGCCTGATGTACCGGCCTTTGCCGATAGCGAATCCCATCCGATAGACGCTTTCCTGCGGAGCTCCCGCGAACAACAAGGTCTTGCAGCCAACGGCCCTGCCGATCGCCGAACCCTGGTTCGACGCGCCTTCTACGATCTGACCGGATTGCCACCGACCCCGCAACAGGTGGAAGCCTTTGTCAACGATCAGCGGCCCGATGCGTGGGAGCGGCTTATCGACGAGCTGCTCGCATCGCCCCATTACGGAGAGAAATGGGGACGCCATTGGCTCGACCTGGTTCGATACGCCGAATCGAACAGTTACGAGCGCGACGGAACCAAGCCCTTTGTGTGGCGATACCGGGACTACGTGATCCGCGCCTTCAATGACGACAAGCCGTACGACCAGTTCCTGATTGAACAATTGGCCGGTGACGAACTTGACGACGTAACGCCAGAGAGCATTATCGCCACCGGCTACTATCGGCTTGGAATCTGGGATGATGAACCGGCCGACCCCGAACAGGCCTGGTACGACGATATGGATGATGTTCTGGCAACGACTTCCCAGTCGATGCTTGGACTGACGATCAATTGCGCCCGATGCCACGAACACAAGATCGACCCTGTGCCACAGGCTGATTACTACCGGCTGCTGGCTTTCTTCCGGAACGTCCGGCGTTATGGAGTCCGGGCACATGAGACCGTTGTCGATGCCTCGTTGCGCTCGATCGCCTCCCCGGAAGCCCAGGAAAAGTTTGAGGGCGAACGTCGGGAATGGCAGGAGAAGGTGGAAGCGAATCGCAAGGCGCTCGAAGCGATCGAGGAAATTGTCAAAAAGGACTTCATCCCGGTTGAACACGAGGATTTTCGCGATGAAGGCAAACGTATCGACCTTGTTCGCAAACGCGCGGGAAAGGTGATCACACAGGAACAAGCTGACGAATATGCCCGCCTGATGTCGGACATGCGCACTTTGCGCGAGAACAGGCCCGAGTCGCTGGAGATGGCCTTGTGCGTCAAGGAAACCGGAGCCAGGCCGAAAAAAACCCATGTGTTGATCCGGGGAAACGCCCATGCGGAAGGAGATGAAGTCCAACCAGGATTCCCTGAAGTCCTCGGTGTGCCGGACCCGGAAATCACTCCCGCCAGGGGACGTTCTTCCGGCCGGCGACTGGCGCTCGCCAAATGGATCGCCAGCCGGGAAAATCCCTTGACCGCGCGGGTCATGGCTAACCGGATCTGGCAATACCATTTCGGCCGGGGAATCGTGCGCACATCCAGCGACTACGGCTTCCAGGGAACTCCGCCGACCCACCCGGAACTCCTCGACTGGCTGGCCGCCGAATTCATCGAGGGGGACTGGCGTATCAAGCGGATGCACAAGTTGATCATGACCAGCAAGGCATGGCAAATGTCCTCGGAGGACAATGCGGCGTGCAACGCGAAAGACCCGCTGAATGACTATTTCTGGAAATACGAGCTGCGGCGCCTGACAGCTGAAGAAGTTCGCGACTCCATCCTGTTTGTCAACGGCCAGTTGAACAGTGAGAAAATGTACGGGCCGTCGATCTACCCGGTGCAGCCGCAAGAGGTGCTCGATGGACAATCCATTCCGGGTGACAACTGGCATACGTCGTCGGGGGATGAACTGAATCGTCGCAGTGTCTATATCCATATCAAGCGCTCGCTTCCGGTACCGATACTCGCCAATTTTGATATCGCCGATCCGGATTCGCCGTGCCCTGCCCGCTTCAACACCGTGCAACCCACTCAGGCCCTCGGCATGATCAACAGCGACTTTCTCAAGTTGCAGGCGGGAGCGTTTGCCCAATCCGTTCGCGACTCGGTACCGGAAAAGGAAAATATTGCCGGACAGGTCGGCGAAGCGTTGCGACGGGTGCTGCAACGGGAACCGGAGGATGCGGAGGTGGCCCGCGGTGTCGCGTTCGTCCAATCCCCCCCGCAGACAGGCGAAAAAGAAACCGATCGGCTTGCCTTGTTCTGCCTGATTGCCCTGAACCTGAACGAGTTTCTGTATCTCGATTGATGAAGAGACATCGACCATGAAACCATTGAATTTTTGCGGACGGACGCGGCGGGAGTTTCTCTGGCAGGCCGGCGGCGGCTTCGCCGGAACCGCACTGGCAGGCATGTTGGGCAACAACTTTTTTGCCTCACAGGCAACGGCGGCCAACGGCATTGATGAATGGGTCAACCCGCTCGCCCCGAAAGCGCCTCATTTTCCGGCAAGGGCCAAATCGGTGATCTTCCTGTTCATGTACGGTGGGCCGAGCCATATCGACACGTTTGACTACAAGCCCTCCATGATCGGCATGGACAACAAGACCATCCAGGTCAAGACATTTGGACGCGGCGGACACCGGAATGAAGGCCGCATCGTCGAACCGCGCTGGAAATTCAAACAATATGGCGAATGCGGCAAATGGGTTTCGGACCTGTTTCCCAACGTCGCGAAATACGTTGATGACATTGCCTTTATCCATTCGATGACGGCGGATTCGCCCATTCATGGCAGCGCAATGCTGCAGATGAACAGCGGGCAAATCCTCAGCGGAAGCCCTTGCCTCGGTTCATGGCTCAACTACGGCCTGGGCACGGAAAATGAAAACCTGCCTGGCTTTGTGGTGATGCTCGACAAGCGCGGCGGGCCCATCAGCGGACCGAAAAACTGGTCGGCCGGCTACATGCCCGCAACCTATCAGGCAACCGTGATGCGCTCGTCGGGGACTCCGATCCTCGACCTGCAGCCGAACGGAATCAACAAGGAAACCCAGCGGCATCTGCTCGATACGCTCCAGGAATATAATCGGGAACACCTCGCGGGTCGGCCCGGCAATACGGAACTGGCGGCGCGAATAGCCAGTTACGAACTGGCCTTCAAGATGCAGGCTTCAGCTCCCGAAGCAGTCGATCTGGGTCAGGAGACTGAGGAAACAAGGAAGCTTTACGGCCTGGATCACCCGGTGGCCGGGTACTTCGGGAAACAGTGCCTGATGGCCCGGCGACTGGTCGAACGTGGCGTCCGCTTCATTCAGGTCTATAGCGGCGGCAACCACAACGACGCCAACTGGGATGCCCACGGCGACCTGAAGGAAAACCATGACTTGCATGCCCTGGAAACCGACCAGCCGATTGCCGGCCTGATCGAAGACCTGAAACGTCGCGGCCTCTTCGAACAGACTCTTGTCGTCTGGGGGGGTGAATTCGGGCGGCAACCCACTGCGGAATACGAAAAGGGGACTGGCCGCGACCACAACGCGTACGGCTTCACCATGTGGATGGCCGGCGGGGGGATCAAGGGAGGAGTCAGTATCGGCAAGACCGATGAACTCGGTGCCGCGGCGGTCGAAGATCGATTCCACGTTCGCCGGATTCACGCCACGATCCTGCACCAGATGGGGATCGACTGCAACCGGCTCACCTATTTCTTTGGCGGACTCGATCGTCGGCTGGTCGGCGTGGAAGGCTCCGAACCGATCCCGCAACTGATCAGCTGACAAGGAATCCTCCACAAGAAACCGGCACCTGCCTGACCGGAAAAAAACCTGACCCTTTTCCCGGCGTCCCGATCTGGATGCTTCGCAAGATCGACAGGTGCTGCTCGCTTCTCTCCGTGACTCCGCGCCTCTGTGTGCAAACAACAATGAGCGGACAGGGAGCGCTGCCCGGACCGGGAGTTCATAGACGTAAACCTTTTGCATCCAAATGACTTCATCCGTCGCCGACCACTACGCGAATCACCTGGCTCCCGTTTATTCATGGATGGTGGGGGACTTCGAAGCCGCGTGCGCTCGTGCCGACGATTTTTATTCAGATATTCGGCTACCCGGCGGTAAGGGTTCGCTGGCAGTCGACCTGGGTTGCGGCCATGGCGTTCACGCTGTCCCGCTAGCCCGACGCGGGTATCGCGTCATGGCAGTGGATAACTCATCCCATTTGTTGGCCGAATTGGCAAAGAACGCCGGCGAATTGCCGATTGACGCAGTAGATGCCGACCTGACTGACTTTCGCGGGCATTCTGGGTCCGTGTCACCGTCGGTGATTGTCTGCATGGGCGATACGTTGACGCATCTCTCATCGATCAACGCGGTTGAAAGCCTGATTCGCGATTGTGCTGCGGCACTGGCGGAGAACGGTATTCTGGCCGTCTCGTTCCGCGACTATGCCACACACGAGTTGCAGGATTCTGAACGGTTCATTTCCGTTCGTTCTGACGACAAGCGCATCCATACCTGCTTTCTTGACTACCGGCCGGACGCTGTCATCGTCCACGACATCCTTCACACCCTGGTCGAATCTTCCTGGCGAATGTCGGTCAGCTCTTACCGGAAACTTCGTTTGCACCCCGACTGGCTGGTATCAGTTGCTGAATCACAGGGGCTTTCGCTCGCCCACAGAATTGTCGACCGTGGTATGATCTATTTCGCGTTCACTCGCTCCGCACCGGCCAGACCGGAATAGCAGAGCGACTTCGCCATTGCCCGCATGCCGTTTCCATCCATTATTGATCTTTTATCAAGACCTGAATGTCCGCCAACCAGATCTGGTTTCTCAACAGTCTCGTAACGATTCGTGTTTCTTGCCAGGATGGGCAGGATGGGGTCTCCATCATTGAGCATCGCGTGGGACCGGGCGATTCGCCGCCGCTCCATCTCCACCGGACGGAAGATGAGATCTTCCACATCCTGGAGGGTGATTTCTTCGTGAAGGTTCAAGACCAGGAACAACGCCTGGGCCCCGGATCCATTGCGCTCGTTCCGAAAGGAGTCCCTCACACCTATCGCGCCGAATCACCGGAGGGGGGGCGCTTCCTGACGATAACGGTGCACGGTGACTTTGAACGTTTCGTGCGATCGATGGGGCGCCCGGCTCAACGTCCGGAACTGCCCGAGCCGGCTGTCCCGTCTCCGGAAGCGATCCAGGCGCTGACGGAAACCGCAGCACAATTTGGAATTGAGATTGTCGGACCACCGCTTGGTTAAACCGATGTCGCCAACTCCCGTCCCGGTCATACCAAGGTGAATTCCGGATGACCTGCTGAACCGCCGCGTGGAACTGATTACGGAACCAACTTCCGGGCACGAGATTTGGGATGACTTGAACGATTGTTCCACCAATTTCGATCGAACCGGACGTCGCGAAGTTGCCCCCGGGCAGGCAGCATCCCGGTGAAATATACTGAAAACGGCCACAACATCTTTTTTAGACAGCGGGCAGGCTGCGGCCGACGCCTGGAGAGACGGGAACCGGCCACTGGTACGAACGCATGACAACCACCCGTTATCTTGCCCTTCTCCGGGGAATCAATGTCGGTGGCAGCAATATCATCAAAATGGCTGACCTGAAGAAGTGTTTCGAAAAATGCAAACTCCGCAACGTTGAGACCTTTATTCAAAGTGGCAACGTGATCTTTGAATCTGCCGCGATGAGTCCGGCCACGCTGGTCAAGAAACTTGAAAAAGCCGTATCCAGCAGCTTCAGGCCCTATCAGGCACGGATCGTCGTCTGTTCGCATTCGAATCTGGAACGAATCGTGCGCGAGGCACCGCGAGGTTTTGGCCAGCAGCCAGAGAAGTACCGTTACGACGTGATCTACATCAAAGAGCCTTTGGCGGCCTCCGAGGCCTTGCAGGACGTATCCACGAAACCAGGCGTGGATTCGGCTCATCCCGGACCGGGCGTCTTGTATTTTTCGCGTTTGATCGCGCGGGCCAGCCAAAGCCAGCTTTCGCGAATCATCAATCTGCCGGTCTATCAGCACATGACAATTCGCAACTGGAACACGACTTGCAAACTGCTCGCAAAAATGGCCGGGCGAACGCAGCGGTGAAATCCCCCCGGACGAAGGGGACACAGCAATTTCGGCACAGCGGTGGTGTTTTCTGACTAACTTGCCTGGCGAAGCGGATAGATTCGGGGTTTCCAGGATGAGCGGTGTCCCACTTCCCTCCCTCTCCGTTGTGGGTAAAGTATCCTCATGCGTCTCCCGGGTTCGGGGTAAAACGGTTTCAGCAGCATTTTTTTTCGCTGTGGCTTCAAACATCGGCCACTGACGAATTTTCAGGCATCGACCTGATTGGCGAAACCGCCTCACCCGGAGAGGCCATGATGAGTATCAATGTGGTACGCAGGAGCGGGAGAACAAGCCGGCTTTGAAAGTGAAAGTTACCCGCTCCCGCCCCGGCGGAACCCGTACAAAAACATCAAGTCGACGATGGAGTTTCCCCGGCCGTCGGCGAATGGGGGGGCTGTTGCATACAGTCGGAAATTCCGAAAGTCCGCAGCATATATTCCGCGACTACCTGATTGGGGTCGATTAAGCCGGATTTCTGGCGGCCGGCACTCGGAAGGGGTTGAAGGCCGGCCGGCGAGGCCATCCTCGAGTTGAACAACCATTCTTCTATCTCGGACGCCTGTGCATCCGTGAGGTAGAAACAGCCGGCAACCGATTTCATCGGATATCCGCGAATTCGATTCTCCGAATTGACTTGAAGAACCGATTCATCGGGCGAGTTGCATTTCGGGCAGCGAAACAGCCGGAACGAACTTACCCTCCCCGAATGAGGTAACAATCCGATTGTGTTCAACGTACCCGACCTGAAAAGATTGGCACATATGTCCGCATTCACATCAAGATTGCCCAGTTCCCTGCCCTCCTGCCACTCACCGCAACGGGAGCAGAACGGATTTTTTGCCATTTCCCAGACCCCTGCCACACTCGTTCCAGCGATGACAAGCAACTCGATCACCCACATGAAAATCGTTCCGCCGGTCCCCAGCGGAATTCGTAGCGATGAACCCGGTCTGCGTGCGGAACCAATTTCCACGCCAGCCGCTGCGCGGTACTCCATGAACTCAACGAACGATGATACCTCTTTCGCCTTGTCGTCGGGCCTATCGGGACCGTGGAACATAAACCTGATCGCCGGAAGAAGTTCCGCATCACCGGTGTCGCATCCTTCCGCCAGTTGAATGTCCTCGATCTCATTCCGGAAGCAATGATAATTCGTGACGTGGATTGCCAGCACCGCTGTGATCGACGCGGCAACCGCGAATGCAGCAAGCAGGGTCCGGTTACGAACTCTTGTAAAGCTCAGGCTTTGCCTGATCGTGGCCGCAATAGCCAACCCGATCATTGCCGGAAAAACAAGGATCAGGTACATGAAATAGTGGCCAAAGAACGCAAGAAAAGCCCCGCACAGGCTGCCTGCCAGGGATGCCAACATGAATCCGGCGACGATTCCGTCCACGGAGAATCCATTGTCGCAAAAGTATTCCCGGGGCCTATATCCGGAAAGCAATACGTTCGAACTGGGTTGCATGATGGCAGGGTCCCGGTTTTCCGCGATGCGTCAGGGAGGATTGCTGACGAAAGTCACGGAAACAGTACCTTGCCGTTTCATCCCGCGTAAAATGCGACTATGGCCGGTCTTCAAAAGCCGGGTGAGAAAAAAATCCAGCGGTCGGAATTGAACCGGCTCGCCCGGTTTTTCCGTCCATTGCGAAAACGGCGATTGCGCGGCATTTTTCCGGAATTCACTCCACGAATCGCCAGACCAGCTGGTCGATATCGAGTGACCAGAGGAACGGTGGACCGGAAAAGGTCTCCGACTTCCATTCCACGAAAGCGCGAATCTCACTGGTCGCCGGATGAATGAACCGCGACAAATCGCCGGTGGCGTTCACGATGATCTTTGCATCTGCCGCAGTTGTCCCGCGGGAGTCGATCAACTCGAGAAGCCCGTTCGTGTAGTTGTAGAGATAAACATCCTGTTTCACGTCCGCGGGATTCGCTCCGATGGTCTTCGTTTCCAGCTGGATTCCCAGCCGCGACGGATTGGGTGAAATAGCAACGGCCTCAATCACGATTCCGATCTTTTGCTTGTTCGGATTGGTTGTCGCGCCCGGATCGATCTCCATGAACGCGTTATCGGAAAGCCCGAGGTCGGCGATGCCCCCGCCGGTCCTGTCACCGTCGGCAAATTTGGTCGTCAGTGGAAGGATGAAACGGATGGGGAGTTCATATTTGGCAATCCACGTGTTCCAGCTGTTCGATCCCGGCGTGTATTCGTGGACACCCCACAGCACATTGGGCTCGATCGGGTCATCCATGGTTCCGGAATAGTCGCCCCATCGCGTGGCCGTGTAGGCGTCCGTACTCTGCCGGACAAACTCGGGAGCGCGAAAAGTGCCCGGCGGATCGTCGGACAGGCGAATGGCGCGACTCATGGAAATGAACTCGGTGGCCGACGAACGGGCGAAGGTGATTGCCGCATTCCCGTCGGCGTCGACCCAGATACTGGGGAAAAAGGTGTAGGTCGAACTGTTGGGCAGAATATCGCCGGATTGCCGCAATTGTGGCGTGTTGCCGCTTAACGGCCAGCCGCGCATGTCAATTTCGTACCAGCGGGCCCGGGCCACACTGGAGGAATTCGGGCTCTGGTGATGCACGGCCCACAGCCGGCCATTACGCAAGACACAGCTCCAGAAACGTGATTCGAAAAGCTCAGGGCGCGAAGACGTCCCTTGCGATACCGGGTCCACCGGATGGCCGTAGAGCGGGACGGTTATCGTCGTGTTAGCCAGGCTGGGTGATCCAAGCGGGTCGAGGATTGCCGACAACCGCAATGTTGTCGACGTGGTGAATTCATCGCCCCGAATCAGATACGTGGCCGGAGAATCCCCGTCGTAGTTCATTGCGATGCCGTGTGACTGCTGGTTGGTCAGCAAAATATGCTTCCAGGACGGGTTGGCAGCACCAGCGATCAATTGGGACTTGTCCAGCATGTAGATCAGGTACTTGTCGGGCCCGAAAAAGTCGGCGCATAGATAAACCGCTTCGCTGTCGATCGCCATGTTCGGCGAGTCGATGTCATTATCGGAGATCGGCGTCACATCGAACCGGTACTTGAACCAAGTACCCGTCGGATCACTGTCGTCGGAAACCGCCAGCAGGAAAAAGCTGCGGGTGTCAGTACTCCGCTCGCATGCCATCGCAAAGAACCGGCCCGAGTCGGGGTCGTAAAGGACTTCCGGATCAAAGACAAAATTCGTTGCTCCCTCCTCGCCCCAGAATCCGCCCGCGCCGTTAATCAGGGCGCTGAACAGCTCAGTGCCTCCCTTGTCGAAGATCGCAATCTCTCCGTTCGTCATTTCCACAATATGAGCGGGACCAACTGCGAACGTCGGATCGGGGGGATTCCAGCCGGTGTTGACGATTCCGATGAAGCCAAAACTGTCCATGAATTGCGAGAACGTGCTGCGATCGCCGCCGAAGCGATCGCGCGCCACTTGCCGACGGTTGTATTTGGGAGGCTCGTGCGGACGTGCTGTCTCGCTTCCTGCCCGTTGCCCGGCAGTCGGACTTGCCGGGCTGGCCAGTGCATATCGTGACTCGTCCTTCGCTCCCCAAACGGTCAGTGCCACCGCACTTTCATCCCCATCGCAATTCCCGTTCCACACCGCAATCATTCGGCCCTGAGTATCAAAAGCCAGTCGCTGCTTGCCACTGATCGAAGCCAGGCTGTGCGTCCGCGACTCGTCCCGATTGACTTTGAAAACCGGGCATGCAAGTGCCCCGGCCGAATCCCAAAAGCCAGCTTCCACGACCGACTCGCGTCCCAGCGCTCCATCGGTGCTGCGGTTCCAGCCCACGGCGAGCCGGCCCGCCAGATCCACGGCAAGGGCAATTCCCGATACCCGGTGGCTGTTCGCCGGACTGGCAACGACCGGTTCATGCACTGCCGTCCCGTCGATCCGGAACTGCTGAAAGACAGCTTCGTATTCATTTTCGCGGCGCTGCAGCCAGCCGATCGCGAAGCCTGCAGGAGTCGATGCAATCGCCGGTTCGATTCCGGCTGCTTCGCTATTCGTTGCCAATGAAAGGGTCTTCGACAAGGGATTCATGGAAGCATCGAACACTCGGGCGCGAATTCCTGCCGGGACGCCGTCTGCAGTTGTCTCTGCCCAGGCGACGACAAACCGGACTTCATCCCCCTCGCGACAAACAGCAATGCTCGGCAATTGCATGGCAGATAGATTGTCGTCGACCGGCGTTTCGTCCCCCAACGGTACGCCTCGTGCGTCAAACCGCCGAAAGACGACACGTTGCCCGGAACTGTTGGCGATTGGCGTCGTCCAGACAAAGGTTGCATTTCCGATGTCATCGGCAGCAACAACGACGCCAGACTGGTGTCCTTCGGTGACCTGGTTGACAAGAATCTCGTCCCCGCCGCTCGGGTTTCCGGCATCGAATCGCCGGGCGATAATTGCGTTCATCGAGCCATCCTGTTCGAATGACTCCCACGCGACCCAGATTCCTCCGGCAGCATCGGCCGCTACTGCCGGGCGCATCTGCATGTTTTCGATGTAGATATTGACAGGTAATTCACTTCCAACGCGCTGCCCATTGGCATCGAACCGTTGCAGGTTGATTCCATACGTTCCCCCTTCCTGGCGGCGACTTTCCCAGACAACAGCGAGGGAGTCGTCGGGGAGAATGGCAAGTGCGGCATTCTCCTGATCGCTGGCCGTGAATGAATTGACGCGTGCTTCACAGGCCCGTTTCAAATCAACGGTTGCTGAATCTTCCTGTCCGATAAGACCTGCCGTCGGGATTAGCGTGCAACACCACAGGAGTGAAAACAGCTGGCAACACATTCGTATCGTCATATCGAACTCCTTGTTCGGGATCTGGCACCGGTAGCAGGCAGGTATGCCTGAAGGAAAAGAAGCGAAAAGTAGCCCTGGAAGCACAGTCAATTCTGATCGCAACACCAAAGCATTTCAATCAGGCGGGTTTTGGCAATACAATGTCGGGAGAGCGGAATGTCAGAACCGTTTTGGGAGTCCACCGATGATCCGGAGACGAATCCTTGCTCTTGTCTGGCTGTTGGCAGCGGTTTCGTGCGGGAAAGCACTGGCACTGCAGGATCCGGAAGCCGACCAACCAGCGTCGAAAAGCACAATCGAAGGAATCGTCCGCGATATCGACGGCCGCCGCGTTGCCGGCGCGAGCGTCATGTTATGTGAAGGCCACAGCGGTTATCCGATGGTTGCCGGAGCCAGCAAGACAATCGTCGAGGCTTTTTCTGAGGATCTATCGGCACTGGAAAGCCAAGTTCCCGATTTTGCCGTGACGGATGAGGACGGGAATTTTCGGTTCGAGAATATCCGGTTTGGAACCTGGCGTCTGGTCGCCAGATTGTGCAGATCCGTCGATCCAGATGACTCCAGCCACAAGATTCCCGGTTTGACTGAACGCGCCGAGGAGATTCTTCTGCTCGGGCAAGCTGTGGCCGAATTGAAATCCGAAATGGGGGTCGCCGTCGAATTGCAACAGGCAGGCGCTGGAGTCCTCAAACTCGACGAAGACGTTTCCAATGACGACACAGTCCTGCTTGTTTCTACCGGCAAGCCCCGAGGTGATCCGGTTATCGGAGTGATCGCCATCGGGGGCGCTTTTTTTCAGCAGTTTGTCGGCTGGAACTTCATGCCGAAAGGCAGGACCGTTGTCCGTGGTCTGCCGGACGGAGATATCTATTTCTTTTTGATTTCGCCCGACAACTCTCCGGGGTTTGGCTCAGGCCATGTCGAAATCTCCGGAGATGGTGAATACCGGGGTAGAGCTCCGTTTGTCGCTGCCTGGTCCGATGCGATTCACGATCCCCCGGCCGAACTGGCCGAACTTTTTGCGCGGGTTCGCGAATTGGAGTCGACATCAGAGTTTCGTTTGAATTCGTTTCTTGAAAATCTCGGCTACATTATGCGCCATCCTGGGTCGGACAAGCTCTACGCGGACCTGGAAAAGGACATCGAACTGCCCGACGGGAGCAAGAGCCGCCTGATCGATCTGCTCGCCGTTCTCGGATATCAGCGACTGCAAGACCGGTAAACATTCGTTGAGATACATGCACGCGGCGCAAGCCAGCGGGTTTTTGGCATTGAATGGTCGCAGACTTTGACCCACTCTCCTGGATCTCGGCGGGTATTGTCGCTTTTCAAAGGACCGCCAAGCCTGGCCTGGAAAGTTCCTTCACTTGATTGACCACGCCAATTTCTGAGCGCCAAAGATTCGCGCGGTCTCCTGGGTAGCGTGGGCTTCAGCCCACGTCGTCGCTCGTCCCCGTAGCGTGGGCTTCAGCCCACGTCACGGC
>WPCK01406577.1_pt1 | contig 70786 bp, 60 predicted proteins | sample 5399851 | NCBI WGS metagenome assembly WPCK01 (sample SAMN12869471, study PRJNA574797) | sludge metagenome | isolation source: wastewater treatment of pH11 | place: China:Beijing | collected 2019-05-20 | reverse complement strand
CCTGCAAACCGCCGCCTGGCAGCAATTTCCGCCAGAACTACAAAACCCGCATAGCCCCGCCGTTGCGGCCTTTGCCAAACAACATGCCAGCGCTATCGAACAGCAGCTGTATTTACAGTGGTTAGCACAGCTGCAGCTGGCAGAGGTGAAAGCCGAGTGTCGCAAGCAAGGTATGGCCATCGGTTTATACTGTGATGTCGCTGTCGGCACCAGCCGTAGCAGCGCCGAAAGCTGGGGCGCGCCAGATGACTTCTTGCTGGATCTCAGCGTCGGTGCTCCACCGGATATTATGGCGCCAAAAGGCCAGAATTGGGGCTTGCTGGCGTACAACCCGGTGACGCTGCGGCAAAAAGCCTATCAACCCTTTATTGAACTGATCCGCGCTAATATGCGCTATGCCGGCGCCTTACGGCTGGACCATGTGATGGCATTATTGCGGCTTTGGTGTTGCCCGCTCGGCGCCGATGCCACAGCCGGCTGTTATTTACGGATGCCGGCGCAAGAGCTGTTTGCCATTTTAGCGCTGGAAAGCCAGCGTAATCACTGCGTCGTGATTGGAGAAGATCTGGGCACGGTACCAGCAGAAATCAGTGAGTTGATGCAGCATTATCAGGTGCTGTCTTACCGGGTATTTATGCTGGAGCAAAAAGCAGGCAGCTATCAACACCGGGATCTGACCTATCCACCGCAGGCACTGGCAACAGTTACCACGCACGATATGCCTACGCTGGTCGGCTTCTGGCAGGAACTGGACTTAGCGCTACGTCATCAATTGGATTTATTCCCCAGCCCAGCCGTGGCCGACAGCCTGCACCAGCTGCGAGAGAGCGAAAAGCAGATCCTGCAACAGCAGCTGGGCATTGCGCAGCCGGATGCGGCAACTCTGGTTCGTGCCTGTCATCTGTATACCGCAGCGACGCCGGCGCGTTTATTCGCCTACCAGTTGGAAGACTTAGTATTGCTGGAAACCCCGGTCAATATACCGGGTACCAGTACTGAATATGCGAACTGGCAGCGCAAGTTACCGCACAATATTGAGACGATTCTGAGCGATAACAAGGTACTGCAGCTGATGCAAGAAATTAAGCAGGCGCGCAGTTAAGCGCTCACAGCAGGTTAAAATTAAACGCGGGCTTAATGCTATCGTGCAGCGGCCAGCAGAACGCCACGCCACCCAAAACGGTGGCGTTTTTCTAACAATAAATGAGAGAACATGATGTTAAGAAAATCCCTGGCTCTAATGCTGGCAAGCGCCTTCACTGGCATTATCTTGTGTTATCCGCAGACCGCTCAGGCCTACTGCCCGCAAACATCCGATGCCACTCCCAAAGGGCCAATCACGCTAAATGAACAAGGTGAATTCGTGCCGGACTGGGCAAAGAGTGCGGTTTGGTATCAGGTGTTTCCGGAGCGCTTTCGTGATGGCGATCCCAGCAATAACCCGACCGTACAGGATATTGCCGGTGCCGATCCGGCTGAGCCACCTAAAGTCTGGCAGGTCCATCCATGGGGCAGCGACTGGTACAAACGCCAACCCTATGAAGTGGTCAACGGTGAACCCGAATTGTGGCAGCATCTGTTACGCCGGCGCTACGGTGGCGATCTGCAGGGTGTGATTGACAAGCTCGACTACATTCAAGATATGGGGTTCAATGCGATCTATTTAAACCCGGTTTTTATTGCCCCCTCGCTGCATAAATACGATGCAGCCAGCTTTCACCATATCGACCCGAATTTCGGCCCGGATCCGGCGGGCGACCGGGCACTGATTGCCACCGAGAATCCATTAGACCCCAGCACCTGGGTCTGGACCAAAGCCGATGAACTGGCGCTGGAACTGATCAAACAAGCGAAGCAACGTGGTATCCGGGTTATTTTTGATGGTGTGTTTAACCATATGGGCATTAACAGTTTTGCCTTTCAGCATCTGCAACAGCATCAGCAGCAATCGCCCTACAAAGACTGGTTTACCGTACACAGCTTTCGTGATGAAAAAACTGGTAGTGAATTCCGGTATGAGGGCTGGTTTGGTGTCGCGTCATTACCCGAGTTTAAAGAGGATGCCCAGGGTCTGGTTGCCGGGCCACGGGATTATGTATTTGCCGCAACTGAGCGCTGGATGAACCCGAAAGGTCAGGGCCGCGAGTTCGGTATTGATGGCTGGCGATTAGATGTCGCTTTCTGTGTCGCCCATGGCTTTTGGAAAGACTGGCGGCAGCATGTCAAAACACTGAACCCTGACGCCTACATCACTGCCGAACTGGTGATGCCGCCGGAGTTGGTAAAACCTTATTTTCAGGGCGATGAGTTTGACGGTGAAATGAACTATAACTTTGCCTTCACCGCCGCTGAGTTTATGTTTAACCCGGCGCCACAACGGATTAAGGCAAGCGAATTTGACGCCAGGCTGGCCGAAATGCGCGCGCTGTACCCCAAGGGCGTGGCTTATGTCACCCAGAATTTATTTGGTAGTCACGATTCGAACCGGATTGGCTCACATATTGTGAACCGTGGCATCGGTAACTTCCGCGACTGGGGCGCCTATTTTCAGTTGTCACAAGTCAGCCAGAATCCAGCGTATCAGGTGCGCAAACCTAACGCTGAGGAACTGCGGTTACAAAAGTTGTTTGTTATTTTTCAAATGACCTATGTCGGGGCGCCAATGGTCTACTATGGCGATGAAGTCGGGATGTGGGGCGCTAACGACCCTGATGATCGTAAGCCAATGATCTGGGACGATATTCGTTACGAAGACGAAGTCACTAACCCGGATGGTAGTTTACGGCCAGCTGACAAGGTTGAGGTAAATCGTCAGTTACAGCAGCATTACCGGCAATTGATCCAACTGCGTCATCAACTGCCGGCTTTGCGGCTGGGGGATTATCAGACCTTGCTAGTCGATGACCAGCGCGAGCTGTATGGCTTTGAGCGCCGTTACCAACAACAACGGGTACGGGTAGTGTTAAACAATAGCGAGCAGCCACAGCAGATCACCCTACCAAAAGCACAGGCCAACTGGCAGGATGCGCTAAGCCAACTGGCAATCAGCCACAACGGCGATACCATGCAACTAACGATTCCAGAAAAATGGGGCGCTGTACTGGTTGCAAAGTGACGTAAAGCGCATTAATCCGGCAAACAAAAGGGCGTGGCAACTCCGGCCACGTCCAGCTTCATTAAGCAGAATAACACTGAAAAAAACAGGTAAGACAGAGCCGTACCCAGAGCGCAGTATACTGACTGTCTGTTTTCATCAGGCTTTTTGGTTCCATTTACTAAACGACAGCATAGCTTGTAACCAAAACCAGCGCCTATCGATGTCACTGTCACTTTAAGCAGAAATTCGATGACCATGTGGTGAGCTAACCAATCATTGTTCCAGAACGGATTATCCAGGCACCAATCTGCTTACCAAGCTGATATGCCACCACTATCGCCAGCAAACTCAGCAAGGCTAAAGCGAATTTCTTACTCCATGTCATGCTTACCTCCAAAAAAGCAAAAGCGCTGGGTTTAGCAGCGCATTCTATTATAGGTTAACTTTATTGCAACACAACTTACTTGGCAGTATCAGCCTTAGCGTTTTTCACAAACTCATCCAGCCAGGCCGTGGTTTCCCATAACATATGCAACACCGACTCACGGGCGCGGTAGCCGTGTGATTCCAATGGCAACATCACTAAGCGGGTGGTACCGCCATTACCTTTAATCGCCTGATATAAGCGCTCGCTCTGCATAGGGAAGGTGCCGGCGTTATTATCATCACTACCATGGATCAGCAGTATGGGTGTCTTAATTTTTTCGGCATGGAAGAACGGCGACATCCGCACATATAACTCCGGATCATCCCACAGGGTACGCTGCTCCATCTGAAAACCGAATGGCGTTAAACTACGGTTGTAGGCGCCGCTGCGGGCAATACCGGCTTTAAACAAATTAGAGTGCGCCAGTAGATTTGCTGTCATAAAGGCACCATAAGAATGGCCGCCAATCGCCACCCGGTCCGGGTCCGTTACGCCGCGCTCTACACCTGCAGCAATCGCCGCTTCCGCATTTAAGATCAGTTGCTCGATAAAACTATCATTCGGCTCCTGCGTGCCTTCGCCAACGATCGGCATGGTGGCATTATCCAATACCGCATAGCCCTGAGTTGCCAGGAACTGCGGTGTCCAGTAACTGATGCGGTTAAAACGGTACGGCGAATCACTAACCTGACCGGCAGCGTCAGCACTGCGGAACTCGCGCGGATAAGCCCAAATCACGGTCGGCAGCGCGCCATCGCGGGCTTTATCGTAGCCGGCAGGTAGCAGCAGTGTCGCCGACATCGGAATACCATCAGCACGCTGATAATTAATCAGCTCGCGGCTAATACCCTGGGTATGCGGCATCGGGTGCGGTGTTTTGGTCAGGGCAGTCAGTTCGCCGCTGCTGAGATCGCGCAGGTAGAAATCCGGCGGCAGATCCGGCGCCTCACGCTGGGTTAACAGCTTGCCTGATGGTAACAGCGTATAAGGGAACTCATAGAAAGGCGCTTCCGAACGCCATAAACGGCGGGTTTCGCCAGTAGCCAGCTGACGTTGATCGATAAAGGGTCTGTTACCCTCTGGTGACGCGCCTACGCCCGTTAAGTAAATAGCACCATCCGCTACCCGCAATAAGCGCTGGCCGTTAGCGGCCGTGGTTAATAACGGACTGCCCGGATCATTATAACGATCTTCAGAGGAGCGCTCCCAGAATAACCGGGCTTGCTGCGCCGGATCCAGATACCAGACTTTTTCATTGCGATCCTGCCACCAACGCTCCCAGACCAACAGGCTGCCATCGGCTGCCGCTAACAGGTAGGAGAAACGGAAGCTTAAATCCAGCAGCTTTTCTGGCTCGGCGTTAAAAGGCGCTGCCAGTTGGAACAGCTGATCCCGTACCGTCACTTTATTCGCCGGATCGCCACCATCCGCCGCTTCAGCCCAGTATAGCGTTGCCGCCTGATCCGGGCGCCAGCCTACACTGCGGCGGCCAGTGATAACCGCATCAAAGGCTATCGGTAAATTATCGGCTACCGGTTGCTGCACCACCTGATATTGCAGCTTGCCGCTGGCATCCCACACCTCGGTGGTATAAGCAAAGCGCGATACCGGTACCGCATAGGAAAACGGCTGCTCAATACGGCTGACCAGAATAAAGTTATTGTCCGGCGATAACTCGGCACCACGCAGCAGTTGTGGCTTGCCCAGGGTAGTCACCTTATTGTTCAGGCCGACTTTTACCAGCTGACTGGTAAAGTAGTAGCTAAACAGAGCTTCATCATATTTGTTTTTTAACAAATCCTGATAGGTGCGCGCTGGTGCAGTGCGGCCACGGGCTTCAGTAATTACCGGCCCAGTTGGCACCTTGCTTTGCACCGGTTCTGCACCCCGTTTGGCCGGAATACTGGCGGCAAAAATCGCTTTGCTATCAGCAGTCCATTGCAGCGAACCCCCCCAGATAGCATTTAACCGGATATTGCTCCAGCGGCTGGCCCGCAGTTTTTGCAGATCCACCTGCCACAGTTGGGCTTCGTTATCTTCCAGTTGAATAAAAGCCAGGTAGCGGCTGTCCGGGGAGAAATTCAGATTGACCGCTTTCAGATCCTTCGGCAAGCCTTTGATCGCTTTTGTCTGCTGCGTATCCAACTCGATCAATTGTAATGACGAGACATAGCGCGGTTGTGACGGACCATTATTAGCCGGATTAAACCTTACACCAGCCAGCCGGTATTCCGGCGCCGCCAGATCGGCAATACCTGGTAAGGCGGCAAAACCGGTACTTAGCATCAGCTTGCCATTCGGGCTTAACATCGCCCCTGGTGCCGGTGCCGCATCGACGATAGCTACAATCTCTTTTACCGGCTGCTGATAGCCAATATCCACAGCCGTTGCCAGTGCCTGTTGGCTGCAACTGAGCAAGGTGCCCAGTAACGCAGCGCGAAGGATCATCTTCATTGTTGGATTCCCTGTCATTTTGTTAGCCCTTTGTTATAACAGCTTTTGCCGGCAATACCAGCTTGCTTTCGACCATGTTGAGAAAAACTGAGATAAGCGCCAGCAAGACTATGCTGCGAGTTACAAGTTGTTACATTGTCGTAGCGAACATAACGCAAAGGGTCAGCGCTATTAAGGTGCAATTCAGCGGGCGGGTTGCAGTATCGATAACGTTACCCCAACTAAGAGGACGCTGTTATGTTAAAACCCTTTATCGCGCTTTTCGTGATCAGTGGTCTGGCTGCACCAGCTCTGGCTATGGATTCGCCGTTCTATGTCGGTGGCCAGGTCAGCGCCACTAAGCTAAAAGAAACGGACAGTAGTGAGAGCATTTCCTTCGACTTTACCACCTTATCAGTACTGGCTGGCTATCAGTTTAACCCCTACGTCGCCGCTGAGGTACGCTTTGGTACCGGTGTCAAAGGCGAGCGTTACCGCGAGCCGGGTTATCTGGAGGAGCTGACCGTTGAGCAACAAAGTATGCTGCTGTTAAAGGCCGGCGTACCGCTTTCCAATAGCTTATCGCTGTACGGTTTAGCCGGTTATGGTGCCAGTAAATTTAAATATGAGGTGCAGGACGAGGGTTTTCGTTTTACCGATAGCGAGACGCTGGATGGCTTTGCCTGGGGCGTCGGCGCTGGTCTGAAATTTACGCCCAGACTCACCGCGACCCTGGAATATTTACAGCTACCGCAGGAGCGCTTCCGTGACGGCAGTGACAGCTATAAGTTAAAAGCCAATAATCTGAGCCTGGGTCTTAATTACCAGTTCTGATTAAGCGCCATAAAAAACAAACCCCGGTCAACTGCCGGGGTTTGCGTTGTTACACGACCTTACCAGATCTTGACCCGCACATCTTCACTGCGGTACATGCCATCACCCTCTTTAACATCAAAGGCTTCATAAAACTCTGGCATATTCGACAACACCCCCAGTACCCGGTACATGCCCGGTGAGTGCGGCCCGGTAATCACTTGCTGACGCAAAGCTTCGTCACGGAACTTAATACGCCAAACCTGAGCCCAGCCGATAAAGAAACGCTGCTCCGGGGTAAAGCCGGCGATAGTCTGCCGCGGTTGATCTTTAATCGAGTTTTGATAGGCACGGAACGCCACTGTTAAACCACCCAGATCGGCAATATTTTCACCCAGACCCAAAGCGCCCTGCAGATGCAGGTTATCGATCGGATTAAAGGCATTGTATTGATCGATCATACGCTGTGCGCGCTCGCGGAACTGCCGCTCATCTTCCGGCGTCCACCAGTCGCGCAGGTTACCATCACCGTCAGAGCGCCGGCCCTGATCATCAAAGCCATGGGTAAATTCATGGCCAATGACGCCACCGATAGCGCCGTAGTTCACCGCGTCATCGGCATCGACGTTAAAGAACGGCGGCTGCAGGATCGCGGCCGGGAACACAATTTCGTTCATCGTTGAACTGTAATAAGCATTCACCGTCTGCGGTGTCATCCCCCATTCATCCCGGTTTACCGGCTGACCTAAACGGTTAACCATCCGCTGATACTCACACTCGCTACTGCGGCGCAGGTTACCAATTAAATCATTGGCATCAATAGTTAAACAGTCGTAGTCACGCCAGACATCCGGGTAGCCGATTTTGGTATTAAACTTCGCCAGCTTGGCCTGAGCCTCGACCTTGGTCGCCTCGCTCATCCATTCCAGCTCGTTAATGGCTTCTTTAAAGGCGCCACGCAGATTTTCAATCATCTCATCCATCCGCGCCTTGGCTTCGGGTTTGAAATGCCGGGCGACATATTCTTTGCCGACCATAAAACCGAGGTTGCTATCGACCAGACTGACGGCGCGTTTTTCCCGGCTGCGCTGCTCCTGCAAGCCGCTTAAGGTTTTGCCGTAGAAATCAAAACTGGCCTGGACAAAGGGCTCGCTCAGATTAGCGGCATTGGCGCGCAGCAGGTGAAATTTCAGATACGTTTGCCACTGGCTTACCGGTAATTGCGCCTGCAGCTTGGCAAAATCCGTAAAGTACGAAGGCTGACGGATCACCAGTTCCTGCACCTGACCGAGCTCGGCAGCTTGTAAAAACGCCGGCCAGTCAAAACCCGGCGCCAGTTTACCCAGCTCAGCGACACTGAGCTTGTTGTAGGTGGCGTTACGATCCCGGTTCTGGATCCGGCTCCACTGCGCCTTGGCCAGCTGAGTTTCCAGCGCAATCACCTGTTCAGCCGCTTGTTCTGGCTGCTCCCAGCCAGCCAGTTGCCATAATTTGGCGATAAAGTCACGGTATTGACCAAGTAACTGCAGCGAACGTTCGTCATCTTTCAGGTAATAATCGCGATCCGGTAAACCCAAGCCGCCCTGGCTGGCTCCGGTAATATATTGGTCTGACTGCCGCTGATCCTGACCGACAAACACAGCAATCGGGGTGCCATAGCGGTAGCGCTGTAATTCGCCCCATAGCACAGCCAGCTGTTGATGGTTGCGAACCTGTTCGATGCGGGCGATATCGCCACGCAGTGGATTCAGGCCCAGTGTATTAATCAGCGGCTCGTTTAAAAATGACTTGTAGAGATCGGCCATTTTCTGGGCGTCAGAGTTTTTCGGATGCTCAGTGGCTGCCAGCTCCTGAATAATTTCCAGTACTTGCTTTTCGGCGTTTTCACGCAGCTCGTCAAAACTGCCCCAGCGCGCCTTATCAGCCGGGATCTCAGTGTTACCCAGCCAGTTACCGTTTACAAATCGAAAAAAGTCTTGCTGCGGCGCAACACTCTTATCAAAGTTGTTCAGCTCAAAGCCAGCACGCTGGCTGTCAGCCTGAGTGAGCTGAGTTTGTTCTGAGGCCGGCTGACTGCTGCAACCTGCAATGCCCAGAGCCAAAGCCACCCCAAGTGCTAACGCGGAAAGTTTTGTCATACAAAGTTCCTTATTATGTTTTATCGTGGCGAGTGTAGAAAATCTGCTCTGCTACCGCTGCCGAAACAGGATATGAGCCCCGCCAGATGCGATAAATGCCGGTCGTAACCTGTGCTGCCGCCAGTAGGTACGGTTTTTCTTGTAATTGGCAGCAATTTTTCGCAGGATCAACACAGTTCTTATTGCAGGAGTTTTATCATGCTTGATACCGCTTTAACTTCACTGGCGGGCTTACCGTCTTTTCTGGCTTACTTTGCCCTGGCTGTGGTGTCAGTGCTGGTCTTTGTCCGGCTGTACAGCTGGGTAACACCCCATGACGAATTTGGCCTGATCCGCGACAATAATCCGGCTGCAGCCGTCGCCTTTGCCGGAGCCCTGATTGGCTTTGCGCTGCCGTTGTCCAGTGCCATTACCCATTCCATGTCGTTACTCGATTGCGCTATCTGGGGTCTGGTTGCCCTGCTGGTGCAAGTGCTGACCTTTTTTGTCAGCCAATTGGCCCTGAGAAACCTGTCACAACGTATCACTCAGGGTGATATCGCCGCCGGTATTTTCTCCGCTGGCTGCTCAATCAGTGTTGGTATGCTCAATGCAGCCTGTATGACCTACTAGCGCATTATTTAAGGAGCCTGAGATGCAGAAAAAAGTTTTTAAGCGCAGCCGCAAAGCGGCGCTGATCTTTATGGTGCCGGCCGCAACCCTGGTGTTGCAGGGCTGTGGCAGCGAACAAGCGGTCGAAGCCCAGGTATTTAATACCCCGGATGAATGTGCGGCCTTCTATAATCCGCCGGCTCAGTGCCAGGCAGCCTTTGCCGAAGCCCAGGCATTACACCCACAGGTAGCACCTAAGTATGCCAATAAGCAGGAATGTGAAGCGGACTTTGGCGTAGGTCGCTGTGAAACCGCGCCCGAGCAGCATGCCCAGGGCAGCTTTTTTATGCCGATGATGATGGGCTTTTTAGCCGGACAGATGCTAAACCGTGGCGGTATGGCACCACAGCAGCAACAAAGTGCAGCCGCAGCCGGTGGCCGTAATACGGTACCAAACCAACCTCTGTACAAAGCCCGGGATGATCAAAGTACTTTCCGCACTGCCGGCAATACACCGGTGGCCAGTCAGCCAGGCCCAACTCAGGTCAGGCCTTCGGCAGTACAACCCAAACCTGCCACCCTGGCCCGTCGTGGTGGCTTTGGTGCTCAGGCACAGCAACGCGCAGCAGCTGCGCCGCGGCAAACCACCTATGGCGGCTAAACAATGAAAAAGGTTCCGATCGCACCCCGCCCGGGCTGGCAGGCTTTTGCTGAAAGTGTTGGCTTTCAGTTTCATACCATTGATAACGAGCCTTACTGGGATGAGTCGGCTTATTATCAGTTCAGTCTGGCGCAGATTGAAGAGGATCTGGAAGCGCCGACTGAACAGCTGCATCAGATGGCCTTGGATCTGATCCCGGATATCCTACGCAGTGAACAGCAGCTTAGCCAACTCGGGATCCCGGAGCAGTTCTGGGACGCGGTGAAAGAGAGCTGGCAGCGTGCCGAGCCGCACCTGTATGGCCGGATGGATTTTGCCTATGACGGCAAGGGCCCGGCGAAATTGCTGGAGCTGAACTACGATACGCCAACCTCATTATACGAAACCGGTTTTTTTCAGTGGGTATGGCTGGAAGATCAGCAAATGCGTGGTGTGTTGCCTGAGGGCGCCGATCAGTTTAACTCGCTGCAGGATAAGCTGGAGCAGGCCTTTGCCGAGCTGCCTTTGCCGCGTCCTTTCTATTTCAGTAGCGTCACCGAAAGTCAGGAAGACAAGGGCACTGTTGATTATCTGATGGATATTGCGCTGCAAAGTGGCCTGGACAGCCGCTATATCCAGCTGGAGCAGATTGGTGATATCGACGGCCAGTTGGTCGATCTGGAAGGCTATCCGATCCTGGGTCTGTTTAAACTCTATCCGTGGGAGTTTATGCTGCAGGAAGAATTCGCCAGCACCATTTTAAGCTCCGACACCCGCTTTTTAGAGCCGTTATGGAAGTTACTGCTCTCCAATAAAGGGATTCTGCCGTTATTGTGGCAAAAGTATCAGGGCCATCCGAATCTGCTACCCGCCTTTTTTGATGATGGCAAAACACCACTGAGTCCGGGCTGGGTTCGCAAACCCCTGTTCTCGCGGGAGGGCGCCAATGTTGAGTTGGTTACCCCACAAGGAGAACGGTTACAGCAGGGCGGCCCTTATACCGACAGCGGCTATATTCGGCAAGCCTTTGCGCCGCTGCCACGCTTTGGTGACAGCTATACACTGATTGGCAGCTGGGTGGTCGGTGATCTGGCGGCAGGTATCGGCATTCGCGAAGATAACAGCCTGATCACCAAAGACAGTTCACGTTTCTTACCGCATATTATTCTGGATTAAACAGGAATATTTATGCAGCAATATTGGATATAAAACCACTTTATTGCTAAAATTGCGCAACTTTTTGTGCTGGTCTGGCAGTTTTCCCGGAATGCTGCCAGACTTATCTTATCTGTATACCGTGCAAGGAAAATATTCGCCCGTGCGTACAACTGAACTCGTCAGCGGTTTCCGCCAGTCAGCCCCCTATGTCAACGCCCACCGTGGCAAAACCTTTGTGGTGATGCTGGGTGGCGAAGCCATTATGCAACCCGGCATTCGCAGCATTATTAACGATGTTGCCCTGCTAAATAGCTTGGGGATTAAAGTCGTGCTGGTATATGGCGCCCGGCCGCAAATCAACCAGGCGCTGCTTAACGCCGGGTTGGAGCCTCAATACCATAACCGGATCCGGGTCACTGACGATGACTCCTTCCGCTTGATTAAACAGGTTGCCGGTGCGTTACAGCTGGATATTACCGCCCGCTTATCGATGAGTTTAAGCAATACCCCGATGCAGGGCGCACAAATTAACGTAGTCAGCGGTAACTTTGTTATCGCCCAGCCGCTCGGTGTTGATGAAGGTATCGATTATTATCACAGCGGTAAGGTGCGCCGGATCGATACCGCCGGTATCCGCCGACAGCTTGATAATAACGGCATAGTGCTGATGGGGCCGATCGCTGCCTCCGTCACCGGTGAGAGTTTTAATTTAACCGCCGAAGAAATTGCCACCCAGGTCGCGATCCGGCTGAAAGCCGATAAGATGATTGGCTTTAACGAAGTGGGCGGCATCGTCGGCGAAAATGGGGATATCACCGCAGAATTAATGCCAAATATGGCAGAAACCATTCTGTATGAAATGGAGCAACAGGACGATCACTGTATTGGTACAGCGGCCTTCTTACGGGCTGCAGTAACGGCTTGTCGTTCCGGCGTGCCACGTTGTCACCTGGTGAGTTACAGTGAAGATGGCTCGCTGTTACAGGAGTTGTTCTCACGCGACGGTATCGGTACCCAAATTGTGACCGAGGCGGCAGAAAAATTGCGCCGTGCGGTGATCAGCGATATCGGCGGTATTTTGGATCTGATCCGGCCGCTGGAGCAGCAAGGCTTGTTGGTACGCCGCTCGCGCGAACAACTGGAAATGGAAATCGACTACTTTACGCTGATTGAACGCGATGGTCTGGTGATAGGTTGTGCCGCGCTCTATCCGTTTCCGGAAGAGAATGTTGGCGAATTTGCCTGTTTGGCGGTACACCCGGATTACCGCGATGCCGATCGTGGTACTACCCTGCTAAAAAGCGTGATCCAGCAGGCCCGGCAACGCAAATACAGCCGGCTGTTCGCCCTGACCACCCGCAGTATTCACTGGTTCCTGGAGCAAGGCTTTGAGCTGGTGACCGTCGATGATCTGCCGGCTCAGAAAAAGCAGCTGTATAACTACCAGCGCCGCTCGAAAATCCTGGCGCTGGAGCTTTAAAAGTCGATGCCGGGCTCCGTGCCCGGCTGTAACTTCAGTTCTAGTTAAACAATAAAACGGGCACTCAGCTGATGTAAACTAGCCGATAACTGTTGTAGCGCATTGCTGAAACTGGCTAAATCGGAAGCGGCTACGGCACTCTGATCGATCAGCTGGTTGCTATCATGGACGCTCTGACTAATCTCTTGTACTACCGCAGCCTGTTCATCCGTTGCTCTGGCGACGTCCTGATTTAACTGATCAAGATGACGAATACCCTCCACCACTTGCTGCAACATCTGACTGGCCGTCGCCATGGCGGCTGCACTCTGGCGGGCTCGCTGTTGACCATCAGCAGAAGCCTGAACCGCCTGACGTGACCGACTAGCTAGTTGCTCGTTCATCTTCTGGATCTGATCCGTCGACATTGCAGCGCGCTGTGCTAATTGCCTGACTTCATCAGCAACTACAGCAAATCCTCTGCCTTGTTCACCTGCTCGCGCCGCCTCTATCGCAGCATTTAACGCCAATAAATTAGTTTGCTCAGAAATCGCCCGGATTACAGTTAACACCTCAGCGATCTGGTCACTATTTTGTGCCAGGGTACTTACTACTTGCGCAATATGCTCGACTTCCGCATTCAATTGGCTAACAGTTTGGTTAGTTTCAGTTAATACCTGTAATCCCTGATCGGCTTGTTTACGCGAGGTTTTCGCAGTATCAGCTGCCAGAGCTGCATGCTGTGCAACTTCACCGATGGTAGCGCCAAGCTGCTCAATAGCCGCCGCGATCCGGCTCAGTCGCTGTCGTTGTTCTGCTGCCAGTTCCTGATTGCTCTCAGCTGTCGTTGCGATAGTGCCAGCCGATTGTAATAAGGATTGATTTTGCTGCTGTAGTTCCGCAATCAGTTGACTAATCTTTGCGACAAAGCTGTTAAAACCATGGCTAATTTGCTGTAACTCACTGGCACCAGTAGTCGGTAACCGTTGCCGTAAATCACCTTCGCCCTGGCCAATATCCTGCAACGATTGCCCAACTTGCTGGAGCTGGCGGGTTAAACGTTTCGCCACCAACCAAGCGACAAAGGCAGCAAACAAAGTGAGAGCCAACCCGGTAGCTAGCACCTGATTGCGAATACTTACTACAGGCTGTAACACTTCGGTAATCGGCACCTGCGCCACCACCCGCCAGCCTGCGCTGCTGACCGGCGTGCTCACCAGCAACACCTCGTCAGTAACCACACTATTCGAGCCGGCAGCAAGTAGCTGAGCGCTAAGTTTCGGTGTTAATAATTGACTTAACGGTTGCTGTTGTTTGATCGACTCTGGATGCAAAATAATCTGTCCTGCCTGATCAATCAGGAACACCAGACCGGACTCCGCAATCCGCACAGCATTTAGATACTCCACCAACTGTTGTAGCGAGACGGCAATGCCCGATAATCCACGGCCCTGCGTTTGCTGAAAATTAACAAACATTCGTACCCGGCCGTCCGGCTCAGTATATAAACTCACATTAGTCGCCTGCCCGCTGTTGCGAAACGCAAAAAACCAGCCATCTTGTTCTGGGTTAAGTTGCCGCAGAAAACCGTCCTGATTCCAGTAACGCCCACTTTGCCGGTCAGCCCAGGACGCCGCATCTAACTGTAGTTGCTGCCGTACAGCCCGAATTTGCGCCAGCACCATAGTTTCACCTTCGGCCGGAAAACCTTCCGCTGCCCATGCCAAAAGATAGGGGTTTTCTGCCAGTTGCTGAGTCGCAGTGGTCATTTCCCGGATTTGCGCATCCAGCCGCTGTCCAACTTGTTCAACCAGCGCCGGCATTTCGTGGTGTAGCATCCTTGAAACCACCACCTGCCGTGCCTGTTGATAAGAGAGCGTGACCATGATGGCCGTTGCCAGCAAGGTTGCCAGCACCAGACTTAAAATAAGCTGCTGTTTAACCGATAAGTTTCTTAGGAACTGCAAAATAGACTCCGGTAGGGTTTAACGATTAGATACACACTAAAATCATTTTAGCACTAGCGATCTGACAAGCCTATGACAGCTAATTTTACGCTGTCATCGTCTCCGATCATTTATGTCGGGTTCAGCGAACGACCGCTTTGCTCACCTGGCGTCCTAAGGCTCTGGCTGTGGTCCATTTGCCGCCACTGACGGTCAAAATCTTCCCCTGCCAGCTAAACTGATACTCCCGACTGGCGCGGCTGGCGTCTTCACTGCCGGCTAGCAAAGGCCTGACGCCGGCAAAACTCCCCAACAGCTGCTCTGGCGTGGCCGCTGGCGTAAAGTAATGTGCGTAAACATCGAGTAAATAGTCGCGTTCTGCTGGCGAGCACTGCACCGGCTCATCCAGTTGCTGCCTGACTTCGGTCGTACCCAGCAGACACTGCTGTTGATAAGGTAAAGCAAAGACGATACGCCGCTCGCCCGGTACTTCCAGCATATGACCATAACGGCTAATCGCAGGCAGTAACAAATGGCTGCCACGCACCAGATCCAGGGGTGCCGCAGGCAGGCCGGATTGTTGTAACAAGGTACTGCTCCAGGGGCCAGCGACATTAATAATGCTGGCGAATTTCAATTTGCCAGTGGCGAGCTGTAATTCACCATCTGGCTGAATTTTTAATACCGGGCTGTGCTCTACAATATTGACGCCGGCCTTGCGGCACTGCTCTGCCATCCAGAGGCCGAGTTTTTGATCATCCATCTGACCATCAAAAAACAGATAGGCACCCAATAAACCGTCGGCTTTTAGCTGCGGCGAGCAGCGTAACGTCTGCGCTGCTGTTAACCAGCGATGCCGGCCAATGCCTTTTTTACCGGCAAAGCTATCGTATAGCCAGAGTCCGATTTTCAGCTGCCAGCGGGCACGCTGTGAATCCAGATAGAGTGGATAAAGGATGGGTAAGCGGCGGGTCAACTGCGGCGCTTTCTTTAGCCACCAGCGTCGCTCCTGCAAGGCTTCGCGCACCAGTCGGAACTCACCTTGCTCCAGATAGCGTAAGCCGCCATGTAACAGTTTAGATGAGGCAGCACTGGTGGCCTGCATTAACTGATCGCGTTCAAACAAAGTAACCTGATGGCCAGCCAGCGCCAGCTGCCAGGCACTGCATAAACCATTAATCCCTCCACCCACTACCGCAATCTGCATCTTGTCTCCCTGAGTACTTTTTGCCTGTTTTTTACACTAACAGCTTACCACTCCCTCTTGCTACCAACTACACTATAACAGCCATAACTCTGTTGTGGGTCGCAACGCCGTGCACGCGACTTCGGGTTGATAGTCAACAACCAACCGGTCACCAGCCAAACTGTTGTCTGGTTACTAAACGGAGTCAAACAAATGAAATTTTTACTAACCTTTATCTTAATACCGATGCTGTGGCTTACAGCCTGCAGCGACGCACCGCAACTGGCTGCCGTCAAACAACAATTGCAAACAGAATTGCCCGAACACTGGCAAGTCACCAGCTTTAATGTAGAAGCCGAACAAGAAACAGGCACTAAGGTCAGCCCAGTCTGGCAATATCGATTTAATGCAGAAATTGCACCAAAAGAAACAATGCACCGACGAATTGGTCGTTTACAGGATGTGGACATTCTGGAGGTAACGCAGAAGAAGAACGAGAAGTTTAAACTGAACGGTTTGGCAAATTCTGCGCTTTATAATGGCGAATGGCAGGTCGGTATGGATCTGAATTTGGTGCAATCCATCTCTTTTGGTATGCCACTGAGTCGCTTTACCGACAAGCATGTGATTTCTGGCAGTAGTGATTATAAAAAGTTACTGAAAACCGCCAAAGCAGCGCAGCAAAAGATTGAACAGCAGATTGCTACTGATGAGCAACAGTTCCAGCAACTGCTACTTGAGTACAACAAGTTGCAGCAGGAGCTGCAAACTAAAGCGCAACAATCCAACGAACAGTTAAATACCCTGCAGCAACAAAGCTATCAGCAACGAGATCAACTCGCCCAGCAACTGAGTAGCCAGAATGTCGAGTTGCGCAATCAGCTACAGCAGCAGCGGCAAGCCAAGGCTTCAGAATATAAGCAAATACATGATAATCAGGCTGCGGAAATTGAAAGTGCCTATCGCTTAAAATCGGCAGAGTTTAGAGCTGCCCGCGCCAAAGCTCAGGATCTTCGCAACGAACAACGTAACGCCGCCCGCAGCGCACATGCCACTGAGACTCAGAATGCCCGTAACTCGATGCAAAGGGCCGACTATACGCTCTTTAAAGCTCAAGCGGATGAAAAGCTTAGAGCGGACTATCAACGGATCGACCAGACTCATAATGCCAAGGTACAGGAAATCGCCGCTGCTGAAAAAGTTGTAACGGATCAGCGTCGTACGGACCTTGCTGCTATCGCTGCAACCTATCGGCAGCAAGTGGATGCACTATCAGCTGAGCAAAATGAGCAGCTGACTGCAGCCCGCAACGAAGCCTCGCAACAGCAGCAACAGGCTGGCAGCGACCAACGAAACGAATTACAAAGCGCTCGTGATAAGCATCAGGCGCTGCTGGCCGATAATAATCGCCAGCTCAACGAATTACGCCAGCGTATCGACCAACTACAACGACGGATCCATGAGCAGCGCAGTATCCTTGGTCGCGAGAGTCAATTACTCGCACAACTTGACCCCTAGAGCGCCATATGGCCAGGACAAAATGACCGCGAAATGGCGGGACTAGTACAGGAGCTAGTCCCGAAACAGTACTAAGTCATCGCGGTGAATAGCCACTTCACTGGGGCAATATCCCAGAATGTTGGCGATTTGCTGACTATGAACACCACGAATTTTGTGCAGTTCTTGACTACTGTATTGGCTAATACCTTGGGCCAACGTTTGGCCACCAGTGCTCTGCACCAGTACTGCATCACCCTTATCAAAATCGCCATTAATAGCGGAGATCCCAGACGGTAATAGTGAAGCGCCGCGCGCCAGCAGCGCCTGTTCGGCGCCGCCATCAATCACTAACTGGCCGCGCGGTTTTAAACTGTGGCGTAACCAATGTTTCTTGGCGCTAACACGTTCCTGTTGCTTGTGGAACAAGGTGCCACATTGGCGGTTGGCCAGTAATTCATCAAAGGTTGCCGCTTTCTGGCCATTGATAATCAGGGTATCAACACCGGCACGGGTTGCTTTATCGGCAGCCTGAATTTTCGTCTGCATGCCGCCGGTACCAATGGCGTGATGGCTGCCACCGGCCATCGCATAAATCTGCGGCGTAATTTGCGTAACCTGTGGCACCAGCACAGCGTCAGGTGCAGTACGCGGGTTGGCGGTATAGAGGCCGTCGATATCCGAGCAGATTAATAAGGCATCAGCATCAGCCAGAATCGCCACCATCGCCGCCAGATTATCGTTATCGCCGACCTTTAACTCGGCCGTGGCAACGGTATCATTCTCGTTAACAATGGGTAGCACCTGATTCGCCAGCAAAGTGCGCAGGGTATTATCGATATTCAGATAACGGCGGCGATCTTTTAAATCGTCATGGGTCAGCAGGATCTGGGCACAGTCAAAATCAAATAGCTGTGCCCAGCTTGCCATCATCCGACTCTGCCCCACTGCCGCCATTGCCTGTTTCACGTTAATTGGCAACGGCAACTGCTTATAGCTAATGGCATTACGACCTGCGGCGACACTGCCTGACGACACCAGCACCACCTCAGTACCGGCCGCCCGGCACTCGGCAATAAAGCGGGCGATAGATAACAAATACCGGGTAGAGCAGCCGGCTGCATTAGGCGCAATCAGCGCACTGCCTACTTTTAAAACGATCCGTTTCCAGCCACACACCGCCATCTTCGCTACCTGCTTACCAACATCTGCTTTGGGTTATTCTGCTGGTCCAAAGCTTAATCTTTGGCAGTCTATATGTCTAACGCTATTTCTATCAGCGAATCCGCAAATTCAGCAATCATTCATACCCTTAACCTAAACTGCTATATACTTAGCGCCAATTGCGTAATGGAGAAACAAGATGAAAGCAAAAGTTGCACTAGTAGCCGTGATGTCTGGCAGCCTGGTCTTAGCCGGCTGTGCCACTACCGATAACCAAAATACCACCCGCGGTGCAGCCATCGGTGCGGTAGCCGGTGCTATTGCAGGTAAAGCGACTGGCAACCATAAAAACAAAAGGGTGGTTATTGGTGCCGCGGTCGGTGCTTTAGCCGGTGCGGCCGTTGGCAGCTATATGGATAACCAGGAGAAGGCGCTGCGCGAAGAGCTAAAAGGTTCAGGTGTGGGCGTACAACGTGACGGTGACCGTTTAGTGTTGGATATTCCGGCGCAACTGACTTTTGATATTAACCGCTCTGATATTCGCCCCAGCCTGTATCCGGCATTAAACGATATCGCCAAGGTCTTACGTGAGTATCCGAAAACCATGGTGGTAGTCGCCGGTCATACTGATGATACCGGTCCGTATCAGTTTAATATGAACCTGTCACGCGCCAGGGCTGAGTCAGTACAAAGCTATCTGGTGGCGCAAGGTGTGCAACCAATCCGTATTGAAACCATCGGTTATGGCCCGGATCGGCCGGCGTTTCAGAATAACTCAGAAGCCAACCGCGCGCGCAACCGCCGGGTAGAAGTGCATATCGAACCGATCGTCGAGTAATTTCTTGTGCTAAAGACACAACGCCCGGCTAAGCAGGGCGTTGTGTTTTACAGCTGTCTATTTTACCGCTGACTATTCAGCAAAGGCTTTTTTTACAAAATTTGGCAGGGCGCCGGCCGCCTTATGTACCTCAACATTGTAGTACTCGGTACTAAAGGGTGCAGCCGCCGCATCGGCTTCGCGGAAACCGTTAAATTCACCGCTTTTCTTCGCCAGCGTACAGGTCCACCAACCTGATGGATACACCATTTGCGGGAAGTTTAGTGTTTGCAGGCTGGCAAAGCCGGCGTCGCTCATGGCCTGACGCATTGCTTTTAATAATGGCATATGGATCAGTGGCGATTCGCTTTGTTGCACCAGAATACCGTCAGTCGCTAAGGCCGCCACACAGCTGGCATAGAAGGCGCGGTTAAACAGGCCTTCACCCGGACCAATAGGATCAGTCGAGTCGACAATAATCACATCAATAGAGCCCGGCGCAGCTTCGCGCATAAATTTAATACCATCTTCAAACTTCAGCGTTGCGCGCGAGTCATTGTTTGATGCGCACAGTTCCGGGAAGTACTTTTCTGCCATCCGGGTCACCTGCTCATCGATATCGATTTGTGTTACCCGCTCTACGCCAGGATGCTTTAACACCTCGCGCAGGGTACCGCAATCACCGCCGCCGATAATCACCACATTCTTCGGATTCGGATGGGTAAACAGCACCGGATGACTGAGCATTTCGTGATACAGGAAGTTATCCCGGCTGCTAAGCATAATCACATCATCAATCACCATTAAATTGCCAAAATGAGTGGTTTCATACATGGCAATTTTCTGAAAGGGTGACTGCACTTCATCCAGTTTCCTGGTAATGGCTAAGCCAAACACACTACCGCTGTCGGCAAACACCTCGGTTAGCCACTTTTTGTCATCAAATACTGACATTATTACCCCCTGCAACGTATAAGGCGCGTATTTTGCCTTCGATAGCGCTGACATACAAATTTTTCGGCTTTTTTGCTGCACCTTGCGGCTAATGGCTTTAAACTATAGCAGTTAATTTTTTTGAGGAAAGACAATGGCAGACTGGGGTTTTGAGAAGGCACGTTCCATCTATAACGTAGCCGTGTGGAGTGAAGGCTATTTTGATGTGAACAAGGCTGGTGATCTGATTGCCTACCCGGATCAGGATCACAGTAAGCCAGGTATTAGCTTTCCGGAGTTGACGCAACGCTTTAAGGAAGAAGGCCTGACGCTGCCGGTATTGGTACGCTTTACCGATATTCTGCAGCATCGGGTAGATACCTTAATTAAGTCTTTCCAACGCGCCAAAGCCGAAAAAGAATATCAGGGCCAATACACTGCAGTATATCCAATCAAGGTAAACCAGCAATTCTCAGTAGTTAAGCGCCTGATTAGCCATGATAGCGGCAAAGTCGGCCTGGAAGCCGGTAGTAAGCCAGAGTTGATGGCGATCCTTGGCGTAACCGAGCAGCCGCTGCAAATCGTCTGTAACGGCTATAAAGATAGCGAGTTCTTGCGTCTGGCGACCATTGGTCAGATGATGGGCCATACGGTCTATGTGGTTGTTGAAAAGCTGTCAGAGCTAAAAACCCTGCTACGCGAAATCGATAATCTGGGTGCGGCGCCACGGATCGGGATCCGTATTCGCTTAAACTCGGTCGGCAAAGGCAAATGGCAAAATACCGGTGGTGAAAAAGGTAAATTTGGCCTCACCGCCACTCAGGTATTGCAAGCCATCGATATTCTGCGTGATGCCGGCAAGTTAGACCTGCTGCAGCTGGTGCACTTCCATATCGGCTCGCAAATTGCCAATATCCGCGATATTCACAATGCGATCCGCGAATGTGCCCGTCACTACGCTGAACTGCGTACCCTCGGCGTGCCTATTACCACAGTAGACGTCGGCGGCGGTTTAGGTGTCGATTACGAAGGTTCGAAATCTCGCTCTGCCTGTTCGATGAACTACACCATGTACGAATATGCCCGCAACGTGGTTAATGGTTTAAAAGAAGTTTGTGACGAGTACGACTTACCACATCCGAATATTATCACCGAGTCTGGCCGGGCGATGACCGCACACCATGCAGTGCTGGTAACCGATGCCATCGATATCGAACGGGCGCCTGGTTTAGTGAACCTGCCGGAGCCAAGCGAAGACGCGCCGACAGTCATTTTAGGGATGTGGGATGCCTACAACAATGTTACGCCACGTAGTGCCGTCGAGTCTTACCATGATGCTGTCCACTACTTTACCGATGCCCATGCCCAGTATGTGCATGGCCTGCTGACGTTACAAGATTGGTCGCTGTTAGAGCAGCTGTACTTTGCCACCATTAATAAGGTACGGGCGAATCTGGATCTGAATGCCCGCTCGCACCGCGCGATTCACGATGAGTTAAATGAAAAACTGGCTGATAAGCTGTTCGTTAACTTCTCGCTGTTCCAGTCCATGCCGGATGCCTGGGGTATTGATCAGCTGTTCCCGGTAATGCCGCTGGAGCGGATGACGGAGCCACTGAATCACCGCGCCATTATTCAGGATATTACCTGTGACTCTGACGGCATGCTGAAGAGCTATGCGGATGGCAATGGTATCGAATCCAGCCTGCCGCTGCCGGAATACAAGGACGATCAGCAATATCTGCTTGGTATGTTTATGGTTGGCGCCTATCAGGAAATTCTGGGTGATCTGCACAACCTGTTTGGTGATACCGATTCAGTGCATGTCGAACTGACCGAAGATGGCAGTTACAAGCTGACCAATATTATCAAGGGTGATACGGTAGCCGATGTGCTGCGCTACGTGCAGTTTGATGCCAAAAAGCTGATTGCCTCTTACACCAAACAACTGGCTAAACTGGACATGCAGGATGAGCGTAAAGATGAACTGCTGGATGAGCTGAAAGCCGGCGTTTATGGTTACACCTACTTCGAAGATTAAGCTAGAATAGGCACTGATCAGAGGTGTAACCACTTACACCTCCCCATTTAGCCGGTGGTTTCGCCACCTGAAAATGAGATAAGTGCCTTATGTTAAATTGGTTACCGCACCCGCTTAAGGGGTCGCTTTCCTTTCTGCTGTATGTCGTCAATACCTTGTTTTGGTTTGTCCCCCTCATGTTATTGGCAATTCTGAAGTTACTGCCAGTTAAGCGCTGGCAAGCCTGGATGACCTATCTGCTGGATGCGATAGCAGTGGCCTGGATTAGCGTTAATAACCTGACGACCCGTATTTTCACCTCGATTAAGTGGCGGGTTGAAGGGCTGGAAAAACTGTCGCGTAAAGACTGGTATCTGATTATCGCTAATCATCAATCCTGGGCCGATATTTTAATTCTGCAGAATATTTTTAACCGCAAGATCCCCTTTATTAAATTCTTTCTGAAAAAAGAACTGCTGTATGTGCCCTTTATGGGGCTTTGCTGGTGGGCGCTGGATTTCCCCTTTATGAAGCGCTACAGCAAAAAATTGCTGCAAAAGCGCCCTGAGCTGAAAGGCAAAGATATCGAGACCACCCGTAAAGCTTGTGCTAAATTCCGCTTTAAGCCGGTATCAATAATGAATTTTGTCGAGGGCACCCGCTTTACCCAAGATAAGCACGATCGCCAGCAGTCGCCGTTTCAGCATCTGTTAAAACCCAAGGCCGGCGGTACTGCCTTTGTGCTGGGGGCCATGGGCGAACAATTACATAAATTGCTGGATGTGACCATTCACTATCCCGGCGGCATTCCCACCTTTTGGGATTATATTTCCGGCAAGGTTCATGCTATAACTGTCAATATTAAGGTACTGCCTATTGCCAAAGAGTTAATAGGCGATTACCACGATCAGGCGTATCGTGAGCGCTTTCAGCAGTGGTTAAATCAGTTGTGGTTAGAGAAAGACCAGCAACTGGCCAGGCTAGAGACAGGCGCAGGCAAATAACGGAGTGTGTCAGCGATGCTAAGCTTTTTACCCGGATTTTTACTGTTACCGATCAGCTTTAGTTTGTTTGCTTTGAATCTGGCATTCTGGGGCATAGTGGTCACCCCGCTTGGCATCCTGAAACTACTGTTACCCTTTAAAGCTGCGCACCGGCTGATAGCCGCTCTGGGCCGGCGCTGCTACCGGGGCTGGACGGCGGTGAACACCTTTTTAATTAACCTGTTTAATAATGTCGACTGGCAAATCAGTGGTCAGCAGCAGTTGGATAAAGACAGCTGGTATTTGCTGATCGCCAACCATAAGAGCTGGGTTGATATTCCGGTGGTCAGTACCTTTGCTTATCACCTGATCCCGGAGCCAAAATTCTTTTTAAAAGATGAATTAAAGTGGGTACCTTTCCTTGGCACCGGCTGCTGGGCGCTGGATATGCCCTATATGAAACGCTATAGCGCCGCGACTTTGGCCAGACATCCTGAACTTAAAGGCAAGGATATCGAAACCACCCGTAACAGCTGTGCTAAGTTTGTGCATACGCCAACCACCATCATCAACTTTGTGGAAGGCAGCCGTTGTACACCGGAAAAACAGCGCGCGAAAAACAGCCCCTTTACCCATTTGCTGCCACCTAAAGCCGGCGGTATTGCCTTTACGCTGGCCAGTATGGGCGAGCAGTTTAATGCCATCCTGGACGTCACGCTGATTTACCCGGATAACACCCAGCATATTGCGCTGGATATGCTAATGGGACGGTTAAAACGGGTGGTGATCCAGGCCGAAATCCTGCCGGTCGATGCCGCCGTCATTGGTGATTATTTTAATGACCCGGTATTTCGCGATAACTTCCAGCAGTGGCTGAATCAGCGCTGGCAGCGTAAAGATCAGCAAATTGAGTGCTATCTGAAGCAGAGCCAACGCAGCTTACAGGCTACACCGGTCAGCCAAAGCTGACGTATCACGCCAGGCCCGGATTAAAAAGTTTCGCGGCGTGATCTGATAAGCACAAAACACCGACAGCTGTACCTGATAACCCTGTTGTTGCAGGTACAACGCCCGATCCAGTACCAGATATAGCTCTAGCGGCCGGCGAAACAGATGCCGCACCGCATCAATACGTTGCAGTTGTAGATAAGCTTCGTCAGCCCTCGCCAGCAAAGCGTTATTATCGATAACCGCCGGTAATAACAGTTGTTGCAGCTGCGCTGCATAGGCCAGAAAAGCGCTAAAGTCACCGCTAAACCAGTGCTTAGGTAAAGATGGCAGCGGCTGATAGCGGGCATCAGCCGTCAGTTCAGTGCGCAATAACTGATACGCCAGACGCCAGCTGACTTCGGTTTGCCGCAGCCGCGCGACCCGTTCACCGCCGGTAACCTGCGCCTGTACCGCCAGTTTCAGATCCTGTCGGCTCAGCTGCAGATTATGCTGCTGCGCCAGCGTCGATAACGGTTGATAATGTTCAGCGGCAATCAGATGGTAACAACAAGGCGCCAGCTGTAAGGCGTGCGTGCCGACGGCAACGGCATGTTTTATTAACTGCAGATGTAAATCACCACAGGCATGTAAAGCGACCAGCTGTTGCTGCGGCGACAGCACTGCCCGCCCCGCCGGCGTCAACACATCGGCACAGACAAAGCGCTGCGGCAACTGAAATTGCGCTGCCAGTGCCTCGCCCTGCCGGCACAGTTCGGCCTGCCATTCAACACTGGTCACCTGCCGGCCCTGAGCCGCCAACAACCGCCCCAGATGGCCTTTGCCGGCACACCATTCCAACAGCGGCAGCTCCGACGGGGCGAGCTGCTGACAAAAATGCTGAATTTGCGAGAGTTTACGCCCGCCAATACCATTGGTGAGCCAAAATGGCCACTCGGGTAAGGCCTCTGCCGGCTCAACCTGCTTGGTCGCCGGTAGCGCAAAGAGTTCTGGGAAAAAGGCGCCAAACAGCCGCTGTTGCTGCTCTGGGTTATCTTCCAGTGCCGTCAGCTCGGTAAGCGATAGACTCTGCAGCAGGCTATTCAGTGCAGCGTCAAAGGGTAAGGCAGAGCGCGCCATCGGCTGTAACTGCCAATAGCGCTGATAACGCTTAAGCACAGCAGCAACCTGAGTAAACAGCTTACCCAGCTCAGCATCACTGCAGCTAAAGGCACTCAACAAGCGGCCTTAGTACAGCAGCGCATAGAGTTTACGCCGGTACTGGCTGGCCAGCGGATCGCCCTTGGGCAAGGCCGCCAGGATATCTAAAAACAGCTTTTTGCTTTGTCCAAAGTTCAAATCCTGCTGCAGAATTTGCAGCAGCAACGCCAGTGCCTCTTCTGAGCGTAGTACGGCCTGGTACTGTACGGCTAATTGCTCTTTTAAATTGTTATCCGCCGGTGCTGCCGCCAGCCGGGCTTCCAGCGCCTGGATCTCCGGTGTATTGCTGGCCTGCTGCGCCAGTTCCAGCTTGGCCAGTACGGTTTTATATAAGGCGTCCTGATCAGCCAGCCGCACTTCAGCCAACAGCTTTTCAGCCTGGGTTAACTGGCCAAGGCCAATAGCGGTATCAGCTAACCAGAGTTTAACTTCTACCCGCTCTGGCGCCAGCGTCAGCGCTTCGGCCAGCAGCGGATAAGCTTCAGCGAGTTGCTGCTGTGCCAAATATTGCTGCGCCTTGGCAATCAGCTCATCCTCGGGTTTTGGCAGATAAGCCGCCAGCCGGGTCAGAATTTGCTGTTCGGTCTCAGCACCGGCAAAACCATCGACTGGCCGGCCATCTTTAATCAGCATGACGGTAGGCAGTGATTGCACGCCAAACTGCATCGCCAGATCCTGCTCCTGATCGCAATTTACTTTGGCCAGACACAATTGCTGTGGGTACTGGCGCACAATTTTTTCCAATACCGGACTTAACTGCTGACAAAGCGCACTGCGCGCCGACCAAAACTGGAAGATCACCAGCTGCTGTAACGAATGGTCCAGCACTTCGCGGGCATTGATCAGGCTGACATCAACGATAGGGTTTTGCATACATCACTTCCTTAGCTTTAACTCCCTGTACTATGGTGGCGACGTGCCGCTTTTCAAAGCAGTAAAGAAGTCTAAAAGCATGAAAAAGGCATCGACTTTCCGCGGCCATTACCGTAAATTAATCAGGCGCACCATAAAAGCCTCAGAGCTAACCACTAAAGCGCCGGTAAGGTTCGCCAATACCGTTCAGCCAACCACGTAGCACAAGGTAGCATTTAGGCTGCCAACAGCGTTCTGTACCCGAAAAACAGGCGCTTTGACCTCTGTAAAATGATGAGACCTGACTATGACAAGCCAATCCAAACATGCCGAGATGTTATCGGGCGCAGCAATGGTGATCCGTGCGCTGGCCGATGAAGGGGTAGAATACGTCTATGGCTATCCCGGTGGCGCTGTATTGCATATCTACGATGCGTTATTTCAGCAAAATAAAGTAAAGCACGTGCTGGTGCGCCACGAACAGGCCGCGACCCATATGGCCGATGCCTATGCCCGAGCCACCGGTAAAGCCGGCGTGGTACTGGTTACCTCCGGCCCGGGTGCCACTAATGCAGTAACCGGTATCGCCACCGCCTATATGGACTCAATCCCGATGGTGGTGCTGACCGGCCAGGTAATGAGCCATTTGATTGGTGAAGATGCGTTCCAGGAAACCGATATGCTGGGCATTTCCCGCCCTATTGTGAAACACAATATGTCGGTGCGCCGCCCCGAGGATATTCCGTACCTGATTAAGAAGGCGTTTTATATTGCACAAAGTGGCCGGCCTGGCCCGGTGGTGCTGGATATCCCGAAAGATATGACGATTCCGAGTAATAAGTTTCCGTATCATTATCCGGACGAAATTAAGCTGCGCTCTTATCAGCCAAAACTAAAAGGCCATAGCGGCCAGATTAAAAAAGCGGTTAGCGCGCTGTTGGCAGCGAAAAAGCCGGTGCTGTACTCGGGCGGCGGTGTGATTATGGGTGGCGCTGCCGCCGAGCTGACTGAACTGGCGCAATACCTGAACCTGCCGGTGACCAATACCCTAATGGGGCTGGGTGCCTATCCGGGTGAGGACAAGCAGTTTATCGGTATGCTGGGGATGCATGGCAGCTACGAGGCGAATCAGGCCATGCATCATGCTGATCTGATCCTGGCGGTCGGCGCCCGCTTTGACGATCGGGTCACTAACAACACCAAAAAATTCTGTCCGGATGCCACCATTATCCATATCGATATTGACCCGGCCAGTATCTCAAAAACCATCAATGCCCATATCCCTATTGTTGGCTTGGTACAGCCAGTGCTGGAAGAAATGCTGGCGACTGTGAAGCAGAAAAAGAAAAAGCTGGATAGCAGTGCGCTGGAGCAATGGTGGCAGCAGATTAATGACTGGCGCGCTGTACATGGTGGCCGCTATGACACTACCTCTGCGCTGTTAAAGCCCCAGCATGTGATAGAGCAGGTCAGCAAGATCACCAAAGGCGAAGCCTTTGTCTGCAGTGATGTCGGCCAGCATCAGATGTTTGCCGCCCAGTACTACAAATTTAATAAACCAAACCGCTGGATCAACTCCGGCGGCCTTGGCACCATGGGTTTTGGCTTGCCGGCAGCGATGGGCGTCAAGCTGAATTTCCCGCAGGCGGATGTGGTCTGTGTCACCGGCGAAGGCTCAATTCAGATGAATATTCAGGAGCTGTCGACCTGCAAGCAATATGGTTTGGGGGTGAAGATTATCAACCTGAATAACGGCTATCTGGGCATGGTTAAGCAGTGGCAGGATATGAACTATGAGTCGCGCTACGCCAGTTCCTATATGGACTCGTTACCTGACTTTATCAAACTGGCTGAAGCCTATGGCCACGTCGGCATCCGGGTCACCAAACCGGAAGAGCTGCAACCGGCACTGCAGCGCGCCTTTGTCGAGCTTAAAGATCAGCTGGTGTTTCTGGATATCCATATCGATCCGAAAGAGCACGTTTATCCGATGCAAATTCCGGGCGGTGCGGTCAATGAGATGTTTTTAAGTAAGACAGAGAGGACTTAAGCATGCGGCATATTATTTCTGTATTACTGGAAAACGAATCCGGCGCCCTGGCACGCTTGGTCGGCCTGTTTGCCCAGCGTGGCTATAATATCGACTCACTGACCGTGGCGCCGACAGAAGATCCCACGCTGTCGCGTTTAACGCTGGTGACCCATGGCAATGATCAGGTGATCGAGCAAATTACCAAGCAACTGCATAAACTGATTGAAGTGGTAAAACTGACGGATTTGAGTGAGGCTGCCCATATCGAGCGCGAGCTGATGCTGGTTAAGGTGAAAGCTGTCGGCGAGCAACGGGATGAAGTAAAACGCAGTGCCGATATCTTCCGCGGCCAGATCGTCGATGTCTCTGCCACCACCTACACCGTACAACTGGTGGGCACCAGCGACAAACTGGATGCCTTTATTCAGGCTTTAAGCGGTACCCAGATCCTGGAAGTGGTACGCAGCGGCGTATCTGGTATCTCCCGCGGCGAAAAGACACTGGCGCTTTAAAAGAATTCAAGGCCGCATTTAATATTGCATTATGCGGCCTTCAACATACTACACGGCGTGAACAGACTATCGTTTAAATAACTCAATATTATGCCTGTCGCGAACTTGTTTAAAGATTTCTTCTGACAAATGCTCATGTGCTGCTGCGCGGAATTGTTTATCGGTCATCACACGGGAGAAAATTTCATCATTGTTTTCCATCCGATCAATAAACAGTTCGTCCAACATACGTTCTAAATAAGCTGCGAAATTTGGTAAGTTATTTGCCTTGGCGGCTTCAACAATTTTATCATTCAGCTGCGCACTGGCAGTTATCTGGTCGAAGAATAGCTGATCAGCCTCAGTAAAATCAGTACCAAAGCGTTCGTTAAGCTTATTTACTAATGATGATAGCGTTACCGGCTCTTCCTTAACCCTGCTGGTACCAACGTCAGTTGGCCCTTTCAGTGGATAAGCCTCACCCTTGCTTAAATCAATAGAACCATCGGTCAATTGCTGTAAGCGAAAATAACGCAGCGCCACTTCGTCATCCAGCACAAAAGCTAAACCATTTCCTGGTGGTGGTAGCTTGGTAATCAAACTCCGCACAAAGGCGTACAGCTTCTCAAGCTCGCTGTCCTGATACGGAATAATTTGCGACAAAAAAGCGTAAAGATTGCGATATGCCGTTAACTGCCCGCGAAATTCTTCGCGCTCATCCTCCTCCAGGCCGTTAAAGCGCGCCACGACAGTATCCAACAGGGCATTCATAACCTGATGATCAGTTGCTGAGTGCTCTCGTTTACCTTTGTACCAAACTTCAGCAAAAGCATTCACATCATCCGGCGTGAAAATCGCCCGAGTCACCAATTTGTGCTGCAACGCCGATAGCTGATGCACATCAGCATTCTCACCGACCGGGGTCGTTTCGTAATAAGGCTTAAATGCCTGATAAATATCATCCTCATCGTTAGCAAAATCCAACACAAAAGTGCGAGCCTTGCCGGGTGCCATACGATTAAGGCGTGATAATGTTTGCACTGCCTGTACGCCAGCCAGGCGTTTTACCACATACATGGTCTGTAGCAACGGCTGGTCGAACCCTGTTTGATACTTTTCAGCTACCAGCAGAACGCGATAATCATCCCGCTCAAAGGTTTCCGGTAGTTCGCTCTCGGCTAAGCCATCATTCATTGCAACTTCGGTATAGGATGCGCCGGGATCGTCCGGGTCTTCTACACTCCCTGAAAAGGCCACTAAGGACCGAATCCCACTGTAACCGTTATCTTTTATATAGCGATCAAACGCGAGTTTATACTTTACTGCCGCCAAGCGGGAACCAGTAACAACCATGGCTTTGGCGCGGCCGCCAAGCTCATGCATCACGAAAAGGCGGAAGTGCTCTACTATCACTGACACCACTTGATCAATATTCACCGGATGCAATTCCATATAGCGGCTTAATGCCTTAGCCGCTTTTTTGCGCGGTACTTCAGGGTCATTCTCTATCTGCTTAATCAAACCGAAGAACCGTTTGTAAGTCGTGTAGTTTTGCAACACATCCATAATAAAGCCTTCTTCGATGGCCTGACGCATTGAATACTCATGAAACGGCGAAGTACCCGATGGTCCTGGCTCATCAAACAATGCTTTAGTTTTAAATTTTGGTGTGGCGGTAAAAGCAAAAAAGCTTAGGTTAGGTTGCCGGACACGGCTAAGGGACTCACGCAATATTGCGGCCCGGGCAGCGTCTGACAACGTATCGTCTTCCTCTTCTGATAACTGCGCGGCAATCGCAGCTTCAATACCATCTTTATTTAACATGCCACGCAGCGCGGTAGCGGTTTCACCGCTTTGAGACGAATGCGCTTCATCTACTATCACCGCAAAGCGTTTACCTGCGGTGTCAATCTTAATACTGTTACCTTTACTCTCCAGAGTAGAAAGCGCCTGCGAAATAAACGGAAACTTCTGCAGCGTAGTGATAATAATTGGCGTGCCTTTGGACAGCGCGGCAACCAACTGCTGAGTATTCTCGTCAATCTTTTCCACCACACCGGTTTTGTGTTCAAACTGATAAATCGTATTTTGTAATTGCTGATCCAACACACGTCTATCTGTTACCACTATGACAGAATGAAACACCTTTTCATCATCGTCACTGTGCAAGCTCGCCAACCGATGAGCCAGCCAGGCAATAGAATTCGATTTTCCTGAACCGGCAGAGTGTTGGATCAGATAGTTCCGGCCAGAGCCGTAAGTACGCGCATGCGTTACCAATTTACGCACTACATCCAATTGATGATAACGCGGAAAAATCATGGTTTCTTTGCGGATGGTGCGCACACCCTTATCTGTTTTTACCTGCCGCTCTTTTACTTCCAAATGCATAAAACGCTGCAAAATGTCCATCAGGCTGTCACGTTGCAAAACGTCATCCCACAAATAATGTGTTTTCCAGTTATTCTCCACTGGTGGATTACCAGCGCCATAAGCATGGCCTCGGTTAAAAGGCAAAAATACGGTATCTTTACCTTTCAGCCGGGTGGTCATCCAAACCTCATCCGGATCGGCTGCAAAATGCACCAAGGCACGTTTTTTAAAGGCAAACAGTAAGTCACGCTCATCCCTGTCTTGCTTATATTGGCTAACCGCATCGGCAGCACGTTGGCCCGTTAGTGGGTTTTTCAACTCGACGGTAGCGATTGGTAAGCCGTTCAAACTAAGGGTTAAGTCGATAATGCAGCGACGGTTCTTGCCGCCAGCCATTTTCAGAACTGACGTAAACGCTAGCTGCCGTGTTACGGTTAAGCGGTTCTTAGCGTAATCTGCGGCGGCTTGTAAATTCATGCCCGAGTTAGGCCGGAAATTAGCCAGGCGGAAAGTTTTGCCATAGCATTTGAAACCATAACGCAGCACATGCAAAGTGCCCTTGATATCCAATTCTTTAACCAAACTATCAAGTACTGTAGCTGCTGTTCTATCGCCCAGTAACGCCTGCAATTGGCCCCACTTTGCCGGCTGGCTGTCTTGCAGAAACCCCGTGACATCATCAGGAAACATTGCCAGCGCTTCGTCATAAGCCTGTGCACTGCGCTGCTGATAACCTCCAGCGGCGAGTAGGCCGGTTTCAATCGCAGTTTCAAACGCAGCCTCGTTATATGCCGGCATTAAGTTAGTTCCTTATAATCATATTCCACACTCAACGCCCGCAGCATTGAAAATACATTTTGATAGGTAACACCAAACTGAATACATACGTCTGGTAGTTTTATCTGATTACGCGCTTCAGGGCGCGATTCTTCCAGCGTCACCACAATATGGCCATATACTCTGGCATAGGCGACTAACCAACCATCTGCACCGGTCGCAAACTTAGCTTTGGCACCATCGTGAAACTGCGGATTACGCTGCACCCAAAGCATTACCTCGGTATAAGCCGCCACGACGTCTGCATTACTACAACTTAAAAAGAAGTTGGCAGGTACATCGTTATGTACCCATGCCACTAATTTGTCGTCCTCGCGGCCCTGCAGCAACTCTTGCCGGTTCCGATCCAGGCTGTACACATGGCCACGGTGATGCTGTGCTAGTAAACTTCGCCAAAAACCAGGGCATAAATCGAAGGCATAGTAACTGTTCTTGGCAGTGATCAGGACATCCGAATCGAGGATATAGCTCATCGTGGTAACTCCATTCCCAGACGTTGGGCATATTCCTGAAAAGCTCCGCCGTTTAATCCGGTTAGCTCGTAAGCTTCTTTAAAGCCAATTCTGCCTTCCCTTGCTGCCCGAATAACCTGAGTGGCAAACATACCGCCTACGCGTGTATTTTGGTTGTTATAAAAGTCGCCACCACCCGCTGATGCTTGCTTTTTGCGGCGTTCTTGCTGGGTGTAAGCTTCATAGAAATCAAAGAAAAATTGCCGCTCTGTCAGGCGTAAATCCATGGCTCGGCGACCAACCACGATAGGGCTTACTTTAAACCGGCGTGCTAACAACTCAAACGGCGCCGCTTCGCGTTGTACGCCAGGCCAGCATGCGCGAATCTCGGCCTCCGGCACCAAAAACTCAGCAGCAGCTTTGTCACAAAATAGTTCTACCTCACCACCAGTAGGGAAGATACCTTGAAAGCCTGACACGCCAGAGCCTGCAGCACCCAACCATAAATGGGCTAACTCGTGTGCCAGAGTAAACATTTGCGCAGATTTCGCATCGGCACCATTAACAAAAATAAGTGGTGCATAATCATCACTCAAAGCAAAACCGCGAAACTCTTCCACATTTAGCGCCCGGTGCGTGTTGTTGGCGACTACTCCATTAATTACCGCCATTACCCCCAGTGCTTCAACGGCGCTACGCAGCACGCTCAGCGCTTCTGTCCAGGTACGGGCACTGGCGGCCCAACCGTGTTCTAACCCCAATAAACGGCGCATTTCACGGCCGATTGCTGCGGGGTTATCACTCAGCCTGGCACTGCCAACAAAAGCCAGGGGCTCTGCTTCGCTTTCCAGCCGGGTTTCACGCAGCCAGGCCTGACGGCGCTGCATCGCATAAATGGTATCAAGCAGTTCGGGGCTGGCAGAGCCTACATAACGATTGTCCAGGGTACGAAAATCAGAAATAGGCATAGGAATATGCGGCGGCTCTGGCAAAAACAAATAGCCAAACGGCACGTGTGTCGCTTTAGCAAAGTCTTCTAACTGCTTAAACGTAGGCAATACTACACCGCGCTCCCAGTCTGCCAGCTTAGGGAACTTAGCTATTAAATCTTCTATAGCTAAATGCGCGCGCTGCCGCGCCCACTGCATTAATTCAGGATTTACCGCCACACGGTTCATAACATCACCTCCGGCCTCATTATAGCCAGCTGTGCTCCACCCGTCAGTATGGCGTTTCTAGTGCTATAACAAGTTGGCAGCACAGTAACAGACATTAATCGAGCGCCAACTTACCAGTAATAGCTGAAGTGATTAAAGCAGCTCGGTATTCATTCAACTGTGATATGGAGCGCAATATTGATTCGGTCACAACTCCATGATTTTGATCTGACTCCAAGCATAGTTGTTGAATTCTAGCTGCTTCGTCTAATGGTGGCATTGGGACTGAAACGTCCTTTAGCTGTTGACTGTCTATTCCACTTATCGTCACCTGCTTAGTAATTGATAGAAAAAACGCTCGACAAACAGATGATTGAAAATAATACGATAAAAAGTCTGAAAGCTTATCAGCAGAAATTGGTCTGATTCTTATCATTGAACTCTCGAATAAGTGATTTTCTTCCAACTTATTGATCTTTACTGCTTTTCCAGAACCTTCAAATATTAATGATCTTCGCGCAATCAAGAAATCACCTTCTTTTAGACCCCATTTTTTCACTTCTGAATCACTTGCCAACACTCGATCCTTAGTTCCACCATCGAATGTTACCGCTCTAAACGCTTCTCCCATTTGTACAAAAGCAAATCCATCGGGTGAGAATTGTTCTTTCGGCTTGTAAAGACCGTTGATCGTTCCTCCATCCAATAAAAAACGTAAGCGTTTTACCTCCCAATGCGCCGGAATATCTCCCAACCAGTCAATACCGGACGGTTTCATAGGTGCATTAGGATTGAGCCCCTTGGTTACAGCTTGGGTAATTAACGCTTGGCGCTTTTCGGCTAACCGCTCCAGCAAAGCACGTTTTCGTTCAATCAAGCCATCTATTTGCGCAGTTTTTTGATCCAGAAATTGCGCTATAAGCCTCTGGGTTTGTAGAGGAGGGCACAGAGCGCGTTCTTCTCGTAAATCTTGTTGACTTAGATTGGGCTGCCCACCACCTGTGGATAACGCTATTAGATCCGCTCTACGATGCCATAACCAGTAAAACAGAAATCTATTATCGAAGTGTTCAGACTTCTCGAAAACACAACATGCCTGATTGCAAGTAGCAGGAACAGTAGTAATTCCGAGACGTCCAATAGTCGCACCATACATGGCAATCATAAGTGAGCCTGGATCATATATTCGCAGCGCTGAAAAGCTTTTCAGTGCATCTTCTGTGATTTTAACTGCTGTTGAGTCTATATAATTCTCGCGCAGTTCTGAGGTAGTTACCCAAGGGATCCCCTCCTCTGAACTGTAGTAATCTTCAATGGTCGATGTTGGGGTCGTGCCACTACCAATCGTTGGGTAGGCATGCGCAAGTTTCCATGTTTTCCAATGCTTCATTGCCTGCCCCTGACTTCTCTTTTTGCATTTTGCCTGAAAACTAACAAAATGCTTTCCTTACATTCCAGAATTACTTCTGCTCTACTCATGCCACCAGCCCTTTTAACATCTGGGCAATTTCTTCTTCCAGCGCAGTAATTTCCTGCTCAATTTGGTCCAGCGGCCGTGGTGCCTTATACACATAGAAATGACGATTTATGGGTATTTCATACCCCACTTTGGTTTTACTATAATCCACCCAGGCATCGGGTACGTGCGGCAGTACTTCTTGTGCCATGTAAGCTTCAATGTGTGCTTTAAATGCAGCGACCAGCTCATCGTTGGGTTTATCCGGGCCAAACTTCATTGGCAATGGCAGTACAGTACCTGGCGGTAGCGGGATATTTTCGGTATCGCGCAGTTCGCTGTCAGCTTCTGGGTAACCTTTACTGTCTCGGCAAATCGCCGCCGCTGGATCTCGCTCCCCCAAGGCATTAAAAATGGCTTTTTTAACCGTTGCAGGTATTTTCAGTCCGGCTTTTTTGCTGGCGGCAGTTAAGTCGGCATCAAACCTGGCGCGGTCGTTATATTGGCCTTTGTTGCTAAGCGTGGTTAACAGTGTCCGAATGGCCTGTTGCAGTTCAAGCCCTTGGGCGATTTCTTCTGCAGCGGCCGCTTCGTTCTTACGCTTTTTCGAACTGGCCAGATTAACAAAGGCCGTTTGTTCGTCCAGCCGGGCAATACGTTCCGGGCTTGCCAAAAAATTCATCCGTAATGGCCGCTCTACTGTCACTTTAAGAAAACCAAATTCACGATTTTCAAAAATGCGCGACACGACGCGGGTTTCACGCTCACCAGTTTTATGATCGGTTATTACCTCGGCGGTGGCACCGTCCTGATAGCTGCCGTACAACTTTGTCAGCTCACGGATCTGCTCTTCGGTGATTTCATTGCGCTTGTTGTTCAGGCTCTTTTTCATCCGCTGGCAAAACCGTGTGCCGTCAATCAACTGCACTTTGCCACGCCGCTCTGGCGCTTTGCGGTTAGTCACCAGCCAAACATAGGTGAATATGCCGGTGTTATAGAACAATTGGTCCGGCAGGGCGACGATGGCATCAAGCCAATCGTTTTCAATAATCCAGCGCCGAATATTAGACGGGCCCGAGCCGGCATCACCGGAAAACAGCGGCGAGCCATTAAACACCACAGCAATTTTAGAGCCTATGGCATCTTCACTGCCTTCAGCATAAGGGTGCATTTTATCAATCATATGCTGCAAAAAGAGCAATGAGCCGTCATTAATAGCTGGCACCCCGGCACCGAAACGCCCGGCAAAACCCAGTTGCTCGTACTCTTTTTCAACTACGTTTTTCTGGTCTTTCCATTCAACACCAAAGGGCGGGTTCGCCAGCATATAGTGGAATTTTTTGCCCTGAAAACCATCGCTGGTTTTGCCGTCCCCCAAGGTGTCGCCCAGCACAATACTGCTGGTGTCCTCGTCTTTGATTAGCATATCAGCGCAGCAGATTGCCCAGGATTCATCGTTATATTCCTGCCCGTACAGCGCCAGGTTGGCCTGGTCGTTTTGATCAAGAATAAACTTTTCCGATTCTGACAACATTCCGCCGGTGCCACAGGCTGGGTCATAGATGGTGCGAAAAATACCGGGTTTATAGACGTCTTGCTCTCCGGTATACACCAGATTGGCCATTAAGCGGATCACTTCGCGTGGTGTAAAGTGGTCCCCCGCTTCCTCGTTAGCTTGCTCGTTGAAGCGCATGACCAGATGCTCAAACAAGTAACCCATTTGCAGATTGTCAATGCGCTCCGGGTGTAAGTTTACCTCTGCCATTGCTTGCACAATGGTAAATAACCGGTTACTGGCATCCAGCTTTTCAATTTGATCGGTGAACTTAAAACGCTCAAAAATGGCGCGTGCTGTTGGCGAAAAGCCATTGATATAGTCCACTAAGTTTGGCGCTATATTTTCAGAATCACCGAGCAATTTTGCGAAGGTAAAACGGCTGGTGTTGTAAAGCGGGTGAATGCGGGTAGGATCTGCTGCTTTACCCAGCAATTTATCCATAGCGCTTGCTGCTGTGCCTTTTGCCATAAGCTTGTCATATTGCTGCAAAACAGCGTCTTTTGTCGGCTCCAGCACGCAATCCAAGCGGCGCAATACCACCATTGGTAACATAACTAAACGATACTGAGGTGGACGGTATGGGCCACGTAAACGATTAGCAATTTCCCAGATGTTACCCTTGAGTTGCTCATGCAGCTGCAAATTCATATGTTTAGCTATCCTGTACTGCTGTTTAATTTGTTGTAATGATTAGACACTGCTGTAAGTGATGTGGCAAGAATGATTCTGGTTTTAGCAGCATTAACTTAATCTATTACAATAAATTTGAGCTACATCCATGATAAAACCAACGCAATTCTATGTGCGCTTTTCTTGTTGGTGGCGTCCATAGACCAACTGAAATAGCGGCGCGGCCATCAGCGTTGTGACAATCGCCATAACCACTAACATCGAAAACAAGCCTTGCTCTATCACGCCATAGCTAAGCGCAATATTGATAATAATCAGCTCCATCAGGCCCCGGGCATTCATCAGTGCGCCGATCGCCAGCGCCGTTGGATTATCGGCGCCTTTTAGCCGGGCTGCCGCCCAGCAGGCAACAAATTTGGCCAGAATAGAACACGCCAGCACGGCCAATGTCACCAACCACAGGCCACCGGCGCCCAGCACATCCAGCCGGGTATTCAGGCCGGAATAGGTAAAAAACATCGGTAACAGCAGCAGTAACACCGGCTTCTCCAGCCGTCGTTGCAGCAAGCCAACCAGGGTACCGCGTGGCATCGCCACACCCAGCAAAAAGCCACCAAAGACCGCATGTAAGCCAACAAAATCCATACTCCAGGCCGACAATGCGAACAACAGCAGGATCAGCACAAATTGCCAGGCCGCCAACTGTTCCGTTAGCGCCACCCGATCCGCCAGCGGTTGTAACCAGAGCCGCATTTTGGTCAGCATTAACCAGGCATAGAGGCTACCGCCCAACAGTGCTTTAATCAGCAACTCACTACCGCCACCGAAGCTGGCCAATACCAGCGCCAGCACCAGCCAGGCTGCCGCATCGTCGATAGCGCCGGCCGCCAGCGCCAAAGTACCCAGTTTAGTACCAGCTAGGCCCCGCTCATAAATAATCCGTGCCAGCATCGGAAAGGCCGTAATGGCGATGGCCGCACCAAGAAACAGTGCCGCATTGGCATAGCTGATGCCGGGCGCAAACAAACCAGGCATAGGTAATAACCACAGCGCTAACAAAGCCGCGACGGCAAAGGGCACTAACATGCCCGCCAGCGATACGGTTAACGCACTCTGCGCCTGCTGCCGGAACAGTCGGGTATTAAATTCCAGACCAACCAAAAACATATAGAGCCCAACGCCAAGTTGGGCGCCGAAATATAGCCAGCTGCGGGTTTCTGGAATAAAGATCGCCTGTTGTAACTCCGGCAACCACCAACCCAATAAAGACGGGCCCAGGGTGACGCCGGCAATCATCTCGCCAACGACTTTCGGCTGGCCGACATATCTGGCCAGCCGACCGAACAGCTGCGCCGCCAACAGAATCAACATCAGCTGTATTAAAAACAAGCCAACTAATTGCCACCAGGCCATAGTTACTCCATTAGGAATTAAGGAAACCTGAATACCAGGCCAGATAAAGTACGGCAAAGCCAAACAAATAGGCTAACCCCAGCCAACTAAGCACCGTTAGCCAGGGTGCCAGCGGCCGCGCTGTGTTACCGCGCAGTAAACTAAAGTTCAGCCAGGCAAAGATTGGCGTTGTTAGAAACGCCAGTGTCATGGCAAAGGTTAGCATCGGCGATAACGCCGAGCGGAAAAACAAGATCAGAGCCATGCCCGCCAGCGCCTGCAGCAGTAAACAAACAGGCAGTACCCGCCGGTTATCCGCTCGATACCAACCCAGCAGCCGTCCTGACTCATGTAAGGTGCGGGCATACCCATCTAATACGGTCAGGGTGGTGCCGAACATACAGAGAAAAGCGATCAGTGAAACCAGCGGCTTGGCCCAGGCGCCGATGGTTTGACCATACATTTCAACCAATTGCTGGGCAAAGGCCGCCCCGGCCAGCGCTATCGGCTGGTCACTGCCATACTGCACCAGCGCGCCCAAAGCCAAAAACACCAGTGCCAGAGCGGCTGTTAACCAATAACCCAGATTAAAATCAAACAGGCCCTGCGCCCGGGTCAGGGGCTGTTGTCGTAGTTTGGCTTTCAGCCACAGCGAACTGATGGCTGAAATCTCAATCGGCGCCGGCATCCAGCCCATCAGCGCCACTAAAAACCCCAGCATTGCCAGTTGCCAGGGTGAGGGTCCCTGAAAATCAGCCGGCGCCGCCGCGCCCTTGCTAACGGCAATAGCGGCGGCCAGCAGCGTGGTCAGCGTTAACAGCAGCATAATCAGCTTGGCCACCTGATCCAGTGCCCGATAATGTCCGAGCAGTAGAATCGCCAGGCAACTGGCCAGAATTAGCCAACACAATAGTGTTAACGATAAGTGCCAGGGTAAGGCATATTGCAGTAACGCTGCCGTCAGGATCAGCACCCCGGCAGTGTTGACCACCGCGGCCAGCATATTAAGCAACACAAAGCTGTAAAAGTAGCCGCGGCCTTTGCGCAAATAGCCTTCGACCAAACTTTGGTTTTGCTCCAGCGTATACTGTACCCCAAAGCGGAAGAATGGATATTTCAGCAGGTTTACCAGTAGGATCAGCCACAGCAGTTGCCAGCCAAAGAGCGCGCCCGCCTGGGTTGATGCCACCAAATGCGAGCCACCAATAGCGGCGGTAGCCATAAGAATACCAGGCCCCAGGCTTTGCAGCCGATAACGCCAGTGTGAAACAACTTGCTGCATAATACGGATTTTTGATTGTTATTTAGTGAGGGCTAGCTTAGCCTAAGCAACACACCAAAGCAGTAGCCCGGCTTGGGCTTTTATCACTATTTTTTGTTTTCAGCTAAGGCTAACCTAATGCAAGACGACGACTTTATTGACCAGAGTACCCTGTTTGAAGTGCTGGAAAACCAGCTCGCCGACAATTACCCCAAAGAAGTGACAGCGACCCTGATGCGGCTGCGGATGACCGGCCATAGCCGTGAAGAAGCGCTGGAACTGATGGCCTGCGCTCTTGCACCGGAAATGTATGCGGTAATTGAACGTCAGGAAAGCTTTAATCTGGAACGTTATGTGGCGCATTTAGCCTTGTTGCCCGCCACACCCTGGCTGGAGGAAGAATAATGCAGCAGTTGAATATTCAGCATGACAGTGCCGGCCAGCGCTTTATCCTGAGCGAGGGTAACGCCAGCGCCTTACTCGACTATCAGCTAAACGGCCAGCACATCGATTTTTGCCATACCTATGTGCCACCGGAGTTTCGCGGCAAGGGCCTGGCCGAAAAGCTGGTGCGCCATGCCCTAAGCTGGGCACAAGGCAGTGGGCTGCAAATTCACGCCAGTTGCTCTTACGTGCAGCGTTTTTTATAAGTTGCAGGCATAAAAAAACGCCGGCTGTCGCCGGCGTTTTTACTCAGTATGATGACTATTACAGCTTCATTTCGATAATCGGCAGCTGCAATTTTTCCAGCTCAGGCTTTAGCTTATCTGCTTCACCCACTACCACGATCACCATCTCGGACGGTGACAGATACTGGCTGGCTAAAGTATTTAACTGCTCAAGTGACGCCTGCTGCAGAATTTGATTGCGCTCGCGGGTAAACTCCGGACCGACGTTAAACTCCAGCATCTGCGCCATAAAACCCAGCTTGGCATTTGGCGTTTCGTAGCGTAGCGCTTCTGACTGATTGACAGCACTGCGCATAAAGCTCAACTCTGCTGCCGTCATACCATTTTGCTGGTAGTTGTTCAGCTCTTTTAAGAACTCCTCGATTGACTCGCGCGTCACGTCAGCGCGAACTGCGGCACTGGCAGTAAACAGACCCACTTGCTGGTCACCACCAAAACCGCTGCGCGCACCATAGGTATAGCCTTTGTCTTCGCGTAAGTTCAGGTTGATCCGGCTATTAAAGTTACCACCCAGCGTAAAGTTCATCAGGCCGGCGCGATAGAAGTCACCGGTCAGATCGCGCGGCATAGCGCGGCGCACAATACGGATTTCTGACTGTGGCGACTGATCTTTATGCACCAGATAGATCGCACCCTGTTGGATCTGTGGTGCCGGTAAATCCAGCTGCTGCTGTGGCGCCTTACCTTGCCACTGCGGTGCCATGCCAGCCAGCAGCGGTTCTAATTGCTGCTGTGATAAATCCGATACGGTCACCAGCTGGGCACCTTCAGGTTTAACATAGGCCTGATAAAACGCCCGCACCTGCTCCAGCGTCATTGCCTGTAAGCTCTGCTCAGTACCAATGCCGGGTTGGCCGGCGATGCTGTCACCAAACATCAGGGTTCGCACTGCTTGATCCGCTAAAAAGCCGGCATTTTTTTGTGCCTGCGCCAGCGACTGTAAACGCTGCTGCTTCAAGCGGTTAAAATCTTCCTCTTTAAAAGCCGGGCGTAACAGCTTCTCCTGCACTAATTCCAGCGTTTTCGGCAAATTACGGCTCAGGCTGCTGACAAAGACATTTAACTCATTATCTGAAGCACTAACTGAAACCGAACTACCCAGCAGTTCCAGCGCCATACTCATTTGTTCGGTGCTGAAGTTCTCAGTACTCTCATTGAGCAGTGATGCCATCATCGCGGCCACGCCTGTTTGCTCAACCGAGTTACGGTAACTTCCGGCCGGAATACGCAATAAAATAGAGGTAGTCGGCGTTTCATCACTGCTGGCGCCCAATACCTGAATACCGTTACTTAACTGAGTCGTCCAGGTAGCGGGCAGCAGGATGGCAGGGTTAGCACCAGCCTGAGGTACAACTTTGCGATCAAAGGTTTGCGCCGCGTAACGCATCGGCAACGGTTCTGAAGTTTGACTATCCGCCGGGTCAAATTTCTGGGCCGTAAAATTATCCGCGGCAGCAATCAGGGCAGTTTTACCACGCGGTACCACACTGCTGATTACGGCCGGGCTATTTTGCACATATTGCCGGTAAACCCGCATCACGTCGTCAGCGGTTACCGCCTGATAACTTGCCAACACAGCGGCAATACGATCCGGCTCACCAAAGAAAATTTCGTTATAGGCCAACTGACTGACCTTACCCGCCACGCTCTGCAAACCAAAGATGCTGCGCGCTTCTACCCGCGCCTTAGCCCGTGCCAGGTCTTCTGGTTTAACGCCTCGCTCTGCCACTTGCTGTAAGTTTTGCCGCAATAATTGCTCGATATCGGCCAGATTTTTGCCGGCCGCCGGGTGCGGCAGGGCGTTTAAACTAAAGGTACAGGCTAACTCCATACAACGATGGCCGGCGGAGGCATTTACCGCGATCTGTGGCCGCACCAGGCTTTGGTACAACATAGAATTGTTACCGTTGCCCAGAATATCCGCCAGAATATCGAGCGGCGCTTCATCCGGGTGACCAGCATAGACAGTAGGGAAAGTCATGCTAAGCAGCGGCAGGTGGACATTATCCTCCATCGACACATAGCGATCTGCATCCAGTTTCGCTGGGGCTTTAGCCATTTTCTCTACCGCCGGACCGGCTGGGATGGTGCCGAAATATTTCTGCACCATGGGCAGGATTTCTTCAGCTTTAACTGCGCCGCCGATAGTCAGCGTCGCATTATTAGGGCCATACCAGCGCAGGAAAAACTGTTTTAAATCTGGCATAGTGGCGCGGTTTAAATCATCCATATGACCAATCACCGGCCAGGAATACGGATGCCCATACGGGTATAGTGCACCTAATAGCTGCTCAAAATAGCGGCCATAAGGCTGGTTATCAACGCGCTGACCACGTTCATTCTTCACCGTCGAAAGCTGAATATCAAACTTTTCCTGGGTGACCGAATCAAGGAAGTACCCCATCCGATCCGACTCTAACCACAGCATTTTTTCCAGCTGATTGACCGGCACGGTCTGGAAATAGTTAGTGCGATCGCTGTTGGTAGTGCCATTCAGGGTGCCACCGGCTTCGGTCACGTACTTAAAGTGCATCTCAGCGCCCACGTTGTCCGAGCCCTGAAACATCATATGTTCAAAGAAATGCGCAAAACCGGATTTGCCCAACTCTTCGCGCGCTGAGCCAACATGATAGGTCACGTCGACATGCACCAGCGGATCAGAATGATCTTCGTGGATAATTACCGTTAAGCCATTTTCTAACTGATATTTTTTATACGGCAGACTAATGCGGTCATCCTGTTGCGGATTTACCGCAACTAACTTTACCCCTGCAGGTAAGGTTGTTGCTTGTTGGCTGCTGCAACCAGCTACGCCGAGCGCTACTAGCAGGGCGAGCGAGAGGGCGGAATATTTCAAAATAAGCTCCTGAACATAAATAGATGCTCAAGGATTAAAGCAGCTGTAGTTATTAATGAAAACCTTACAGATGTAACAAAATATATCAGTGACAGCGCATGCGACCAAAGCCGCATAGCGCTAAGCCCTTGTCTGGCCTAGTCTTAATCACCTAGTTTTGCGGAGGTATCTGATGTTTAATGCTTTAGTGATCGATAAAACGCCTGATTATCGCGCCAGTTTACAGCAACTCGATGCCAGCCAGTTACCGGCGGCTGAGGTTGTGGTGGACGTCGCTTATTCCACGTTAAATTATAAAGACGCGCTGGCGATTACCGGCAAAGCGCCGGTGGTACGGGACTTTCCGATGGTGCCAGGCATCGATCTGGCCGGTACTGTGGTTAGTAGCCAGAATCCGGCGTTTAAAACCGGTGATCAGGTGCTGTTAAACGGCTGGGGCGTGGGCGAGAAACACTGGGGTGGCCTGGCGCAGCGTGCTGCTGTACCTGCCGCCTGGTTACAACCGATCCCGGCACCACTGACTGCCAGGCAAGCGATGATTATCGGAACTGCCGGCTATACCGCCATGCTGTGCGTACAGGCTTTGTTAAAACATCAGTTAACCCCGGTTGCCGGCCCGGTACTGGTCACTGGCGCCACCGGCGGCGTCGGTAGCTTTGCAGTATTGCTGTTAGCGCGGCTGGGCTTTCAGGTTACAGCCGCGACGGGCAAAGCCAGTGCCGCAGACTATCTGCGCCAACTTGGTGCTGCGGAGATTATCAGTCGTGATAGCCTATCCGCTCCGGGCAAACCTCTTGCTAAAGAACTATGGGCTGGTGTTGTAGACTCAGTCGGCAGTCATACGCTGGCCAATGCCTGTGCCCAAAGCCGTTATGGCGGTGTGGTGGCTGCCTGTGGTCTGGCACAGGGGATGGATTTTCCAGCCTCGGTAGCACCCTTTATTCTGCGCGGCATTACACTTTGTGGTATCGACAGCGTGATGCAACAGATGGCACCGCGACTGGCGGCCTGGGCACAACTGGCCGAGTTATTAACCGCAGACGACTTTACCTTACTCAGTCGGGAAATCAGCCTGGCAGAAGCCATACCTCAAGCCCAGGCGTTGCTGGCCGGAGACATTCAGGGCCGCTTACTGGTTAATGTGAACAGCTAAAGCCCTAACGACAAGCCTCCAGTTGCTGCAGCTGTTGCAGCAACTGCTGCGCCTGCTCACGTAGTGCCAGCAACTGGCTTTCCGGTAGTGCCACCTGGCAACGTAAAGCCGGCATCACAGTTGCGACCTCAGTTTCTAAAGCTCGACCTGCCGCGGTTAACAGCACCTTTTTCACCCGCTCGTCACTGGCATCACTCACCCGCTGCAGCCAGCCTTTTTGTTCCAGCTTCTTTACCAAAGGCGTTAGGGTACCCGAGTCAAACAGTGTCGCCGCACCAAGCTGACCCAGGCTGATATTATCCTGCTGCCACAATGCCAGCAGCACCACATATTGCGGATAGGTCAGATCAAAGGGCTGCAGCAAAGGCCGGTACAGCCGCATCATAGCGTTGTTGGCGCTATAGAGTGCAAAGCATACTTGCTGTGGTAGCGGGAGTGTTTTGGCCGTCATCAACCAAGCCTCGGACGAGTAAAGTAATGAGTGCACTGATTATAACTGAAGCCCGGCGCTATCGCGCAAAAATATTTCATGCAATTATATTGCACACAAGATTAATTGCCGTTAGTATGCTCTGGCAATCAACCTTTAACTGAATGAGGTAACAAAATGGATATTCTGTATAAAGCCGTCGTCACCGCGACCGGTGGTCGTGATGGTCAGGCGCAGTCAAACGATGGCTTACTGCACACTAAACTGGCGGCCCCAAAAGAACTGGGCGGTAAGGGCGATGCCACTAATCCGGAACAACTGTTTGCTGCCGGCTACTCGGCTTGCTTTATTGGTGCTTTGAAATTTGTCGCCGGTCAAAACAAGCAAAGCCTGCCTGCCGATGTGTCTATCCGTGCAGAAGTCGGGATTGGCAAAATTGACGGTGGCTTTGGGTTGGATGTCGACCTGTTTATTAGCTTGCCTGGTTTAGCACAGCAAGCAGCTGAGCAACTGGTCGCGGCCGCACATCAGGTTTGCCCATACTCGAATGCTACCCGCGGCAATATCGAAGTACGGTTGCATACCAGCGTCTGATTATGCCGGAGCCGGATGCCGCCAACCTCTGTTGACGGTATCCGGTTTAATCTGTACTCGTTTAAAACCAGTCCGGGTTTAAAAACGGGATTAATGCCAGCGTCAACGCCTGCTGATAAACACCACTGCGACTTAACCGGTTCTGGGTTAATAAGCCTATAGCGCCACCAGCCTGTTTAATATTCTGGGTACCAAATAGCTCATCCATCACATCGCCCAGCTCCTGGCCCTGTTCCAGCGCCTGAAGCGCCGCCTTAGGTAACATTAAACTGGCCGAACGCGCCTTACCGAGCTTGCCCTGATGTTCAATTAGCATCCAGGCAAAGGTCATCTCGCCATCCAAACCGGCCTCTATGGCCACATAAAAATCGGCTGCGCCCTGCTGCTTTAACGCCATTAAGCGGTTTTTCGCTCCGGCATAAGTTTCTTCGCTGCTGAGCGGCTGCTCAGCAACACCGGACGGCACGCTAATACCGCGCACTGCAATTGCTTGCTCGGGGAAATTCACCTGAAAACACTGCTCAACCGCCCGGATTTTGGCCGGATTGGCCGAGGCAACTAATATTTGCCAAACCATTTTCAAACCGTCAGACTAAAATTCAATAACACATTCTAACACAATGCCCTTAGCGGAGCAGGACATGCCAATCGCTGTCTACCACGAGCAAAAAAGTACTTATGCCAATCGGAGCTTTCCTGCTTTGAAGTCACTTCACTTAGCGCTTATCACTCTGCTGTTGCTGCTATTTATGCCGGTATCGCAAGCTTGCCAGCTCACCATGCAGGCACAACATTTTCCGCCACGCTTTATTAAAGCGGCTGATGGCAGCTGGACCGGCTACAATATTGAGCTTTTTCAAGCACTGGCAAAAGAATTGGGCTGCAGTAGTCAGTTTTTAGAAACCCCTTGGGGGCGCTCGATGCAGTTGCTTGCCAGTGGTGAACTAGACGCAATGAGCAATGTGTCTTATAACGAGCAACGGGCAGAATTTGCCTATTTTATTGGCCCACACCAGCAAGAACAGGTAAAGCTGGTCACTAACCTGGTCCCGGCACCGGATAAAACCTCGCTAACTGATTTAGTTAATGGCAAAGATTTGATTGCCGCTATGCAGGGCATTTACTACGGTGCGGCTTTTGAGCAAGCGTTGGAGACAGCGCCCGCTTTTCGCCAACGCTTAGTCTTTGTTACCCTTAATCAGCAAAAACTGGAGCTGTTTTTAAGCGGCCGGGTGCAATATATGTTGGAAGATCAGCTTAATCTGCAACAGCTCTATTTGCATAACACTCTTAATCCATTGCAACACAAGGCATTGTTTACCTTATATGAAAATCCGGTTTACTTTGCTTTTAGTAAAAAAAGATGGTCAGACAGCCAGCAGCAAGCGCTAAGCAACGCCTGGCAAAAACTGGTGACAGAAGGCAAGGTACAACAATTGCAGCAGCAATACTTTGCAGAGCAGATAACTGACAAGCAACCCTAAACTCGGTCGTCGTTGCGACTCAGCAATGTGGCCAGGTTTAGTTTTTAATGTACGCGGGCAGAAACAACAAGGGCGTAATCTTTCGAGTTACGCCCTTTTCTGTTGTAGGAGCCTTTGCCCTTTTTCGCTTTTACCACCCGGGGTTGAAACAGCTTACTGGTCACTAAGGCTTTTAGCGCATTGTCGCGAATTTCCCCGCGGCCATGCTCGGTTGCCGCTTGCTTACTCATTATTGCTCTCCTGTATAAAAACACGCGCAGTCTAACTGCACGCTTAGGTTAACACAATAGTGATTAGTTCAATTTATATACAGTGCTCTGCTGTACTAAAGGGATCTAGGGCTGAGCAGCGGTTAAAAACGCCTGATAGCTACTATTATCTGTTACCAGCCGGTATTCATAACCGAGATTATCCAGATAACCGGCGATGGCACTGTGCTCTGCCACTTCAAAACCCGCCAGCACGTCGCCGGTGGCGGCACCATGGTTGCGGTAGTGAAACAACGTAATATTCCAGTGTTCACCCAGCGTATTCAGAAAATTCATCAGTGCTCCCGGGTATTCCGGGAAGTTAAACTGATACACCTGCTCTTGTAGCTTACGTGGTGGCATGCCACCGACCATATGCCGTACATGCAGTTTGGCCAGCTCGTCGTCCGACAGATCCAGATACTGATAACCGGCCTCGGTCAGCGCTTTCTTTACCGTATTCAGTTCAGTCTCACCATGGCGCAATTTAATGCCGACAAAGATCTGCGCTTTGTGCTCGCTGGCATAACGGTAGTTAAATTCGGTAATGGCGCGGCCACCCAGGGTTTGGCAAAAACGGCGGAAACTGCCTTTTTCCTCCGGGATGGTTACCGCAAACACCGCTTCTTTTTTCTCGCCCAGCTCACAGCGCTCTGACACATAGCGCAGGGTATCAAAGTTAAGATTGGCGCCACTAAGGACAGCGGCATAATGCTGCGGCCGCGGTAAGGTGCTGTTCTTTAACAGCTGACTGTATTTTTTGAGCCCAGCAAGGGCCAAAGCACCGGCCGGCTCGGCCACGGCCCGTAAATCATCAAAGATATCTTTGATCGCAGCACAGATTTCATCGCTGCTTACTGTGACCACCTCATCGCAAAACCGTTTGGCCAGATTAAAGTTTTCGCTGCCAATCCGCTTTACTGCCACCCCATCGGCAAATAATCCCACCCGCGGCAAGGTCACCGGCTCACCGGCTGCCAGGGCCGCCTTTAGGCAGGCGGCATCTTCCGGCTCTACACCAATGACTTTGACATGAGGCTGAATGGCTTTGATATAGACCGCCATCCCCGCCATCAGGCCACCACCACCCACCGGAATAAAGACGGCATCCAGGCGGTTATGCTGGCTTAGCAGCTCCTTGGCCACGGTACCCTGACCAGCAATCACATCAGCATCGTCAAAGGGCGGAATATAGATGGCGCCTTCGGTTTGCGCTTTTTGCATCGCAAAGCTGTTGGCTTCATCAAAGGCGGTACCATGTAGCACCACCTTGCCACCTAAGGCCCGCACTGCGGCTACTTTAATTTCCGGCGTAGTGATCGGCATCACTATGGTTGCGTCCAGACCTAATTTCGCGGCGGACAGCGCCACACCCTGGGCATGGTTACCGGCCGACGCGCAAATCACTTTGGCATCAGGCTGCTGTTGCTGCACTTTATGCAGTTTATGAAAGGCGCCGCGCAGTTTAAAGGAGTATACCGGCTGCTTATCTTCCCGCTTTAACAGCACCTGCTGCCCAAGGCGGGCGCTTAACTTATGCATTTCATCCAGCGGCGTTTCTACCGCCGCCTGATACACCGGCGACAACAGAATTTCCCGCAGATAGTACTGCATCACCTCAGCATCGCTGCTGTCGGTTGCTGCCCGTGCCAGATTATCCATTACTGCTCCAGTTTTGACAGATCGCGTACCGCACCCTGGTCGGCACTGCTTGCTAGCAAGGCATAAGCCTTTAACGCGGCGCTGACCACGCGCTGACGGTTTTCCGGTTTCCAGGCTTTACTGCCCTTGGCTTGCATCGCAGCGCGGCGACTGGCTAATACTTCGTCACTGACAGCAATGGCAATTTTGCGGTTGGGAATATCAATCTCTATCCGATCACCCTCTTCGACCAGCGCGATAGCGCCGCCACTGGCGGCTTCCGGTGACACATGACCAATTGATAAGCCTGAGGTACCACCCGAGAAACGACCGTCAGTGATCAGCGCACAGGCCTTGCCCAGCCCCATTGATTTTAAATAACTGGTTGGATACAACATTTCCTGCATGCCTGGGCCACCTTTGGGCCCCTCGTAGCGGATAATGACGGCATCACCGGCCACGACCTTGCCGCCCAGAATGGCGGCAACAGCGTCATCCTGACTTTCAAATACCCGCGCCCGGCCACTAAACACCAGGTTTTCCGGCTCGACGCCGGCGGTTTTAACGATACAACCCTTGGGCGCCAGGTTGCCAAACAGCACAGCTAAACCCCCATCCTGCGAATAGGCATGCGCCTTATCGCGGATACAGCCCCCGGCCCGATCATCATCTAATGACGGGTAACGGCAATTCTGCGAAAACGCCTGAGTAGTGCGGATCCCGGCCGGACCGGCCAGGTAAAACTGTTTTACCTGCTGATCAGTAGTGGTTTTAATATCCCACTTCGCCAACACCTCAGCCAGTGAGCTACCGGCAACATGCGGCGTATTGGGGTTTAGCAAACCGGCACGGTTCAGCTCCGCCAGGATCGCAATCACGCCACCGGCACGATGCACATCTTCCATATGATATTTCTGCGTAGAGGGCGCCACCTTACTCAGGTGCGGCACAATACGCGATAAGCGATCGATATCGGCCATGGTAAAGTCCACTTCGGCTTCAATAGCGGCAGCCAGTAAATGCAACACCGTATTGGTTGAACCGCCCATCGCGATATCCAGCATCATGGCGTTTTCAAAGGCAACCTTATTGGCAATACTGCGCGGTAAAGCGCGGGCATCATCCTGCTGGTACCAGCGCTTACATAACTCCATAATCCGGAAACCGGCTTGTACAAATAACTCTTTACGATCGGCGTGGGTCGCCAGTAAAGAGCCATTGCCCGGCTGCGCCAGGCCCAGCGCTTCCACCAGACAGTTCATCGAGTTGGCGGTAAACATCCCCGAGCAGCTGCCGCAGGTCGGGCAGGCACTTTTTTCAATTTGCTCGCTTTGGGCATCGCTGACCTTGGGATCGGCCGCCGATACCATGGCATCAACCAGATCCAGCTTGATAATTTGATCCGAGAGTTTGGTTTTACCGGCTTCCATTGGCCCGCCGGAAACAAAGATCACCGGAATATTTAACCGCAGCGCGGCCATCAGCATACCCGGGGTGATCTTGTCACAGTTCGAGATACAGACCATGGCATCGGCACAGTGGGCATTCACCATATATTCTACCGAGTCCGCGATCAGCTCCCGCGACGGCAGGCTGTACAGCATACCACCATGCCCCATGGCAATGCCATCATCAACCGCGATGGTATTAAATTCTTTAGCGATACCGCCGGCTTCGACAATACTGGCGGCGACCAGCTTACCGAGATCGCGTAAATGCACATGGCCGGGTACAAATTCGACAAAGGAGTTAACCACCGCCACTATCGGCTTGCCGAAGTCGGTATCTTTTACACCGGTGGCCCGCCATAAGGCACGGGCGCCCGCCATATTACGGCCTTCGGTGACGGTAGCTGATCTGAGTTTTGGCATCTTGTTATCCTGTAAAAAACGTAAGTCAATTAAGCACGATTAGGCACGCAGCACAGCAACATCAGCCGAAACCAATTCCAGCTGCTGTACGTCATATAACTTCACCAGCTGACTGGTCAGTAGCGTAATGGGTTTCTCACTTTGCACTGTCAGGGTAATTTGTAAACCGGCCCGGTCAGTTAACGGGGTCATCGCCAAACCTGCCAGCTGATAACCACGATAACGGGTTACCTGCAGTAAACGCTCGACCACGCTGGCTTCATTGCGGGTGGTGATATTCAGGGTATGTTGCATCAGTTCGTCTCCGTCAGCATATCTTCGTTCGCGGCACCTGGCGGTACTAAAGGCCAGACGTTGTCTTTTTCATCGATCCGTACGTGTAATAAATAGGGCCCCGGCCAGCTAAACATCGCTTCCAGCGCGCTTGCCACTTCATCTTTGCGGGTAATGGTATGGCCGGGAATGGCGAAGGCCGCTGCCAACGCCACAAAATCCGGGTTATCCGATAAATCGGTTTCGCTATAGCGTTCATTAAAGAACAGTTGCTGCCACTGCTTCACCATGCCCAGCCGTTGGTTATCGATAATGACGATCTTCACCGGCAGCCGGAAGCGCTTGATAGTACCCAGCTCCTGCACGTTCATCATAAAGGAACCATCGCCACTGACGGCGATCACCGTGTCCTGTGGCCGTGCCAGCTTGGCACCAATCGCCGCCGGTAAACCAAAGCCCATGGTGCCTAAGCCGCCGCTGGATAAGTGATTGCGCGGGCTATTAAAACGCATATGCTGCGCCACCCACATCTGATGCTGCCCCACATCGCAGCACACCACGCTGTTATCCGGCATCCGTTCACTCAGTTGTTTCAGCATAAGAGGAGCAAAAATCCGCTCACCCGGATGATCATAGCGCCAGCCATATTGCTGCTTTAATTGCTGACAATACAGCAGCCAGTCAGCGCATTGGGTGGCGGTACTGATCGCCGGCAGAATTTGCTTCATATCGCCCAGCAAGGCACAGTCGGCAAAACGTACCTTATTAATTTCTGCCGGATCGATATCCACATGAATCACTTTGGCGTGCGGCGCAAACTTATCCAGCTTACCGGTTACCCGATCATCAAAGCGGGCACCCAAACAGATCAGTAAGTCAGATTGCTGCACCGCCAAATTAGCGGCCTGGGTGCCGTGCATCCCCAGCATGCCCAGATAGTGCGGGTTAGCGCGGGCCACCGAGCCCATGCCTTTTAACGTCGTGACTGATGGCATCTCACTTTCGGCCAGAAAAGCCTGTAACTGTGGCAGCGCATCCGCCATCTGCACACCGCCGCCGATGTAGGCAATCGGCTTCTTCGCCTGTGCGATCAACTGCCGCGCTTTGGCCGCGTTAGCCAGTGAGGTCGCTAAGCGGGCAGCAGGTAGCGTTGGCCACTCGGGTTCACTGACCTCAGCCAGTTGAATATCCTTCGGAATATCAACTAATACCGGGCCAGGGCGGCCACTTTGTGCCAGCCGGAAGGCTTCCTGTAACGTATGCGCCAGCTCATTGACATCGCGGACCATGAAGCTGTGCTTGGTTACACCCAACGATAAGCCTAAAACATCGACCTCCTGAAAGGCATCGGTGCCCATCACCGCTTGTGATACCTGACCGGTAATGGCGACCAGCGGTACCGAGTCCAGCAGGGCATCAGCCAGCGAGGTAATCAGGTTAGTCGCACCGGGGCCAGATGTTGCTAAACAGACGCCAACCTTGCCAGAGGCGCGGGCATAGCCAATAGCCGAGAAGGCGCCGCCTTGCTCATGCCGGCACAGATAGTGTTTGACCGTGCTGTGATAAATCGCATCGTAAATTGGCATAATAGCGCCGCCCGGGTAACCAAAGATGGTGTCTACCCCCTGCTGCTGTAATACCTTTAATACCAATTCTGCGCCTTTCATTTGCTGTTGCCCTTTTTGCTTGTTGCCCGAATCAATTTTCACCAGCCCTGAAACGACAAAACCCCCGGTCCTTGCGGAGCGGGGGTTTTGCTGGAAGTCGACTTAGTGTGCGCTATCGTTCCAATAAACCGCCCCCGCGGAGATTAATAATCACCACGATTACGAGGACAATGATGTTCAGAACGGCTGCTAAACGCATTTAATACTCACTAACTCTTACGGTTAATTGTTGTTGCTTTAATCAAAAAGCAGATTGGCTATATTAATAGACGTCTATCTGTCCGGAGTCAACCGCTTTTTGCTGAAAAAATGACTTTTCCTGAAAATAATTAAAATTTGTATCGCCGGCAGTGAGCCGCTAGAGTATCTGTACAGGTGTAAAACAGCAGGTCGCCACGGCCGTGGACCAACTTGAGTTATTTGAGCTACCGAACCCCTGCATTGGGGTGTGTGAGAGCAATCAACGCGGTTATTGCAAGGGCTGCCTGCGCTCGCGCGAAGAGCGCTTTAACTGGCATCTGAAGCCGGCAGCAGAGCGGGCGCGTATTTTAAAACTGCTGGCGCAGCGCCGGGCGCGCTTACAGCAGAAGGCTAATGCCGGGTCACAACCTGAGCCGCAACCCGGTTCACTAGATTTGTTCTAGGCTTTTTTCACCAGACTAATCAGATATAGCAACACCACAGCACCCACTGTTGCGGTAATCAGCGAGCCAATCAAACCAAAGGCTTTTAAACCCAGGGCACCAAATAGCATACCACCGAGGAAGGAGCCGACGATCCCGACTACGATATTACCCAGCACGCCAAAGCCACGGCCTTTCATAATATTGCCGGCTAACCAGCCAGCGACCGCACCGATAATCAGAAACAGAATAAAATTCATAAAATCCCTCTTTGTTTATTGTTTTGAGTTAACTACCTGAATATGGGAACACAAACGACCGAGCGCATTCAGTCATCTGAGATGAGTGTTGGCGCACGACAATCCAGGCTCGCCACAAGATACCGATTCAGATGTCTCCGAAAATTGTCACAATACAAGTTATACATCAAAAATGAAGTTTAGTACCTTCTCAGAAGAATTGACATATGTCGTGCTGACACACCACAATATTTAAAACTTTGAATTCATATTTACACTATTGCATTTACTTGGCGTGCTGATGTATAAAATCTAACTTCAGGGATGGTCCGCGCGTTACACAAAGTTAATTAATACCTACCCTATAAATACATCTATTAATACAAAATCATCAAGTAGAATTATAATCCAAGGAGCCTCAATGGATAAGGTATTTCGTTGCTCGTCTAAAGCAGTGATACTAGCTGGGATTGGTATCGTCGTTTTAAGTGGTTGTGCCACAACGTCCTCACAAGTGATTGAAACTCCAAAGGTAGCAAGTTACGGCACTAGCTACAGCGGCAGTAAAAGCAAACTAGTAGTCGGTCAGTTTGTAAACCGCTCAAACTTCCAGAATGGTCTATTTTCCAGCGGTACGGACATGCTCGGCAATCAGGCTAAAACCTCTTTGATGAGCCACTTACAGCAAACTAACCGCTTTAGCGTGATGGATCGTGACAACATGCAAATGCTGTCTAGTGAAGCAGGAATGTCAGGCACACAACAGTCGTTAAAAGGTGCTCGCTATGTTATCACCGGTGATGTCACCGAGTTTGGCCGTAAAACAATCGGCGATAAACAGTTATTCGGTATTCTCGGTAAAGGAAAGTCGCAAATTGCTTATTCCAAAGTCACGTTAAATGTTGTTGACGTAACAACTTCAGAGGTTGTGTACTCAGTTCAGGGCGCCGGTGAGTATAGCTTGTCAGAGCGCGAAGTTGTTGGTTTTGGTAGCACCGCAAGTTATGACTCAACACTCAATGGTAAGGTTCTTGATTTAGCCATTCGCGAGGTCGTTAATAAGTTGGTTGTTGGTTTGGAGTCAGGACAATGGCAAGCAGAATAGGACTCGTTGATATGAAGCACATACTTTCTGCATTAACGTTGTTGATCACTCTGACAGCGTGCAAAACGACAGAGCCACTTTACTATCACGGCTCTTATAACAAAGCAGTTTACAGTTATCTCAAAGGTGATGACGCTTCACCAGAAAATCAAATAGCATCCTTACAGCAGCTCATTCAGCAGGCTTCGGTAAAGGGGAAAAAAGTTGCGCCAGGAGTGCACGCTCACTTGGGCTTACTATATTTTGATATCGGAAACATTGAGGAAGGACAACGCCATTTTGAGCAAGAAAAGTCTCTATTTCCTGAATCGACACACTACCTGAACTTTTTACTAAGTTCACGGAAAGGAGCATAGAATGTACTGGATGAAATATGTAGCAATACTATTCGTGATGATACTTACTGGATGTGCCAGTGCTCCACCAGCACATGACTACAGCACGTTTCGTAGCGCAAATCCAACTTCAGTTTTAGTAATGCCGCCGGTAAATAATAGTGTTGAAGTTGTTGCGCCATATAGCGTGATGGCTCAGATTGCCACCCCGATCGCAGAATCTGGCTATTACGTTTTTCCTGCCGCACTAGTACAGCAAACTTTCCGTACTAACGGTATGACCGAAGCGGCAGATATTCATGCAATTCCATTTAGTAAAGTACATGAAATTTTTGGCGCTGATACTGCTCTTTATCTAACCATCGATAAGTATGGTACAAGTTACTCTGTACTCTCGAGCGACACTGTAGTCACAATTGCCGCTACCTTAGTTGATTTACGTTCTGGTGCCGTTCTTTGGAAAGACAAAGCCACTGCATCATCAGCAGAAACTAAAGGTAACAACGGTGGGGGCTTGGTCGGTATGCTGATTGAAGCGGCGATGACCCAAATTATCGACACGATCACCGACCGCGGATTCGATATTGCTGCTATCAGCGCGAATCGCTTACTTTACGCAGAGTCCTATAATGGTTTCTTATATGGGCCTCGCTCTCCAAAGTACGGCCAACCAGTTCTGAGTGAAAAGAAGAAATAATCTGATAAGACTATCGCCGCTATTGAATTAGCTGAATTAGCTGAATTAGCAACTCATTCTAACCGTGGCCAGCGATTAGCTGGCACGGTTAGCCAAAAGCCCTTCCACTGTTTTGATCTTATGAACCTACAACCATCCCATGGTTTAGTTTCTACTCCATTTCGCTGCAGTATTACTACTAAAGAGAAACCAATAAACTGATCTCCTCCGCTACTAAATGACGATACTCCCCCTCTGCCAAGTCTGCCGGCAGCTGCAGCGCCCCGATCCGCTCGCGATGGAGTCGCTCGACTTTATTGCCGATAGCGGCAAACATTCGTTTTACCTGATGGTAGCGGCCTTCGTGAATGGTGAGCAGGGCTTGATGCGTTGCCACCAGCTCTAATTGTGCTGGCTTGGTCGGCTCTTTTTCGCCACGAAGCATCACGCCGGCAGCAAATTGGGCAATGGCTTCAGCTGGGATAGGATCTGCAGTCCAAACCCGGTAGGTTTTGGCGACATGGTGTTTTGGTGAGCTTAAGCGATGTGACCACTGACCATCGTCAGTCAATAGCAGCAAACCTGTAGTATCCAAATCCAGCCGGCCAACGGTATGTAAACGTTCAACCAGCGGTTCATCCAGTAGCGTAAAAACAATAGGGTGTTCGGGGTCATCATTGGCACAGACGTAGCCGGCAGGCTTATGCAGCATAATATAGCGTGGGCCGATCAGCTGTAGTGGCTCACCGTCGAGCTCCACCTGATCCGTTACACTGACCTGACGGGCAGCTTGCTTAACCGGCTCGCCATTAATACTGACTAAACCCTGACGGATACTTTTGCCGGCCTGCGAACGGGTCAGACCGGTGCAATCACAAATAAACTTATCTAAACGCATAATTCACCTTAGTTGATGAAGACAGTTTAGCTTTGTCTTAGCGCCGAGACCATAAAATTCGGATTAAGTAGCTGTTCACGCTGATAAACCGGGCCGCTAATGCCATCAAATTGCACGCTGGCCCCCGCTTCCAGCGCAATGATATGTCCGGCGGCGGTATCCCACTGCATAGTCGGGCCAAAGCGCGGATAAACATCGGCCACCCCTTCGGCGACTAAACAAAATTTCAGCGAGCTACCTACTTCAACCAGTTGATACTGTGGCAGCTGGGCTAAATAACCGGCGAGATCCGGGCTGGGGTGGCTGCGACTGCCAACCACCCGAACCCGATCGGAAGTTTGACTAACCTGAATTGACTGGCTACCGGCTGCGGTTTTTAGCCAGGCGCCCTGACCTCTGGCCGCATAATAGGTTTTTGCCAGCACTGGCGCATGCACCACACCCAGCACCGGCTCACCCAGTTCGATCAGCGCAATATTGACGGTAAATTCGCCGTTGCGTTTAATAAATTCTTTCGTGCCATCCAGCGGGTCGACCAGCCAGTAACGTTGCCAGTGTTGCCGCACTGCCCAGCTAATATCGGCGGCTTCTTCCGATAAAATAGGAAGGTCCGGCGTCAACGCCGTCAGGGCATTAACAATCAGCTGGTGCGCGGCCAGATCGGCTGCCGTCAGCGGTGTGGCATCGGCTTTATCGGTAATATTAAACTCTCGCGGATCCCGCTGATAAATTTCTAAGATCGCCTGACCGGCCTGTTCAGCAATCTCAATAATAGCGTTTAATATGTTCATTATATATTCCAGAAAATCATAGCATTGCAGTCAAACACATGCTGTTAAGAATAGCGCTATTGAAAGAAACTGACGACTCAACAACGCTGCTTCAGGACTTGGTAGGGTAGTCTTTTCGTAACAGCAGCAGGGAGGCTGCGCAGGCTGAAAGGGCACAGGGATGTGATCCTTGAAGCCGGTGGAGAAAAGACTACCCTGCCAAGGCCGCTGCACCTATCGGAATACTGTGCCTTACGGCAAGCAACAACTAGGCAATAACCCCTTTACTGGCTAATAGCGCCAGCAATTTATCGACACTTTGTTCCAGCGAACTTTGCGCCGTATTCAGCACCAAATCAGCAGCCAGTGGCGCCTCATAGGGATCGGAAATGCCGGTAAAGTGTGCAATTTCTCCGGCACGCGCCTTTTTATATAAACCTTTTACATCGCGCTGCTCACAGACCTCAAGTGGCGTGGCGATATAAATTTCCAGAAACTTTCCCGGCGGCAGCATACTTTTTACCAACTCGCGTTGCTCGCGCAGTGGCGAAATAAAGGCACTCAGTACCAGCAGGCCGGCATCGACCATCAGGCCAGCAACAGCACCGACCCGGCGTAAATTCTCACGCCGATCCGCTTCGCTAAACCCCAGATCAGCGCACAGGCCATGCCGCACATTATCGCCATCCAGCAAATAGGTGTGCACACCGCGCGCCAGCAATGCCTGCTCCAACGCATTGGCCACGGTCGATTTACCCGAGCCGCTCAGGCCGGTAAACCAGAGCACGGCACTCTGATGCCCCTTTAACCGGGCGCGCGCGGCCGCATCAATCTGGTATTGCTGCCACTGAATATGCGTCACTTTGCTAAGTTCTGTCATACCGCTCACTACTCTCCTGTTTGTTACGGCAAGGCGCTAGGCAAGCCGGGTTAGCGGCTGCTGAAACACCGCAGCGCCGGGACGCTGCCCGAACCAGTGCAACTGCGATTGTAGCGCTACCACTTCACCGATCACCAATAACGCTGGCGAAACCACCTGTTGCTGCTCGACCAATTGCGCTAACTCAGACAAGGTGCCGGTGATCACCCGCTGTTCACGACGGGTACCATTCTCAATAATCGCCAGCGGCGTTGCCGGATCGCGGCCAAAACTAACAAGCTGCTGTTGGATATCCGCTGCTTTTAGAATACCCATATAAATCGCCAGCGTCTGATGTGGCCGGCTCATACTGTGCCAGTCTGGCTCATCGCCGGCTTTACGGCAATGACCGGTCACAAACTGCACACTTTGCGCATAATCACGATGGGTTAACGGAATACCGGCATAGGCGGCGCAACCGGCTGCGGCGGTAATACCCGGCACTACCTGAAACGGGATCTGCTCTGGCAGCAGGGCTTCAATTTCCTCGCCACCGCGGCCAAAAATAAAGGGGTCACCGCCTTTTAAGCGACAGACTTTTTTACCTTGTTTCGCCAGTTGTACCAGCAGCGCATTGGTATCCTGCTGTGGCATGGAATGCGCACCGGCTTTTTTACCAACACAAATTCGTTCCGCATCGCGGCGTACCAACTCCATAATCTGTGGCGACACCAGATAATCGTAAACCACCACATCGGCTTGCTGCATCAGTTGTAAGGCTTTTAACGTTAATAACTCCGGATCGCCCGGGCCGGCCCCAACAATCCATACTTCGCCCTGCCGTGGTAGTTCACTCTGTAGCATCTCTGCCAACTGTTGCTCCGCCTGCTGTGGCCGGTTTGCCTCCAGTTGCCGTACCACATCTGAGTCAAATACCCGCTCCCAGAACTGACGCCGCGCCGCAAAGCCCTGAAATTTCGCTTTGACCTGGTCACGAAAACGCCCAACCAATTCCGCCAGTGGCCCCAGATGTTGCGGTAACAGCGTTTCTAACTTTTCTCTAAGCCGACGGGCTAATACCGGGGCGGTACCAAAGCTGGAAATGGCAATTAAGATCGGGCTGCGATCAATAATCGACGGAAAAATAAAGCCACACTTGGGCTGATCATCAACAGTGTTAACCAGCATATTGCGCTCTGTCGCGGCCTGGTAAACCGCCGCGTTAACCTCGTCATTATCGGTGGCGGCAATCACCAGCAACTTGCCATCCAGCAGCTGAGGAGTAAAAAAACCTGGTAACAACTCGGCTTTGCCCTGCTGTTGCCACTGAAGAAATTCCGGCGCAAAATCCGGCGCTACCACGCTTAAGCGGGCGCCGGCGCTCAATAAGGTACCGGCTTTACGCAGCGCTACACTGCCGCCGCCGACAATCAGCACCGGCTTATCAGTTAGTTTTACAAAAAGTGGCAGATACTGCACAGTCGCCTCGGGTTGCAGCCTTTATCATCAGGCTGACAGCTTACCCAGCAGCGTGGCAAAGCGGAAATAGCAATTTGCGCTCAGTTATAACCAAAGGCTATCAAAAATAGCGTTATTTATACTCAAGCTAATAAGGTAGCGGTATATTTCAGACATAAAAAAGGCGGCAACCAAAGGTGCCGCCAAACAGGGATGAGAGAGTATCCCAGGCTATGTAAAACGGTTGCTTAGTGACGGATCAGGTAATCGAACGCGCCCAAAGACGCATTAGCACCGGCACCCATAGCAATAATAATTTGCTTATAGGGCGCTGTGGTGGCATCACCGGCGGCAAAGACGCCAGGGATCGAGGTTTGACCACGCTCATCCACGATAATCTCGCCACGCGGCGATAATTCCACTGCACCACGTAACCACTCAGTATTAGGTACCAGACCGATCTGCACAAAAATACCTGCCAGTTCAATCCGTTTCGCTTCTCCGGTTTTACGATCGGTATAGTTAATACCGTTCACCCGGGTGCCGTCACCTGTCACTTCAGTGGTCTGGGCTTCGGTGATAATGGTGATATTGCCCATGGAGTTGGCTTTTTTCACCAGAACCGCATCGGCCCGCAGCTCAGCGGCGAATTCCAACACTGTCACGTGCTCAACGATACCTGCCAGATCAATGGCCGCTTCAATACCGGAGTTACCACCACCGATCACAGCGACTTTCTTGCCTTTAAACAGCGGGCCGTCACAGTGCGGACAGTAAGCGACACCTTTACCACGGTATTCCTGTTCACCCGGCACATTCATTTCGCGCCAGCGGGCGCCAGGGCTTAAAATCAGGGTTTTACTTTTCAGTACCGCACCATTGGCTAGTTCCAGCTCAACCTTATCGGTCTTGCGCAGCTTCACCGCACGCTGATTATTCATAATGTCCACATCGTATTCACGCACATGGGCTTCTAAACCGGCTACCAGTTTTGGACCTTCGGTGTACTTCACCGAAATAAAGTTCTCGATGCCGACGGTATCTGCCACCTGGCCACCAAAGCGCTCGGCGACGATCCCGGTATTTAAACCTTTTCGGGCGGCATAGATTGACGCCGCTGCGCCAGCAGGGCCACCGCCAACTACTAACACATCGAATTCCGCTTTGTTTTTCAGTGCTTCGGCCTGACGTTTTTCGGCGTTAACGTCAATTTTCTGGATAATTTTCTCCAGCGTAATGGCCCCCTGAGAGAACAGCTCACCATTCAGGTATACCGAGGGCACCGCCATAATATTTTTGGCTGCAACTTCATCCTGGAACATGGCGCCGTCAATCATCACGTTAGTGATGTTCGGGTTAATCGCCGACATAATATTCAGCGCCTGTACCACTTCCGGACAGGTCTGGCAGCTTAATGACACATAGGTCTCAAACTGGAAACTGCCGCTAATATTTTTAATTTGCTCGATCAGATCGGCTTCGATCTTGATCGGGTGACCACCAGAATGCAGTAAGGCCAGTACTAACGACGTAAATTCATGGCCAAGTGGAACACCGGCAAAGGTAATTTGCGTATTTTTGGCCACAGAGCGCACCAACATCGCCGGTTTACGCTGTGCCTGACTATCGTCGCGACGATAGGTGACTAAATTCGATAATTCGGCAATCTCAGTTGCCAGTTCATTTACCTCGGCTGCTTTGGCGCTATCATCTAAAGATACCACCAGCTCAACCTCGGTTTTCAGGTTTTGCAGATAGGTTTGTAATTGTTGCTTCAGGTTAGTATCTAACATAGAGAATAAGTCCTTAAAAACTGAAAGTCGCGGCGCAGCAAGGCAAGGGAGGATCGGGCTGGTGTTTCCACCGGCCAGACACCAAAGTTTCCTTTGGCAGCGTGAAGCTGGATTACAGCTTCACAGAGGGGCTGTAATCAGCTTACAACACTGCAGTTGCCTGCAAGTTGCATTAAACTTAGATCTTACCAACCAGATCCAGAGAAGGCGCTAACGTCTTCTCACCTGGAGTCCACTTAGCTGGGCACACTTCACCGTCGTGGTTAGCAACGTACTGAGCAGCTTGTACTTTACGGAACAGCTCAGCAGCTGAACGACCAATACCCAGGTCATGGATTTCACATACCTTGATCACACCCTCTGGGTTGATGACGAAGGTACCACGCAGTGCCAGACCTTCTTCTTCGATCATCACGCCGAAGTTGCGGGTTATAGCGCCAGTTGGGTCAGCCAGCATTGGGTAGTTGATTTTCTTGATCGTTTCTGACGCGTCATGCCAGGCTTTGTGCGTGAAGTGGGTGTCAGTTGATACTGAGTACACTTCAACACCGATTTCCTGGAACTTAGCATAGAAGTCAGCCAGGTCGCCTAATTCTGTTGGGCAAACGAAAGTGAAGTCAGCCGGGTAGAAGCAAACAACAGTCCACTTACCTAATAAATCCTGGTCAGTTACTGGTACAAATTTACCCTGATGGTAAGCAGTGGCTTTAAACGGCTTGATTTTGGTATTGATTAATGAAGACATGTGTTGCTCCTTACAGTTAATAAAACAGTTAATGTTTCAACGCTGGCCAGTGTAGCCAAGCCTCACTAGCATTTAAAACGAATAAAACAAATCATACTAATCGTTTTAATTGATAACACTCAGCTTTGATTGATACGTCGTAGCGCCAAAACAGACCACCGGCGCGTCGCAAAGTTCGCCTTAGTCAGCCAGCACAGAGGTTTGGGCTAAGGCTGGCAATTTCAATGTCCTGACAGTGCAGAAAATCTTAACTTAGCGCCAGAACATGACAAAGCCGTGACGCCAATGCCATGCGGCGTTTTACGGATGAGCGGGGATCACGGCGGGCTTGGGTTGTAAAAAGTGTTGCATCAGTTGCTGATACTCCGCGCTGGCCTTTAACTGGTCCAGCGCTTGTTGTAACCGCTGCACCTGCTCCAACGGCAGTTGTGGGTGTAATGCCAGATAATTATGCCCGACGGCCGATAAATCGATTACCGCTTCCACTGCGCTGGGTTGCTGCTGATGCTGGCCCAGCCATACCGGCAGAATCAGTTCCGAGGCAATCAGCAAGTCAACCTTACCATGCAAAAACGGCAATACGGCATCGGATTTACTATTAAACCGCAATAAATTGACATCGACTTCAAAGCCCATACTTTGCAGGTACAGCTCATAAACATCGCCACGGGCAACAGCAACGATATACTGCTTTGCCTGCTCCAGGGTACGGGGCGGTGCATCAGGGCGGGATTTTAGCCAGTACATATTGGCACTGGCATGGGCCAGCGGCCCAACCCATTGAAAAGCGTCTTCCCGCAATGGATTACGTGAGGTGGAGTACAAACCGGCTTTGGGATCATTTTGCGCTGCTTCGTAAGCACGTAGCCAGGGTAATAAGCGGAACTCACACTGGATCTTGGCAATCTGACAACTACGCCGCACCAGTTCAGTGTTAAGGCCAGTAATTTGCTGATTCTGCTCAAAACTATAAGGAGGAAAATGCTCGGTGTACATGATCAGGCTTTCCGCCCTCAGTACCAGACTCGCGCTTAGCAGCAAAGCCCCCAACAACCATTTCATAGCGATTACGTGTATGACTGTAGATAAGGCTTACTATGGCTGATCTTCTGCAGAAACGATAGCCTCAGTGGATAATTTCTGTACTGGCTCAACGTTAATCGTTTCGAAATACTGCGTTAGCCAATCAGCGCCATACTGTCGGAGCTCTGGCCACGGATGATTTAGCGCTTCATGCCACAATTGACTTAAATGCTTATGTTGTAAATGCAGCCTTGCCTCTCCGGTAAAGGCATCAGCAGACAAAAACTATGCGAGACTGAAAAGTGATTTCAGCCTCGCAATTCGCAACCTACTAACGAATCGAGCATCGCATAGTTATAGTGCATCTGCCTGTAACATCACAACTCATACTTTGAGTGCATGTTTTCTGTTGCGTTTGATTACTAAACCAATCTCTTAACCATCTATCCAGTTCTGTATTAAACTTAGGACCATAATTGTGTTCCAATTGAACACTTGAGAAACTATCTGAAACAGAAACATAACCATCTAGCGCCGCACAAACATCTCCGGTGATAACGCAGACGTTATGACCACCACTGGTACTAACTGTCATCATAAATTTCATAGAGGCTTGTTGTTGCGCAACAACCTGCTGTCTCAACTCAGCTTCATTGTTACTTGTTCGCACGGCTCTGTCATATAGGTTCAAGGCCGAGTCTGCGATGGGGATATTTTCTTCAATTGGCCTCCGTGTCCCTCTACGACCACTTAACTCTTCAACTTGGAAACTGTCGTTAGAGTTAAACTTTGACTGGGGCTCTGACAGAATCTCCATACATTGGGACCCGTCACAACAAACTTCATATAGAGGATCACAATATCTTATAGTGTAGAATCTATTGTTCAGGTAAGCATCACGGAATGCCCATAGCACGGTGTTAACGGTGGACTCAATATTCGAACCACAGCCGCCCAGACAATTTACTTTGAAATCTAGGTCAGCCTGCACAGGTACGCCACTACTATTGTATATACGATGCACCGTCAACTCTTGCTGTACACCATTTTGATCGCGGAAATAAACGTTTATAGGATGATATCTATAACTGCCACACAAACCTTGATTGAAGTTTAAGTAGTTAAGGCACTGATTAGCCATCACAGGAGCAGCAAATAGGGCGGTCAATAAAATCAGAATTCCGAACACGCGCTTCATACTGCACCTCCTTGGCTAGGGCTAATATGAGTATCTACTGCGTCTCGATTTTCTATTTTCATAACATTCTCCATCTGTTATTCCGACTATAGAAAGCCATCAAAAATGTAGACAAAAAAATTCACATTTGCAACAAAAGTAGCGACAGTTAACTTGGTGACCGAATGTTGGGAGTTTAGCAGATACCGGCGATGCTTTATCTAATCAAATACCATCACCATCGATATGCAAACCACATTCACGGCCAAAGCCATTAAAGCGGGTATCTTCTTCACTCATGCCCGGTTCAAATTTTGCGGTGGAATGGGTATCGCCGACCGATAAATAGCCCTGCTCCCACAGCGGATGGTAAGGCAGGTTATGCTGTTTTAAGTAGTAAAAGACGTCCTTATTGCTCCAGTCGATAATAGGCTGCACCTTAACCACACCCCGGCTGATTTCCACTATGGCTTTATCGGCACGGGTGCTGCTCTGGCTGCGGCGCAAGCCGGTAAACCAGGTGCCCACATTGAGCTCGCGTAGCGCTCGCTGCATGGGCTCGACTTTATTAAGCTGATTGTATTGCTTGATACCCTCAGCGCTTAACCAGAGCTGGCCATAGCGGGCTTCCTGCCACTGTGGGCTCAGTGCAGCGCGATAAACCTGCAAATTCAGTCCCAGTCGCTCAGTCAGCTGGTCAATAAACTGATAGGTTTCCGGAAATAAATAGCCGGTGTCAGTCAGCACCACCGGAATATCCGTTTTTTGCACACTGACCAGATGCAGCATCACCGCGGCCTGAATGCCAAAACTGGAGCTGAGCATCGGTTGCTGCGGTAAATGACGCAGCGCCCAGGCCACCCGCTCCGCTGCCGACAGAGGTGCCAACAGCGAGTTAATTTCCGCCAGCCAGACTTGCTGCACTGCGGTGCTCTGCTGCAGGATCTGCCGGTAATCATTCAGTACTTGCCCCATGCTGCTTACTCCGGCTCAGGCGTGAAAATCGGTTTTTGACACTTTGACCTCTGCGACCACACCGCTACGGATCACAAAGTCACCAAAGTCTTCGCCGGCCTGCCGTTCGGTGGACCAACGCCCGATAAGCTGGTCAAGCTGAGCTAAAATCTCCGCTTCTGCAACGTTATCTAAAAACAGTTTCGGGATCCGGGTACCGACTTTGTTACCCCCCAGATAGACATTGTATTTACCCGGCGCCCGGCCCACTAAGCCGACCTCGGCCAGCATGGCGCGACCACAGCCATTCGGACAGCCGGTAACCCGCAACACGATATGATCGTCGGCAACGCCGTTTTTGCTAAGCAAGCCTTCAACTTTCGTCACCAGTTCAGGCAGGTAACGCTCCGCTTCCGCCATCGCCAGCGGGCAGGTCGGGAATGACACACAGGCCATCGAGTTTTTACGCTGCTCACTGTGGCTGTCATCCAGCAAACCGTATTGGCGCGCCAGTTGTTCGATTTGCGCTTTTTGCTCGAGCGGCACGCCGGCAATAATCAGGTTCTGGTTTGCCGTCATCCGCAAATCACCCTGATGGATCTTCGCGATTTCCGCTAAGCCGGTTTTTAATGGTTTGCCCGGGAAATCCAGCACCCGGCCATTTTCGATAAACAGCGTCAGGTGATGCTTGCCATCAATGCCCTCGACCCAACCAAAGCGATCGCCGCGGCTGGTAAAGGCATAAGGACGTACCGGTTCAAAGGCAACGCCAACGCGCTTTTCCACTTCGCTACGGAAATTGTCGACGCCGATGCGATCGATGGTGTATTTAGTCTTGGCGTTTTTACGATTCACCCGATCACCATAATCGCGCTGCACTGTGACCACATGCTCGGCCACTTTCAGTACATGCTCCAGGCTGATAAAGCCCAGCTCTTCGGCCCGGCGCGGATAAGTCGAGGTATCGCCAAAGGTCATCGCCAGGCCGCCACCAACCAGCACATTAAAGCCGATCAGCTTGCCGTGTTCGGCAATGGCAACAAAGTTCAGATCGTTGGCATGCACATCAACATCATTGTGTGGCGGGATCACTACTGTGGTTTTAAACTTACGTGGCAGGTAGGTATCACCCAGCACCGGTTCGGTCTCGGTGGTTTCAACTTTTTCCTCATTCAGCCAGATCTCGGCATAGGCGCGGGTTTTCGGCAGCAAATGTTCACTGATCTTAATTGCCCACTGATACGCCTGTTGATGTAATTCGCTCTCGACCGGGTTAGAGGTACACAACACGTTACGGTTAACATCACCGGCGGTGGCAATCGAATCAATGCCAATGCTGTTTAAGAACTGGTGCATCGGTTTAATATTCGGCTTTAACACGCCATGAAACTGAAAAGTCTGGCGGGTAGTCAGGCGGATACTGCCATATAAGGTGTGCTCGGCCGCGAACTTATCGATGGCCAGCCATTGCGTTGGTGTAATAATGCCGCCGGGCATCCGCGCCCGCAGCATCACATTGTGCAGCGGCTCCAGCTTTTGCGCCGCGCGCTCGGCGCGGATATCACGGTCATCCTGCTGATACATGCCGTGAAAACGGATCAACATAAAGTTATCGCCGGTAAAACCACCGGTAATCTCATTTTGCAAGTCGCTGGTAATGGTGCCACGTAAATGGTCGCTTTCGGCTTTTAAGCGCTCGTTGTCCGACAACTTGCCCGGCGCGACAAATTCAGGATTAACAGGATACTGACTCATTAATACACATCCTTCTGATAGCGCTTGGCTATCCGTAACTGATCTAAATACTGTTGCGCGGCCTTTTCATCTTTACCGCCTTGCTGCTGCACGATGGTTAGCAACGCCTGATGCACGTCTTTCGCCATCCGGGCGCCGTCACCACAGATATACAGGTGCGCGCCCTGCTCTAACCATTGCCAGACCTCAGCGCCATGTTTCAGCAGCTTATGCTGCACATAGACTTTTTCCGCCGTATCGCGGCTAAAGGCAACGTCGAGCCGGGTTAGCAAGCCTTGCTTTAAGTAATTCTGTAGCTCCACCTGATACAGGAAGTCCTGGGTAAAGTGTGGGTTGCCAAAGAATAGCCAGTTTTTACCGCTGGCGGCACGGACATCCCGCTCCTGTAAAAAGGCGCGGAACGGCGCAATGCCGGTGCCCGGGCCAATCATTATCACCGGGGTGTCATCATTTTCTGGCAAGCGGAAGTTGTTATTGGTTTCAACAAACACCTTAATACTGCCACCCTCTGCTAACCGCTCGGCTAAAAAGCCGGAAGCGCCACCCAGATGCGGTTTGCCATAGGCCTCATAACGTACTACACCCACCGTTAAATGCACCTCGTCTTCCACTTCGGCCTGCGAGGACGCAATAGAATATAAACGAGGCTGCTGCTTACGTAGCGCATCGACCAGTTGCTGCGCGCTAATCAGCGCCGGATGCTCACGCACGATATCAATAATCTGCCGCTCGCTCAGGTAACTGCGTAGCGCGGTTTTATCGGCCACTAAAGCTTGTAACACTTCGCTGCCGCTGGCTTTAGCATATTTATCGACGAAGGCGGGATAGGACTGCGTTAGCTCCAGCTGTTCAGTCAAGGCATCACTTATGGTCAGTCGCTCTGTCCCCAGTAATACCGGGGTATTAGCGGCAATGCCGGTAAGCAGTAACAATTCTTTTACCAGCTGTGGGTCGTTACTGAAATAGACACCCAGGGCATCACCCGGCTGATAACGCAGCCCGGAGCCCGCCAGCGAAATCTCAATATGCCGCACATCTTTGCTGGAATCACGGCCGGTGATCTTCTGATTGGTATACAGCTCAGCGCTAAACGGCTGTTGTTTACTGTAACTGCTCTCTGCCGCCGCCGTTTGGCTGACACCCGGCCAGCTAATAACATCAGCCGTTGCCGCCGGCGCCTGCGCAAATTCCGGCTCTAAGGTCGTGATGAGCTGCTGCTGCCAGTTAGCGGCGGCAGTGCCGTAGTCGACATCCAGATCGGCCCGGGCAATAATAGCTTTGCCGCCTAATTCGGCGAGGCGCTGATCAAAATCCTGTGCGGTTTTGCAGAAAAATTCATAGCTGGTATCGCCTAAGCCCAATACCGCATAACGCAGCTCTGGCAGTTGTGGCGCTTTTTTACTAAATAGGAAGTTATAAAAGCTGATGGCATTTTCCGGCGGCTCTCCCTCACCATAGGTCGAGGTAACAATCACTAAAAAGCGCTCATTTTTCAGATTAGCCGCTTTATATTCGGCCAGGTCCTGCACCTTAACCGTAAAGCCTTTGCCACTGGCTGCCTTGCCCAGATCTTGCGCAACATGCTTGGCATTGCCGGTTTGTGAACCATATAGCACTGTTAAAGTCGCGGCAGGTGCCGCTACCGCCGAAGGAGCAACTGCCACACTCTGACCGGCCAATTGGGCACTGGCCGCCAGATAGCCACTAACCCAGGCTTGCTGGATCGGATTAAGCTGGCTTACCAGCCCCTGTAATTGTTTTACCTGCTGTTCAGACAGCGGGCTGGCCTGAGCGACCAGTGACGATAACAGCATAACAAACCCTGCTTAAATTAATTACCCACATTTTAGCCATCCAGATGACTACTGGTAAAAGAATGGATCTCTCTTGGTTATTCCAGAAAGGAATTAAAAACTCAGGCGGCCTGAATAAGTTCTTTCTAAAGACAGCGACAACCACTTAGTCAAACTCACTACTTTTTAGCCAATCCAACAATAAACTTCCTAAGCCCGTCACTAATAAAATAATTTTATTGTTTAAAATCAGCGCATTAATAGTTGGCATTCACTTTGCTCTGCTAACAGGGTCAAATCAGCAAGAAGGATAAAATAATGAAAGCCTTAGTATTAACCGCCACCGTTGTCCTCGCTAACCCGGCTGTAGCTGAGCAAAGCTGCCAGTTTCAACTTGAGCACGATTTAGTTATTTCACCTACGCAGGTGATATTACAACAACAGCAACAGCCGCTGTGGACCATCGACCAACAAGGTCGGCTGTGGTTAGCCGGTAAAGAGCAAAGCACCGATGCTGAGAGCCGCGCTTTACTGCAACAATATCAGGCTGGTGTGCGCGAGCAGGCAATCAACACCGTCGAACTGGTGCAAGCAGGCTTACAACTGGCAGGTACCGCTGTCGAACAGGTACTCACCGAACTGACCGGTAAATCGCTGGCACAGCACCCACAGATGCGTGATGTGCTTGCGAAAATCCAAAAAAGCACCGACGAGATTATTGTACGCCGCGGCGAGCAACTGGAAGTGCGTGGCAGCGCCCTGTCAAAACTCGATCAAGCCTTTGGTCCGGAATTTGATGCCGCGATAGAAAGCCTGGTCGAAGAAAGCATGGGCAATATTATGCTGCAAATTGGCAAAGCCATGGTCAGCGGCCAGGGCACGTTCGAGCAGCGGATGGAAGCCTTTGGCCAGCGCATGGAGAAGTTTGGCGAACAGTTAGAGCAAAATATGCAGGCCAAAGCCAGTGTGCTGGAGCAGCGCGGTGAAGCCATGTGCCAGCAAGTGCAGCAGTTGGATCAACTGGAAAGCCAAATCCAGCAACGTCTGCCGGCCATGGCTGCCTACGACTTATTTAATAATGTAAAAACCGCTAAAAACTAAGCAACGAGTTCAATTTCCTAACCACGGCTTGGCGTACTGCTTCGCATGACAGTACGCCCTTTTTTATGCCCGCAACTGGCAGTTTTCAATAAAGCGCGTTAGCCTATCATTACTCTTTTCCCGGCTAAGGTAGCAATAAAGATGAGCATCCAACATATTGATCCTACAGTCCGTTATTCAGAAGCCGTTATTACCAATGGCCTGATCTTTTGCGCTGGCATGGTGCCGGATACCTCGGCAACCGATATTAAAAGCCAAACCGAAAATGTGCTGTCTCAGATTGACGCCCTGCTGGAGCGTTGCTTTAGTCATAAACGCAAGCTGGTCGACGTCACGATTTTTCTGGCTGATATGGCCGATTATGCCGCGATGAACCAGGTATGGGATGCCTGGTTGGTTGAAGGCGCAGCACCGGCACGCACTACCGTGGCCGCTAAACTGGCCGATCCGCACTGGAAGATCGAAATAAAAGTGGTCGCAGCGCAGTAAGAACTAGGGCTTGTTGATCTTTCGAGATGGATTATTAGACAGCATGATGGGCTGGTACAATTACTTTCGCCAAAAACTAACCATGACAACCCACCATGCCAAGGACAATGTTAACAGACGAGTGCTGGTCAAAGCTAATCAGATT